>Ga0233448_1000033_pt1 | contig 162848 bp, 138 predicted proteins | sample SI_124_October20_2_FD_183015 | JGI IMG/M metagenome (GOLD analysis project Ga0233448, IMG submission 183015) | Seawater microbial communities from Saanich Inlet, British Columbia, Canada - SI_124_October2016_150_MG | ecosystem: Environmental > Aquatic > Marine > Inlet | place: Canada: British... | reverse complement strand
TGAAAATCAGTTAGTGGGATGTAGGTTTGATTATTGGTGATGTGCGCCAGCATCCCTTCGCCCTGCGGCATCGGGACTTCTTGCCAGAGCCAGGCATTTGCATCTTTCTCGCCGATCATGTGGCCACCGTGGTAAAGGTAAGTCTTTGAATTCGCTGAAACGCGGCGCCCCAAGGCGTCGTAGGTGTAGCTTTGGTCGTTAGCCGTGAGGAGTTGCCCCTGGAGAGACCAAGCGTAACTCGTGTCGCCTCGAATGGTGAGTTGACCGTTAGAGTTGAAGGACTGAGAAATGTTTCCTACTTGCCCAGACTGATAAAACGCGTTGTTCGCATACGCTTCCGTTTCACCAGCACCCACTTGGGGGATCATGCTCACGCTCTCTCTTTCATAGACATCACCTAAATTCCATCGGACTTGACTCGACCAGTCGGTCGGGTCTTGCGTGCGTGTAAGTGGCTTAGAGACTTCGCGATACATGGTTGTCATACGACTCATCCCATCATAAATCATGACTTCGCCTAGGTCACCTAAACATGTGTGGTTTCTTGCGGGGATCTTTCCGCCAAAAGGAAACTGTCCTAATGAACAAGTAAATGTCTGAGAACTCCTTCGACCATTTCTAGGCTTTTGATTTGAGTGCTACTCTCGCCGAGATTATTGCAAATTAACGAATACTTGATTGCATGGGGTTTAGAAATAACTGGCAACATCACTTCATCCTCGCTGCCTTTCAGTTGAACGGTATAGGACCAATTCCCTTGCTCTGCAACGACAATGGTTGTTTGTAAATCGTTGTTCGCTTTAGTGGTTTCGTATTTAGACTTTAGTGTGGATATGCTCGTTGGTACAAACCGAGGCAATGCATCCAGTTGGTGTGTAATAGGATTCCAAGTTTGCTCCCAAGTTGTATTTTTGGTGTCCACCGCAAATCGAATGTCTTCATTGCTGAAACAATAGATTGACAAATTGCAGGTGTTTCCGACTCGATTTAAATGCACGCGGATAGGCAAGTCATCCTCGATGCGAGTCGCAACAGGCTTGGCTTCAGTAACCCAAGGCAATGGAAGTTGAAGTTTAAAAAGATGGCCCTCCCCGATGCGCAAAACCACGTCGTCATTCGCCAATGAGTTCTTCGTATTGAATGAATTAGAATGTGAACCCTCAGAAACTCGGGCGCAAATTAGAGTTTCGTTGGCGTAAAGGCTGAGAGAAAACTTACCATACGGCCCGGAAATGGATCTAACGCCCCAATCTCCTGCACAATCTTTTACTAAGATTATCGCTTTTTCAAGCCCGTGCCCTTTACCGTCCAATACAAATCCTGAAATTTCTTTTCCTTTATAGCTCGTTGGTCGTGGAATAGTAATCGTCTGCATGGTCTCTGCATTAATAGGGGTTACAACATTGTCGAAAAAGACACTATTCTTATGCTTGGCAATGATTCGGAATGCTTGATCGATTTTGAAGGCAAATAATTCTTCGCTAGGTCTTAGTTTTCCAATAAGGCTCGTTACGCTAGATGTGCCGGGTGTTTTATTAATAAGGCACCAATCATTCCGTAGCAGTATTTCATCTTCCTTTGACAGGCTGGAAGAAAATAATCCAGTTGGGTCTTTAGCAAATAGTTCTATAGTCATTTCAGGTATAGAAACCACCCTAGCGGAATACTCAGAGAAATATTGCGGCTCGTTTGATGTACTCTCAAGTTTAATGGTGAGGCCTGACCATGATTCAAGCACCCAGTCTTCAACAGGGTCGGCTTTGTAAAGAATGATTGGCAAATATCCAAATGCCTCAAGTCGAATTGCATCGTCACTTTCAGACAAATGGGCACAAATCCCTCGTTCGGTTGCTGTCACTGGAATCATTGAACCAGAATCAAGGTTTGTGCCTTTGATTTTTGGAATCGAAGCGTCTTGACAATAAATGTCAACAAAAAAGGCTGTTCTATCTTGGCGAGCAACATAAATACGCTGGTTTTGATTATTAAATTCCGCCACATCGAAATGCATATTGCCGTATTGCGTAGACGCTTGGATTTGTCCGCTCCCCGTTGGAATCTGTTCGACAACTAACTGAAATTCCCCAGACTCCTCATTTAGCGACCAGTCGAGTACGGGGGTCACTCTGCCTTTAGTAATGATTGCCGTAAACTCAAGAATGTCCAAATTAATTTCATTTGATTCGACAATGCCAGAAATCGTCGGGTTCTCTTCGACTTGTAGCTGGAGACCTTTTTCTGGACCATGGAAAAACAACCGTTGAATACCCAAATGAGTACGCGCCCCTCTAAGGCGGTAGATTTTACTGGTCAGACTTAGTTCACCACTCCAATTCTGAGGAAGTCCCCAGAAATCAAAACCACCGGCATCATCAATCTTTAAGCTGCAATTGTAGTATGAACGGTCTATTAGTTTAATCTGGGCTCGCGTGAGTTTGGGTTTAAGTTGGAATATGCGATCACTTGGCTCCGGCCTGACTGAACTTAAATCAAGCCCAATATAAAGTGGACGCTTTAGCTCAGAGTGGAGAAACTGTACTTTCCCCGAAAGATGTTCTCCCTTGGGAAGGCGGATTGATACAAGATGTTTACCTATCGCTTGCATTTCATAAAGAAAAGGAGCTCGGCCAGAAGCAAGAATCAAAACAACTTCAGACCCATCCATCTGGTGTTGGGTGTCAGGGAAGTAATAAAGCCCAGAGGCGTAGTGTTTTGCCTTCCCTCGATAGCTTTTCCCGTTTTTAAAAAGGTAGCTGTCTGCGTTCGTTATTACCTTTCCATCTTCATCGAGCAGCTCCATATGAAATTCAGCGAATATTGTATTCCGCGTAAAAATGGCTGGTCCTTGTGTCGGTAGTTTTTCTGCAATCTGTTTAGCCGGGAAGTCGCTAGCTTTACACTGTTCGGGAGACACGACGGCAACGATTGCGTTTGATAGCGGCTTAGTACCCTGAGATGTATGCCATGCCACAAGGGAGAAACCAACAATAAGAGAGGCCGTGAAAGAAACAAACGAGGGAGTAAAAGTGTGCCTAATCGTGTGGCTTGGCGCACCGAACATTAGCAAGCAAGAATTGAGAATGTCTTTACCGTGATCGGCTCGCAACTTATGCCGAAGTCCACCTAACGCTCGGGAAATCCTAGTTCGTGCAGCAGAACGAGAAATGCCGAACTGTGCGCCTATCTCGCTTGCACTTAAATTTGCATAGTAGCGTAGGATAAGGATATGGCGTTTTGACTCTGGCAATTCCATCAGCGCATTATGGATTACGCTATGCATTTCAGCTTTTTCAAGCAATTCAGGTGGCGTCTCCGAAAATCTTGACGCAGGTACTTTCTTTTCGCGAAGAACCCTTCTCAAGTCTGCCCTTGACTTATCAATGGATTCGCTTTTTATCATACTTGCTAACCAAGCTTTGATGTTTCGCTTATGCCGGGGAGGTCTATGTGAAGCTTTAAGAAAAACTCTTGAGAGGATACTATCCGCCTCATCGAAGCCTACAAGAGCAATCGCCAAGCTCCTTAAGGCAAGTAACTGAGTGGCTAATTCCTCTTGATTAATCACTGCTAGGTAGGACCTGAATGGTGACCCGTTCGCCGGGAGAATATTGAAATACAGAGGGGGCAAATCTGACGCTTCGTGAACCAAGCGTTGCTGGAACAATGCTGAATTTCCCTCGACTGCTTGGTGCGGGGAAAAGAACTTCTAAGCTAGGGGGTAGTTGAAATGTGTATTCCCAGCGGGATTCACCGAACATGCCCATTCCCCTATCACCCACATCGACAATTCGAAAGGTTTCATAGATAAGGTGTTTGGCTTCTTCTCCAATGAAGGTAATCGCTCCAGGGGTTTCAGCAATCAGGCGAAGTGTCATGTGAATGGAATGCATGCCCTTTTCCCGTGTAAGGTTGAGCGATTGAACTTGATAACCAGTCGCTGCAATTTCGAGATTTTCAAGCGCGGTAGTTCGCACCCAGCCATCCCATCGGCCGAAAGCCCCAGCTTTGAATCCGAGTGAGCCATTGGTCAAGGGGTCTTCTTTAAGTCGAATAACAAACTTTGGAATAGGAAGCCCGTTGGATTCATCCAAAACTGTGAGGTGAAGACTCTTTTTGCCGGGCACGGTGATTTGCAAGGCGCCTGACTGGGGAATCACGAAAGGGCTATCTGTTTGGCCTCCACTACCTAGAGGCAAATCGTAAAGTGACTCTGCGTTAGCCGCCACCCAAGTACCACCAGGCAGATTAAGATGAAAGCCACCTTTGGAATTAGTCCGAATTTCAGGTGAAAAACAAGCTGCAACTCCAAACCAAGCTGAATGCGGAAATATCCATTTATTGTCCCAATGGCTATTGGCACCTTTTCGATTACCCAGCAATTCTTGAAGCTGAAAGCGCTGTCGTTTTTGTGGGAAGCCATTCTCGTCGACAATCGTGCCTTTGACAATGTGCGTTGGATCCAAAGTGATTTCCAGATCTCCTCCAGTATTTGCCACAGAATAAGGAAGAACGCCTGTCTTGAAGCTCTGCCTTCTCAATAAAATCGGCAAATAACCAGAAGGATGTATTTGAATCACATCGAGAAACGAAGGATTGGGAATAGAATAAGCCGCCTTTGAAATACTGTAGTCCCGTGGCATCCAGCGCTTGTCAATCCCCCGGCACTTCAGCGCAACTTTTCGCAATGGAACTCTATTACCACCCCTATCTTTGAAACTCAGGCGAAGCGGTTGCTCTTGTTTGAGTTGGATCGAGATAGTTGAGTTGAAAGTAACATTGGATTCAAATGCATGCCCAAAGCCAAACTCTGGATGTGTGACGAAAACTTGAATTGCTCTGCCCTGTTCAATTTCCAATAGGCATTCTCCATTTATATCGGTCAGTAACGCCGCTGGTAGATATTTCCTGATGTTGGCCCCAGGGGTGACTTGACCGACATCGGGAAATGGTCGTACGATTGCATCTGGAACAGGTTTCTCGCGCGAATCAAGCACACGAACTCGCAATCCGGCGCTTTTATTGAGCAGAATAACTCGAGGTATCCCTTTTGTTAGTCGTTGAGTGATACCGCTGTATCCCGTGGCCTCCACAAAAAAGAGTGGGTATTCATCTCCCCAACGCGTTGGTATGTGCGCAATTCCATTTTCATCACTTGTCCGGACTTCGTGATGGAAATGAATCTTTGCCGCTACGACAGCCGCATTACTTTCTTTATCTCTTATTTCAATAGTTGACAGCGGCTCGAGCTCGCTTTGCACAAATAGGCGAATCAAGGACTCGGGTGGCAACCCAGTTGTAAAATCAAAGTCTCGAAGCAACTTAGGGCCATGAAAAATAGATATTTTCCCGGGAACGACGTAAGAGAGAATGTTTGCGTTCCCCAATGCATCAGTCCTTACTTGTTGTGATTCGATGAAATCGTATGGTGCATGCGGTAGCCAAATGAGCCGGAGATCTTGCTGAGGACGCCCATCCATGTTGAGAATTTGGAAAGCAAAAGTGGCTTGAATGAAAGCTGTACAGGTTTGAAAAGAATTCGGGGTAATGTCTAACCCTAGCTCCCCTGCTATTGCGAATTCGTTTTGCTTAGAAGGCAAGTCCCATTTCCCAATAGGATATTTTGCGATACCATTCGCGTCAGTAGATTGCACCCTTTCCTCTCCATTTGAATCAAGAATTAAGAGTGTGGCGCTGGGGAGTGGCTTGTAGTTTGGCCATGTGTTTAATTGAACTTGCCCAAAGAAATCAATGGAAGACCTTGCTAGTGGCAAAGTGACCAAGTCGGAATCGTTGGGATGCACTTCTCGGTTGCCGAGGTTCTCTAATCCATTAGTTAGCTGCTTATCATTCATCGTGGCAGAGGATTGAAAGAGCAAAAGGCAAAGGATTAGTGCAAAAAATCCTGCTGCAAGGAGAAGTGCGGTTTTATTCATGAGTGATTAGCCGTTGGACCAGCCCCAGGCGCCAGCAGGTTCGACATCAAAGCCTCCCTGCGCAATGGCATGGGAAGTCATGAGCAAGAGTGAGGTAAGTAGTAGTGATGGTTTAAACATTTTATTCAGGGTCAAGATTAATTGCCACGATGCTAGATAAACGACACCATCTCCTAAGCGGCACATTGTTTTTTTCTACAGGTACTAGTATGCGAAAAGATTTAAGTAACAAGCCGCTCTGACTCGATTAGTGCTTAAGGCTAAGCCTGTCCTCGATATGAGCGAGCCACGCGGCATTGGGTCTTGCATGCGTGGTAGTGAGTAGAGACTTCACCTAGGTCACCTAAACATGTGTGCTTTCTTGCGGGGATCTTTCCGTCAAGAAAAGGGGCAAATTTATTGCAAAGAAAGCGCAGGAGAGCGATTTAGCTCGCGCAAAAACAACCATATGCCGACGGCCGTTCCGCCGAAAAAGACGATGGCCGTTGCGGGTCGCAAGAGTAACCAGGGCTCGTTAAATACCCCCCATTTTGCAAGGATTTCAATCGTATTCCAAAAAATGATGACTGCTGCAATGGCGTAACGCAGAGCCGGACCCATCGCGCGTTTGCGGACAAGCCGGAGCAGCAACCAACCCGAAACGGCCCAGCTTGATGCAAACACGGCATGATCAAGCCATCCGCCAACGCCGCCAGCGAATTGCGGATCCCATGACCAAAGGAGTACAACATAAAACCACCACATCATCAGGATGTATTGAAACGCCGTGCGCGGGCCGTAATTGTCTACGCGACCATTTGCGGTCGAGCCGCGCATCAAGCCAAAGGTGCGGCGCAGCCACATAAACATCGGGCCGCGATTACTTTCAAGGAAGAGCAAATACACCATAATAATGGCGAGTAAACCCCAAGTGTATTTCAGTAAAACATATTCGCCATATGCGCCGACCACTTGCCCGCCGACGAATTGCAATGATTTGGCAATTCCTAGGCTGCGGCTTGCGAGCATCAACCCGTATTCAACCGGGCCGGTCCATAAAAAGAGTGCGCCAAAAATGCCGAGCATCGACTGGACCGCGTCTTGCGATGAAAAACGCGTCGCAAGCAAAAGTAAAAACCCAAGCGCGCCCATAGCTAGCGTGACCCAACCCAGAAATGGTGTTGTTGGCAACATGCGTAAAGGCTCGGCGCTTAGTTTTGGCAACTCGATATCTTGATTGCGGGCTTGCAGCACATCCCACTCTTCTTCCATTGATCGGTCACCAAGCCAACGCGCCTCGACGCCCGGGCTTGATCGATATAAATCATCATTGATGTTTGCGTCAATCTTGTTAATTACGACCATGAATAAATGGCCGGAAGCAAGCGTTAAGAAGACAAAGACGGCAGCGAAGATGGCGCGCATGAAATTGGGTCTCGAAATGCAGAGCGAGAAATGCGTTGGATTAGGAATCGAAAGTCGCGCTGCACTTCAGCCCGCGGGTCGCGAGCAAGCGCCCAAAGGACGCCGCCCAAATCTGATAACGCACGCCAATTGGCCTGCCGACACCATGTCATGATTAGTTGCGATTCAGTCGCGCTCACCTCGGCCCTCTTGCGCGAGTGCATGCGATCGAGAAAGCGCTCAAAATAGCGGGCAACCTGAGGGCTGCGATGAATCAGCATGTGCGTGATGGAGTGCGCATCGCGGCCGTAACCAAAACGCTCGACACATGCGCTTGCTCCGCAGTCAGAAAGCCTATTGAGCAAGGCCGACTCATCGAAATTTGCGGACAGGAGCGCATCTTTGACTGCGCAAGTCATTTGCACGAGGGAAAAGCTAGGGTTTGAAGTCATGGGTACCGCCGCTATTGCGACTGGTTCTCAATATAGCCGCCACCCCAGCCCCGTAAAACTTTACTTGAGACTTATTCTCAACAAGGCCTAGTAAATGCCGGAAAAGCGGCCTGAGCCAGCATATCCAGGGAAAAAAGCCTTTCCGGGTTTAAACGAGAATGAGTGCTTCAAAATCTCGCCCATGACATCCCGAAAATCGGTCGTTACGGGCAGATCGCGGCCTTGATAGAGCTGAGAATCATCGAGCCCCGTAAATTTGCCGTGAACCTTGCCGCCCTTTACGCCGCCGCCCAACACCCACATGGCGCCACCATGACCATGATCCGTGCCCGAATTCCCGTTTTCGCGGACGGTGCGCCCAAACTCAGTCATAACGACGACCGTGACCTCGTTCATTTGCTCGCCCAGGTCGTTGCGGAAAGCGGCCAGCGAAGTCGCCAAATCTTGCGTGCGCACATGATGCCGCCCCTCGACACCACCCATCGCGTTGTGGTCATCCCAACCGTTGTAATCGAGCCCAACCACCTCAACAGGCGCACCACTACGGACGACCTGAGCAATTGCCTGAAGTCGATTTCCGAAAGTGCTCTGTGCGTAACCAGCTGCCTGGTTTGGTTTGGTTTTTGACAAGATTTCTTGGAATCGCCGCAAAGTCTCAATGGTGACCTGACCCGACAAAACGACTCCGGTGCCATCGTCTTGGCGCAGGCCCATCAAACCACCGCCACCTTCGCTCACCGCGCCTTCGCCGAAGAGAGAATCAAACTTATCTAAGGTGCTCGTCCCTTTTTTCTTTTCCATCGAAGTTGGGACCGCCAAAACGGGATACTCGCCACGCAAAGACCGAGGCAACAATTCTTGCATCGAAAACGCGCGCAAGGTATCACTCTCTTTTGTTTGGGTTAAACGCAAATAACGATTCAGCCAACCATCGCGCACCGTGCGGTCGCCCGGTGCGCCAAATTCCATGAAATCTTGCGCGTCAAAATGACTGCGTGTGCGGTGCGGAGAGCCGGCATTCATGATGACCGCAAAATCTTTTTCACGGAAGGCGGGCTCAAGTGCCGCCATCGAAGGAGCAAGCGCCCATTTCGAAGTCACGGGGATGATGCCGTCGCTCTCTGCCAGCGCAATCGTTGGCCGAACTTTGTAATAGGTTTTGTCTTTAAAGGGCACGATCTGATTTAATGGGTCGCACCCACCACGCAAATAAATCGCGACCAAAGTGTGCCTCTTACGCGCAGAAGGCAAAATAGAAAACGGGCCAGCCCATGCCCTGGAGGAAGCGGCCAGACCGAGCGCACCCGCCTGAAGTAAAAACTTGCGCCTTGAAATGTTATTGTTCATCGTTACTGTTGCTGGAATTCTGGGGAGCCAAGAAGAAGTGCTAATAGGTCGGGGCCCAACTCTGAAAAGACTGGGTCTTTTTCTCGCTTAAGGTATTTAGATGTCACAGAAGACAGTGCCGCCCGCGTGCGCTCACCCGCCCCCGCGGGCAAAATCAATTTGGTCAAATGATGCTGCCAAAGTCGTGGATGCACTCCATCGGTCGGGATGCGCTTCCAGAATGAATCAGGTATCTCAACACCCCTGAATCGACCCGAAGCCAAGTCAATCGCAAACTGCCAACGCAAGGCCATCACGCCTGGATCGAGCCAGCGATCGGCCGTTTCGTACCACCCAGTTGGGTCGTCGCAATGATAAAGCGGCTGCCCCATCGACTGCATGAGTGAAAACAGCCTGCGTGGATCTGCCACATCAGCTTCAGTAATGCGCAATGCGGAAAGCAAAAACTCCCACGGTGTTTTGAACTTAGCACGAAAATTTTCACGCTTCCAAAACTCGTCACTCTCGATGATTGTCAAAAACATCGCAGGGATGCCACCGCCCGATTTTTTATAAGTCTTTGCAACGGCTTGCACCAATTTTTTGGGCGGCTCGTCAGCAACAAAATAGCGGACCATCTTTGTGGCAATAAAATCAGCCGTGCCTTTGTGCTGAATTAACAAAGTTAAAATGTCGTCGCCTTGACCCGCCCCACCCGTTTTGTCTTCTTTAATGCGCTTGCCTAAAACCCGTTTATCGCCGTTAACATGCATAGCGGGCTGAAACTGAAATTCGAAGTCGCCATTGCGGCCACCGCTGAATGTCCAGCCCGTCAGAGCTTCGGCAACGGCAACCACATCTTTTTGTCGATAGTAATTGTCGACGCCAAGCGTGTGCAATTCCATTAGCTCGCGGGCGTAGTTTTCGTTTAAGCCTCGCTGGGCTGCAATTTGCGCGGCCTCTTCGGCACGATCTTTCGACCCCGTTTTGCGTTGCGTACGCCGCTCAACTTGAGCAAGCTCTTGATCCGTCGGGGGCCGCCGCGACAAGTGATTATCTAAATACTGCAACATCGCGGGATGCTTAGCACTTGCGCGAAGCATCGTGCCAAAATCACCAAACACATGATCTCTAACAACAGTTTGCTCGTAATGCGGAATCAAAGGAAAAGACTGCTGCCCCTTTGTGAAACTGACATTGAAATGGTTGCGCCAAAAATCGCAAGCCACCTCTTTTGTCTGATGCGGGCTATAAATCGAGCGGTACAAGACCGCAGCAAGTATTTCATTTCGGGGAACTCGCTCTAATTGCTTTCGCTCCTTTTGCGCTGCAGGCGCCAGATCACGCACCCTCTCAGAAGTATCAACCAAATCGCGGACTTCAGCCGGTGTCAGAAACAAGGTCTGCATATCTTTTAATCGCTGACCCAAACTCGAACCCGAAGCCGGCGTATCGCGCATCTGGCCACGAAGCCAAGATTCGGCGCCCACCTTCATGACATTGTTTACATCATCGGGGCCGTAGCCAAAAGAAAAACGAGTTAAAACATGGACGGCCTTTTCACGCTCAGTGAGTGGCTCTTTTGATGCGGATTGCTGGAGGTTAGACATCTGATTGAGATTGTATTAATGCGACCAAACAAAGCCAAAGTGAAACGCACCTGGAAAAGAATCCCAGCCGACATCAATATGCCAAGTTGATGATTCGTCCTTGTTAGGCAGCTTAACAATCAGCCCGCCGCCAATGTTCCAATTCCAACGCTCAAAATGATGATGTGTGCTGTAATGGTCATCAACCCAGCCCGACCCATAGGTGTATTCCAATACAGGGCCCGTCAAGACATAAGGAAACAAATACGGATGCACCTGCTTTACGAAACCATAGTCATAACTAAAATATTTATCATCCTCTGTGTAATCGTGGTCACCGTAATACCATTTATTCCGATCATCTGCCGGCTCGCCATATCGAGAGGAAGTATCACTTTCATTCGCATCGAAAATGATGTCTGTTGTGATGATTAAGGGTACATAAATCGCAGTCCAGGGCAATCTCGCGCGCTGGACGACCATCAAATCGCTATCATTTCGACCTGACACGAAAGATAGGTTTATTGTGTCCATTATTCCGCTGTCGCCGCCAGCGATTGAATACCCGACACCTAAACCACCGCTTTGTGAAAGGTCGCCGCCTACCGAATTAGACGAGCAACCGATGAAGGCGAATGAGAGGCTAAGCATGAGGAAAAAACGCATCTGCCTATCATAAGCAGACCGCTTATTGCCTGAGCTGTATTTGACTGCAAAGCAACACATCTTCGTTGCTCAACAGCAGGGGCTGTGCCGGAGAATCGCCAAGTTGCCATGTCGCTTGACCCGATACAAACGACGCTCGCCCAATCGTGGCGTAAGGCACCCGCATACGCGCAAGAGTGTTTTCACCAATGACCATTTCTTTGTGCCAACGCCAACGAAAATAGACTTCACGATTAGCGCCGCGCATTTCCATGGGGATATCAACGACAATTTTAGTGCCAGCTTCGCCCATCCATTGCAGATCAGCGCCAGCGACATACTGCCAAACGCGGGCGGCAGGAATCGTTTGCGTAAAGCCTAATCGAGGGTCGGCATCGCCCATCTCAGAGAGGGCAACCAAGCGCACATAATCAAGTGGGGCGATGGGGCCATCAGGGCCGTCGGCATCGCCATCCCACTCGAGTGCGTGAGCGGGGGTTTGGAAATACTGCTCTTGAAACTCGGTGCGCATCATGCCGTTTGGCATCTCGATGGAGCGCATCCACTGGCTCAGGTCATCACCCAGCGCTGAAATCATGGTGGGAAGACCTTGGCGGAAGCGGCTATCCATCCAGACGAAACCAACCTTGCGGCGTGACAAAACCTCTTTTGCGCGATTTGCATTTTTTGCCAAGAAGAAGTCAGCGGGTGCGATGAAACTCTCTCGCCCAATATATGAACCAAAATTTGTTGCGACGGTTGGCGCACCGGCCGCCCACTCAAGAGCATGCCCCTGATCCCATGTTGAGAGCACACCATGAGAACGGCCAGCTTCACGCTCACTGGCGACCATTGGCCGCAACTCTTTCATGAGCAGGCGCTGACCAACCAAAGCCGAATCAAAACGCGACTGGCCCGCCATCTCAAAGGCGCGCAACAATTCGGGAGCCTGCAAAGCAAAAACGATGAGCACGGCGGCAAACACCCGAACAATGGGTTTGCGTGTGAAACCACCCTGGCGCTGAAACTTTTGCAAACGATCAGCCACACCGAGGCCAACAATAACCGCTAAGGGCAAAGCGGCCAAATCGCCAAATCGACGCTGGAAAAGGGCCAGAATCAAGAAAACGGCAAGCGCTAACATCCAGAATAATCTATCCCGGAAGCCGCTACGCACTTGTAGCCAGGTTTGCCACAAAACCCACGGCAACAAAAGAGCACTCAAGCCAAGCCAGCGAAAGAAACCACCTGTGCCGGTTTGGTCAAGGCCCCAAAGTGGTTCTGATTCGGCGATACCAGCCATAAAAGCATCTGTGCGAGTGGCCCAAGAAAACGCCTCTTGGATACCCGCAACCGGCCCCGTGTCAGTAACCCAGAAAACGAGTATCGCGCCAAGCAAAACGATCACGACCTGAAATGGGCCAATGCCGCGCATGCGCAATGAGGCTTTGGGCCAAACCATCGGGACAAAAACTAGGCCACCAGCAATCAAAAAGGCAAAGTGAAACCACGACAAATTCACGACCGTCCAGGGTGATATTTCTTGCCAAGGGCTATGCAAAACAGCGGGGAGAACCGCGGAGGCAGCGACAAGGTGAAACAGCAATCCTGCTCGGCCAACTTCGGGGCGTGGCGAAAAACGATCAATCCACAACAAGATGCCAAAGCCAAGCTGCACAACCAAAACGACAACAATAGACGCCACCCAAGAACCCAATAAAACGCCCGCCATTAAACCTGAAACGCAGGCCGCAACCCAACAGCATTTAACCAAAGCTCTACCTAGCGTAGCGAAAAGGATGACAACCAAGAAAGCCACCCAAGCGTGGTGGTCTGCATTACCTGGAACACTGTAATGAATGCTCGCATAAGTCAGTGCATGCAAACCACCAGCAAGCCACGCGGCCAATGCGTTGCCGTGGCTCATTCTCCATGCCAATAACGCGAGCAAAAGAGAGGTCAAGACCCCTAAAACAAAAGGAACCCAAGCCGCCAAAGCCGAGGATTCGCCCTCGGCAGGGACAAGACCTAATACTTTAAGGAAAGATGTGTAATAAGGAGGCCAAGGCACCGCTGCGCCAAGTGGCCAATTCAATGATTCATCAAGCGCAAGCGGAAACCCATCGTCGCCCGTTTCGGACCGAAGTCGACGCAGGTGATACAAACCATCGCTGTCTACGGAAAACCAAGCACTTGAATCACTCTCAGAAAAAGGGATGCGGATATGGTGTGCTTCTCGAGCCGCCCAAGACAAAACCATAACGCCAAGAAGCGCAACCAAAAGGGCGGGGAGTGTTTTCATCATGGTTAAAAGCGCACAGCGTAAACCAGCTTAGCCGTCAAGTCAGAGTCAATCGGGCGGAAGTTTTCATCTCGCACCCAGCCTGTATTTAGCACCAAAAACAGCTCGCGACCATCTTCAACAAACCAGCGCACGCGGCTCTGCACGCCCACCTCTTTCGAGTCGGTATCCCATTGAATCATGTTTTGAAAAATGCTGTCTTGTGAAAAATTCCAATCAAAAGAAAGTGCCGCAATTTGCTCATCAAAACCACCGTCGTCAAAGACACCATGATTGAGAGAATAATCAAGGGCGACCAAAACCGCAGCAGAAGGTCGCCACATCAAACCGCCCTCGTATTCGACCATTTGGCCGCTATACCAGTCGCCCCAATGTACGCCAAAACCATAAGCAAACTCGCCCGCGCTTGAGCTTTCATATTCAGCACCCCAAGTCAGCCACTCATAAAAGCCCGCCTCAATCGTGGTGCCATCTGCTGGCTCAAAAGACTCGTCGACACGGTCTTGATCAGTGTCAAGTGATAAGTCGATTACCGAGCCATCATGGAACTCAAGTGCGAACAAATCGAAATTGATTGCTTGGCTGACCTCCCCCACGCTATCTACCCACCAATGGGCGCTAATCGACGATTCAAGCTCGCGTAGCCAATCATGATTGAAGCGGTATGTGTGCTTAACTTTGGTGCGATAAAGTGTTTCGCCAGGCCGCCGAACATAACCCAAACCAGGCGTGTAATCATTACTTGTGCTAATCACTTTTGCGAAGACCTCAAGCGATTCATCTTTCCAGAAGACATCACCACCGCCAGCCCAACCGCGGGCGTTTGTCATGTCATCACTACTCTGGATGGCGTACATATTCCAGCCCAATAAACCGTCGGCAACATCGGGGGCGCTTCCGCGAAAATCAAAACCAAAAGTGTGGTTGTGTGCATCAGACTCTGGGTTGCCGTAAGTAAACAAAGCACCGAGAGAGACTCCTTCTTTTATATTCCAGGCGGGTCGAAACACACCCAGCTCGCCGCCAGGCACGCCTAACGAATCAACCGCATCGGTGCGCACCGCCAAGACACCTAAGTCAAACTCACCGATACGACCCGCAACGCGCAAACCCGATTCGATTGGCACTTCTTCGCTATCGACCAAGCCAATGCGCCGACTGAAAAAGGGCTTCAATGCGTGCCCCCTTGGGCCGAACTCAAACAGGTTAGAGTCTTGCAAAAAGAAGTCGCGTTTTTCAGGGAAGAAAGTCGAGTATCGAGAAAGATTCACCCGGCGGTCATCGACTTCCGTCTCGGCAAAATCAGTGTTCCAGGTCACGGAAGCTTTTAATTCTGGCGTAATCGAAAACGACAATTCAGCACCTAAATCAACACGAGTGTCATCAATTGACCCCTCGCGCAAATGACTTTGATTTACCTTGAGATAAGGACGAAACTCTACACCCCAACCTGATTCAATCCCATCAAAGCCTGTCAACTCGCCGGCCTTTAAGACTGTGAACAACCAGTATTCGCGCACAGGAAAGGCCCAGCGATAACTCGATCGGCTTGCTCCTCGATAACGCTGGAAATTTGCGCGCCACATGCCGTCGTCGCCAAAAGAAAGGGAGCGAAACGGAATCGCCATCTCAGCCACCCACCGGTCTTCAAAACGCTCGACTCTTCCTTGCCAGACACCATTCCATTTTTTATTAAACCTAGAACCGTTTTCAGCGATTAAGCCATCACCTCGCGACCCTGCCGCCGACATCTGAAAAAAGTAGGCGGTCTTGCCATCATGAAAAGTATCGAAGACAAACTCAATTCGATCATCATCTTCAAGGAAGGCATCGCGCTCCATGTTTTGCAAAACCATCTTTTCAGGCTCTGGCTCAAAACAAGTCATGGCAACAAACAAATGAGTTGCGTTGCGCATCAAACGCACCTCTGTCGCGGGGTCGGCCAACTCACCCTCGTGGGGCTCGACTTCACGGAACTCACCGAGCAAAACGGCCTCTTGCCAGAGAGACTCTAATTCACCGTCTAGCTGTGGTGCGCCATCAACCGTCGGCACATGCGCGCGAGGTGCTTGAGCATGAGCAAGGCTTCCTATCACCGCAAAGGCGGCTAAAAAAGCGATGGGGCAAAGCAATCGAGATTTCATTTTGAGGCATGTTTGACGACCTTCCGAGCAAGGCCTGTCAGCGGGACATCGCCTGGAAGAGCAAAAGCAAACGCGGGCAAATCAGATGGGAGCTGCCACTCAGTCACTTCTATAACTTGCGCAGAAATTTTGTGATGAGTAATCGCATGTCGAATCGAACCACCAAGTACCTTTAGTTTAGCAGAACCTAAACTCAAACTATGCCACGCGGCATCAAGCGATTCATGCTCCTCTTCTGGAACACAGGGTGGTTCGTAAAGTCCGATATTCCAGCCGTTGCGTCGCTTGCTTAGTAAATAGGCATCGCCTTGCTTTAAAACAAAAAAGAAGAGTGCCATCTCGACAAAGGCCTTTGCTTTTTTTGCTCTGGGGTAGCGCAATACATCACCATTAACTAAGGCTAGACAACCCTCGGCTAAGGGGCATTCTGTGCATTTGGGTAATTTTGGCGTGCAAACGGTTGCGCCAAGTTCCATGACGGCTTCATTCAGGGCGCCGGGAGCTTCATTGCGAGGCAAAAGCGACATCCAGCGAGTGCCGACAGATTCTGACTCGCGGTGCAGCGCCCGGTCGTCAGAAGCCAGGTGTAGCGCGCAAACCCTTGCTACCACGCGCTTTACATTGCCATCAACCACGGGCGCGTGCAAACCAAAGGCCAACGAACCAATCGCCGCGGCCGTGTATGGGCCCACACCGGGTAAAGCCAAGAGCCCGTCCAAATCAGTCGGGATGACCCCTTGGAGATCGTCGTGCACCCGTTTTGCAGCGGCATGAAGCATCCTTGCTCGCCGGTAGTAGCCCAAACCCGCCCAGAATTGAAGGACCTCTTCGATATCAGACTGCGCGAGCGACTCAATCGTCGGAAATCGCTCAAGAAATCGCTCAAAAAACGGAACAACCACCTCAACGCGTGTCTGCTGCAGCATAATCTCTGAAACCCAAATGCCCCACGCCCCGTGCCCCGCACGCCAAGGCAAATCACGACGGCGCAACGCGAACCACGGCAACAGCCGGGCCGGGACCAAATCCAAAAAACCAGTGACTAACGATCGAGAAGTAGGCAAGGTGAGCAGAGAGTGGGAATCCCACTACGGCGACGAGGATACGGTCCGTCGCTACGAAGCGCGCTATGCCCGTGGTCGGAAAAAGTGGAATAACCGCCTTATCCTGCGGGCGACGATGCGCGCATTAAGAGAGTTGCATGGCGGTGAGCTGCCCCACGCCATTCTTGATTTCCCTTCGGGGCCGGGGCGATTCACGGCAGAATTTCGCGCACTCGGCATCGATGTCATACACGCGGATGTTCAGCCCGCAATGTTGGCGGCCGCACGACGCGCACATGGGCGGGGCACGGAAATCCTCGCAAACATATATGAGCCGCCATTTAATGGGCAGGCTCCGACCGCACTGTGCCTGCGTTTGATGCAGCACCTCGATCGCGCATCGCGCATCGCCGCACTCGCGGGCCTTGCCCAAAGCACCGACCTGGCCGTTATCGGCTACTACCCTGGTTGGCATTTCAAAACACACACGCGGCGCATCCGCCACTCGCTGGGCTTCAAAAAACGCCCCTTGCGCGAGCGACTAACCACTCAACAAATCCAAGATGAAGCGGCGGCAGCGGGGTGGCAAGTGCGTGCCATGCGCCGCGCGATGCCGTTATTCTCTGAGTGCGTTTTAATTCTGCTCGAACGCACCCCCACACTCTCATGACTCGTCGCGATTTCGAAAACACGCTTCACGCCGCCGCACTGACCACCTTTTTGCTGGCCACCGTTAATTTTTTCGCGCATTCGGGCAGCGGCACACCCTATTCCGCCCTGCAAATCCTCGGCTTTGCGGCATGGCTGCTCATCCCCCTCTCGCTCCACCTCGCCACACCAGGCGAGCTCGACACCAGCTCCCACAAAAAACCGACTCGACTCGGCCCCTGGCTTTACCTTGCCATCCTTGTCTTCACGAGCCCAGTCGTCAGTTTTTTCACCGCCCCCGCTCTCCTCTTTTTCCACGGACGCCACCTCGCCTGGAGCCGCCCCAAACTCGGGTCCATTTTCCTCGGCATCTGGATGGGCTCCGCCGTGGCCACATCTCTCGGCCTCGGCTGGCCCGGATGGGCTCTCACGATTGCAATTCTCTTTCGCGCCAATCGCCTCGCACCGCTCCCCGCAATCGACCCGCCCGCTGACTTCTCGCCCCAGCAACGCCAAGCGTGCAAATTGGCAATCGCCGACAAAATCCAATCTTGGGTTCTGGGTCTTACCCTCACGATTGTCGCTTTATGGCTCTGGCCCGCACGAGACCTCTTTGATGGGTCAACCGTCACCCATGATTTCAGCCGTTGGCTCACTCTGCTCACGCTTTCTTTCGTAGCCTGGCACACTCTCGGGGCAGGTCTCGCCGAAATTCGGGCACGGCGCACCGCAGGATGGCTGCTCCTGGCCGCACTCGCATGGGCGCTCACCACATCCCTGACCACCATTGCGCGGCTCGGCGAAACCGCAATTTTTCAGTCTCTTGTTGGCTGGAAGCCGCTGGTCGATGCGCTCAATGCTGGCGAGCGACTCACCGAGACTCATTGGGTTTACGCACCACTTCTATTTACCGTGATTTATGCACTGCCCGTGATTCTCGGAAGCACGGCCGCACGCGTCATTCTTTACCCGCGGCACTCCCCTAACCCAAACGAAACTGGCGCAAGCACTCGCGGTTTGAGCGAATTTACATTTGCGATCGGGCTCACCCTTTTGCTGATTTGCCTGAGTAGCAGTCGCCCCATCGGCTTCCCGACGACGACAGGGCTGCCCTTTTTCACAAACCGGCCTAAACAGGTCGCGCGCGCCGAAAACGGCGAGCTGCTTGAGCGCGCAACCTTCGCCGGCGTCACCCGCACACTTGAGCAAAGCGGAGCAGACGAGCGTTTCTTGGTGGATGGCCGCAACTTCCTCACCTTCGGCGAACATCGACAAGAGCGCCATGAGGCGACCTTGCTTTACGCACAGCAGATTAGTGGCCTTGCAACCGCAGCATCACAGCCCAACTTGCTGACCCTTGCCCCACAAGCTTGGTGGCAAACGCGGCACAACCCTCTGCGGCAGCTCTTTCTCAACCGGCAAGCCTCTCAGTTAAGCGGCGCAGATGACATCCTTGCCTTGGCTTGCACGCCTCAACAGTTCCCTGATTTCAAAACTCTCAAATGCACTCTTGCCGGGATGAGCTCGGCTTGGGAAAACCAAGCTGGGGTTGATGGCCTCGCCTCGGCGATTCTGGTTCCACACGGAGCCGAGTCGCCAAGCCTGCTTTTGATCGCGCACTCTCCTGAATCTGCAATCCCCCTCTCTGCCATGGCTGACGGCACCCTTTTGGCAACTGGCTCTTTTGAAACGAGCTGGTTCAGCCCACTTGCAGGGCCGCTCCCGCTTTCAACAGCTGCACTGCGCACCACCGTTTTCCGCGAAATTGACGAGCTCGAATCGACTCACCGAGCCCAGCGCGTCTTGCGTGGCTTTCTGTCATACGATTCTGCCACTTCGTCGCTTCTGCCGTTTTATCTCTCGCTTTTGAGTGCACAACGGTATTCGGTCCATGACACTTTCGAGCATCGAGATGCCGAAGCGGTTGAGCTTGATGCAATCTCCCTGCAAGAGCTTGTCAAGATTGCCCGCGATTTTCCTCATGCGCAATCGGTACGCCAAACGGTACATGCCATGGCCGAATTGCTCGTTGAAAAACGCGAAGTCCAATGGGCTCACGACACATTCCAAGCCCTGCAAAAAGACGGCCTCTGGCAAGACCCAGTCGTTTTTTGGGTTCGCGGAGTGGCCGCGCTTGAAATGCTTGATTCGACCGCAGCAAAGGCCTTTGCTGAAAAGGCGCTCGCCGTCGACCCCAAGTATGCGCCTGCACTAGAGTTACGGGCAAATGCGACAAGGTAGAGCAATCACTCAACGACTGCCGCGCTATAGGTAGGCTTAAATACGACTTTGGAAAGTGACAAAAAGCATTTCCAAGGCAAGCGAAATAGCATAGAGTGGAGGCGGTGCTCATTGCCGATTAGCCTTGCGCTAGCCATTTGCCCCCTGAATTGTTTCCTAACCCCCTTCCCTCAACTCCCCTGAACGGACCAACAATGCGTCGCATTCTCATCCCAGTTGTTGCTGTAGCTCTTGCAGCCTCTCTCACCGCGCAAAATATGCGTGCCCCTCAACAAGTCGACATGGGGCTTGGCAAAACTTTTAACGGCGGCCTTGTCGCTGATAATGGTTTTCAAGCTGTCATGTACAAAGAAGACTTGACCTTCGATATCTATGTCAATACATCCGTCGATGGCGGTTTGACTTGGCGAGGTGCAGTCAAAGTTTCGCAAGACACTACAGGCGCTAAGAAATACGCCTACAACTACTCGCTCGCCCTATCTGGTGGCATCCTGCACGCGAGCTATCGCTCCGAGCAAGTTTCCGATCGCGATGATGTTTTCTACACTCGCTCGCTTGACGGTGGCCTAACTTGGGAAGCCGAGCAAATGATTGACAAAGGCTACCCAGCCGCCAACGGCGCCAATGCAACTTATGTTGCTCGCTTGATGGCCGACGGTAATGATGTCTACATGTACATGCTCGTTGACAACGGCCCAGAAGAAGTCTGGCTCTCTGCTTCACACGACGCAGGCGCCTCATGGGGCCCAGCACTGCAAGTTACTCCAGTCGGCGGCGCCGATGTCGACAAGCTCGCCATGACCGCAAACGGCATGGATGTCTACTGCGCCTACGATGACGACCGCAATGTTTCTGGCGATGACGAGCTTTGGTTCCGCATGTCTCACGACGGTGGCGCAACCTGGATGGGCCCTGAAGTCCAACTCGATGCATCCGGCCCTGGTGTCGGCGATGTCGATGGCGGCAACCTCTGGATGGGCTGTGACGGCTCAACCGTTATGGTTTCATGGCTCGAAGACGAAGTCCCAACAGCAGCAGCTGACGAAGAAATGCATGTCATTGTTTCTACCGACGGTGGCCACAACTGGGGTGCTGATACCGTCCTTATGACTGGCTCAGATGCCGACAACCAATGGCTCAATGTCGTTGCAGGCCGGCTCTCTGTCGCATGGGAAGATAACGCAACTGGCGCTGACGAAATGATGGTCGCTTCTAGCTCTGATAATGGCGCAACTTGGGTTACCGCACAGGTTTCCAATGGTGGCGCTGCTTATCCACGCTTAGTTGGTAGCGCTGATACGCTTGCCGCAGCTTGGGGTGGCATGGGCGCACCTGAATTCCCAATGGCGGCCATGTCGCAAGACGGTGGTGCCACTTGGAGCGCTCAGGCCGACATGGCCATGGGCACTCAAGACGCCTTTGACGCTGACTACATTGAGGTTGCATACGATGCTGTCTACAACAATGTTTTCGGCGCTTGGCTCTCAGATGATCTCGGTCAAAACCAGCAGTATGTTGGTGGTTTCCGTGGTGCAAGCCTCAATCCAATGGGCACTTTCGCCGCTGGCAACCCAGTCCACTGGGAAGTTGCTGGTTACCCAGTCAGCGAAGCCGGCAAAAACTTTGTCGTCATCGCCTCGGGTTCTGTTGGTGTATTGCCTATTCCAGGCGACGGCCGCAACCTCGGTGTAACCTACGATGCCTATGTTGACGCAACTCGCGGCGGCATGCTCATGGGTGCTATCAACGCTGACGGCACAGGCTCAACCGGCACCATTGGCTGGCCAGGCTCCGTGCCTGTTGGCTCTACTGTTCAATTCGTAGCCATCTCCCTCTTGGGCGCTGGTTCTTACGGCTCCATCACTGATGTGATGCCTGTTACGGTTCAGTAGATTCACTTAGCGGTCCCATCGCTTTCTTGGCCGCAATCTAATCGGATTGCGGCCTTTTTTTGTAACCATCTTCAACCTGTCCTCTAACACAATCATGAAATACACCACGCTGCACCTCATTCTCTCTTTTATCCTTCTCGCGCCGACGGCTTTCGCTCAAGGCATTGGCGGCACATACCAAAAAAGCGTACAACTCGATGACGCCATGGAAATGCAGCGCAACTACAACAGCTCTCGTTTTGATTGCATTGGCGACCTTGATGGCGACGGCGTCGATGACTATATCGTTGGCTGTAATGATTGGGTCTTAAGCAAAAATTTGATCCGCTGCTACTCAGGCGTTGACGGCTCCACTATTTTTGAAATACCTCGCCCCTATACCTCTAACACCCTCGGTATTATTGGGGAATGCGTCACAACCATGGGCGACTTAGATCAAGACGGCGTATCTGACTTTGCTGTCAGCGGCTCATACCTCGTTAATTCTGAAGATGTTGGTGAAGTCCGCATCTACTCGGGCGCGACGCAAGCATTGATTAACACTTTTCATGGTCCATCAAATGGCATCGTTGGCAGCACAACCGATTATGCCGCTACTCTTGTTAATGTAGGCGACCTTGACCTTGACGGATGCGATGACCTTCTCGTTGGAGCGCCCACCTGGTCAGCAAACAACCTCAGCAACTAGCAAGGTTATTTTGAAATCCGTAGCGGAAAAACTGCCGCCATGCTCTATTCCGAGTACGGTCAATTTCATCATGATTCTTTAGGCATCTCTGCAGCGGCGACATCTGATGTTGATGGTGACGGCGTCCCTGAATACTCTGTCCTGTCTTTTGACGATCTGCACACAAATAGCGGTGGGAAACTATATCTTTACGATGGAGCTTCTCATAATCAAAGAGGCGCTATCAGTGGCGACTCCCTCGCGGGTGGCACTGGCTACCTTGGAAATCATGTCTCGGCCATCACCCTGCCAGGCCCATACCCATTAGGTGCTGTGACGACCTATCAAGACAGCAATGGGCAGTTTTACATTGTTACACTCATGTTTGCACCTTCTGGCATATTGGTTCTTAGTCGCGTTGCTACAGATTCCAGTGTTGATTGTTTTGGCCTCCTGAGCCGAGACGACTCTGCCTCTCCTCAGCATTTCCTAAGGCGAGAATATGCCCTTGGCACGACAGAAACGATTATTTACGAGGTTCATACTGACGGCAGCATCATTCGGGTTGGCCCGCTTGGCACCAGTGGCTATGGCCAGATTCACCCTCTTCCACCAAGTTCTAACAATGAGTTCTCGGGCGACTTCATGGTAGAAGAAAACTTAGGTTCAGGTAATGTGCAAATCAGTGTTTTCAACTTCAATCCCATCCTGAGTACAAGTCGCGAGTCCATCTCTGCTAATTCAGGTGGAAATGTACACTTAGACATGAACTTCCCTGATGAATACGCTGGCCAAAGCTACCGTGTACTACTTTCCGCAAACACCGGGGCCATTCCATTCGGAAGCGCTGTGATCCCTCTAGATTACGACCGTTACTTCCAATGGATTCTTAGCTCCTCGTCATCTAATTTCTTTACGAATCACGCGGGCATTTTAGATGCTTACGGCAACGCAAATTCACGCATGCAAGTTTCTGCCGGCTCATTAGGCAACTTTGTTGGCCGCGCATTCTACTTTGCCGCTGTCACTTTTATTCCGGGCGCGACTGACGGCAAGATGTCATCCATCGCTCGTGTTCTTAACATTGTGCAATAATCGCTAATGCAACTATTGGCCGCAATCTAATCAGATTGCGGCCTTTTTTATGCACACCGTTAAGTTTCATGTCATAATAGGGAATGCTCTCATCCCTCCTACTCACCTTCGCGCTAGTCATCCCCCAAGCCTTGCCTCAGCAAGCTTCTGCTCAATCGCAGGTTGCGACAACTCTCCCAAGCGCAGTCGCCGAGCAAGCCCAAGGCTCTCTTGCGGCAACCTACGAACCATCCATTCTGTTTTGCTTCCCCAACGAAGGCGAGCAAGAGTCGATGGCTTTCATTATCGGCACGAATTTCGATCTCGGTGCATTCCCGATGTTTGGCCTTATTCCATCCATTCCACTTTATGTCTTCACGACTCCCAAAATTCCACTCATTGGCAAGTTCTCACTGATGGTAACGGTTGTCCCCTGGACACTCTGGCCTGGCAAAGTTGACCTTAAAATCAACTATCTTGGCAGATTCACAAACGCAGTTGACTTCACCATCTTGTAGTCACGACTGGGCCGCTCGATACGCGCGCCACTCGACCCCCTGGGACTTAGGCGAGCCGCACCCCGAATTAATCGCGCGGCTCAAACTCGACCCGACACTCAACACCGGTCAACTCGGGCGCGTTCTCGTGCCCGGCTGCGGTTTCGGCTGGGACGCCATCGCCCTCGCCAACGCAGGCTGGGATGTAGTGGGTTTAGATTTGGTTGCCGAGCTTGAAGATGCAATCGGCGCACAGCTTTTGGGCGTAGGCGCACAATTGCTCATTGGTGATTTTTTCAACCACCAACCTGCTGAGCGATACGATCTCATCTTCGACCACACTTTCTTTTGCGCGCTGCCACTCAATCAGCGGAAAGCGTGGGGGTCGAAAATTGCAGCTCTCTGCACGCCTACAGCACAAGTGGTATCGCTTGTTTTTCCAGAAAACCGGCCGCTTGACGAAGGGGGGCCGCCTTTTGGCATGTGCACACTTGATGTCGAGTCGGCATTAGGCGACCATTTTGAGCTGCTGCAAGATCAAGACGCTGCCCCCTCTCAGGGGCGTTGGTGGCCTGAAAAATGGGCGCAACTCAGGCATATAGGCGTTTAGCTATGTCTGCGCTTTCGCGCTTGTTTTACACCAAAGTAACGGTTTTTTAACAAAATAGTCACTTCTGCGACTTCCTAAACAGCATATACTAAAAGGCCGCGCATTTCTCTTTGCGCACCCCTCAAACTTCAAACCCCTTTTGCACATGCGCAACCTTCTTCTTGTTGCGGCCACCGCTCTTGCAGTGGCCCCTCTCGCAGCCCAAACTTCTGCTGAATATGTCTGCTACGGCGGACAACCCGGCACCACAAACTGGGAAATTCGCCGAACAGTCGATATTGACCAAAACGGCTCCTATCTCGATGCCGCCGAAGGCCCACGCTTCGCTTTTGACGACATGGTTGTCGTCACTTACATCGAGTCCATGGAATTCGGCACGGTAGGCAATGTTCCTGCCCTTTACGCCGTAGCCGGTGGCGACTTGATTCTGCGCATGGTTGACCTCGACGGCGACGGCCTTGCCATGAGCGCTGGCGAAGTTTTGACTTATGTTGACACTCGCGCAGCAATGGGCGTCTCCAACACCAGCCCTGACGATTTGGTGTTCGACTCCAACAAGGTGCTTTATGTAACCGATGACAACTGGAGCACCGTGCCACAACCAGGCTCGGGCATCCACGCATACATCGACCTCAACGGCAACGGCAACTGCAACGATGCAGGTGAGTCCTCTAGCTTTGTTGATGCTGCAACTGGCACCATCACCCTCAACGAATCTGCTGGCCCCGTAACAATTGACCTTGGCGACTTCGAAGCCATCACAATCGACAGCAACGATGTCTTGATTGCCTTCGCGCAGCAAGACCGCGCGCTTTACGCATTCAAAGACCTCAACGGCGACGGCGATGCCATGGACGCCGGCGAGTGCTGGAACTTCTGCAACTTGGTTGGCGATAAAGCTGGCCTCGATATCAATGTCGATGTTGCTGCAGGCACCCTCTACAACCCATCTTGTGTTTCCTCTTCAGGTACCGGCCTCTACGCCACACTTGAGAGCCTTGATGTTGATCTTGGCGCTGGCCCTGGTGGCGCAGACATCTACTGGATTGTGTCCAACGCATCCCCAAACTCTTGCGCGGGCGCAAATGGCCTGATTTATCGTGGCCTTGACCTCAACGCTGACGGCGACCTCAACGACGCTGGCGAAGTCACACTTTTCTTTGATGCTCCAAACTCGAGCAACATGGATTACCCAGCCAACTCCATCTACAGTGCAGCTGCCCACGACGGCGGCATCGCTTTCTGGAGCAACACTGGCCCAGCTGGCCCAAACTGGCCACAAAACAATGTTGAGTTCGTCTGGGACGACAACAACGACGGCGACGGCATGGACACTGGCGAAACCGCGACTACTTGGCGCTGGGATCCAGACGGCTGCTATGTCAAGAGCATGACTACCGTGCCTGTTGGCGCTTTCTCCGCTCCTGCAGCAGCGAGCTTTACGACTTTCGGTCAAGGTGGCGTTTCTTCTGGTGGCACGATTCCTTCCATCGGCAATGTTGGCCTACCTGTCCTTGGCTCGACTTTCGATGTCACGGTTGAGTTTGGCCCATCAAATAAGCCGACCGTTCTGTTTGTTGGTTTCTCCAATACTTCATACAACCGCCCACCAGCATTCAACTTGCCACTCGACATGACTTTCTACGGCATGCCAGGCAACTTCTTGCTGACCTCGATTGACTACGAGTTCCCGAACAACACAAATGGTTCCGGCCAAGCTGCAATGACTCTTGCCATCCCCAACAGCGCTAGCTTGGCGGGCATGGATGTCTACTTCCAGTGGTACATGGTTGACCCCGCCGCAAACAGCAGAGGTGCTGTCATGTCTAACGGCGGTCACGGTGTCTTGAACTAAGCTCCGCTTTCTTCAAAAACCTTTTAACGGGGCGTCACCTTTGGGGTGACGCCCCGTCTACTATGTATGAACATGTTCCCCCTCTCATCGACTCTGTTCGGCGTCGCGGCTCTCATCGTATCGTTGGGTTTTGCATCACCGGCCGCTGGGCAAGACCTTGGTGCATTGCGCACCTCGCTTGAGTTCAACGGCTGGCAAAAAGACTATAGTCAGCGCAAATCGGCGCAGGCACTTTCCAAAATTCACACCGCCGAGGCCATGCAGCTGCGGCTTGATGTCTTCGATGGCGACCACAAAAATTACAAGTGGGTTGGCGTGCGCGATTGGCTTTTTGATGGCTTCTTGCTTGCCAACAGTTTTGCTGAAAATGAGCTGCTCGCCCAGGCTGCCCAAAACCGAAAAAACCTTGATTTATTGCGCGAATTGGCCCTTCGTGGGCTTTTGGCTAACAAAGGCAAAGTGCCCGCCAAGCCGCTCCTCGATAAAAAATTCCTAAAGGCGCCTCTGCGTATTCGGCTGGCTTGGCAAGAGTGCTTGGGTGCTTTGGTCGGCACAAATCGTCTTGACGGTGGCAAAAAAATGACGGCGTCCGCAGCCGAAGCGAGTGCGCGAGAAGTGCTCCTAAAAGCAGGTGCCCCATTTGCTGGGCATTTGCACTTCAAGACCTTGCAACCCGCCGAGATTGCAGCTATTTCAAAAGCTCTCCTCAAGAGCAAAGACCCACACGACCGCGCGCTTTGCTTGAGAGTTTTAGGTCGCCACAAAGAGAGCTACGATGCTTTTTTGCAAGCCGCGGGGCCTGCGTTGCGCGGCGACGCACTTGGCCCTTTTGTAGCTGTAGTCGAAGAGGGCGTCGATGCCCAACTCGCCCCGCTTATCCCCTTACTCATTACGGCCCTAGAAATCCGCACAGCAAATCAGGGCAGTGGGCGACTCATTCGTGATCTGGCCTCGGCACTTCGTGAGCTTTCTGGTCAGAGTTTTGGTTTGCACCCCGACTCTTGGCGCAATTGGTGGTCTCATGCGGGCAGCGAGTTTCTTGCCAAGTGGCGGGCTGGCGGCAACCCCGGCACTCAAAAGCACGAAGCCCAAAAAGACGGCACCGTGGCTAAATTATTTGGTCTACCCATCGACAGTCATCGTATTTACTTTTTGGTCGACGGCTCAGGCTCGATGGTCAAAGACAAAATTGGCGGCAAAACAATTGCCGAAGCCGCAGCTGATGAGCTGGCCGCCTTCCTTGACGCCCTGCCGAGCGATGCCGAGGCAAATCTCATCTTGGTCGCAAACGAGCCGATCCTCTCTCTGAAAACGCTCAAGCCGCTCACCAAAAAGATCAAAGCGCAGCTCGTGAGTGATGTGCGCGACTTTCACTACAACTCCGCCTCCGCTCTAGTAGAGGCCCTGCGCTTGGCCCAAAGCGACGCTAGCGTTGACACGATTGTTTTAATCGGCGACGGTGGCTCCACACGAGGCATGCATGGCGACTACAACCGCCACATTGTTGCCGAGAATTTCCGTGAACATCTGCGCTCTGGGGTGCGTCTTCACTGCATCGCGCTCACCCAAAGCAGCCGAAAACAGGGCTTTATGCGGCTGCTCGCTGAGCAAACCTCTGGTAGACTTGTCATACCAGCAAAGTAATCCACTTCCCTCCCAACCCCCTCTTGCTCAAACTCCTTTCCGCTTTCCTACTCACTGTGCTTGTCAACACAGCGACCGCCCAAAACCTCGAAGTCTGGTTCCTTGATGTGGGCCAATCTGATGCAACTTTGGTCATTGGGCCTACGGGCAAGACCTTTTTGTTTGATGGCGGCTCCAACGGCGAGGGCAGCGGCATTATCGTGCCCAAATTGCGCGCGCTTGGCATCAATCAGCTAGATATCGTTTCGGCAAGCCATTACCACTCCGACCATGTTGGTGGCCTCGACGAAGTCTGGAATGCCGGCATCCATGCGACTGTTTGTTATGACCGCGGCGATCAAAGTTGGTACAGCACGGGCAGCTCAACCGATTATCGCAATGCATATTCCTCTGTGCGCCAGACGGTTACTGCCGGGCAAATTGTCGATTTGGGTGGTGGTGCGACCTTAAAGTGCATTTCTGTTTATGGGCAATTGAGCAATGGGCAGAGCGTCAATATCAACAGCTCTTCCCAACACGAAAATTCATGCTCCATCTCCTGGAAGCTGGAATACGGCGATTTTGACATGTGGGTCGGTGGCGACCTGACGGGCGGCGGCAACAACACCGCTGATGTTGAAACTAAGGCTGGGCAAGCTTGTGGCAATGTTGATGTCTATCAAGTCAATCACCATGCTTCGCGCACTTCGACTAACTACAGCTTCGTTTCATCGCTGCAGCCTGAGTTTGTGGTCATCCCTTGTGGCAGCAACAACAGCTACGGCTACCCCAAGCAAGATGTCATGGATCGACTCAACAAATCATCTCGCGTGATTCCAGTTTGGTCTTTGAGCGATGGCGTGGGCACCGAGGGCTATGTTGATGTCAACGGCCATGTGCATTTGACAAGCGATGGCTCAACTTACACCGTGACATCAGCCAACGGCACGACCTTCACCTCGCATTGCGATGAGCAAAGTTTGAGCAGTGTTGCGGCGGGCGATGTGGTTGTTGCCGAATACATGGCCAACCCAAGCCGCGTTAATGACAGCGAGGGCGAATGGGTCGAAATCTCTGGCGCCCGCGAATCTGAGGCCATCTCCATGCGCAGTTTGAGCATGACTGATGCTGGCAGCAACTCCATGGTCTTTGGCGCCACGATTCAACTCGAAGCTGGCGACGAGCTGTTGGTCGGCGCAGATGGCCTTCCGAGCCGTAACGGCGGCATCACACCAATCATGGTTTGGCCGACGGGTTCCTTTTCAATGGCTGATTCCACCGATGCCATTCTGCTTAAATATGGGGCCACGACGATTGATAGCGTGAATTACACATCTAGCTACCCCGGGGGCAGCGGCATTTCCGCTGAACGCTTAGATTTACTGGGCGATAGCTCAGCGGCCAACTTTACAGCAGCCGTGAGCACTTATGGCTCTGGCGATAAAGGCACGCCTGGCGATGACAACGATGCTGACACGACCAATTGGTCGGGTGGCGGCCCAACAGACAGCTACATCGAAATCATTTCGCCGCCCATGCTCGGTCAGCGCCTCGAGATGAATTGGCACATTGCCCGTGGCGAATACGCTGCAGGCGCGATGTATCAAGGCTTCCTCACTCAGGGCACGACCCCTGGCATCACGCTTAATGGCACGCATATCCCCGCAAACCTTGATACGGCTTATGGTCTAACAAGCGTCATTCCTGGGTGGTCGGGTTATGTGCCAGCAAGCGAGCTTGTCGCCGCAAACACAATGATTCCAAACAACAACGCCTATCGCGGGCTGACGGTTTACGGCATCTTTGTCACTTACAAAGTCATCGCGTTTAGCGGCATAGACATCCGCTCTGTAGCCAGCCCTGTCGCAATGATTATTTGGTAGCGGGCTTCTCAAGCCGCACTCGACAATCAAGCACGCACGACTCTGACGCATCCCATGCTGCCAAAAATGGGTTGAGGTCAAGCTCGACAATCTCAGGGAGGTCAGTCAACATCTGAGACAAACGCAACGAGATCTCAATCAACTGTTCCCGGTCAACGGGTGGCTTGCCGCGTGCGCCTTCAAGCAACGCCTTTGCGCGGATGCCATCAACCATGACCTCAGCGTTTAGCCTCGAAAGTGGGTGCAAGCGGAAGACGACATCTTTAAAGACCTCGACATGAATGCCGCCTAAGCCGAATGCTTGCAAGCGGCCATATTGAGGGTCAGGTGCCGCACCAAAGAAAGTCTCAATTCCGCCGCTGCGCATGGCTTGCACCATGACTTTCATATTCTTATCAATCTTGTGGAATCGCTTTTTGAGATCGCCGTATGCGGCTTTTAGATCTTCGGGTGTGCGCAAATCAAGCCGAACACCGCCAAAGTCGCTCTTATGCACCGCCTTTGCAGATTCGATTTTTGCGACCACTGGGTAGCCCACTTTCTTGGCAAACTTCAAGGCCTCGTCAAGTGTCAAGACAATGCGTGAAGGCACCATCGGAATGCCATACGAAGTAAACAGCGTTTCCAGCTCAGTGCCTTTTAGCATGTTGCGACCACGGCTAAGCGCTTGCTCAACGGCGTCGCGCGCTTTCTTTTTATTGACGCGGAATTTCTCAGCCGGGCGATTCGGGCGGCTATGCATCTCTTCCAGATCAGCTAGGCCAGCCAACGCAGATACGGCTTCTTCTGGGAATCGATAATTGGGCACACCTGATTCGCGCAATACATCAAGCGCGGCTTCTTTGCCGAGTCGACCGAGCAAACAAGTGACCACTGGCTTTTTACTGCGATTGGCGTGTTTGGCAAATGCCTGCGCAACCGCTTCTGAATCAATCATGGCTGGTGAAACAAAAATCGCAATAACCATGTCGATCTTTTTGTCTGCCAACATGGCGCCAAGCACCTTGTCGTATCGCTTGCCGTCAGCGCTTGCGATGAGGTCAACTGGGTTTTTCGCGGAAGCCTCGACAGGAATAACCGCCTCGATTTTTGCCGTTGTCTTTTCAGACAAGTCAACTATTTCAAGACCTTGCGCCTCGCATGCATCAGTCGCCAAAATCGCAGGGCCGCCAGCGTTTGTCACAATGCCCACGCGCCGACCGCGTGGGAATTTACCGACTTGAGTAACGGCCGCTAAAGAAAACAACTCTTTCATGCTGTCAACGCGCAAAATACCGCATTGCTGAAGCAACGCGTCGGCCGCGGCCTCTGAGCCAGCAAGTGAACCCGTATGCGAAATAGCGGCCTGAGCGCCCTTCGCACTACGGCCTGACTTCACGACCAAAACGGGCTTTTTGCGGGTGACACAGCGGGCGGCGTCCATGAAATCGCTGGGGTTGCCGAAGCTTTCGAGATACATCAAAATCTGATGACAATTCGGGTCGTCGCCCCAATAGCGCAGCAAATCGGCCGGCGAAATATCAATGCGATTGCCGACACTCACAAACATATTGATGCCAATGCCAAGCTCATGCGCGTCAGACAAAATTGCCTCGCCGAGCGCACCCGACTGCGACACAAAACACACTCCGCCGAAATCAGGACGCGTGCTAGCAAAAGAGGCGTTCATCTGAATGGCCGGCTCCATATTCAAAATACCCATGCAGTTTGGCCCCACAACACGGATGCCATGCTTCGCGCAAAGTGCCTCAAGCTCAGCCTGAAGCGCCGTGCCTGCCCCGCCGATTTCAGCGAAGCCAGCCGTGATGATGACCAAACCTTTTACGCCCTTGGCCGCACATTCTTTTACGGAGTCAATGACATATTTTGCAGGAACCACAATGACCGCCAAATCAACAATGCCGGGCACATCTTTGACCGACTTGTAGCAGTGCATCGACCGGACGACTTCCGCGCGCGGATTGATCGGGTAAACCGGCCCCGTGTATTGCGCTTTGATGAGATTGTTCAAAATCAAATGCCCAATCTGAGTCGGCTGGCGCCCCACTCCGATGACCGCAATGCCTCGCGGGCGGAAAACGAAATCAAGCGACTTGCGAAGCGCTTGTGTAGAACAAGTGGAAGTGGTGGTGGTTTTAGTCGTTGTCATCTTGAAGGGCCTCGCAAAATCTGGCCGCGAGGGTGGCCTTGACGGTGGTTAAATCAGGCGGTGCGCCCAATTCAATAGCCATCGAGGTCATGATTTCTGAGAATGTGCCGTCGCTCGTAGCAGAGGCGAGGCCGCAGGGGTCAAAACGCCGAAACCAACTCATATCGGTTGCGACATTTAAAGCCGCCCCGTGATAAGCCACCCAGCGCCGAACGGCTACCCCAATGGACGCAATTTTGCGTTGATTGACCCAGCAGCCCGTGTTTCGTGAATCGGTAGCGCCAAGCAACCCAAAATCAGCGACCGTGGCCGCAAGCGCGCGCTCAAGTCTGCCGAGATAAGCATGTAAATCACGCGCCTCGCCAAGCAGTCGAATGATGGGGTAGACCACCAGCTGCCCAGGGCCGTGAAAAGTGGCCTTGCCCCCACGAGCGACCTTGTAAATCGGGATGGCCAGATCGGCGGCAAAGGCTTCGTCGGCAGGCGTACTTGCTCGCCCCAAAGTTAGCACGGGTTCGAATTCAGCCAGCAACAATCGATCCGCAGCTTCAGGGTCGGCGGCTAATTCGGCAAGCACTTCCTCCATGCGAGTGGTCGCCTCGGCATAAGTCAATCGCCCAAGGTCTTCGACCTCGATCGTGGCGGATCGGCTGAATCGCATTACTTTTTCTTCATCGCATGCGGCGACATGCCATGCACATCTTCACAGGCTTCAAGGAAGACTTCACTCAGCGTGGGGTGCGGATGGATGGTCAGCGCAATGTCTTCGGCAGTGAGGCCTGCTTCAATCGCAACAGCGGCCTCGGCGATCATGTCAGTAACATTGGGGCCGCACATATGGACACCAAGAATGGTGTCGTCTTTAGCATCGGTAATCACTTTTGTGAGACCGTCTTTTGCCTGCATCGACATTGCGCGGCCGTTGCCTGCAAAGTTAAATCGACCCACTTTTATTTCATGCCCCGCTTCGAGCGCCTCGGCTTCAGTCAAGCCAACAACCGCAATTTCAGGGTCGGTGAAAATAACGCCCGGGACAACTTTGTAATCCCATTTCACGCCCGGGCTGTTTGCAATCGAACCCGCTGCGACCAGGCCTTGTGCAGAACCTTTATGTGCGAGCATCGGGCCTGGCGTGATGTCGCCGATAGCGTAAACATGAGCTGTTTTGGTTTGGCAATGATCGTCAACGACCAGGAAGCCGCGCTCGTCTGTCTTTAAACCCGCCGAATCAAGCCCTAAACCGCCTGTACGCGGCCGTCTGCCTACGGTGAGCAAAATGGCGTCGGCGGCAAAGGTTTTTTCTTTTCCTTTTACTTCGGCTGTTACTTCAACCCCATCGCCTTTAGGCTGCCATGATTTAGCCGCCGACTGAGTGTAGATTTTGATGCCCGCTTTTTTCGCGCGGCGCTGGACAATTTTGACCAACTCTGGGTCAATGCCAGGCAAGATTTGGTCCATGAATTCGACAATGGTTACGGCCACGCCGAGGTGCGCGTAAAACATGCCGAGCTCCATCCCGATCACTCCGCCGCCAATCACGAACAAACTTTTTGGCAGCTCTTTTGGCGACAGCGCCTCGGTGCTCGACCACACTTTGTCGCTGAACTCAAAACCAGGAATTGGCGTCGGCTCACTGCCCGTCGCCAACACAATGTCGCGCGCCTGAACCGTTTGCTGCGTGCCATCTTGAGTCGCAACCTCAATCGAATTTGCAGAAGTCAATTGACCACGACCATGCACGACATCAACACCGCGCGACTTAAGCAACGCGCCAATGCCGCCCGTGAGGCGACCCACGATGCCGTCTTTCCAAGCAATAAGTTTTTCAAGGTCAAGCTCAGGCTCAGCAACGGTAAACCCCATCGCCGCAGCGTTGTGAACACTCTCAACAAAATGCCCCGCTGAGATCAAAGCCTTGGACGGAATACAGCCCACATTGAGGCAAGTACCGCCGAATGGCCCAGCTTCGATAATGGTGACTTTCTTGCCTAAATCGGCCGCACGAAGGGCGCAAACATAGCCTGCAGGCCCGGCGCCAAGGATGGCAAGGTCGGTTTGAATCTGACTCATGGGCTTATTGTAGGACACTCAGAAAAATGTTTGTTGCAAGGTTTCTTAAGTGTGGGCTTGCAAATAGCGGGGCATGATTTAATGGAAAGGTTCAGATGGAAGACAATCGACCCACCACTCCTTCCTTTCAAGATCTCGATTTTGTGCACGAGGCCTTGCTAGAGGAATACCACAAACACCAAGACGCCGTAGTTGACCGCGACTTGGGCAAGGCACGCGCGCATCTCGACCAATTTGTGTTGTGTCTAAAGGCACATATCCGCGCCGAAGAAGAAGTGCTGTTGCCAATTTATGTCGAGCGCGTGCCTGAACAAGTCGGCTGCTCCCCTGAATTGCTTTTTAGCGAGCATCGCAAAATGGAACGGCTCCTGCGGCGACTTCAAGACCGCATGGTGCAGATTGAGCAAAAAGGCGAGCTGAGTTCTCGCGAGGTGGTTTACATCATCGAGGAAGGCCGCATGATGAAAGAAGTGCTTGACCACCATGATCGCCGTGAGCGAGCGGCTTTTTTCCCGCTTTTAAATGATGCTGTGCCAGACCCCATTGAGCGCCGACAAATCTGGGAAGAAGCGCGGCAGATCCAACTCGAAGCCGAAGGTTTGCGCGAGACCTTTGAGCGAATTGATAATCTTCCATCATGATTACGCGGCTTAGTTTGTGGCTCTTGGCTGGGCTCCTGCTTTCTTGCCAAGGCACGGGCTACGGCGATTATCAACAGGCCGTTTTCATCGAGTTCACATTAACTCAAGCCGATGGCTCTGTATTGGCATCGCCCAAGATTATCGCACGCAAAAACCGCAATGCTGAATTAAACATCACAGCTGACGATGGCAGTGCCCTTCTCTTTTGGGTTCGTCCAGAGCATCATGCTGGCGGCCCCTTCCAAGGAAAGATGCGTCTGAAAGAAACGACGAGTGGTGGTCAAAGTTTCGAGCACACTCTTTGGCTTGACCTAAGCTATCGAGGCGAATGGAGTTTTGGAGTGCCGCTGTCAAATGGCCACGCTCAGCTTGAAGTCACCATGCGATTGCATCCGCAAGCTGAGATGGAAGAAACGCTTGGCTTCCCGCGTTTCCTTTATGCGCAATAGATGAAGTCTTGATTAACTTTCAATCCAAGTTTTTGGGCAGATTCCGTCATTTGTTTTCGCGCCTTCTTGCCGGCAACTGAAAAAAGCACAGGCGGGAATTGTGGGTTTATTTCTCTCGCCTGACGAAGGTGCCCAGCGAGCTGAGTCGGTGCAATAACAGGTGCGCCCTGAATGGTTTGCCCAACGCGCCCTGGGTGCAATTCGACAATGGCTTTTGGCCGGCAATGCAAAGCTGATAGAGCGCGGCATAAAGCGCGACCTGTGCTTCCGTAACCCCACAGGATGTACTCATTTAAATTCCAAGATTGCGCCAGATGATGCGCGCGGCATTGCGTAAAGGCATCGAGCGAATAGTTGCTGCTTGACTGTGAAAGAGAATCATGACTTAACCTCCAGGCGTGTAAAACGCGGGGTACGACGCCGATTCGGGCATTTGCGCGATGCAGACGCAGATACAAATCCCAATCTTCCGGCCACGGATGGTCTTGATAGCCACCAACCTGATTCATGGTGCTAGTACGCATCAGCAAGCTAGGGTGGCACAAGGGCATCTCGACAAACGCGGCCTCGTTCAAATCGGATGTTGAGCGCATTCCATTCAACCAAGATTCATATCGCAGGCGACCTTGACCTACCTGAGCTCGTGGAAAATAGCGCACATGGCAGCCGACGATATCAAGACGCTCTGCGTTTAATTGTTCCACTTGCAACCGAAGTCGATCGCGGTGCATCAAATCATCTGCGTCTAAGATGGCAACAAGAGGTGATGTAATTTGCTCCAAGCCGAAGTTGCGCGCGGCAACAACACCCGTGCGATTTGCAGGAAGCGCGAGCAAGCTTATGCGAGAGTCGGCTGCTTGAAGGTCGCGCACGATTGCGGCGGTGCAATCAGTGGAATGGTCATCCACAACAATGCACCGCCAATCGACATCGCGAGACCGCTGCACGCTACGCAAGGTTGCGTGGATTGTGTCCGCCGCGTTCCTAGCGGCAATGAGAATGCTAACTTCAACCACGGCATAGATTAGCGCGAGTCGTTGCTAGGCGCTGCCTTTAAACTAAGCTCATGATTCCATTGCAAGGGGCCGTGTTCCGACCGCCATCCGAGGCGGATTCGTTGATTCTGCAAGTCACTCTAGGCTGCAGCTACAACGCCTGCACTTTTTGCGGGATGTACCAAGAAAAGCCCTTCCGCGTCCGCCAACTCGATGATTTACGCGCAGAGATTCAACTCGCAGCGCAGCAAATGCCATGGGTGCAAAAAGTTTTCTTGGCAGACGGCGACGCCCTTGTCGCGCCAGCAAAATTGCTAGCAAGTGTTTGTGATTTATTGCAAGAAGCCTTTTCGCAATTAAGGCGCATCTCTATTTACGCCTCACCGCAGGCCCTTCAAATCCGCACCGTTGAAGAGATGCGCGATCTTCGCGAGCGAGGTCTATCTCTCTATTATCTTGGAGTCGAAAGTGGCGATGATGAAACTTTGACGCTTCTAAACAAAGGGGTCAGCGCCGACGAAATGATTCGTGTCGGCCAACGCCCTGCTCAAGCTGGCGTCAAACTTTCGGCGATGATTTTACTGAACTCAGGTGGCCCAGAGTTGTCTCAACAGCACGCGATTGGTTCAGCACGAGTTATCAATGCGATTCAACCACGGTTCGTAAGCACGCTCGTTTTAACGCCAGTCGAAAATACTCCTCTCTGGGCCGATGCTCAATGCGGAAAATGGATTGAGATGCACCCCGTTGCTCTCGCGGCAGAATTGCGCACTTTCCTGGCTGCGCTTGATTTAAAGGCAACCATTTTCAGAAGTAACCATGCGAGTAATTGGCTCGCGTTGGCCGGAACACTTCCGAAAAATCAAGCTGAGCTTGTCGCGACTTTAGATGCTGTACTTGAGCACCCAGAACACGCTCGCTTCCGACCTCGTTGGGCCCGTGGGCTGTAGTAAAAAAACAATCGGCTCTATTACGCCAATGATTTACTCGTCGGCGGCGCTGCCCCAATAATCTGCTGGCTGCGGGCTATACCCCAAAGTGCCCACGCCTATCTCAAAGACAAGTACCTTGAGCCGAAACCCTGCGACGCTGAAACCAACACCGCCAAGCGGCCAGACATCGAGACTCGCCAAAGAGCCGAAGCCGCTGGGCTCTTCGTCATCAAACATTGTGGCGCGCACAACTTGATTGCCATAGGGGCGAATGCCATTTACCGTAACGACAGCGCTAACCAAACCGCCAATCTCAAGAGAGGGTGGTGACGCCGCCGTGCTTGCAGTAAAGACCGTGCAGGATGGCGTCAGCGTGAGCACAAAAAAAGCCAGCCAAGAGCCCAATGAGAAATCGCGCTTCGTACTATTCATCGATTCACTATACAAGATCTGGCAAAACCTGCCCGCACTTGCCGTAAACGGCCGCTTTGGCAAAGGCATCATAATCGGTCACTTGTAAATTCACGACAATTACGGGTATGCCTGCGCGCAAAGCAATCAAAGGCAAAGTTGCGGCGGGTTGCACGGCCAAGCTCGTGCCGGCAATGATCAACAAATCACATTGTTCAATCGCCTCGAGTGATTGACGGCTTTCGATTTCGGGCATGGGTTGATCAAAAGCAACCGAATCGGGTTTTAAAATGCCCTGACACTCTGGGCAGTAAGGCGCGTCTGCGCCATTGAGCACCCATCGGTAAACTTCGTCGCGGCTTGTATGAAAACTGCAGGATAAACAAGAAACGCGATGCTCATTTCCGTGAAGCTCGATAACTTTATCAGCCGGCACGCCGGCCTGTTGATGTAGGCAATCAACATTTTGCGTAACCACAGACAGCAACTTGCCCTGCTCATGAAGTGCGGCAATGGCGCGATGACCGTCGTTGCACTCGGCAGTGCGCAAGACGAGGTAAAAATCTTGGCTCATCTTCCAGTAAGCCACTCGACTTTCTTCACTCTCTAAAAACCGCTCCCAGCGGAAATGCTTTGTATCGTATTTTTTCCAGGCGATTGCGCCCGTGCGGTAATCAGGAATACCCGATTCTGTACTGATGCCCGCACCTGTCAAAAACACAATTTTGCGACTCTTGCGGATGAGATCTCGGGCGCGGCGAACATCTGCTTTGCCTGCACGGGCGTCCCAGGGGCCATCGTGGCCGTCTTTTAAGCTGCGCCAATAACGCCAACCAAAGTCGCGATCGCTTTGCCAGCGAATTGCATTTTCGGGGGTCGACACTTCATGAAGCGGAATAAGTTGTGGCAAAAGCGCAAAGGCTTGCTTGGGCGCAATGCGTAAAACAAAAAGCATCGCCGTCGTTACGGACCAAAACGGTAGCGTGTAAAAGGGTAAATTTAAGTCGGCCAAGTAGAGGCCAGAAGCAAACCAAACGACAAAAGAAAGGAAGACCGCCGCAAGTGCCCAAAGCAAACCCCGCCATCCGCCTCCGGTGAAGACCATGCTAATCGCTACGAAAACGGGCGTCGCGGTTACGACGACAAAGTTGAAATCAAAGGCGCCATACCAGCCGAGAAAAAGCCATCCGACTGCAGAGCCGCACAGCAAGCCGGCCAAAACGCCGAGTGTTAAACGCCAAGAATGCACGAGCAGGCCTGCGCCAAATAAAAGGACAACCGCCCATGAATCGCCCAGACCCACCATCGCTTGCCTCATGCCTGCGCTATGAAAACTCGGATCAAACCATTGGTCAAAGCCGAATAACGAGGAGCCCATCATGGTCGATGGCCAAGGCTCAAAACCGCCCCAATGAGCAAATGCAATCGTTGCGGGAAAGGCAACCAATAAAGATGGTGATGACAAGGGCGGCAAAGCCAGTCGGCGCGCAAAGGAGTCGTCTAGAAACCATGCCGTGATTCGTGTGGTCAAAGCCGCTGCGGGCAACACGGACAAATACAAAACATCTTGTGGCAGTTGCAAGGAAGTGAATGCAAACGCAATCAATGCACCATTAAAACCATAGATGCCGTGCTCGACCTCAATTCGACTGCGCTTGAGCAACACAGCGACCCAGGTTGATACAAACAACCCAAGCAAAACTGCAACGCCGGCCGTTGCGCTAGCTGCAAAAGTACCCAGTAAAAAAAGTGAACCCGCAATGGGCGATGGCGCGAAAAACAATGCACCATAACCTTTCAAGAAGGCGCGCTGGAAGACTTCCCCACGCCCACTTGTTGGAACGGTAACTCCCGTTTCTGCCATGCGGCTAGGTTACATCACGCACAAGCACAGAGTTGCGCGTTTCATCGTTAATCAAATGGCTCGGCAGGCGCTCTTGAGAACGCACATAGTCATCTTCTTCGGGCAAGCGCACGACATCGACACCATTTGCATGAGCCATGACATAAGCCGGGCGCATGTAAATAAACTGAATCGATTGTGAAAAATTGTATGCGCCAACATTTTCGATGACCAGCAAATCATCGCGGCTTAATGCCGGCAAATTAATCTCTTTACGGATGACATCAATCTGCATGCAAAGCGGGCCAACCATCCGGTAATTTTCCATGGTCGCACCACGATCTTCGACTGGGCGAATTTCGTGGTCGTACCAATAAGCCGTTGGCAAAATGTGCACGCCCGCGTCAAGCAAAGCAGCTTTTTGACCGCCCGCCATGTGCTTCACGGCTCGGACAGTTGTGATGATTGAGGCCGACTCATCAACCAAAATGCGGCCCGGCTCAATGAACAAGCGAGGAGAACCCTTGAATTGACTCACTGCTTGGCGCAACGGTCGCGTAACCGCTTCGGCGTAAGCTTCAGGGGTCGCCGATTGCGCCTCGCCCGGCAACATCGTGTCGTGCAAGGTATTACGCGTGGCATAGCCGCCGCCAAGATCGAGGTATTTCATTTCAGCGTCAAGCTCGCGCTCAAGGCGCAAAGCTAGGCTGACCACCTGCGACATCGCGCGGCCGTAGAGAGCTGGGTCAGGCAAGTAAGTGCCGACATGCATATGCAAACCGTCAAGCCGCAGATTGGGCTCGCGCGCAATGATTCGAGCTGCTTCAAGAGCATGGTCATTTTCGAGCTTAAAGCCGAACTTATCCCATGGTGGATAATTCAACTGCATGTTTAATCGCAGCCCAACACCGACCTCTTTGCCCATGTCATTTGCAATCGCAATCACGCGCTCAAGCTCATCATCGCCGTCAAGATTCACGACGGCACCCTCAGCAAAAGCTGTGCGGATGTCATCGTCGGTTTTCCAGGGGCCATTGAAAATGATTTCATTTCCTGGAATACCCAAATCACGACAGAGGCGATACTCAAAACCAGAAACGACTTCACCCCAGGCGCCTTCTTCGCGCATCGTGGCTACCATGCAAGAAAGGTAATTTGTTTTTACGGAAGTGCCGATAAATGTATCTGGCCAACTTGCGCGAAACGCACCAATCATGCGCCGATATTGCGCGCGCATTTTTTCGTCGTCAATCACATAAACTGGCGAGCCAAAACGCTCGACCAAATCGCGCACATCATGCCCTGCGATTTTGGAAATAGGCTCAGGTCGTCGGCAGTCGAGTGGCGGCCGACTCAAAGGCCCACCAGGAAGTGATTGCAGCTCAGGGCTGGAGTAGGGTTTGCGGTCTGTCATGGTGTAAATTCTCCTTGGCTTGCCAATGCGAGTGGCCGGCCCGGGTCGATGACTAGGTCATCGGCAGATTGCGAAAAGAGTGCCCCTGCAGGGACTCTAGTGCTGGTTTCAGTAGCTTCTGGCGTTTTGCCAAGAAGGTGATTCACCCAAATTGCAGGTAGATTCGGGCCGTCAAGATTGACAATTTCAACCCATTCAGGGAAGCCTGGTCGGGCATCGAGTATGTAATATGCGCGGTCAAACTCTTGGACCGTAAATGTCATCGGGCCTGCCGTTTTTAGGACTTTGGAAAATCGCTGAGCGGCTTCAAACAAAGCGCTGTCATCAACGCTAACGGCAAACCACGGCCGCGCGTGCGAATCATCGCCCAACACCCGAACAGCTGCTGCGCCAAGCTCTGCCCCCGATGCATTGTTGATGAGGCAAATCTCGTGAACGCGATCAGGGGCATAAGCGGCGGCCGTCAAATGCATGGTGCCCATTCCACCTAACGCACTTGCGCCATGAGCCAAATCAGAGGCAGCCTTAACGGCAGCTGCTGCATCAATGACTCGGCGGCGCTGGCCATCGCCAGACGACATATAAATAGGCCACCATGGAGCAACCGCGAAATCTTGTAGATTGGGCTGAGCTTCAGACGCATCAAATGGAACTGGAAAGAAAGCCATCATTGGGAGGCCAGCCGCTTCGGCAAGTCGTGGCATGCCCTTGGCTGACAGCTGAGCCAATGCAGCGAAATCAATTAGGTTTGGACGAGCGCCAGCATTGGTCAAAACGATTTCACCGCGACTCAAAACTTGAGCGATTGCGGGGTTGCCCGGTAAGACGACAGCAATGCCGTGTTTGGCTACAGCAAGAGCAAGCTCGTGCATAAACGCCGCTTCACTCTCACGCCAATCTGCGACTTGTATCACCAAGTCGGCGGCGCCTGCACGCCAAGCACCACTTTGAGTGGCAGAAGTCACTACAGCGATACGAAAGTAATCCTGTCCTGACAAACAGGCCAACACACCCGTGCCTGGATCTACCGTTGGGCCATCTTCAAGCCCGACGACGGCGACTCGGGGTAAGGCAGAATTCAAACTCATTGCATCTCCTTTAAGGCTTCAAGGCCTTTCAAACTATTTTCGTAACGGGGGTCAATTTCTATGGCACTCAAAAAAGCAGCGCGCGCTTTAGAGTCATGCTTTAAGCGCAATTGACTCCAGCCCTGGCCGTCAAAGGGGTCTGCATACAACAGTCGCTCGCCGCTGTGCAATGCCGCTAAATCTTTGAACACACGCAAGGCATCATTTCCAGCGCCTGCTGCGTAAAACGCCCAACCCAATTCGCTTAGAGTTGTAGACGCAACGCCCCAAGGTGTTTCCTTTTTAGGAAGCGAGCTCATGTAGGCGTCGATTATTTTCTTGCCTTTATCAAGATCGCCGCGACGGACATAAACCAAACCCAAGCCGCGTTGGTAATCCGAAAATGGGTCGCGCCGCTGAGCCAACAGAAACTCTCGCTCAGCCTGACCGTAGTCACCACGCTGAAACCAAGACCAGCCAAGAACAACATGTAATTTCCATAGTTCTTTAACCGTATCAATATAAACACCTAAACGGCGGTGTTCGCCAATTGAGGGGTCGAGCCATGCGGCTCGCTCTAACTCAATTCGACCTTCAACCATTTCGCCTAGCTCTAGGTGAGCGAAGCCTAAGCCGGCTTGCGCTTCGACATTAGTGTTGTCAAAAATCAGTGCCGACCGGAATGCGTCAAAGCTTGCGTCAAGGCGGCCACCTTCGAGCAAGGCCCATGCGTAATCGCTCATTAGATTGGCGTCATTTTCGAATTGAGAATCAAGTAATGCACGAGAATATCGACCAGCAGCGGCGGCCCAATCACTTCGATCGGCAAGGACATCCCCCCACCCTCTGTGGGCTAGGCCTAGACCGGGAGATAGCTCTAAAGCGTCGCGGAAGGCCTCTAAAGCGGCATTTTCGTCGCCTGAAGCTGCCAGTAGCCAACCACGAGTTGCAAAAAGCAGGTCGGTGCGATCGGCTGGAAATGGCTGGCCCTTACCCGTTTTGATTGCGTCTAACTTACGGGTCGCATATTCGATGTCGCCATCTTGTAGCAATTGCCAAACTTGGTTGTAGTCTTGGAAGCGCCAACTATTCACTGCGGCTAGGCCTGAAATCGCATCGGAATAGCCAGGTAGTATTTGCAAGGCTTCCGCAAAGCCCTTGCCCGCTTCGTCTTTGTTACCGAGCGACCAAGACGACCATGCAGCACCGCAAATGACATCCACCCAACCGGAATGTGATTGATTTACTTTTGAGAATAAAGCCAGAGCTTCTTCAAATCGACCGAGCCGCAAATATGACCATGCCCGCAAACTCTGCATATTCATGGCAATCGTATCAGTCTCACCAGTTTCAAGAACTACTGGAAATCGCCGAGCCTTTTCGCTTTCGGGCGACTGACCAAGACGATCGAGCGCATCAATGCTACTTAAGTAATTGCCAAGTCGAAACTCAGCAATCGCATAACCCGTGAGTGCATCACTATCCGTTGGGTCAAGCTTGCGGGCTGTTTCAAATTCAGTTTTCGCCTGATATGCCAACTGCCAACGCAAAGCTGACCAACCTGTTTGACGAAACAAAGAACCCCACGAATCTTGCTGCTCAGCCATGGCGCGGATGTCATCATCAAGCGCGTATGGCGAGTCGTTTACGGCGGATATGAAAAAGCGGAGTGACTCGTCGAGATCCCCCATCTTGTATGCCGTCCAGCCAAGACCTTTTTTTGCTCCCCAAGGCTGCTCAGCGAGTCGACTTGCAAATTCAAAATCTGTCTTTGCTTTCTTCCAGTTTTGGCGCATGTACTCGCACCAAGCAGCCGTAAGGCGTGCTGAATAATCATCTGGCTCTTGCCGAAAAGAAAGCTCAAACGCCGCAAGCGCGGCCTTCCAGTCGAATTGAGCGTATTCGCAGTAAGCTATGCCGCGATAGGCGTCAGCCGCGGGAGCTTTTTTCTTTAGGGCCTTACGGAAACCACGAATGGCCTCAGAGTAACGCCCCAAGGAATAGAGGCACCACGCTTCGCCCGCCATGGCCTCGGCGATAACTGATTTTCCACCGAGCGAATCGCCATCTATTAAAACTTGAAAGGCGGCTCTTGCTTCAAGGTAGCGACCACTTTCTAGTAGCGATTTAGCCGATGCAAGAGGAGCCTCGCGAGATGCGGCAACGGCTTCAAGGCCCATCTTGGACCACTTGTATTCTTCGTCACGCTCTAGTGCCGAACGGAAACCCTCTTCGGCTTCATCGAGCTCACCCAAATACCAATGACACCAGCCCAGCATGTCGTGGATGGCGGCCACATCGGGGTACATCCGTGCATGCTTTTCAAATTGCTCGAGAGCAGAGTTGTAATCGCGCTGGCGAAATAAATCCCAGGGGTCGCTTTCTGGGCTTTGCGCAGCAAGTGGCAAAGTTATGAATAAAGCGAATAATAAAATGAAATACTTCATCATTTTTGTAATTCTAATTTACCGTTCGCCAAGAGGTCGCCCAAGTCTGTCACGCGGCCTAATTTGGTGTGCGTGCTACGCAAAAACATCGTACCCGCTGTCGGGGACGCAATGGTTTCTGGGAGGTCTTCGCCTAAACCCAAACGCACTAAAAGATCAGGTAGGTTTAAGCCCGTACCGGGGCACATTCCGATCCAGGCCGGGAATCGAGCGTTAACCTCGACGAGGTGATATCGGCCGCTGGAATGTTCGCGCATCATTTCTAATTCAAGTGGGCCTTCCCAGTCAAGCTCGGCCAAGAATTTAAGCCCCGCGGCCTCGGCTTCTGGGTCATCAACAACCACTGCGCCGATTGCCTTGCCTGCTGCCGACAAAACGGTTTTGCGAATGGTAATCATCGCGAGCGGGTCGCCACCTGGCCGAACGACGGCGCAAATGTCGTATTCTTCGCCAACGACCTCTTTTTGCGCCAAGACAGGGTAGCCCCATTGATCGACAATTCGCTTAGCAACGATTTCGGCCTCTTCTTGAGATTTAACCCGATATGCATCTGCAAGTGAGCCTTTGAGCCAGCACGGGAAATCCCAGTCTTCTTGTTTCCAAAAAGTCTTAGGGTCAGTTACGACCTCGGTCGCGGGGCTATGCAAACCGCGCTCAGCAGCCCAATGGGGCAAGCGTTGTTTGTAGCGATTTTTCACCGACTCAGGAGACGGGATCACCATCTCGATACCCATGTCAGAAAGCTCTTGCCGGTGCAAAGAGAACAAGGCCAACTCGCTATCTAGAGCAGGGATTAATAAATCGATCGGGCACTCTTTATTAATTTCGCGCAATCGCTTCATTAATGTTGCCGCCGGGTCGCCAGGAAGTGGTGTTAAATAAACGGTATCAAATAAGTCATCGCGAAAATTGCCGGTTAAAGTTGGCTCGTAAGCAAGCCCAATGATTTTGATTGCATCGCCGCGTGCATCACGCAAAGCTTTTGCGATAGATAAACCCGGATATGGGTTTTCGCGGCCTTCCAGGCCTGTTACAGCAACAACTGGTTTTTTAGAGGTCGACGAGGCCATGATCTTGGAGTATGTTCAAAAAGGCATCGACATCTGTGCGGGCAGATAAAGGGAAAATATCGAACTCAGCAACGACTGCTTCTATCAAAGCTGCCCGACCATCACCGGCCTCGATGCGCGTCAACAAAAAGGCGGCTGTGTCGTTGAGGCCATGCACATTGCCGCTGCGAGGGTCAAACAAATAGCCGGGCGCATCGCCTTCGCGGCGCCACTGAAGGTTGGATCGAAGTTTCATGATGGGAGGTAGGAAGAAGCCGCCGTTTTCCATTTATGCGACAAGCGCAAGTCGCCGAGTTTTTCGGCGACTTGCGCGCCCAGTAAGAACCACGGAGAGGGCGTTAGGTTCCCTTTAATCTGAGATTGAATGAGCTCAAGTGTTGTTTCTAAATCGCCGAGACTTTGCGCTTGAATCGCGCGCACCCAAACGGCCTGAGCTGATTCATGTTGGCAATCAAAAGTGTGCTCTGAGCCACCACAGTGCTCACTGGCCAAATCATGCGCCAAGCCACCGAGCAGGTGATTTTCGAGGGCGTCCAAAACGCCTTTTTGCCCAGCTTGGGCGAGCCCTGCTAGCTCAGTTTGGGCGGTATTCGAGTGATCGGCTGAGCTCAACAGGGCTGTATACAACTCAAAAGCCTTGTCCTCAGACCCCGTTTCCGCCCATAGGCGACCCATATCCAAGCGCAAGCCATCATGAGCACTATGCTTCATCGCAAGCTCCATGTGACCAAAAGCCGCTTCGTAATGCCCCTGCGCCTGAGCTGCAAGTGCTTTCAATTGGCGGGGCGTATGCCCCGTCTGGAGTAGCAAATCAAGTTCACTCGACTCAAGCCGCGACAAAGCGCTTTCGACTTCTCTTGGACGGCCATCCTGCAAAAAAGCAAAGGCGCGACCGCCCGCCCACTGCACGCGTGGCACTTTGCCGAAGGAGGCATCTAAAACTTCGAGCGCCGCTTTTGCTTGATTTGCCTTGAGCAAACTCATCGCAAAAGGCAGCAGCATTTCATTCCAGAGCGGGTCAGCCAAAAACCAGCGCAGGGTTTGCGATCGAGTGGCGTGATCTGGCTCGAGCTCAAAGGCCTCGCGATAGGCCGCAAATGAGTCTTTGATGCGCCCCAAATTTGCGCAAGCCCACGCCAAGCCCCAGCAGGCGTCCCCCGACAACATGTTGATCTTGCGAGAGGCTTCGAAATGTTCGTGTGCCGATTCCCATTGGGCTTGCGAGCAGGCCACCCATCCGCGAAAAGCGCGCGCGTCATACAACTTTGGGTTTATGCGAAGGGCTTCCATGAGAGAGGCCTCGGCTGCGGCATGCTCTTGCATGCGAAAGAGGCACATCCCGAGCCCTTTGTGCGCGCTGGCTTTTTCGGGCGCCTCTCCTAATGCGTGGCGGAAATGTTCCGCGCCTTTTTCATAGGAGCCCGCTGCAAAAGAACTCAATTCCCAAGCACACCAACCCAGCGCCTCGTGTATTTCACCACGAAAAACCGCAGGCACGCGCTCGGGGATGAGCAGCAAGGCGGCTTCAAAAAGCTGGGCGGCCGACTCAAAACGGCCGGCGTGAAAGAGTTTCCAGCCTTGCATGACGGGTTGATACTGCCAGGCTCGAATCGCTAACAAAGCTTTTTCCGCACCTATATGGCGCGAATCACAAGCAAGCGCGTGCATCAGCCAGCCTTCCTCTTCTGTCTTGTCTTCTCGCTGCTTCGCTAGGCGAGCCATCAAAAACCCAGCCTCGGCCCATTCTGGCGCGCGTTGGATGGCCTGATTTAACAAGGATTCAGCACCGTCATAATCGTGAGCGAGTAAACACTTCTCTGCCCGCTCAAGCAAAACAGCTGGCTTCCATAAATGGAAGCGTGCAAAAAAGCGAAACAAAGTTTGGGGGGCCACGGCTTAGTTTAACCCTGCAACGAATCTAAGTTCTGCTTCTAGTTAGGGCGAGCTTCAATTCGGCGAGCAAGGCTTTCGCATGAAAATGCTCGCGAGGATGGTGCGGCAGGGAACCGTAACAAGGAGTCGCTCGAAAAGTGAGAGTTACACAACCATCTTTTATGCCACTTCTATTTTAAGAAATAATGATATTCCCGTCCAAGACGCCCATTTTTCACTCTTACCGGGTAGCCCATGAAATTCTTCTTCTCACTAGTCCTTACTTTCCTCGTCTTGACGAGCCCCGCCTGCTTTGAGTTGCCAAGCTTCGATTCGCTCATTGATGACGGCGACCATACCACTTACAGCGACTTTGACTTAATCGGAACATGGGGTGTCACGGTTAGCACTATTGGCTATGAGTACCCAAGCCACTGGGTTTTAGAGTTCGACATCATTGACGGGTCTGTTGCCTTGACGGCTCTTTATGACGAAACTGGCTCTGATTGGATTGAATCTGGCTCACAGCCTAATTGGACCATTTCTGCAGCTGGTGAGCTAGATTTAACAATCGACTCTAGCCTGTATGATGAATGGGCGAACCTAACATATACTCAAATCGATCATTTCACTGGTGAGATGGAGTCAAGCAAGCATTTCATAAATGGGACTCAAGTGACCCATCTCACCTTTGAAGCGAGTGGCGATGAATATTGGCTTTTGGGCAGCTTCGAAGCAGAGAAATATTAATCTTGATCTCGTCTAGCGAGGCTCGCCACCTCTCAAACTAACGATCGCGGCAAATGGTGGCGGAAGAAACCCGGGTTTAGACTAACCTATTGGGGAAACCTGCCATGAGACCCCTCTTCCTCTTAGCCCTTCCGCTGCTCTGCCTTTGCGCATCATGCAGTCAAACGATTGACCCTGGCGACATGACGCCGATTGGTTCGATTGATCAAATCCAGCTGGTCGACCACGCGGGCGAGCCTTTCAGCGAAAATGATTTCGAGGGCTCTATCTGGGTTGTCGATTTTTTCTTCACGCGCTGCCCTTCGGTTTGCCCGCGGCTACAGCTTGAGATGAAAAAATTTGCCGAGCGATACGCGAATGAGCCACGAGTCCAATTCTTAAGTATCACGGTCGATACTGAATTCGATGAGCCAGAAGTGCTGGCTGCCTTTGCGGAAAAACTTGGCCTCCCACTCGACAACTGGCGGCTTACAACTGGCGACCCGCGAGCCATTCGCCAATTTTCGGAGCACACGCTAAAACTTGCGATGGGAACCGACATGGATGAAAACGGCGACATCGCCCATTCCACCAAGTTTGTTTTGATCGACGCCAAAGGCGATGTCCGCGGTTTTATTGATGGCCTAGAAGAGTCTGAGCACCCCCGCTTTGACGCCATGATTCAAACTCTGCTTGCGGAATGAATTTACCTCTACTTAATGCATCGCTTAATGGCACGGCGGGCCTACTTTTAATTGGCGGGTTCATTGCCATTCGCGCTGGCAAAGAAAAGTTGCACATCCGCTTGATGATGTTCGCATTATTAGCGAGCGCGGCCTTTTTGATTTCCTATGGCTTGCATCATTTAACGGGCGCCTTGACTGTCAAATACGCTGGCCCTGAATCTTGGAAGACCGCCTATCTTGTTTTGCTTTTGACGCATACGGTTTTGGCGGCGGTCGTGCCATTTTTGGCGATTCGAGTGGCCTTCTTGGGGATAAAAGGTCGGCGCGAGGCACACCGTAAACTGGCGCGAGTGACATTTCCGATTTGGATTTATGTTTCAATTACGGGTGTTTTGATTTACCTCGTTCTCTATGTCTGGACAAACTCCTGGGAGATTGCTCGTGCAGGCATCTGATAAAAAGGGCATCCTTGCCGTTGTTGTTGTTTCGATTTTGGGCTTGGGTATTACTTTTACCGCCGGTGAATCGCTTTCGGATGCTGTGATTCATCCGATGCAATGGCTGCGTGGCCCTGGTTCAAATCTTGCTTTCGGAGCCGCAATAGATGACTCTTTTGGCACCTATGACTCGCCAAAGTTATTGGCCTCCTCCGTAGACCCCGCTGCCGCCCGACGACTCTGGATGCAAAAGTGCTCACAGTGCCACGGCGCAGATGGCCAAGCGAAGACGCCGACGGCCGACCTGCTCAATCCACGCCCCCGCGACTTTTCAGAGGGCGTTGTAAAATTTGTTTCGAGCCGTGCGACAACCGAGCACGCACCTCGCCCAAGCCAAGTCGATTTACGGCGCGTGATTCGCGAAGGCGCTCCGTTTACTTCCATGTCTGCCTTTGACGAGTTAAACGAAAATGAGCTTGATGCGATTGTGGCTTATACGCGATGGCTACTGATTCGTAATGCTTCTGGGCGCGCCATTCGTGGCGGCAAGATTGCCCACTACGCTAACGATATTGCACGCCTGCGAAAAATGGTGACGGCACAATTTGACGCCGCCGATTTGCCTGTCGTTGATTTGATTTCAAAAGGCCGCACCGGTGATGTTGTTCGCGGTAAAGACTTGTTTCAATCGACTCGGGCTGCGTGCTTTACTTGCCACGGCTCAAGTGGTGCCGGTGACGGTGCGGCGGCGACAGACGAAAACGGAAAAGCCCTTTTAATGGATATTTGGGGGCAACCTGCACCACCGCGTGATTTACGACTTGGGCAATTTCATGGCGGCTCGACAACGCGTGCTATTTTCTCGCGGATTCAAAACGGCATCCCCGGCACGCCGATGCCAGCGGCGACCGCGTTAACCGATATTGAGATTCTCGATCTCACAGCCTATGTCTTGCAACTCAGAGGCAACCTATGAGCCAATACTCTCTCTCGCCTTGGCCGCAACGATGGGCCATCCTTTCGCTCATCGTCACGATTCTGCTAACGATTGGCATTGGTGGCGTTATCACTTCAACCGAAGTGGGCATGGCTTACCCCACTTGGCCCGACATCAACGGTGGCTCACTTTTCGACTTTTTCTACGGAAGCCTGGCTGAGCAGTTTGGCATTGGGTCGACAATCGAACACACGCATCGGCAGGCAGGCACACTTTCTGGGCTGGCGATTATGGCACTTGTTGCCGCTTGTTTCTTTAGCCGCGGCACAACATCGGCGCACAAAAAAATGTCGCTCATCGTTTTTGGCCTTGTTGTCGCGCAAGGTTTGCTTGGCGCGTTTCGTGTTTTGGCCAATAGCTATGGTGGCGCCATTATCCATGCCGTCGGCGCGCAACTTGTCATTGTTTCCATAGTCATCATCATCAAAATGACTGCTCGAAACCAAAGTTCTATCCCGAACAACTCTGCAATGAGCCGCCTGCAGCTCTGGAGTTTCATCGGCATCATTGTTTTATTTCTCAACCTCGTCACAGCTGCCGCGCTTCGACATAAAGAAGGCGCATTTTCAGGGCATCTCATTCTGGCAATTCTCGCGGCTGCGGTTTTAGGGTTTGTCGTGCGGCACGCTCTCATTCATTTTCGAGACATCCACGCCATCCGCCAGAGCGCGCGACGACTCCTCACTCTGCTAGGGCTGCAACTCGGGTTAGGGCTAGGCACTTGGTCTTATTTGCTGGGGCCGCTTCAAGGCACGATTCTAGAAGGGCAAAGCCGATTCTTGCTTGAGTCAAGCTTGGCAACGACGCACCTCTTATTTGGCGTCTTAGTGCTCGCGCAACTAACCGCTCTCTGGATGGACGCCCGTGCATCAAACCACTCAAACGCGGCCGCCAAAGAGCTTTAAATCATGAAAGGCTCTTTAAGCGACTGGGCGGTTCTATCGAAGGCGCGCCTACAGCTCATGTCGAGTGGCGCAGCCATTGCCTGTGCCTGGATGGCCGCGGATGGCCACCTCTCTTGGCCGACTGCCTTACATTTATTCTTTGGGCTCACTTTAGCGAGCAATGCATCTGCTGCATTGAATCAAGTTTATGAAGCCGACGCTGATGCGCAGATGAATCGCACAAAAAACCGGCCCATCCCCGCAGGTCGAATTGATGCGCGCGATGCAAGCCGTTTTGCTTGGGTCTCTGGCGTTGTGGGTATTGCATGGCTAGGTTGGTTTTTGAACCCACTTACCGCATGGCTCGCCTTTGTTATGTTTGCTCTTTATGTATGGGTTTACACTCCACTCAAAAGAGTAACGACACTCAATACTTTAGTCGGTGCATTTCCTGGCGCACTGCCCTTGCTCGTTGGATGGGCCGCACCGGGCAATGGCCTATCGATGACTGCGGGCATTTTATTTGCCATCCTGTATTTGTGGCAACTCCCCCACTTTATGGCCATCGCCTGGATGTATCGCAAAGACTACGCTGACGGCGGAATGCGTATGCTTCCCGTTGACGACCCAAGTGGTGGCTCAACGGCGCGGCAAGCGATTCAATATGCAATTGCACTTGTCCCCGTAAGTTTAGTGCCGACAGTTGTTGGCCTTGCTGGGTTAGTTTATTTTTATACGGCCCTGACCTTGTCGATTTTGTTTTTAGCCTTTGTGCTGCGCTTTGCACTGCAACGCACAGACAAGCGCGCACGCATTGTGCTTTGGGCTAGCTTGGTTTATTTACCGCTCGTGCTCATCATGCTTGGCCTCGATTGGCAAGGCTTGCCTCAAAGCTAAAGTCATTACGCTAGACCAGCGGGCTGGCTGAATTAAAGCAAGAAACCTTCGCTGTCATTCGATTGCAGCAAAACGAGTACAAGCCGACTCAATAGAGAAAGGGCGAGCGCAATCAGGGCCCAGTTCCACATTGCGCGCTGAGCGATTGGGTCGCGACCGTTGGTTTTCAAAAACAGCCCCCGAGCGACACAGCACAAAAAGGCGAAGATGCTGATAAATGCTACAAATGAGAGGGGCAGAATCATGAACTTACCATTGGGATAGCGGTGCGTAAAGCTTCAGCAACGGCGCTTCGAATCGAAAATGCTACGCCATGCCCAGCGATGATCAACACAGTTGAGAGGAATGCTCGCAAAAGCCACAGATTGCGACGATCTCCTGATGATTTCATTGCTGCACCAAGAGCCATCAATAAAAGTGGCCCGCCCAATCGACCGACCCACAAAAAGAAAATGGCTCCTCCTTCGGCGTGGTCTGCACTTGCCAGCATGCTGCCAAACAAAATCACCCAAGTAAACAACAAGAAGTGCCAATACTTGGCCGCATTACGCAAGCCGGGTGCGGTTCCGTGATCAAACGCACCCGCGCGATGGCGGCGAGTGACGACGATTTGATAAACCACGCCAGCTATAACATGCAGCGCATGCAAACCTGTCAGCGTATAAAAAGTAAAGGCATACAAATTTGCGGCATTCGGAGGTAAATCTGCAGCCGTCATTTCAGCCCAATTCCAATACTGCACCGCTAAAAATACAACTGACAAAACAAGCGCACTCACACTCAACAGGCGAGACAAAGCACTTGCAGACCGCTTGCGCCAAGCCACCTCTGCAACAGCGCTCAAACAAACCAAGACTGCGCCCGCACCCCACATCCCGAATGGCATCGCTGGTAAACCTGAACCCCACTCAGGGTTTTTACCTCGGACAATCCAATAAGCCACCAACAGTGCACCGAAAAGCATGCCGAGTGTGGCCATTAAAAAGGACATCCCCAAGGCGTTTGTGCCCTGGGGAAGTGTTTGTTGGCGCGAAGTATTCACGCCTCGATTTTAACGGCTAGCAGCCATCGCGTTTGAGCGCGTGGCGCAAGACGCTTGACTATTTACCCATTGCCGCGCGCAAAGCTTGGTTTGCCGCGTCAATGTCAGGCTGATACTCATAGGAGTCAACCATTACGAAAGCCAGCATTAGACCGAGCATGCCAAGAGCCACCATAAAGATGAAACCATTAAACGGGCGGTCGTAGCGCAAATGCATGAAGAACAATGCGACCAGCGATGCTTTAACGGTTGCGATGACCATGGCAACGGCCAAGTCAAAGCCAGCGAAATCAATCGAAGCGGTGTAGACCGTCAAAGCGGTCAATGCCATGAGCGAGCCCCAAACCATGAGCAATTGCTTTGGTGAAGAGACATGTGTTCCGGCAGGATTATCAGGATGTGCAGACATTTGAAAAACTCCGGTTAGCTAATGAGGTAAAGAAGTGGGAAGAGGAAGATCCAGATGAGGTCAACCAAGTGCCAGTAAAGGCCCGAGAAATCGACGGCGTTGAAATTTTTGGGGCCAAAATCGCCACGCCGAGCGCGGAAGATTAGCCAAAGAATCAGAATCATGCCAATCAAGACATGCACACCGTGCAGGCCTGTCATCACAAAGTAAATGCCAAAGAATAAACCCACGATGGTTTTGGTCTCTGGGTCGAGAGCGTCAATAGCCGCCGTCGCAGAACTATGCGCCCGCACCTCAGCGATAACCGCTGGGTCAGCATTTGGGTTAAACAAAGAATGCTCAGCAGAGGCCCAGAGCAAACCCTCATGGTATTTGTGCGAATACTCTTGTGACTTCACACCCATAAACGCCGCAGCGCAAACAAGTGTAATCACAAGATTGATAATAAGCGCCCGCGTTTGCCCCAACTGCGCATTGCGCACAGCCCAAGCCATCGACAGTGAGCTCAGAATCAAGACAGCCGTATTGATGGCGCCCCAAGTCGTATCGAGGAACTGTGCAGCAAATTGATAAGCCTCAGGGTGGTTGTTGCGATACATCGCATAAGCCACAAAGAGACCGCCAAAAAGCATGATCTCTGTCAGGAGGAATGTCCAGATGCCCAACTTGCCCGTCTCGAGCTGCTGCTCGGCTGAGTCAAAATGGTGCGCGACGTGTTCGTTTTGTGTGGTGGCGGTCATGTCGTTGAATGTCTAGGAATTGTGCCCGCGCATATCGGCGAGATATGGGTTGCCTGGCATTGGGTTCACAGGAAGGTAACCCTGCTCTTCTTCGCTCCAGGCGACAAGATTCATGTCGTATGGGTCGCCAACTTCGGGAGCCTCATCAAAGTTATGAGGCGCCGCTGGTGATTGACACTGCCACTCAAGAGTGACACCACCCCAAGGGTTAGCTGGGGCATCTTTACCGGAGCGCAATGATTTCAACAGAACCCAGCAAGTCCAGACCAAAGAGAGGCCGAGGAACATCGCACCAATGGTTGACCACTTGTTGTACATCTCAAACTGTGGACGATAGTCAAAGTAACGACGAGGCATGCCTTGTGTACCCGCAAGAAATTGCGGAAGGAAAGTGAGGTTAAAGCCAACGAAAGCAAAAACCGCAGCCCAGCGAGCTTGCACATCGTTGTACATTTTGCCGAAGATTTTCGGCCACCAATAATGGACGCCGCCCAAGAATGAAAAGAGCGCAGATCCAACCATCACGAAATGGAAGTGAGCCACAACAAAGTAAGTGTCGTGCAGCTGCACATCAGTGCCGAGCGTTGCCAAGAACAAACCCGTCAAGCCTCCAATGCCGAAAAGCCAAATGACACTCAAGCCATAAACCATTGGTGCGGCGAGATTGATCGAGCCTTTGTAAAGGGTCGCAATCCAGTTAAACACTTTAATCGCTGACGGAATTGCCACCGTAAAGGTAAGCGCCGAGAAAATCACCGACACCAAAACGGATTGACCGGAGACAAAGAGGTGGTGCCCCCAAACGAAAAAGCTCAGAAGAGCAATCGCAACAGAAGCCAACGCAATCGACTTGTAACCGAAAATTGGCTTGCGGCTAAAGGTCGCAAACAACTCAGACAAAACGCCCATTGCGGGCAGAATCATCACATAGACCGCTGGGTGGCTGTAGAACCAAAACAGATGCTCAAAGAGAATCGGGTCACCGCCAAGGTCAGGGTTAAAAATGCCAATGCCCATCAACCGCTCAACGGCAACGAGCAATAGTGCAATACCCAAAACAGGTGTCGCCAAAATCTGAATCACTGAGGTGGCATACAAAGCCCAAAGCAGCAAAGGCATTTTAAAATACTCCATGCCTTTGGGCCGCATCTTGTGAATCGTCACAATGAAATTAAGCCCCGTGAAAATCGAGCTAAAGCCAAGAATGAAGCCGCCCAAAGCCGCCATAAACACAGAGGTCTGCGTTGTCGTGCTGTATGGGGCATAGAAAGTCCAGCCCGTGTCAAGGCCGCCCGTCAGAATTGCCGTCACTAAGCAGAGTGCGCCCACCAAGTAAAGGTGGTAACTCAAGCGGTTAATTCGCGGGAAAGCCACATCTTTTGCCCCCAACATCATCGGTACCACAAAGTTGCCGAGCGCTGCAGGAATCGATGGAATGATGACCAAGAAAATCATCACCGCCCCGTGAAGCGTAAACAGCTGATTGTAAACATCAGCCGGCATCAAGCCAGGGCCGTCGCCGTTTGGCGCCCAAAGCTCTGCACGAATGAGAAGCGCGAAGATGCCACCCAAAAAGAGCGAAGCGATAATTGACCAAAGATACATCACGCCGATGCGCTTATGGTCAAGCGTCATGATCCAGGACTTAAAGCCCTTTTCACAATTCAGGTAATTCAAAGATGCGTCAGACATGATCTACTTGCCCCCCAGGGACTGAATGTAAGCGGCAATCGCCAAAATCTCTTTCTCTTTTAGCTGACCTTGATAGGTCGGCATGGTCGGGCCGAAACCCTTAACCAGTTTTGCTTGAGGCTCAAGGATGGACTCGCGGATGTAATTCTCATCCATGACAACGGGCGGGCCGCCTTCGATAGGCCGCTCTGTTCCGTACATGTCTTTGAGCGAAGGCCCAACAAGGGTAATCCCGGCTGAAACATCGTGGCAGGCATTACAGCCCTTAAGCGTGAAGAACTTTGCGCCCGCCTCGACAGGTGACATCTTGGCGAGCAAATCGCCCGCTTCAAGCATCCATTTGTCAAACTCGGCTTGCGACTGAACAATAACTTTGGTGTTCATGCCAGAGTGCTCGGTGCCGCAATACTCGGTGCAGAGCAAGTTGAACTCACCCTCAAGAATCGGCTCAAACCACATCTCGGTGATGCGACCAGGCACGACATCTTTTTTAACACGGAACTCGGGGATCCAGACGCTGTGAATCACATCGCTTGATGTCATCACCAAACGCATGGGAGTATTCACCGCGCATCGCAACTCACTTGTTTCAGTGCCGTCGGGGTACTTAAATGACCAAGACCACTTTTGACCCGAGACCTCAACGCGCATGGCATCGGCCGGAGCAATGGATTGATCGATATAGTTTTGCATGCCCCAATAAAACATCATAACCATCAAAGCCGTCGGAATGACCGACCAGACAATTTCAAGCATCGTGTTATGAGTTGGGGAAGGCTGCGGCTCTGGGCAGCGGCTACGGCGGTACTTCACAACAAAGAACAGCGTTGCCAGATTAATCAATAAAAAGGCAATGCCGGAAATGGTCAGAATGAAGTAGAACAGCCAATCGTGATCGGCAGCAACCGTCGAAGCCTGAACCGGAAAGAGAAAATCTCCTTGGTTGGCAGCCTCTTGGACGGCAGACATCATGAGTAAGGAAAGGGTCATGCAGTGTGACTCTGGTTGGGTGTGCGCCCACCTCGGAATAGTCGGTAAAAGAAACCGAGCAATCCAAGCGTAAGCAGTGCGCCAAAAACACGGACGAGATTCATCGCGGCGGGCGCGTATCGCCCCGTATTGGCGTCGTAAACAAAACAGTAAAGGAGGACTTTATCGAAAGACGAAGTGACCTCGCCCTGCGCGCACTCAAGCAATGACATCTCGAGTGTGCGCGCAGGTATTTGAATCCCGTAGAGGTAGCGCGTAACGCGACCCTCTGGGGTAAGCAGCATGGCAACCGCTGCGTGTGCGTATTGGTCTTTGTCGGCTATGTATTGAAAACCAAAACCAACGGCATCTGCGAATTGACGAATCAAATCAGCGTCAGCCGAGACCAAGACTGGCCAAGCGTGGTCATCAACCTTTCGGCCATAACCCTCAAGCAAACTCTTGCGGAAGTCGGCAGCGTGCTCAGGTGTGTCGCGAGGGTCAATGCTGACCGTAACCACCTGGAACTGATCGCCCACGCGCCAAGTCGCCTCAGCTAGTGCATTCGAAAGCCCGTCAAGCTGCAAATTGCAAAGCATCGGGCAGTTGGCGTAATTAAGCGTGAGCAAAACGGGTTTGCCTTGACCAAGTAAATCGCCAATCCGTACATCTTTGCCCGTGTGGTCTGTAAAAACCAAATCAAGCGGCAATTCAGCATTGAGGCGTTCGACAACCCCTGCGGCACGCAACTGATCGAGCTCTTCGCTCGCAAAAGTTTGCGCGTTTGCCGAAACGCACGCTGCAAAAGCAACGCCCGTAATCAGCAATGCAGAGGACAAGCTCATTGTTACTCGCCTTTGGTTTTGACGACTTCAGCCATCGCGGCGTCGATGTCGGCAAGGTCAGAAGCGTGCTCTTTTTGCATCGCCGCAAGCGGCTTATGCACAGCAGGATATTTGGCAGCCGTGTTATCGCGAATCTCAGTATTCATCACGGCAATCGTGACATAAACCAAAACCAGCGTCAGGATGCTACCCACCACGGCAATTACGCCGAGGCTTGCAGCAGAAACATCGTCTTTTTTAGCAGCAGGCATATCTTTTTAGATGTTGTGGAAGCCGAGGCATTTCGGCAGAAGCGGATCATTTTTGGCAAGCAAAGGGCGCTTGCCCGCTGTCGAAGCCACGCCTGCAACAAACAGGCAGAACAAACCAACAGGGATCAAAACTTCCATGGCGCCGAGCGGCAGACTTGTGCCTGGCTCAGCAATCGGGATGTTTTGCATTTTGCCGTCAACCATGATGTCGACGCCATTGGCCGCTTTAGTGAATTGAGGCAAAATGAGGTAGTACAAGTCAAACAAGTGCGCAACGAGCATGTACCAAGCCCAAAACTTAAGCGTCTTGCGGCTACGCTTGACATGGCGAGACAACAAACCCAAGAAAGGGATCACGAAAGTCAAGATGAGCAAAGCCCAAGATACATTTGTCCAGGGGTCAGATTGGCGCAGTAAGTACCAACCCGTTTCCTCAGGGATGTCGGCATACCACAGCAACATAAACTGTGAAAACGCGATGTAGCCCCAAAAGAAAACAAACGCAAACAAGAATTTACCGAGGTCGTGGTAGTGCTCTTGATTGAACACGCCGACCATCAAGTTGCGGTCTTGTAGCCAATCCATTGTGATTGCCAAGAAGGCGAAAATCGCAATCACGCAACCCGAAAAGTAATACACACCAAAGATGGTGGAGAACCAAGCTGGGTCAAGGGACATCAGCAAATCAAACGATGCCGCAGTCAAAGTGATCGCAAACAAGATCATGCTAGGCGCGGCCACTTTGCGCATAGCAAATGTTGGGCGCACATCATCGCCAGAATTGTCTTGCTCGACCGACTTCTTATTGAAGTAGCGCGCCATCAAAATCCAGACGCCGAAATAAAACACTTGGCGAATCAAAAAGAAGCTGACATTAAGGAAGGCGTGCTTGCCTTCAATCAGCGATGCGTGCGCGCCATGCGGGTGCAGCCATGGCCACAGCAAACCGCCAAACTCATCTTGGCCGACATGGCTCAACAATGGGTAAAGCAGAGGCAAACCCATCAGCATGACAAGCGGGAATTGCGCCATCACGGTTTCTGCAACGCGGCGAACCGTCGTTGACCAAAACGAGCCCGTAATGTGCTGAATCAGAACAAAGAACACAGAGCCGAGCGCGATGCTTAGCACAAAAGTGTAGCCCAATAGGTAGTCGTGAAAGAAGTGCCGCCAAGCATCGCCTTCGGCAAAACCGAGATAGGCCGAAATCGCGAGAGCCAAGACGCCGACAGAGGTGGCATTGCGCTTGAGGCGCGCGCCGTGTTCGCCGAGCGTGTATGTGGCAGGATCGATGGTGTGATTTTCCATTTTGTATTCCCCCTATCTATTTAGCGGCTTGAGCTTTTTGCAAAGCCTTGAGGTAGAGGATGACATCCCAGCGATTAGCGGCAGACATTTGCGCCGCGTAGCCAGGCATCGTGTTTATGCCCTTGGTAATCGTTTCAAAAACTTTACCTGGAGTTTGCTCAACGATCCGTTCGTCAAGCAGATTGGTGACCATCCATGTTTGCCCGATGGACGCCGCGCGGCGAGCCACCATGCCATCACCTTTGCCGCTATCACCATGGCAAGTGGCGCAGTAGATGTTGTATTGCTCGCGACCATTTTCGAGAGCGGCTTCGTCAATCACGACACCCTTAGGGAACTCGGTGACTGGCTTGCCGTCTCGCAAACCTGAGTAGGCTGCATTAGATGGGTCGGACTTACCCAAGTCGCCCTGAGCAATCGTGCCGTCAATTGGCTTGAGCGTTGCCGTGCCATCAGCAAACAGCGGATGATTCTCAAGACCCAACGGGGCTGTTTGCGCCTTAAACTTTTGCTGGAAGTCCATGTTGGGCACAAGGTGGAAACGCGTTTCTTCGGTCGTTGAGCTGCGCGAAGCCGCGATCATTGCAGGCGGCAGCAAAACCAATGCCGTCATGATTGCGGCGACAGCCTTAAAGCCGAATGGAGGTGAAGTTGGCTCATCAGGAACATCGACTAGCTCAACCGCACTCGCGCCAGTTGATGTCAAAAACTCAGCCGTTTTCTTTGGATCAAACTGAGCGTCTTTGGCCTCAATCACAACAAAGAAACGGTCGGATGTTGCCCGCGAAAAACGCTCTTTGCGGAACAACGGGTTGTACCACTGTGGCAGCTTATTCAGGATGAACATGCCAAACAGCGCGGCAAACGCCGAGAACAAAACTGTAGTCTCAAAGGCCACAGGAATGTTAGCCGGGATTGACCAGTCAGGCTTGCCAGAGATGACATACGGATAATCAACCGCGTTCATCCACCATTGCATGAGCATGCCCGCGACTAAACCCGTGATGCCGCCAGCCAAAACAATCCAGGGCAGAATTGTGGGCTTGACATCCATGGCGTCGTCGAGGCCGTGAACTGGAAACGGCGTATGGCAATCCCAGTGCCTGAAGCCGCTATCGCGAACCTGCTCGGCCGCATGCATGATGCCGTCAACCGTTTCATATTCAGCAAGGATGCCGTGAATTTCGTTTTGATGAGTCATCTATTCGCCCTCCTCTTTTTTGTGGCCGTGAGCGTGAGCTGTTGGCAAAACGGTCTTGACTTCAGCAACTGCAATCATCGGCAAGAAGCGGACGAACAGCAGGAACAAGGTCGCGAACAAACCAAAACTGCCAAGGAATGTCAGCATGTCAATCGCGGTTGGTTTGAAGTATTGCCAACTCGATGGCACGAAATCGCGGCTTAGCGAAGTGACGGTAATCACGAAACGCTCGAACCACATGCCAACATTGACGAGCAACACGATTGGGTACATCACCCAAAGGTTGCGGCGCAACTTACGGAACCAGAACAACTGCGGAAACAAAACATTGCAGCTAACCATCGTCCAGTAAGCCCAAGCGTAAGGGCCGAACGCGCGGTTTACGAAAGCGAATGCTTCGTATTGATTACCCGAATACCAAGCCATAAAGAACTCGGTCATGTAGGCGTAACCCACAATCATGCCCGTGGTCAAAATGACCTTATTCATGTTTTCGAGGTGGCGCATCGTGACGATGTGCTTCAACCCGAAAAACTGGCGCGCGGGAACCATCAAGGTCACCACCATCGCAAAGCCAGAGAACACCGCACCCGCTACAAAGTAGGGCGGGAAAATCGTCGTGTGCCAACCAGGTGTTTGCGCGACAGCAAAGTCAAAAGACACAACCGAGTGCACCGAAAGCACAAGCGGCGTAGCCAAAGCGGCCAACAACAAGTAAGCGCGCTCATAACGATGCCAGTGGCGGTTAGAACCCGACCAACCCAGCGAGAAAACCCCGTAGGCCATACGGCGAATCTTGGTGTTAGCGCGGTCGCGAATCGTCGCGAGGTCAGGGATCATGCCCATGTACCAGAACAGCAAAGAAACCGTCGCGTAAGTTGAAACCGCAAAAACATCCCAGAGAAGAGGTGAGCGGAAGTTAGGCCACATCGACATCTGGTTTGGAATCGGGAACAACCAATAGGCGAACCAAATTCGGCCTACATGGACGGCAGGGAACAAGCCCGCGCAAGCCACAGCGAAAATCGTCATGGCCTCAGCAAAGCGGTTAATGGATGTGCGCCAATCTTGTCGGAACAAAAACAAAACCGCCGAGATCAGCGTGCCTGCGTGGCCAATACCAACCCAGAACACAAAGTTAACAATCGGCCAACCCCAAGCGACAGGCTGGTTGTTGCCCCAAACGCCAACACCAGTAACCACAAGATAGGTGAGGCAAGCGCCAAGGATGCCAAGCAAAGTCAAGGCGATGGCAAAGGCGATATACCAAGCACGCGGTGGCTTGGGCCACTCGGTGATGCCGGCCACCTCTTGCGTGACTTGCGTGAAAGAAGGATCGCCCTCGATTAAATTTGCAGGGTAGATTGCTTCAACATCAAGTTGCGTCAATTCGGCTTTAGCCATGGTGCACCTCCGGGGTAGCTGCGTGCGCGTTGTGATCGGCTGTTTCTGCGACAGCAAGATCAGGGTGCGGGTTGCGAATGCGCGCCAAGTAGTGCGTGCGCATCTGCAAATTTAATTCAGACAACAACTCGTAGTTACGCGGGTTGCTGTACATCTTGTTAACCTCGCTTTCGGGGTCGTTAAGATCACCGAAGACAATCGCGTCGGTTGGGCAAACCTGCGCGCAAGCCGGCACAATGTCGCCATCACGCAATTCGCGCCCCTCGTTACGAGCGTCGTGCTTACCAGTATGAATCCGTTGCACGCAGTAGGTGCACTTTTCCATGACGCCACGACTACGGACGGTCACCTCTGGGTTTTGCATCAAGTGCAGGGTTTCATTACCTGGCTTGCTGAGCGCCTCGGTATTGTCAAAGAAGTTAAAGCGACGGACTTTAACCGGGCAGTTGTTGGCGCAATAGCGCGTGCCAATGCAACGGTTGTAAGCCATATCGTTTAGGCCTTCAGAGCTGTGCGTCGTCGCGCCAGCAGGGCAAACCTCTTCGCAAGGAGCCATCTCACACTGGGTGCAACTCACAGGCATCGTAATCGCCTGCGGGTCATCGGCATCGCCAGAATAGTAGCGGTCCATGCGAATCCAGTGCATCTCACGACCAGCAATCACCTGCTCTTTACCCACAACAGGGATGTTGTTTTCAGACTGACAAGCAATCGTGCAACCGTTGCAACCATTACAAGTTGCGAGGTCAATGGTCATCCCCCATTTGTGGCCCGTGTCATAAAGGCGCTTATCGAAAAGCGAAACATTGGCCGGGTGGTGGACGCGATGCGATGCGAAATCTGGGTGGTCGTTGAACTCGGTCAATGAACCCTCGCGCGCAATGGCGGGCAGACGCTGCTCGCGCCCTTGCATGCCCGTTTGATCGATGAGGTGGTGCTCTTGTGTTTGAGCAAGCTCATAGGTCGCACCCGTTGCAAGAATCGTTGCCGACGACCAACTCATGCCTTTGCTTGAGCGAATCGCGCTTGCATTAAAGCCTAGGTCGCGGATATCTGCATCAAGCAGACCGCCCACATGACCCGCAGCCGTGCGCCCATAACCCAAAGTTAGAGTCGCAGCGTTTTGCGCGTGGCCAGGTAAAACATAAACCGCGGCATCAAGAGTCTTGCCGGCAGTTGTAATCGTAACCATCGAACCGGTAGTCACGCCCTCAGCCTCAGCCGTTTTCGGCGCGAGCATCAGAGCGTTATCCCAAGTCATTTTGGTCATGCTGTCAGGTAGCTCTTGCAACCAACCTGAGTTCGCAAAGCGGCCATCCCAAACAGATGCATCTGCGCGGAAAGCAATCTCAAGACCTTCGCCTTGAAGCGTTGCTGCATCAAACTGAGGAGCCGCCAATGGAACGGCCGTAACAGGGACGCCCTTGGCTTTGGGTGCGACGAAACCGTCATGCACGGCCTTGCGCCATGCCGAATCAGACCGAGAAACGGATTCTGAAAAAGTTTCGCGGACGAGCGTGAAGGCCATCTTGGCTTCACCTATTAGTGAGGAGAGCAACTCTATGGAAGAACGGCCACCCCAAAGAGGGTGAATCGCCGGCTGCGCGACAGTCATGGAGCCGTCCCAACCGCGGGTGTCTGCCCATGCCTCGAGGAAATGGGCGCGCGGCACATGCCAACCACAAGAGAGCGAAGTCTCGTCGCGGTAGAGCGAAAGGTGCGCCGTGTTGCCCTTTAGCTCAGCGAGCAAACCCGCAAAATCGGCGTCGGCTGGGGCGTTGTAGACCGGGTTGCCGCCAAGAATCATCAGACTCTTAACCGCGCCAGACTTAACGGCCTTAGCTAGAGAAGCAATTTCGCCAGCGCCGGAATAAACCAGCTCAACGGGGCGATACTCGACCGTGTGGCCAACCGCACCCAACGCAACATTGAGTAACTGAGCGCGCGCATGCACGCCCGCTGGCTGGTCGGGGCCGACCGAAATCATGGCCGCGCCTTTGTTGGCAAGCAGGTCTTTCGCCAAAGCCTTAATGAAAGCCTGGCTCTTTTTTTCACCAAGGAAGCCGCCCTTTGGCGCAGCAACCTGACTCAAGCCCATCTCGGCCTCAAGCGCAGCCAAGAAAGCACCAATTTGAGATGCACGAATCGGCAAGCGCTGATCCGCCTGACCGCCAGTTGGTGAGAAGGTTGACTCAACCGACCACAAGCGATTCATGCCATGGCCGTCTTCGGGACGCCGCCCTTTTGCGAAACCGCGCGCATTGCGCAAAGCCGCAGGGTGCATATGAAAAAGGTCGTCATCAAGCGCAAGGATGACTTTTGCCGCGCCAGTGTTGTAATCGGGTCGGACGGGCATCTTGAACGCCAACTCACAACCCATGCGCTCATTGTCACGATTGACCGGCTCGTAAGTGAACCACTTTGCGTTGGGGTTCGCGGCGAGCCATGCGGCCTTCATGCGCATAAAAGATGGTGAAGCAGATGCCTCGGAAAGGATGGCCGCGCCAGCGCCTTTGAGGTTTGCCGAAGCCCAAGCATCGAAAGCAGCCCAGTCAGACTCGGTCTCGTTGCCGTTTTCGAATTGAGCCACACCACGCGAGCGGTCTGGGTCATAAAGCTCAAGCATCGCAGCTTGCGCCCAAGTGCTGGTCGCACCATTTGAGTTGGGGTCAAGCTTGTTGCCCTCAACCTTGACCGGGCGGCCATCGTAACTCGTGATGTTTAAGCCCTGGCCATATCCGCCAAGCTCAAACGAAGAAGCGTAAGTCTTTGATGTGCCGGGCACCCAGCCCTCTGGGCGGTCGGCAAGTGGCGCGATGTTTTCTTTTTTCCAGGTACAGCTCGTTGCACCCGCCAACGCGACGGATGCGCCCATCAACTGCAAGAATCGACGGCGTGAAGAAGTCGTCCAGGCCTCTTCGTCGCCCGCTTCGAACTCAGCGCCGAGCTTTTCAAGAAACTCAGGTGTGGCCTCAAGCTCAGCGAGCGAACGCCAATGCTTTTGCATATTTTCAGAACGGTTTAGCGATGACATGTTGAGCAATCCTCTTGGGGGTTTACGCCATATTCTTTGCGCAACTTAGCGCCCAAAATGTGAGGAGCCTCGTCGGCCTGCCAAGCAAGGTTAAAAACCTCGCTCTTGGGGCGGATGTTTGGCTCAGGGTTACGGTGACAATCAAGGCACCAACCCATGGAAAGTGGCTCGACCTGCTCGACGACTTCCATTTGGTCGACTCGGCCGTGACAACTCACGCAAGAAATACCTGCGTGAAGGTGAGCGCTGTGATCGAAACGCACATAATCTGGCAGGTCGTGCACGCGCACCCACTGAATGGGCTTGCCCGTTGCAGCCGACTCGCGCACCAGAGCCAGAGCGTCACTTTCTTTGTGAAGCTGCGTATGGCAATTCATGCAAGTCGCCGTTGGCGGGATGGCTGCGTGGTTGGCCTCTTGCACAGTATTGTGGCAATAACGGCAATCCATGCCGAGCTCACCTGCGTGCAATGCATGACTAAACGGCACAGGTTGCACCGGCTTATAGCCAACATTGAGGTTTTCGGGAGAGGCACCAAAAGCAAACAGACCCGTCAAGTAGACAGGTGCTGCGATGGAAGTGATGCCCAGAATTGGTCGAAAAATGTTCGACCACCTTGGGAAGTGGAACACGCTCATGGAGGGTTCTGGATTTGGACGAATCAGGCCTTGAAGTGGGGGGCGGCCTGAATTAACTCACACATTCTAGGGCTGTTAAGCCCGTGGGGCTAGAGAAGTATCCTGCCCTACTTTATAGGGGGAATTTACCCGCAATAGCCTCGGCCTCGCCTTTTTCGGCGACGAGCTTGAGAGCCTCAACAACTTGCTTGCGTAAGTGCCGTGGCGGGTCCGCAAAGACATCGGTAACCAGCGTTTCTAGGGATGGCGCGCCCACCTTTTCGGCCCGCGCAACACCCTGAAGGATTTCCTCTTCGCGAGTCTCACGATAACACTGCAGCTCAGCTTTGGCTGCGATGTCGCCCGCGTAAATGTATTGCTCAAAGCGACTTACGGGGTCGCGGCCGGCCCAGTGTGCGACTTCAGCATCTTGACGGTAGCGCGAGGGATCGTCTGAACTAGAGTGCCCACCCATACGGTAGGTGCGTAACGCAATCAAACTTGGGCCTTCGCCGCGTCGTGCGCGATCCGCTGCCATTTTGACCGCACTCCAGCAAGCTAGTGGGTCGTTGCCGTCAACATCAAGACCGGGCAAACCATAAGCCTTGGCTTTGGTCGCGTAGGAGCGAGACTTGGTCTGATTCGCGCTCGGCACCGAGATCGCCCAGCCATTATCGATAATGCAAAAAACAACCGGCGCTTTTGTGACCGCGGCAAAATTAACCGCAGAATGAAAGCCGCAGGATGATGTCGCGCCATCGCCAGTATAAGCCAGGCAAATGTTGTCTTCGCCGCGCTGCTTCATGGCAAGTGCCGCCCCCACTGCGTGCGGAAGCTGAGTGCCAAGGACGGAACCCCAAGATGGGAAATTCACATCTTTACATTGAAAGTGATTGGGCATCTGGCGACCTTTCGCAGTGTCATTTGCGTTGCCAAACATATGTGATATATATTCATCAATTGGCATGCCGCGCTGAATGGCCACACCGCCTTCGCGGAGTGCAGAAAACACCCAGTCGTCTTGACCAGGCACTGCGCCCGACCCATGAATGGCGGCCTCTTGCCCGGTGGAAGTGCCAACAAATGCGACACGACCTTGACGCTGGAGCTTCATCATGCGGTCGTCCATAATGCGGGTGGTTGTCATGGCGCGCCAAATCGCAAGACACTCTTCTGGTGGCGGGAGCGGCGGATTTAAAGTCGAGAAGCCCTCAATGCCTAATTCTTTCTGGGGCGGCGAAAGGGTTTGATTTCCGTCGTCTGAAAGCAAACGGAAAACATCTAACCCATCTGGGAAGGCGACTCGATAACTCATGCTGAAATGCCTAAATCAGCATCAAAGTCGGGTTTTCAAGCAAATCGCGCATTCGCACCATAAAGCGAGCGCCATCAGCGCCGTCAACAATTCGGTGGTCAATGCTGATCGAAAGATTCATCACATCACGAGCAACGATGTCATTGCCAACGCAGCGTGGCATTTTGCGCATAGAGTGAACGCCCATAATGGCAACCTCTGGGAAGTTGATAATTGGCGTTGCCAAAATGCCCCCGATATTGCCTGCGTTTGAAATAGTGAATGTCGAATCTTTGAAATCTGCTGGGGTCAACTTACCGCCTCGCGCGCGAGTTGCAATGTCAACGAGGTCGCTTGCGATTTGCAAAAGACCCTTTGATTGAACATCATGAACGACAGGCACAACAAGACCATTAGGTGTGTCAACGGCTACGCCTAAGTTGACATACTTCTTAATGATGATTTCTTGCGCCTCTTCATCTAACTCTGCATTCAGCTGAGGGAATTCCATCAATGCTTTGGCGGTGGCCTTCATGATGTAGGCCATGTAAGTCACCTTGACACCTTGCTCTTCACCGACCGCTTTGGCACCATTTCGCGAGATGACGAGCTGAGTGCAATCGACCTCTTCGATGAGTGAAAAGTGCGTCGCAGTAAATTTAGACCGCGACATGGCCTCGGCCGTCTTCCGCCGGATGCCGCGGAATGGCACACGCTCGACTTCACGCACGCCCAAAACAGGTGGGGCTTGGCTTGATGGCCCAGTTGCCGGGCGTTCGCCCGCTCGCACATCAGCGGGGCGAATGCGACCATTGGGGCCAGTCCCGGCAATGCGACTCAGATCAAGGCCTAGCTCGCGAGCGAGTCGACGAGTGGCTGGAGCCGCAAGGACTTTGCCGTTTGTTTCTGCAACAGGCGAAGCCGCTGGCTGTGGTGAAACAGCTGGCGTTTCTGCCGCAGAGGCTGCAACAGGCTTGCCAGAACTTGTTTCTGGTGAAGAACTTACAGCATTTCCGTCGGTAGTAATGACGAATAAAATCTCGCCGACATCCGCGGTATCGCCCTCTGCATACATATGCTTGGCGATTGTCCCGGCAGACGGGGATGGGATCTCGACGGTCGCCTTGTCGGTCATCACCTCAACGACCAAATCATCAGCCGCCACGACCGCCCCTTCGGGGACAATCCAACGAACCACCTCGCCCTCATGGACGCCTTCCCCGATGTCGGGCAATCGAAAATCAAGTTGAGTCATGGCTAAAAATCTAGGGCTTCTTCGATGGCGTCGACCACGCGGCGCGTGTCGGGCATGTAGTAGTGCTCAAGCGTGTTGGGGAACGGTGTGTCAAAACCAGTCACGCGCTTTACGGGGGCTTCGAGATACTCAATGGCATGCTCGGCGGCAAGGGCAGAAATTTCAGCACCGAAACCACAAAAGCGTGGTGCCTCGTGCACCGTCACAACGCGACCGCATTCACGGATGGCATCAAGGACCGCCTCTTCATCAAGCGGCATAAGCGTGCGCAAATCAACCACGCGGATGGATGCACCACGCGATTCTTTTACGCGCTCGGCAGCTTTTGTACACACAGGAACCATTGCGCCGTAACAGAAGACGACCAATTCATCGCCGTCGATAACAGTTGCAACTTTTGAAAGAGGAATGATGTATTCCTCGTCAGGTACTTCCATTTTGGACGAACGGTAAAGCGCCTTGGGCTCAAGAAACAAAACGGGGTCTGGGTCGGCAATTGCAGCCGCGAGCAAACCTTTTGCATCATAAGGGTTGGATGGGACAACGACCTTCAAGCCTGGCGTGTGGCAAAAATATGCCTCGCCTGACTGTGAGTGATAAAGCCCACCTCGGATGCCTCCGCCGTATGGAGTACGAATCACCATTGGCACCGTATATTGACCGCCTGAGCGATAACGCATTTTTGCGGCCTCGCTTACGATTTGATCAAAGGCCGGGAAAATGAAGTCTTGGAATTGAATCTCGCAAACGGGCTTCATGCCATTCATGGCCATGCCGATACCCACTCCAATAATGCCATCTTCTGAAAGCGGTGTGTCAAAACAACGCTCTTCACCAAACTCGGCCGTCAAGCCGTCGGTCGCCAAGAAGACGCCACCCTTGGGGCCAACATCTTCGCCAAGCACTAGGACGGAATCATCTGCGCGCATCGCGCACTTGAGGCTGTCATTTACAGCCTGTACCAAAGTCATTTTCGTTTTTGTAGCTGTGGTCATAGTGGGAATTCTCCCTTTTCGTTTACGCTTTCATCGCGTGAAGAGTAGTGGCTGATGCACCAATCTCGCTGGGCTTTAAGATGCTCTGGCATATCCTTAAATGTATCTGAAAATATCGTCTCAAGAGCTGGGCGCGCTTTCCCTTCAGCCACCTCAGATGCCTCTTTCATAACGGCAGCAAATTCTTCTTGGATGTCATCCGCATCGCCTGGATGCAGGATGCCCTCTCTCTCAAGATAGACTCTAAATCGGGCAATCGGGTCTTTTGCAGCCCATTCATCCATGACAGACGCTTCGATATATCGGCGAGGATCATCTGATGTCGAGTGCCCGCCCATGCGAAAAGTCAAGGCCTCGATCAAAGTCGGGCCGCCGCCATTGCGCGCACGGTCAACCGCTTTTTTCACAGCGTCATAAACGGCAAGGACATCGTTTCCGTCAACCTTAACACCTGGAATTCCGTAAGCTTCGCCCTTGATTGCAAAGGATGAACTCGCCGTCTGTTTTTCGACGGGGCACGAAATTGCGTATTGATTATTTTGACACAAAAACACGACAGGCGCTTGCGTCACGCCGGCAAAGTTCATGCCGGAATGAAAGCCGGATGTACTTGTTGACCCATCACCAAAGCTAGTCAGCACAACGCCGTCTTCGCCACGCTTTTGCATGGCCATGGCAATGCCCACAGCATTAGGAACTTGAGTGCCCAGCGGTGAAGATATCGAAAGCCAACGAATCGGCTCAGTGAAAGTAAAGTGCACCGGCATCTGGCGACCACGCGCGTGGTCATCTTGATTGCCAAACATGTTATCCATCATTTCCTGAGGCTTGACCCCGTGAAAAAGCGCCATTGCAAAGTCACGGTAATGCGGCGCGATCCAGTCTTTGCTGGCATCAAGTGCAGCAGCGGCGCCAGCGGAAACAGCCTCAATGCCTTCGTTTGGGATGGAGAAACCCACCTTGCCTGTACGCTGCAACTTCATTGCGCGGTCGTCAAATTGGCGCGTTGCCACCATTGCGCGATACATGCGTATCACCACTTTTGGGTCAACATTTGGCGGCGTGCCTACCTGATTCCCTTTCGGGTCTAAAATTTGAATCATTAATTTGTTTTTGGTTAAACAGCCAAGCGACTCGAAAGAAAATGCTCGGCGGCTTTGTAGGAGGAGCGCACTAAAGGGCCAGATGCGCAAAAGGCAAAACCGAACTCTTGCTCGGCCTCGATACGCCATTTTTCGAAAGCGGCTGGAGTGTAAAACTGCTCGACTGGCAAATGCTTTTTGCTCGGCGCCAAATACTGGCCAAGCGTAAGGATTTCAACGCCGACTTCACGCAAGTGCCGCATGGTGAGCCGTATTTCATCATCAGTTTCTCCAAGGCCAAGCATCAAGCTCGACTTGGTTACAACATCAGGGCGGTATCGCTTGGCTTCTTTCAAAACAAAAAGCGACTGCTCATAAGTTGCACGCACATCGCGCACACGACGGTGCAAACGATTGACGGTTTCGATGTTGTGCGAAAAAACATCGACGCCCGAATCACAAACCATTGAGATGCAATCGGCGCGCCCCTGAAAGTCAGGAACGAGGGCTTCGACGAGCAAATCAGAGCGTCGGTCTTTCAATGCCGCAATAGTGGCCGCGTAATGACCCGCTCCCAAATCGGTGAGGTCATCTCGATCAACTGAGGTCAAAACCAAATAGCGCAGGCGCGGCACATCAGCCATCTCAGCGACTTTTTGCGGCTCTTGAGCATCGAGCCAGCCTCGCGGGTTGCCTGTTTTCACGGCGCAAAAACGACATCCTCTGGTGCAAACATCGCCCATCAGCATGACCGTGGCCGTTCCGGCTTCCCAGCATTCGCCCTGGTTGGGACAATGCGCCTCTTCGCAGACCGTATACAACCCCTTTGACCGCAGCTCTTTACGCAACTCAGAGACGACTTCCCCAGAGGGCAGTCGCACTTTCAACCAGTCTGGTTTGCGTGTTTCGTTAACCATAGAATTTAAAATTATATGTGAGCCCTAAACAAACTGCTGAAGGGATTGAGATTGATCGCCCGCTCGCATTTTTTCGAGCGAAATGCGCTGAATTTGACGGACGCGCTCAAGTGAAATACCAAGGGCAGCTCCGACTTCAGCCAAAGTGCATGCGGGTGCACTGCCTAGACCAAAACGCATACTCACCACCGACTGCTCGCGCTCAGTAAGTCGGCCCATCGCTTCCCCGAGATGACGCAACATCAAAACATTTTCATGGAAGTCAGGCGAATCAGCTGCGTCGCCGCCATCAAACAAATCAAGCATCTCACTGCTGCCGTCAGCATCTATTTTGCGATGGATGCTCTGAGTGTAGCGGTTGCCTTTTAGTGCGGTCTTGACAAGCTCTTCCGTCATTCCTGCCCGCGCAGCCAAATCGCGCGGTTTGAAAAACAAACTATCATCACCCGCTGCAAGCACAGCATCGCGCATTTTCTTCATCGCCTTCTGGATGTAAGCCGGCACTCGCACCGTGCGTGATTGATTGTATATCGCGTTTAAGAAGGCTTGATTAATCCAATAACCAGCGTAAGTTTTAAAGCGAAACCCGCGCTGAAAGTCAAAGCCCTGAACGGCCTTAAACAACGAATGATTGGCCTCTTGGACCATATCCTCTACAGGAACGCCAACCCTAGAGTATCGCTCAAGGAGTCGAAAAACGATATGTAAATTTCGTTCCATCAACTCGTTTCTTGCCGAGATGAATTCATGTGTTCGCGCCCTCAATCGTTCTCGCTTCCCCGGTGACAAATTTCTCGGAGCGCATCCTTGGCAAATCAACTCGCGACCAGGCGGGCAACTCGTGCAACGATCTGTATCAACGCCTGGGTAGAGCTCAACCTCGGTCTTTGAAAAACCGCATGCTCGCCGTGCTGTTTTTAAACGCCGCCACAGGAACTCAACCATCATGGTGAATGCCAACTCATCGGCTCGATCCATAATCGGCACTCGCTTAACTTGCCCGCGGAACCACGCCAGTCGGCCGCGGCCAACCGGTTGAGCGCTCTCGGACTTGCGCGCGAAAGTCATATCGATAGACAGACGATTCTTGTCTAGCCGACGCGCCATTCGCTTGCAGCTGGCGTCAAAATCATCAAAATCAAGGCCTGCGGCCACGGCCAGAAAGGCCATGTTTCTAACAGGGGCTGCTGCCCCCGGCTGTAAGGATGGATCAAAGTAACCAGACATGCAGTCTCTCCTGTGAACGGAACGCTTAGAGTATAGCACCTTTTTAGTGCTAAACAGGGGCGCGGATTCAGATTTCAATAAATCCTTATGAGAGCAGCCTATTCCGCCTCTAAGCGAGCAATTCTTTGCAGGACGCCCTTCATGACGATGTCGAGAAAGCTGCCTTCGCAGTAATCACCCGGAGCGGCGTGGCTGATGCGGTCTTCGGCAATTAGGCGGTGAACCTTTTCTTGGCAGGACGATTCGCCCCACAAAGCCGGGTCAAAAACCGCAAAAGCATAGCCGCCCTCCGCACGCACCAACTCCATCGATGGTATATCAGAGTCGCCATCGCCAAGGAAAATCATCCGTGAAAACGGGAAGGCTTTCTCCTCTTTTGGCATCCAGCGATTTAATGTTTTGTGATCCCAATAATTATGAATCCCTTTACTGATGCGAAAGAGAAACTGTGTCTTGGTTGTGTAATTTAAACCCACTGCCGGCCATACGGCGCGGCCGTCTTCATCAAAAATATATTTGCACGCAAACACTTCTTTGAAGCTGTCATAAATCGGTGTGCCTTTCACAATCTCTTCATTGCCCGACGAAACGACAAAATGCTGTAGCTCTAAATTGAAATGCTCAAGCGCGTAAGCATTGATGCGATCAAACCATTTGAGCACGCCTGGGAAAAATGGAACCTTTGCACCATGCTGCCTCAACATCGCCTGGGTTATTGGCACCCCCCGTCGCTCGGCCGCTTTCAAAATGTGGCGCATGTACATCAAGATGCCATCTGCGTTAGCGCTTTCGGTGTCAGCCTCAACCATTGGCCAAAACTCTTGCGGCACTACACCTAAAGCTGGGAAAAGCGAATGCTCTTGCATCGAACCCTCGGCCAATGTGCCGTCGAAATCGTAAACAAGAGCTACGGTCAAAGGAGCAGTTTTTTCAGACATCATGATTTTGATTTAATCGCGCGCAAAACGCGGTCGAGGGTGCGCCATGCATCCATGGGCGAAACTTCATTTAATTCCATTTCGTTTAATTCATCGAGCAAAGCTTTATCGCCGTCTTCATTAGCGAGTAAGTCAAAAAGGGAGTGCTGCAAAACCAGCAACTCATCAGCCGCGGGAGCATCTTTCTCGGCAACCGGTGAATCAGGTTCGGCGACCGCCTGCAAAATGCGGCGCGACAAATCTTCTTCGTCTCGCTCAAGGCGGACAAGCACATTGCGCGCTCGATCAAGCACTCCCGTTGGCAGACCAGCCAACTGAGCAACATGGATTCCGTAGCTGCGGTCGGTTCCGCCCTCTTCGATGCGATGCAAGAAAACAATCTCGTCGCCCCACTCGCGCACGGCGACATTGAGATTGACCGCATTGACCAAACTCGCAGCCAAATCGGTCAATTGGTGGTAATGCGTGGCAAACAAACATCGCGCGCCCAGCTCATTGTGCACATGTTCACAAACCGCCCAAGCGATAGCCAGGCCATCAAAAGTAGAAGTTCCACGCCCAACCTCGTCAAGCAGCAAAAGTGAACGGCCTGTCGCGTTACGCAAAATATTAGCCGTCTCAACCATCTCAACCATGAAGGTCGATTGCCCGCGCGCGATGTCATCGCCTGAGCCAAGTCGTGTAAAAATGCGATCAACCAAAGACAGTTTCGCGGATTCTGCTGGCACAAAACTGCCCATCTGGGCCATCAAAACAATGAGTGCGCTTTGCCGCAACCAAGTAGATTTACCACTCATATTGGGGCCGGTCAAAACAGCCAAGCGACGGTCAACGCCAAAACTTGTGTTATTCGGCACAAAAGGGTCGCCAAGAAGCGCCGCCTCAACCACAGGATGCCGCCCACCAACAATTTCTAACTCGACCTCTCCGTCGACAAATTCAGGCTGGACAAAACGGCGCTCAACCGCAACGGTAGCCAACCCGTTCAAGGCGTCAAGCCTCGCAAGAGCTGAAGCCGTCATCAACAGCCTTTCGACCACTTTTGCTACCACGCCGCGAAGGTCAGAAAAAATCTGGTATTCAAGCTCTTTCGCTTTTTCTTCCGCGCCCAAAACTTTGGCTTCATATTCTTTCAACTCTGGGGTGATATACCTCTCAGAATTTTTTAGCGTTTGCTTGCGGATGTAATCATCAGGCACACGATCTGATTGCAATCGAGAGACCTCAATGTAATAACCAAATACACGATTAAACCCCACCTTCAATGTCGGGATGCCCGTGCGTTCAAGCTCGCGCTGCTGCAGCTGAACAAGATACGCTTTGCCACCAGCCGCCAGCTCACGATACTCGTCAAGCTCAGCGGAATAACCGTCGCGCACCAAGCCGCCTTCATTTAACGCAAGCGGCGGGCTGCTGACCAAAGTGGCAGCAAGCCTTTGCTGCACCGTTGCGCAAGGGTCAAGCTCGCCATTGAGCTGAATCAAACGCGCGGCAATGGCGCCCCCAAGTGAGCTTTTTAACGATGGGACTCGACCGAGTGCTTTACCTAAACCGACGAGATCTCTTGCATTGGAGCGCCCTGCAGCCACTTTAGCCGACAAACGCTCAAGGTCGCCAAGCCCGTCGAGCTGGCTAATCAAAGCCTGTCTCGTCTCGGAGGCCGCAACCAACTCACCCACTGCTTCATGGCGAGACCGAATCGCAACCACATCAACAAGAGGCTCAAGTAGCCATTCTCGTAAGAGCCGCGCCCCCATCGGAGTGGCCGTGCGATCTATGACGGACAGTAAAGTGCCGGCACGCGAACCGTCTTGCTGATTTGCAGTCAGCTCAAGCGTGCGTCGCGTCGCGCCATCAATTACAAGGTGCTCACTCGCGCGATGTAGTTGCAAATCACGAAAGTGAGAAAGAGATGACTTCTGAGTATCTTTCAGAAAATCAAGCAACCCGCCACAGGCCGAGACGATTTCAAGTTGTTCGGCAACGCCGAAAGCTTCAAGGGTTGAAACTTTTAATTGCTCACACAAATCGCGCGTACCACGCTCGGCATCAAAACCCCAAGATGGGCGTAATGTAAAAGAAATGTCTTCTCGATTAACCACTTCACTTAAACGCAAAATAACTTCTGCACGAGCATCAGATTCAGGGTAATCCGCAAAAACGACTTCCGCCGGCAACACGCGCGCGAGCTCTTCAGAAAAATGTGCAACCGTCGTTGAGGAACAGCGAAAAGTTCCTGTGGTCAAATCAGCCCAAGCCAATCCAACGGGCCACTCGCTAGATGGCAAATCAGCCGCTCCGCGCCCCCTTGGCTGCTCAAGATGCACCCCCATCACGAACAGAGGCGCGTCACCGCTCAAATTCTCATCTTCGATCAAAGTACCCGGTGAAACAACGCGCACGACATCGCGATCGACGATGCCCTTGGCCTCACGCGGGTCTTGCATCTGCTCGCAAATCGCAACGGTGTAGCCCGCCTGCACCAAACGCACCAAATAGCCGGGCATCGATTTAACAGGGACCCCCGCCATCGGGATTTCTTTTTCTTTGGAGCGCGAAACCACGGACAACCCCAACACTTTGCCAGCCGTGTGAGCGTCATCAAAAAACATCTCGTAAAAGTCACCCATGCGAAAGAACAACAACGCATGCGGATACCGATTTTTTGCGGCATGGAATTGCCGCATCATCGGGGTTTCTTCGGGACGCTTTTTGGCTTTAGAGGATGCCATAGAAGTTCCGATTCTACTCTGTCCGCTATGATTTTTTTCGGGACTGGTATCCTTTCGTCATGTTTGCTTCTCTTGCCCGATTCGCGACTCTTCTCTCACTAGCCATGCTGGCCGCAAGCTGTAGCTCAACGGTGTTTACTTCTTGGCCTCAAGACTCTTTTGGCGCAAGAGACGCATTAGATCACGGCGAATTCGATTGGGCCGCCGAAGAATATCAAAACCTCCACGGCACGCTTGAAAGCAATGAAATGCTCGCGCTTATCGAAGAGGGCATGGCCTGGCATCTCGCTGGCGCACCTGAGTTGGCTTGTGAGGCCTGGATTGAAGCCGAGCAAGCGCTCGATGGCTTCGCTGACCGCCCCACCATTAGCGGTCGCAGCCTCACCGAAGGCGCACTTTCGATGGCCGTAAATGATGCGACTTTGCCCTATGACGGCGAAGGTTTTGAGGTCGCGCTGCTTCACGGGTTTATGGCTTACGATTATCTCCGCCAGGGCAACCTCGACGACGCCATGGTCGAGGTCAAACGCGGCTACGCCATCCAGCGCCGTGAGGAAGAGCGATATGAAACCGAATACGGCATGAGTCATTTTGCGCGATTTATCGCCAGCATCGCCCAAGGCAAAGACGGTCGATGGGATGAAGCCGAAATGGACTTAAAACAGCTGGCGGCAGCTCTACCTGACAACCAAGCCATCAAACATTTTCTTGAATATACGCGCAAAATGCAGACATCCGAAGCTGTTGACGCAGACGAAGAAGTCGAAGTTTATCTCATTTTCGAGCGCGGCCGCATGCCTGAGAAGCAAGAGGAAACCGTCCGTTACCAGCTTGATTCAGGCTTTGGGACTTTTTCCATGCCTCTGCTAAGCGAGCCACCAAAGGGCGGCCCACGCAAAGTCGGGCTCATTGTCGACGGCAAAGGCAGGGCGCGCACTTTTCTATTGCAAGAAATCATGCTGCTCGGTCAGCGCAACCTCGAGGATCGGCTCGACTGGATGATTGTCAAGGGTCTCGCACGCTCCGTTATGAAGTCAGTTTTGATTGAAACAACAGCAGGCGCCGTTGCCGAAGAGCATGGCGAAGCAGCGGGTATCCTGGCTGGTTTAGCAACCAGTTTTCTGCTGGGCGAAACCGAACGGGCTGATTGCCGCAGCTGGACATCCCTGCCGCAAGAAATCCAGATTGCTCGCGTGGTGGTCAAACCGGGCAAGCACCATTTTGCCGTTCGCGACAAAAAGGGCAACGAGCTCAATCTTGGCTCGTATTCGTGCGAGCCAGGTGAGCCGGTTTTGCTAGGCGTGCGCTCCCTTGGCTCAAAACTTTACTCACTCACTCCAACCTCTTCTGCGCCGATTCAGGCTCAACTTTAATCAACCACTTTCGGCCACAAAGGCACTAAACTCAATCCATGAAAACACTCCAACTCACCGCGCTTGCCCTCGTTTTGGCTCTTGGCGCTTGCAGTAGCTACGAAGCCGAAAACGGCTCGCTTTTCGGCACGACCACTTGGGCCGGCGCCGACATCGACGACTTAATTAATCGTGAAAATGGCCGCGTATTTTTCGACAAAGACGATCTCGCTGTTTATCAAGTTGAGCTTACGACAAGCCAAGAAGACCTCACCGTCGAGTGGCGCGCAAGATGGTTTGACGACCAAGGCATGGAAATAAAAGATGTCACTCGCGCTTGGCGCATCATCCACATGAACCCTTACGCGGCCACACCCGTGCGCAGCATCGCGCCATCCATGTCTGGCGTATCGTGCCGCGTGGAAGTCCGCAAACACAAATCTCTGGGGCGTTAAGTCATGCGTTATTTCATTCCTGCCATTTCCATCGCCCTCTTTGCGCTTACCGCGTGCAGCGGCCCTGACATTTACGAAGCTGACGACATCCTCCATGGCACGGGCGATATTGAAGTCGAGGTTCACTCCTTTATCGAGCTTGATCTTGAAGTCGATGATGTCATCGGTCGCAACAAACTCGAGCGAGTATCGGCTCAGTTCATGCTCACAAACGACGAAGACACGCCCATGCGGCTTCGCATCACATGGTCTTGGCGCGACGCCGATGGCATGCAACTGCGAGCAGCCGCTGGCCCCAAAGCCGAGCAAGAAATCGTCTTGCGCGCCGATGAATCGCGCACCTTTACTTTTACTTCACCCTCCGCACTTGCCGTGAAGTTCACCGCTGAAATCAATCAAAACTCTGCACTGCGTTAAACGCAAAAGTTAATCATGAAAAATTCTCTACTTCTACTTGCCTTGACGGCTGCGTTGGCAGCTTCATGCTCCACAAAGGTCACCTACGAAGACCCTGAGCAAATCGAAACCATCAACTCTGATTTTGGTTACAGCGATCTCGAAAACATTGCCGCTGAGATGACACAGTCCTTCCTCGGATCTGGCGCTTGGGGCGGCGAAAAGCCACGCATCGTTTTTGGGGGCGTTCAAAACCGTACCGAGCAGCACCTCGACACGGTGAACATTACTGACACCATCCGCACTGCACTTTTGCAATCGGGCAAATTCCGCGTTTTGGCTGGTGATCAAGGCATTGCCGAGCTCTCAAAAGAAACTGACTACCAAACAAGTGGTGCCGTCGATCAAGAGATGGCCGTCAAAATGGGCGCGCAACTTGGCGCCGAATATGTCTTCTATGGCCGCTTCACCGAAATTCGAAAATCGGCAGGCGACACCAAATCGAGCTTCCTCAAGTTCACCATGAATGCCGTCAATGTTCAAACGCGCGAGCTCGTCTGGGCCGATGAAGCACGCATTTCAAAGCGCGAAGAGAAATCGCTCTTCGGTTGGTAAACTTCCGCACCCCAAACCCAAACATTCCCTTCCCCCCTTCGGAACATGCATAACATTACCTTCACTGACGCGCAGATCGCTTGGCAAGCAAAGGCCAAAGAAATTGCCATCACTCACCTTCTGCCTAACGCGGCCAGGCACGACAAAGAGCAGTCTTTCAACGAGGCCGCCTTCACCGCTGCTGCCGAATCTGGCATGCTCGGCATCTGGATTCCAAAAGAATACGGCGGGTGCGATGACGGCATCGCGGCCCTCGCGCTTTGTGTCGAAGAGTTCTCCAAGGCTGACCCCGCTTTTGGTGTTGCCTTTGCGGTTAACGCCCTTGGCTCTCTACCTATCGTGCTTGGCGGCACGCATGAGCAAAAGGCTAAATACCTCCCGCAGGTTGCTAGCGGAAAAGCCGCTTGCGCTTTTGCGCTCAGCGAAAAATTCGCCGGCTCTGATGCGGGTGGTTTGTCTGTACGCGCCATTGACCAGGGCGATGGCACCTGGAAAATCCACGGTGAAAAAAAATGGACCACTAACGGTTCACGAGCGACAATCATTACCGTTTTTGCTGTGAGTGATCCTGAGTCGCGCTCACGCCGGCTCTCTGGCTTCATTGTCGAAAACACCGACCCTGGTTTTTCCATTGGCAAAGTCGAAGACAAAATGGGCATCCGCTCGGTCCCTGTAAATGAAACCATCTTCGACGGCATCCAGCTTGGCGAAGACCGTCTTTTGGGTGGCAAACTCGGCATGGGTTTCAAGCACGCCATGATGACGCTCGACTTTGCGCGACCTGGTGTTGCAGCTCAGGCTGTCGGCACAGCGGCGGGCGCACTTGAGTTGGCGACTACTTACGCAACCAAGCGTCGCCAGTTCCAAAAGCCAATCAGCAGCTTCCAGATGGTGCAAAAAATGCTCGCCGACATGGCCATGAAGACGGAAGCCGCGCGGTGGCTCGTACACGCTTGCGCTGCTGCAGCCGACCAAGGCGACATGAAAGCCGTCAACAAGCTCGCTGCCATGGCCAAGTGCTATGCCACTGATGTTGCCGTTGAGGTCGCGACTGACGCCGTCCAAATCTTTGGTGGCTACGGTTTCATGGAAGACTACCCCGTCGCCAAGTTCTATCGTGATGCCAAGATTTTGCAGATCTACGAAGGCACCAACGAGGTTCAGCGCATGGTTGTTGCCCGCAACATGGTCAAGAGTGCTCGTGACTTCGACTACCTTAACTCAGTCATTCCGCAAGAAGAGCAAAAGACTTTTGGTGTCGATTACGACATCCTGAACGCATAACGGCTAAGCCATTCATGCAAGCAACGCCAACCTCCCCGCGAGGTTGGCGTTTTGCGTTTTAAGCTAAGCTTTCTTTCGCCTCGTCGGCCAAACGCCACATATACCAAGCCGCGACGCTCGATAACGGAGCCCAAGCCGCACCACGAGCCGCAAGCTCTTTGGGCGTTGGGCGCTTGCTTAGGCCATCTAAAATCCGTGCGCCTTCCTGCACGCCCAAATCAGCAATCGGTAAAACATCAAGCCGACCCAGCTTAAAAATCAAAAACATTTGTGCCGTCCAGGGGCCAATTCCACGGACGGCAACCAGGCGCTCAATAATCTCATCATTGCCTAGTCGAGAAAGCCCTCGCGTTTTGAGTCGGCCATCTAACACTCGCTCAGACAAATCGCGAAGTGCGGCAAGTTTGGCTCGCGAAAGCCCCGCACCTCGGAGAGTGTCGTCGCTCAATGACAGCAAGGCTTGAGGGGTCGGAAAATCGCAACCGCGCGTCAAAGCGCAGACTCGACCAAAAATCGTGGCGGCGGCTTTGCCTGCAAGTTGCTGATAAACAATCGAACGAGCCAAATAGGCAAAGGTCGACATCCGCCGCTGTGCGGGCTGTGGAAACGCCGGGAGTGGCCCCAAGCGTTTCATGACTGCACCTAATGCGCGATCGCGCTGAGCCAATGCGCGAAGACCAGTAGTCGTGGCGACAGGCACCGCGGCCGAAGTGAATTAAGCTTTTGCCGACTCTTCGGCGTCATCTGGCTCAACCTTTTTCGGTGGAGCAGGTGGCTCAAGGATGCCTTCCCACCAGCCTGAAAGGACACCGCCCTGGCCGTTGCAAGGGAACACCTGACAGCGAGTGTTAGCCTCTTTTGCAAACTCAGCGGCCAATTCGCGCACGCGCAAAGGGCCTGTCGCGTGAGCGAAAACCAAAACAATCGACGACTCGCCGGCCTCAGCCATGCGAGAGCCAAACAGGCCACCCTTACGGCCAACATCTGTAATTTTTTTCTGGAAGGCGGCGACACCATCGTGGGTGATGGAGCACTTCTCACGCAACGAGCGGTGCGAACTATTCAGCACGCGACCCGACTCGGCAAGCAACTCTTCACGCTTGGTGCGCGCGTGCTCACTGAAATGCAAAACCAACCGCCGCGCGCGACCCGCCTCACGACACTGATGCTCACTCAAAGCGCGCTCGCGATAACCGTGCTCACTATCGACAGCTTCGCGAACCAACTCATCGACCTTGGGGAATTTCTTGAGCCATTCGCGACCATTTTCTTTGGTCGGCACATGGTTACGCAAGCCACCCTCAAATTTGCTCGGAGCAATCATGCCCCAACCGCCGACCTCGTCTTCCTTGGCTGCCTTAAGTGCCTTGTTGAGGTGCTCAAGACCCATCGCAGCGCCAGCCTCGGCAGCCGCGCGATCTTGCTCAGGGACGGCAACGCCAAACCCCGTATCAATCGCAACCATCTGACTCTGGTCAGGAAGCGGCACCCAGTGCATCTTTGGGTCAAGGCCATGCTCGATATGCAGCACCGTGCCCGGCTGAGCCAAAGCGCAAGTCAGCGTTTTAGTCATCGGCAATGACACACCAAAAACTTCTTTCTCGCCATAACTCACGGCACGCGCGACACGGATGCCATCTACCCGCTTAATGTCAAGGCCAGTCGAAGCCTTAAAGGCCATCGCCGTCGAAACGGAAACCGCCTCGCGCCCACCCATGCCGGGGATGTCAGGCAAATTATCCCACACGATTAAAACAAAGCCCACCTTAGGGGTGTTGAGCTGGTGAGTGCGGCGAAGGCCAATCATGGTGGCCATCATTTTCATCATCCAGGGGGCATCTGCCGTTTCGAACATATCGCGGAGTACGGCCAAGCTGCGAGGAGGGCCTTTTTTCGTGTAAATATCAGACAACACGCCCGACCACTCTTGGTCTCCGCCATGAGACTTGGGCCGAATAAAGCGAATAAAAATTTTATCGTCTTCTCGGTTCTGAATTCCTGAAAAGACCGCACGAGTGGTCGCCACCGTAATGGATGCCGAACCGAAGGCCTCACCTGGGCCACCGACGGCATCTAGGCAGCCTGGTGCGCGTGTAACCCATAGCGGGGCATCGACTTGCAACAAATCGCGGGCTGATGTACGAAGGAGATTCCCGAAGGGAAGAAGAGGAGCTGGGAGCGAAAGTGGCATGTTTTATCCTGAAAAACCCGCAAAACTGGGGTTCTGCCCCTAGTTATGCACTTTTCTTACTAAAAACGCAACCCACCTTTCCGAGAAACATAGGGTATGATTGAAATACTGCCGGACATTCCCCCTTGTTATTGGCATCTAGACTCTCGAAAAATCATGCATTCTGCCCTTCGCAACATCACGCTGATTCTTGTCACCGCTCCTATGGTGGCCTGTTTCCAATCCGATCCTGTAGCCGGCACTGGCTCGGCTGCCTCTGGCGCCACCGGCGGCGCAGCTTCTGGCGACCCCATTCTTTTCGCAGGTATTGGTTCAGCCGACGCACTGTCTCCAACCGAGGTCGCCATGTCCTGGATGGCCGCTACCGAGTTTGACGGCTCTGGTGCCCGAAGCATGACCTACCACATCTACCGCAGCTACACGAGCGCGGCAGACACACAAATCGGTGAGCCTATCTTCACGACAGGCCCAGGCGACACTTCCTATGTTGATGGCGATTTGTCGATTCCACTCAACCCTGATGTCGACGACATCGACGGAGACGGCGACTTCACTGAGCTTACCGTTCCTTACTCGCGCACGGTCTACTATCGAGTCGTAGCCGAAAACGCATTCGGCCAACTTGGCGCGACAACAACCGTGGCCAGCGCTCGCACGCCAATGCCTTACAGTCTCGACAACCCGCTTGTCTACGCGGAAGATATCGAGAAAAAATGGAATGGCTTTGACCCAGTCTCTGGCGTCGATCATTTCTATACCGATACAAACGGCGACACCTGCCTTGATTGCCACAGCAATGGCCTTTCGCAAACCAGTCTCGAGAGCTGGGAAGATGTCATGGTTGGCCGCGGCGACAAGAGCTCGCAAACACCTAATTCTTTCGTCATCCCGTTCGATGGCCAGAGCACCTGGATTAACATGATTGGCCGCATGACCGCAAGCCCAATCCACCACTTTGCGTACTTGGGCTCATCCATAAGTGTCACTTACATGGAGCACTCAATCGTCGACTGGGCAAACAACGGCGCACTTGAGTTCCCAGACACCGAACGCCCCGTCTTCCGTTTTGACGACATCCGCAATGTGGGCAAATACAACTCAGAATGGCTCGGCTTCGACACCATTCGCGTCTCTTGGTTCCAGGCCGAAGACCTCGAAAGCCTCCCTTATGGCGCTCGCGATAATTTTGCAGCCAACCAGCTTAACTACCAAATCTTCGCTGGCCCGACTTCAAACGATATCGACTGGGACAACCCAATCATCCCGATTGGCGCGACTGACAGCCTCATCCCAAGCACCAGCGATGCGACTATGTCAGCTGACATCTTTTGGTCTGGCGGCCCTGAAGCCATCATTGTTGTCCGCGCACTCGACGCTGCTGGCCGGGCATCCTTAACCCCATCCGATGCAAACGCCACGCCAACCGAAGCTGACCGTAGCAACCTCGATGTCAACGAGCGCGAGATTTACCTCGAGCGCTAAACTGCGAATTCCTCCCTCATCGCATCCCAAAGAGTCTCCTTTTCAGGGGGCTCTTTTTGCGTTTAAGGTCGGCTAGTCGCTCGTTGAATCGCTGTACCCGAGCTGCCCCAAAATCGCGGCGGCAGCGGGGTCAATTTCAATCTCAATCGGCTGAGCGCGGTGCCCAAAACCAAGCTCACGATGATCTTTCAAAAGCTTACGCGCAGTCTGCGAAGTACGCGGCTTCTTGCTCTGGATGTTCTCCGCCTCAAGCGGGTCTTTCATGATGTCAAAAAACCAAGACACGCCAGCCTCTTGCATGAATCGGTAATGCTTGTAATTCGATGCCCAGACATGAGCCAACGAAGGCCGCGTGCGACTGCGGTGCGCGAAAACGGCACGCTCCTTCCAAAACTTATCTTTGGATGGCGCGGGGTCACGCAATAAAGGCATCAGCGACAAACCACTGCCCTCTTCCGGCTCACCGATACCCGCCGCACCCATCAAAGTCGGCAAGACATCATGAATCGCAACGACCTCGGTTGCCTTTTGCGGCTCAACGCCAGGCCCCCGGAACATCGTCAAGATCTGATTGGTCTCACGATAAATCGGCCCGTAACGGTGCCCCTGCTGCCCATGCTCGCCAAACTCTTCGCCGTGATCAGACAGAATCACCATCAGCGTCTCGTCGCCCCACGCCCACTCATCAAAAAGCGTTTTTAGGTGGCCATCAAGATAAGCCAGCTCACTGTCGTAGCGATTCCGGATGTCTTGCATCTCGTCTTCTGACTTCTCATACCAAGGCGCGCGCGCGTGATAGGGCTTGTGCACATCCATGTAGTGCAAATACAAAAAGTACGGCTTACCGTCTGCATTGCTCTGACGGATTTCAGGCGCCCATTCAGCAAGCGTCTCAGCGAGCACGGGCGCGGTACCGTCGTCTATTGATTTGAATTGGTCAAAGCCACGGTCAAAGCCAATTTCGGAGCCGATGTTGAGGTTTGTAGCAATACCAAAAGTGCGATAACCAGCGTCTTTGAAATACTCTGGCATGAGTTTCATGTCGTCGGCAAAACGATTCAAAGTAATCGTTTGGGTGCGACGCTTTTTCTCTTCCATGGTCAAAACCCGCCCCTGAAAATCGTCTGCCTTTTCGATACGGCGCTGATACGCAAAAAAGCCCTCGGTAACTCCGTGGGCTGGCGGGTAATGCCCAGTAAAAAGAGATGCGCAAGCGGGAGCCGTCCAGGAACTTGTGCTGTAGGCAAAATCCATCACGGCAAACTCGCCGGCGATACTGTCTAAAAATGGTGTGTGCGCGTTTTCGTAGCCGTTAAAACCAAGAGCATCAGGCCGCAAAGTGTCAACAAGGATGACCACCACATTGGGGTGCGCATCAACCTCAGAATGCGCGGCCGACGACGCATCGCTCGAAAGACTATCGATAGGTGTGGTCGTTGTGTCGCCTGAGCAAGCCGTAAAAGCCCCAGTCGCCATCACAGCGCTTGAGAGGAGAAGAATGCGTCCTGTTTTCAGCATGAATGTTTATCGTAACGCAATGAGGGCGCTTGCCCCAACCCAGAGCCAAGTAGAATGTAGGGTTGCACCCCCCCGCATAATGTTTAATCTTCAAAGTAATCCGCAGGCTCGCCTTGGCACTGACCTGCTCTCAGGCCTCACCGTCGCACTCGCACTTGTCCCCGAAGCCGTGGCATTTGCCTTTGTGGCGGGCGTTGACCCAATCGTCGGCCTCCACGCCGCTTTTATGGTGGGCATCATTACCGCCCTCCTTGGCGGGCGACCCGGAATGATTTCGGGCGCGACAGGCGCAATTGCGGTCGTGCTTGTGGCGCTTGTTGCCGAGCACGGCATCGAATACATGTTTGCCGCGATTGTGCTGATGGGTGTCATTCAAGTTGGTGCCGGGGTTTTGAGGCTTGGCAAGTTCATCCGAATGGTGCCGCACCCAGTGATGCTTGGCTTTGTAAATGGCTTGGCGATTGTGATTTTTCTCGCGCAGTTAGGGCAATTCAAAACAATCGACGCGGCAGGCGCAATGAACTGGATGCAGGGCTCCCAGCTTTACACAATGCTCGGCTTGGTTGCGGCCACGATGGCAATCATTCACTTTTTGCCTAAATTGACCAAAGCGATTCCAGCGTCTCTGGCGGCCATTGTGGCGATAACACTCACCACCGTCTGGATGGGCCTCGACGCGCCAACGATCGTTGACTACTTGCGCTCAATGACCGGTGATGCGGCAGCAACGCTACATGGCGGATGGCCTGAATTTTCAATCCCGATGGTTCCTTTCAACCTTGAGAGCATCATGATTATCCTGCCTTACGCCGTTGTATTAGCCGCGGTTGGCTTGATTGAGTCTCTGCTAACTCTCACCCTTGTTGATGAGCTAACTGACACTCGAGGGCGTGGCAATAAAGAGTGTGTCGCACAAGGCCTCGCCAATGTCACCTGCGGGTTCTTCGGCGGGATGGGCGGTTGCGCGATGATCGGCCAAAGCATGATTAACATCAACTCGGGTGGCCGGGGTCGTACATCCGGCGTGACGGCTGCACTTGTATTGCTAGCCTTTGTTCTCTTTGCTTCAGGGCTCATCGAGATGGTGCCCGTCGCCGCACTCGTAGGCGTGATGTTCATGGTTGTGCTCGGCACCTTCGAGTGGTCGAGTTTCCGAGTGTTGAGCAAAGTGCCGATATCCGACGCTTTCGTCATCATTTTGGTTTCAGCCGTTACTGTTTTCACCGATCTCGCCGTCGCCGTTTTTGTTGGCGTGATTGTTTCGGCACTCGATTTTGCATGGAAGCACGCAAAGATCATTCATGTTTCGGCTGAGCGCGACGCCACAGGCACAAAAACCTACACAATCAACGGCCCGTTGTTTTTTGGCTCAACCAAAAACTTCATTGAGCTCTTCGACCCTAAAAACGACCCCGATGATGTCGTCCTTGAGTTTCAGCATGCGCGCGTGGCCGACCACTCGGCGATTGAGGCCATCGACAATCTAGCCGAGCGCTATTTACGACTGGGCAAAACGCTGCACTTGCGACACCTCAGCCACGATTGTCAGCAGCTGCTGCACAAAGCGGGCAACCTAATCGAGGTCAATGTTATCGAAGACCCCCACTACCATGTGGCAGACGACGCGCTTGCTTAACCCCAAAACAGGGCTAATCAAAATTTAGGTTAAAGCCCGCGCTCGGCTTTCCAGGCCTGAATCTCTTCAAACAAAGCGTCAACCATTTCGCTCTCAGGGACGACACGCACTTGCTCGCCATTGCGATACAAGATGCCCTTGCCGCCACCGCCCGCAATGCCGATGTCGGCTTCGCGCGCCTCACCTGGGCCATTGACGACACAACCCAAAACCGCGATTTTGACGGGGCAAGTTTCGCCGTCAAGCCGCTCTTCGAGTTTGTCCATGAGGTCGTCAAGATCGATTTCAATGCGACCACAAGTTGGGCATGAAATGAGCTCAGGGCTGGTCACTCGCGCGCCTGCCGCTTTTAAAATATCAAAAGCAACCGGTATTTCAGGGACCGGGTCGCCCGTCAGCGAAACACGAATCGTATCGCCAATACCCTCAAGCAAGAGCGAGCCAAGCCCGACCGCCGATTTCAGCGAACCATACCCTGGGCGACCTGCCTCAGTCACGCCAAGATGCAACGGGACATCGGTTTGTTCCGCAAACAAACGATTCGCGTGAAGCACCGTTTTCGTATCGGTTGACTTCAGCGAAACAACAAAATTTGAAAACCCCATGTCTTCGATTGTCATGCAATGGCGCATGGCCGAAGCCACCAACGCCTCGGGGCAGGGGTAGCCGTACTTGTCGAGCAAATCGGCCTCGACCGACCCGGAATTCACGCCAATACGCAACGCTACATTTGCATCAGCCGCCGCACGGACGACTTCCTTGACGCGCTCGACTGAACCAATATTGCCTGGGTTAAGGCGCACCTTATCAACGCCAGCCTCAATCGAACGCAAAGCCAAGCGGTGCGTAAAATGAATATCAGCCACGAGCGGCACGGGGCAGGCGGCGCGAATGGCGGGAAGGGCATCAGCGGCGGCGTCATTGTTAACCGTCACGCGGACGATTTCGCAGCCCGCAGCAACAAGTCGCTGAATTTGGTCGAGAGTGGCGGCTACATCATCTGTATCGGTCGAAGTCATCGACTGCACCCAGATAGGGTGCGCCGAACCAATTTCAAGATTACCCACTTGAACCGAACGAGTTTCGCGGCGTGTCATGCCCTATATCTTAAGGCAGGAACGCTTCCATTCACGCAAAGCACTAAACTAATACGCATATGGCACCCATCCCTCTCCAAGCTGGTTGGCTCTACGGGCCGGTCGATTCGCGGCGATACGGTCGCTCGTTGGGCATCAACCCCTTGCCCGTTGATCGCAAATTGTGCTCGCTAGATTGCCTTTATTGCCAATATGGTTTTACTAAGGCGCAGCAAGTGGCGGGGCGAGCCGAAGTGCCGTCGGCCTCTGATTTGGCAAGCGCGATTGAAGCAAAGTTTGCAGCGCTGGTCGCAGCGGACGACCCCCCTGACCGCATTACGGTCGCCGGAAATGGTGAGCCGACACTGCACCCTGAGTTTGAGAAATTCAGTGCTGATTTAGCGAAAGCCCGCGATCAATATTTCCCTAACGCACAACTCGGGATTTTATGCAACGGCATGCATCTCGACCGACCAGGTGTTTTGTCTGCGCTCAATAAAATTTACGATGAGCCAGCGATGAAGCTCGAATGGGGCAATGCGGCCTGTTTCGCGGCAATGAATCAGGTTGGCGAAAATGGGTTTGAGAAAATCCTGACGGGTTTGCAGCAGATTGATTCTTTTGTCGTGCAGGCCTTGTTCATGCAATCACCACTTGCCGACAACTCAAGTGATGCTGAAGTCGCGAGCTGGGTAGAGGTCTTGCGCTCACTAAAAAGTCGCATCCGCCATGTCGAGATTTACAGTCTCGATCGCCCACCCGCTGATGCAGCACAAGCAACGGCCGTCCCGCGTGTGCGACTTGATGCAATTGCCGACTGCGCGCGTGCGATTGGTTTGAGTGTTGAGGTTTTCACTCGATAGGCGTCGCGTTTCGGTCGGCATCGACAGCCACATAAGTAACGACGGCCTCTGTTACCTGCAATTCGCCCGTCGACATATCGCCACCTCGGATGGCCGTGACATCAACTTGGATTTTGATCGAAGTGCGGCCAACTTCAAGCACCGTCGTGTAAAGAGAAACAAGATCCCCCACGAAAACGGGCTCGTGGAAAACGACCTTGTCCATGGCCACCGTGACGAATTGCTTCTTCGGCGCCAACTTACGAGCTGGGACGACACCCGCCATGTCGATATGGCTCAAAATAATTCCACCGAATATCGACCCCGACGAGTTGGTGTCGCGCGGCAACAGGATGGTACGCAGAGCTAATTCACAGGCTTTTCCGGGTGTCATACACTCATTATGCCCGATACCACCGCGGATTTCTTAAGCACCCGCCGTTTGTGCGATTTCGCACCCAGCCAGGTTCGTGAATCTTGGCACGCGATTTGTATCTAAACCATGTCCGCCCAAGGAGGGGGACATCAACACGGCGATGATTCATTAGGGGGACCGTTGCTGTGTTGATTCTTTTTTTATGCTGAGCGTATGCCGTAAAGGTGGCGTGCACCCCAAATTAGGGCCAAGCACAAAGAGACTACCAGTGTATCAAGTCAATGTGGTTTGAGTTAAAGAAACGCGGGTATTACCTACACTGGATTAGAGGAGGGGTACCCCTCCTCTAAATTATCTGCAAATTCTTGCGGAGTTAAATATTTCAAAGAGCTGTGCGGACGCACAGTGTTGTAGTCACGCTGCCAATCGTCAATTATTTCTCGTGCTTCTGACATACTAAAAAAAACAATGCTGATTTAAAGATTATGTAGATGCACTCGAGAATTAAAGGATTCAGCGAATGCGTTTTCGGTAGGTTTACCCGGAGCAATGAAATGCAATTCTATACCATTTTTATAAGCCCAAGCATCGTGTGCATTACTCGTAAACCTGGCGTGCCATCCAAAAAAAAAACAGGGCCAATCACAAAGAAATAAAGCAGTCAAACTACCGACAACTCCCATGCGCAAATCAAGCTTTAGAGTTTAATGTCCAAGCCACTTTTCGCCCACCCGCGCACATCCGCCAACTCATTTAAAAAGAAATGGTCGGCCGTTGGAAGTAAGGTGATAGCCGCACCGTTTCTACGCGGGGCATCCATCGCGCGGATGTCGGCTAGCTCGTCTTTTTCACCAAGCAGAAATGCGGATTTCGCGGGCCAGGCGCCGTCGGTATCTTTGGGCCACTCGTAAAAGTTGGTGGGGTAGGCGATGCCGAGAAAACGGCTGGCGGCGGATGGATTGCGCATAAGAAAACGCAACCCAACTCGACATCCGAATGAGTAGCCACAAATCGCCGTGGGCAGATTAGCCAGCTCGGATTTCAGCCAATCCAGCGCGGCGGCCGCGTCAGCCATCTCGCCCTCTCCTTCGTCGTAGACCCCCTCGCTATCGCCGGCACCGCGGAAATCTATACGCAAGGCCGCCCAACCAGCCTCGAGCGCGCCCAATGCCGCATGCCGCACCACATTGTTTTTCCGCGTGCCACCATGCTGCGGATGTGGGTGCAGCAGCAACATCGCACCTTTGGGTCGGTTGTCGGGCAAGCTCGTGAGGTCGGGCATCTCGAAAGTGCCGGCAATCAAGCCAGCGGGGCCAGGTATTTGCACGATTTGCGGCGGAGGAGTGTTGAGGTCGCGGACCATGTGAGGTAATTTTGGCACATCCATGCGCACCATTGCTACCCTCGTGACCGACATCCCCATAAGCGAGCCTGCTTTTCACGGTTTGTTGCGCGCGATTGCCGAGTCTTCGCTCGCGGGCGCGATTTCGCCGCACGGTTTTGAGGCGCGCCACAGTTTCGGCGAAGCGGCCCTAGATTTAAGCGTGCGCGATATCGTGGTGCGATGCCGCCCCGCCAACACTGTGACTCGCGCCGCTCTGCACGAGCTCAAAAAGGTGGGCTTTCGCGGGCAAACTGCTTTTGTCTTCGAGAGCGATGGCTCCCCGCCTAGCAACGAAGACGCCTGGCAATTGGTTTTCCTTTACGCCGCCGAGATGTCGGGCTGGGTCGCCACAAATTATCTAGATTTCGAGGAAGCCACTCTTCTCGCCGGCACAAGCGAGGGGTTAATCCACGCACCCATCGGCGGACGGCATCATGGCGTGCTCATTGCCGCGAGCACCTTGCGGTTGTTGGCGCATTAGTTTTTCGGGTTTTTTCACGGTCAGTGACAGAATCTGACAAAGTGCCGTTTATCCTGTGGGGGCAAGTCATGATTTCCCTACCTATATCCCCCACTTTTCAGCGGCATGATTTGCCGATACAAAAGCCTCTGCTCGACGAGGCTTGTGATTGGCTGTTTACCGAGCAGCCTAATGGTGATTTTTCGGGTTATGTGATTGCGAGCACCGGCAGCCGAGCGGGGCGTTTCCTTGAAGAGCGGCTGGCATTGCGCGCAGAGACTGACGGCCTGCTTCAGTCATTTCAAGCCCCCGATTTCTGCACAGCCGCCGAGCTGGCAGACCGCGCCTTGGGTTTGGCGCCTGGAGTCGTCGCCGATGCACCTTTGCGCGGTTTACTCTGGAAAGATGCGCTGCAGTCGGTTGGCGACCTGGGCTTAGCTGGCCTAATGAGCCACCCTCCTAAATTATGCGATTTTTCAGGGCTGGCTGATTTGGCTGAGCTTGTGCAAAACCTGCATCGCGATTTGGCCGCCCAAGGCTTGTTGTTCGCCGATGTCCTGAGCCATGATGCTTTCGATGACTCAAAGACTGAGCGCTGGCGAATCTTGGTTGAAATCCAATCGCACTATCGCCACTCCCTTGATGAGTTGGGGCGAGTCGACATTCATCTAGCCCGCCTCGGAGCGGCAGCTAGTGAAATTGGGTTGGCCGATTTAAAGCAACGCGCCGTTTTGCTTTGCGTCCCTGAATTGCCCCTGATTCAAAAATGCTTGTTCGCCAAATTGGCTGGGCAAATCACGCTTGTGCAGGCGAAGCCACAAGACTTGGCCGAGTCCTTCGACGCTTGGGGCTGCGTGCAACCTGAGGTCGTCCCCCACTCGACTGGGCTTTCTTTGCCAACAGCGATCTGTCGTTTTGGCGAAAACCCACGCGAGATGGTTGAGCTTGGTCTGCGTGCTTTGCGCGAGCGCGACGAGCCTTTGCCGCCTGAGCAGGTTTCATTTGGCTTGCTTGAAGCAGAGTGCGGCCCCTTTCTTGAGCAAGCGTTGGCGGCGTGTGGTCAAGATTTGCACCGGCCTTCGGGCGTTAAAATGACGCAAACACTGCCGTTTACTTTATTGAGCGACTTACTCAATTGGCTGAGTAGCCCCAGTTTTACGCATTGGGTTGATTTGCTCACGCATCCTCATTTTGAAAGTTGGCTCGTGAAGCACCCTGCTCTTGATTTAGTCAAAACACAACTGGGTGAGGCTTTTGATTGCTACCACGCGGCTCACTTGCCGGCGCGGCGGCCGCAGTCTTGGCTTGATCTGAAATACGACAACTGGGCACCTCCACTGTTGCGCGAGGCGAGCGATGTGGCTCAACAATGCCTAAGTTGTTTTACCGATGGCGACGCAGCAATGCCCATTTTGGCGGGGCGGCTGCGCGCATTCATGTCCAAAATTTATGGCGATGAATCGATTGTGCCTGATGCCACTCTGCGGAATCACCGCAAGGCTGGTGCTTTGCAAAAACTCGTTTCCATTCTCGAGTCTCTTGAAAATGTACCCGCTGCGGCTGTGTCTCAAAGCGCGTTATACATGCAAATGCAACCCGCCGATTTTTTGCGACTCGTGCAACAATACGCTCAGCGGCGCGATTTGCCCGACCCTTATAAGTTAGGCGCAATCGAAAGCTTGGGCTGGCTTGAGCTGCCGCTTGACCCGGCGGCCAGCGTCATCATCCTCGGCTTTAATGAAGAGAGGGTCACTTCTGCCCCCAAAGGCCATCCTTTTTTGCCACAAGAGTTGGCCGATGCCATTGGCTTGCCCAGCGACCCTGAGCGATTGGCTCGCGATGCCTGGGTTTTAGCCGTGCTGCAAGCTACGCGATCCGGTGCTGGCGATTTGGTTTTAATCGGCGGGCGCACCAACAATGACGGCGACCCACTGCGTCCGAGTCGTTTGCTATTTTTCGATGACGCCACACGCTCATTAGACCGCATGAAGCAATATGTGGCTGAATCTCCTAAACCAGAATTGGCCCAAACGAGCGCAGTTGATGTATTTGTTCCACCGCTCGCGCCAACTGCGCCAGAGGTCAAGCGGGTTTCGGTTACTTCCTTCAAAGCTTTCCTTGATTCTCCCTATCATTTTTATATCAATCGCCTTTTAGGGTTAGGCGAAAGTGAACGCAGCGCCATCGAGATGGACGCCCTGCTCTACGGCAATTTTGTTCACGACATTACTGAGCGCTTTGGTCGATGCGATTCCAAAGACAGCCAAGATGCCGACGAAATATTTGCCGCGCTCTGCCAAATGGCCACTCAAAGCGAGGCCGAGTTTTTCGGCAAAGAAATGAGTTTCGCCGTCAAATTGCAAACAGAACTAATCCAGAAACGCTTGCGCGCTTTTGCCGATGCCCAAGCCGCTTGGCGCGGCTTGGGCTGGCGCATCGACAAGGTCGAAGAAAAAATCGAAATCGATTTCGAGGGCGTTGAATTAGTCGGCAAAATTGACCGCATCGACTACCACAACAAATTGGGTAAATACGCTGTGTTCGACTACAAAACGGGCAATAAGCCCAATACCGTCAAGAAAGTGTTCTACAAAAAGCGGGGCACCGATGAAGCAAAGTGGTTTGATTTACAGCTACCTCTCTATGTCAAACTTGCAGAAGAATCACTTTTCAAGCATGGCGCCGTCGGAGTCGCCGGCTATATCAACCTGTCAGAACAACCAACAAAAGACACCTTCTCTGTTGTTGATTTACGCGCGCCGATGGCCACCGGCTCAAAACATGAGTGGTCCGATGATGAGCTCGCCGCAGCAAACGAATACACTGCCGAGCTTATCCAACAAATGAAAAACTCCAACTGGCATGATGAAGTCGGCGGCGGTCAGTGGGATTCACTCACCATGGACACCCTCACGGGTCGGGGGTTATTGAAATGAGTCAGCTCATCCACGAAGTCGCGCTTGCATCTGCTGGCACCGGCAAAACTTTTGATTTGTCTGGCCGATATTTGGCTCTTGCGATTGCCGCACCTGGCGAGCTAAAAGATATCTTAGCGACAACATTTACGCGCGCAGCCGCTGGCGAGATTTTGCAGCGCATCCTTGAGCGATTGGTTGAGGCGAGCCTGCATGAAAGCAAATTGATTGAGTTAATTGATCACAATTTTGCACCGGCTGGTTGGTCGGCCAATGATGCTCGTGCTCTGGCCTTGCATTTAGGGCAGCAAATTAATTTCCTGCAAGTGCGCACTCTAGATTCGTTTTTTCACCAATCCGTTAAAGCAAATGGCCTAGATTTGGGTTTGCCAACCAAGTGGGGCATTGCCGAAGAGCATCAAAACAATGAGTTGTGTGCAAATGTTTTAGCGCAAACCTGCGATGATCGTGGGCTCGACAAAATGATGGATGTCGTCAATGGTTTACATGGCGAAAAAGCCTTGCGTCAACCACTCGAAAAACTGCAAGAGCTCGTCAGCCATGGGCTTGAGATTTTTCAAGACGCACCCGCTGAAGCTTGGCAATGCGTTGCTGAGCAGCCTGGGCCATCTCAACAAACATGTCTCGATTTGTTTCAGCAAGCCGCGATTCCTCAAAAGAAAAGTGGTGGCGACGATTCGCGGTGGTCCAAACTCAAAGCCCTACTTATCGATACCTTGAGCGGCTCGACAAGCGATGCTTTTTCGTTAGTCGAGCACACTGTTGTCCTTAAATTTGCAAGCAGCGGCACGCGCGAAAAATACTACAACCACTCTCTTGAGATCTGGGCTTCCGAGCTTGGGCATTTAGTGAGTTATCTCCGGGGTCTGGTTTCCAAATCAGTTGCGGCAAAAAACAAAGAGTCCTTCCAGTTGCTTCGAGATTACGACAAGGCCTTGCTTGAGTCGCGGGCGCGGTCGGGGCTATACGGCTTCCAAGATATCTCAGCCCTTTTAGGCCGGGCGGTTGCGTCAGGCACGATTTCTATCACTCCACCGCAGCACTTACTGCTCGATGAATTTCAAGACACCGCCGTGCCACAGTGGCGTGTTCTTGAGCCACTACTTCATGATGTGCTTCAAAAAGACGGCAAGTTGTTTTGCGTGGGCGATGTCAAACAGGCCATTTACGGCTGGCGTTCGGGCGAGTCTAAATTACTTTCTGGCTTACCGGGTTGGGCAAAAAACACCGCCAAGAAAACGGTCACCACAACTCCCAAAAACACAAACTACCGTTCCTCGCAAATCATTTTGTCTACGGTTGACCAAGTTTTTCAGGGCGTTAAAAGAGCAACATTCAGCGACGATGATCGTTCAGAGGCTTGCTTGGCAGGTCCTGCCGAGCGTGCAGCACTCGCCACCTGGATGAGTGGCTACAAAAAGCACAAAGCCCATCACAACAAGTTGCAAGGTGCTGCCGTATTGGCCTTAGTCGAAAGCCACGACACAGATGAGTTAAAAGAAAAAGATGCCGTCCTGATTGCTGCGGCGGATCGCGCGGCGGCCATACTTGATGACAACCCCCATGCTTCGATTGCGATTCTATGCCGCACGAATAAGCCCATTCCGGTTTTGCAAGATCGGCTGAGCAAACACGGGATTGCTTCATCCGGCGTGGGTGGTAGCTTGCTGACCGACTCGACTGTGGTGCGACTCTTTTTATCACTTTGTCGTTGGCTAGATCACAAGGGCAATTCGCTGGCTGCTTTTGCCGTGCAGAGTTCACCTCTTGCCAAAGCCCTCAATGTGAGCCTGGGTATACATGATTCAAAACTGCGCACTCACCTCGCTTACCTGCGAGAGACGATTCTTGCCGAAGGCATGGGGCCATTCCTCAATGGCTTTGCTGAAGCGACACACAAAAACTGGCACTCTCATCACGAGCGGCGGCGATTCCGGCAGCTCATTGATTTAGCCTTCCGCTGGGATGCCATGCCCCCTGATTCGGTTAGCGCTTTTGCTGATTTCGTAGACAGCAAACGATTGTCCGACCCAGAGGCCGCTTCGGTTGAGGTCTTAACCGTGCATGCATCCAAGGGCCTTGAATACGATGTGGTGATTCTGCCGCAGCTAAAAGAGTCTTTGCTCAAGACGGGCAGCAACAGCTTGATGGGCGTGCGCCCCGATCCATATTCATCTTATGACCTGGTTTCCTGGCGACCGAGTGGCGCTCAGGTGACTTTACTGCCCAAGTTGCACGAAATGGCCTTGACGGTCGACACCCATGCCGTGCGCGATTCGCTTTCTTTGCTTTATGTGGCGATGACTCGCGCTGTGCATTGGGTCGAAATGCTTCTGCCACCGCCGCCAAAAAAACGGGGCAAAGATACCTACGCCAATATGTTGCGTGGTGCGCTGATAGGTAATCCGAAAAACAAACGCGATTTCGTCATTGCTCCAAAAGAAATTGCCGGCCTTGATGCTGGTTACGCTTTTGAGTTGTTGTGGGCTCATCCTAATTCACAATCTACTTTCGAGCCAAAGGCCGCAGACAAAAAAGTCATTCGCGCACTTCCGACCGCCGATTTTGCACGCCCGCTGTTTTCCGAGGTCATTCAACCACGGTCCTTGCGCACTTGGAGCCCCTCTTCCGCTGAAGGTGGTGGCCAAATCGAGTTGGGTTTCCTCTTGGCTGAAAATGGTCGGCAGGCCAAGCAAAAAGGCACGCTGGTGCATGCTTTGTTTGAGCAGATTAAGTGGCTTGAAGATGGCTTACCAAATGATGAAACTCTCCTAGCTAAATTGCCCGAGATCTGTCAATTTATACCTAGCCCAAATGAGGCCCAGGAAGCGCTTGCTGTTTTTCATCGCGGCCTAGCGCGGGCAGAAATCCATGCCGCGCTCACTCAACCTGAGCAACCAACAACGGTTTGGCCGGAAAAGAAATTCTCACTGCCCGTTTTCGATGACGACGGCAATAAAACCATCCTTCGCGGCACGATTGATAGGGCGGTCTTGTTTCTCAAAGACAATGGCGACATTGAGCGCATCGTTATCCAAGACTGGAAAACAGGCGAGCGTGCTGATGAGCGATATGCGCCGCAACTCGAGGCTTATCGCAAAGCCGTCATGATAATGACGGGTCTGCCATCAGAGGCTATCGAGACTGAGCTGCTCTATCTCGAGGCCGACTAAAACTCGGCCATATCCGGCCAAAGCGGCGCAACGAGCTCTAAATCGCGGCCCGTCATGGGGTGCTCGACTGTGAGCTTCCATGAATGCAACGCTTGGCGGCCAAGGATTAAAAGCTCACGGTCGGCGTCGGTTAACTCATTGTGGACATTACGCAAAAACACATCATTGCCGCCCATGTACAGCTTGTCGCCCACAATTGGGTAGCCGAGATGAGCTAAATGCACCCGCAACTGATGCGTGCGACCCGTTTTGGGGTAGAGCTCGACTAAGCTAAAGCCATGCTCGCGACGAGCGACTTTCCATTCGGTTTGTGAAGGGAGGCCGTCTTCGTCTGTGCGCACACACATACGCAAACGCACTTCGCTTTCGAGATCTTTGCCGATGGGCAAATCAACAAAGCCGCTGTCTTCAGGGATCTCGCCAATAACGAGCGCTTGATACGCTTTTTTGACTGTGCGCGCCTCAAATTGCTGGCCGATGCGCGACCGCGAGAGCTGATCTTTTGCGCACAAAACCAAGCCGCTCGTTTCACGGTCGAGACGATGACAAAGCGTCGGCATATCTTGTGTCGTGCCGTACATTTCGCGATGCCGCTCATGCACTAAATGAATCATCGAACCCGTCAAATGCCCGTGACTTGGGTGCACATTAATGCCAGCTGGTTTGTTGACGGCGATGAGGTAATCGTCTTCGAAGATGACCTGCAACTCGCCGGGGTCATCGCCAATTTGATCTGGCGCAGGCTGAGGGTTTTCGAGCGTGACGATAATTTTTTGACCACGCAGCAGCTTTAAGCCAACTTTCATTGCACCGATTGTCGCGTTGGTGCGGTCTTTGTGCGTCTCGACTCGCACACGCCCTTCGGTGATTAATCGTTGCACGCCCGCGCGCGAATACCACGACATTTGACTTGTCAAAAAGGAATCAATGCGCCGACCCGAAATCGTCTCGCCCACTTCAAATTCAACTTCGTGAATTGGAATGCTCATATCTCGCTGACCGCGGCGGCGTTTGCGAGGGCGTTTGGGAGTCGGCATGAGTGTGATGTTGTTTACAGATGGAATGTCTGCGTAGGCATGGAAAAACCCCGGCGCGCAAAAACGCACCGAGGCTTTGTATTTGGACCGCTTTTAGAAGCGGGCGTTACGACGCATCCGCTCAGAGCGGCGGACGAGACGATAGCGCTCGATGCCTGCAAGACGACGCACGGTGGTCGGCTTGGTGAAGAAACTGCGATCTTTCATCTCTGCGAAGAGACCAGAACGGTTGCAGTTGCGCTTAAAGCGACGGAGGGCAGCCTCGAGAGACTCGTTAGGACGAACTTGAACCTTAATCATGATGATTGCTATTTTCCGCGGGCGACAGCGCCAAACGGGCCGAGTAGTCTACCCCCCCCGCCGCAATCCGTCCATATCTCGCTGCCATATCTTCACAAAAGCGACTTGCAGCCAAGCCTATACTTTTGCATCGTGCCACGCCCCCCTGCCTTCGACTCAAGCTCCCGCCGTTTTGGCGGCGACGAAAAAGACGATGCGCACGAAACCCTTGAAGGCACAATAGGTTATGTCGTCTACGCCTCTGACGACTCTGATTATCTAGTCGCCCGATTTGAGACGGATGAGGGTTTGACCACCATCGCGGGTTCGATTGGGCCGCTTGAAGGCGGCGAAAATTTGCGCCTACATGGTCGCTGGACCGAGCATCCTAAGTTCGGGAAGCAATTTCAGGCAACTTGGTCTGAGGTGGCGACACCCACAACCCTTACCGGGATGAAAAAATATCTCGGCTCTGGCGTCTTCCCTGGTATTGGGCCAGACCTCGCGAGCAAGCTGGTTGATCATTTTGGCATCGACACGCTTGACGCACTCGATGAGGGCAAGGCACGCCTCCGCGAGGTCGAAGGCATTGGGCCCAAGCGCGCTCAAACTCTAATGGATGGCTTTTCTGACGGGCGCGATCGACACCGCGTTTTTTCAGAATTGCGCGGGCTGGGCCTTAATGCCATGCAAAGCAACTCGCTTTATGAAAAATGGCAGGCGGGCGCAATCGACCGGGTGCGGGAAGACCCCTACGCGCTTTGCGATATGTTGCGCGGTTTTGGTTTTCGCACTGCTGAGCGCATTGCCGAGCAAGTCGGCATTGAGCGCGACTCGGTTGTGCGAGCTCGCGGCGTTTTGCAGCACCTCCTGCGCGAGGGCATGCAGCAGGGGCACGCTTGTATGCCCGAAGATGATTTGCTTCAGCAAATGCAAGAAGTCGGAATGGAGATTGAAACCATCCTTGAGGCCATTAAGGGGCTGGTTGATGCCGACCGCTTGCGCATCGGTGGCGAGCCACGCATGCACTACCTCCCCGAGATGTGGAATGCCGAAATTGGCGTGGCGGACAATATCCTTCGACTACTTGACGGTGAAGCCAGCTGCCCCGCTACGGCAGATCAAATTGAGTCGGCGGTTCGTCGGGCAACATTCACCCCAGACGAAAGTCAGCGCCGCGCCGTGGAAATGGCGCTTGAATCGCCATTCGCCGTGATGACGGGTGGCCCAGGCACAGGCAAAACCACAACCCTGCGATTGCTGCTCGAAATTTACGATGCCGCTGGTTTTGGCCCAGTCGAATTGGCCTCCCCGACGGGCCGGGCGGCGAAGCGGCTCCAAGAAGCAACGGGGCGCAAGGCTTCAACGATTCATCGGCTGTTGGGCTTTGACCCAATGGAAAACGGGTTTCGCCACAACGAAGACAACCCGATTGACGCAAGGGTGCTTGTCCTTGACGAAGTCTCGATGCTTGACCTGCCCCTGGCTCATGCACTTTTACGCGCAACCGCTGATGGGTGCCGCGTTCTTTTTGTCGGAGATGCCGATCAATTACCTTCGGTTGGCCCAGGCTCCGTTTTGCGCGATTTGGTGGCCTCTGCTGCAATTCCGACCACTCGCCTTGCGCGCATTCATCGCCAAGACCAAGGTTCTGGAATCATTGAAGCTGCTCATGCCATCCTTGAGGGGTGCTTGCCTGAGACAGCGACATCCGGGGGGAGCGGCGATTTCTTTTTGAGCATTCAAGATGACGCGGAACAAGCCGCAACGATGGTTGAAAAAATTGTGTGCGAGCGCATCCCTGGTAAATACGACATCGACCCCATGCAAGATGTACTTGTATTGGCTCCGATGTATCGAGGCGCTCTGGGCGTTGATGCACTCAATGATCGGCTCGCCGCATCTCTTAACCCAGACGGCGCCGCTGGCCCTGAATGGGCAAATGGCTTGCGTGTCGGTGACCGTATTATGATTGTTAGAAATGATTATGATCGTGAAGTTTTTAACGGCGACACGGGCATTGTTTTAGCAATCGGCACAAACAATGTGAGCCTCGAAGTCGGTGGCTATATTTTGGAATACAAAGCCAACGAGATGCATGATTTTATTCGGTCTTATTGTGTGACCGTGCATCGCTCGCAAGGCTCAGAAGCCAAAGCGGTTGTTGTCGTTTTAGGCAGTAGCCACTACATGATGCTGCGTCGCAATTTGCTTTATACAGCAGTCACGCGCGGCAAAGATTTGGTAGTCGTCGTCGCAAATCGACAAGCCTTGCGACAAGCTGTAAGCAACGCAACCGAAAATTTACGCCACGGTCAATTGCAGCAGCGCCTCGCGGTGCATTAACCAATCAAAGCAAAACCATGGTTTGCTTTTAAGGCAAACCATTCACACTGCGATAAGGACGCCGCGCGTGATACTCAACTAGGTGGCGCTGAATGATCGCAACCTGGTCTTGCTGACCCGCTTTTTGTGCGAGACTTAGTGCCTCTTTGGCGGTAGAAATCGCCTGGCTAAAATCACCTTGCGATGCAAAAGCCGCTGCGCCCAAATCTAAAAGCTCGGCAATAGGCTTGCCGCCCGTTGCTTGAATCACACGCGGAATCAACTGTTGCGCCGCCACAGCAGCGCCTGGTCGCCGCGCATCTTCGTTTTGATGACTGATGCGAATCCAGAGGCGATCCACCTCGGCTGGCCAATAATCAGGACGCCACCGCATGGCACCTTTAAGCGTCATAACGGCCTCTTCCGTGCGACCCGACTTAGCCAATGCAAGCCCCTCTTCGTGTTGCGCGCGCGCCAGATTTGCACGCATTGGTGTAAGCGCTGTTTTTTGCAAATTTTCAACAGCCAACTTTGGCAAATCACTCTCAAGGACAAAACGAGTGGCTGCTTCAAAATGATGAATGGACTTTTGCAAATTACGGTATTGCGGACGAACATAAACCTCTGCAAGCGTAATGTGAAACAATGGATAATCCGGCCATTGCTCAAGAGCCTCAAGTAAATCGGTCTCAGCAGAACGCAACAATTCAACATTGCCGCCCATCTTGTCAGAGTCGGTTAGAGCAAGTGTTGCCCGCGCGCGTAACACCTTGGGGTCGCGGCGGTCGCGCAAAGCCAACTCATATTCTTTAGCCGCCTCGCCGGGGTTGCCCTCGTTGATGTGAATGACACCTAGATTATGATGCGCCACCCAACAATGCGGGTTGTCTGCGACCGTTGTTTCCCAGAGTACTTTTTCATTTGCGTACATATGCCCTTGCCCCATCGTGAGCAAGCTCAAGCCAATCAGCAAACCGGCTGCTAACACCTTTGACACACCAAACGAAAATTGAGGCACGGCAGAATCTAATCGCGGCGCAACCCAGCGCGTTAAACCAACAGCAATCAAAGCGTAAATCGCCAAACTTGCGTGATACTGAAAGTGGTCGGCAACAAAACTAAATTTCATTGGGTAGACATTTAGAAAGCCCAGCACCGGGAAAAGAACGCCGCCGTAAATCAAGAATGCAATCAATGCGCCAACCCCCCATTGCTTTCGTTTTACAAACAAAAGTATGGGTAAACCAAAAGCAGTGATTGGCCAAAGCCATGCGAGTAGCGCGCCTGTGTCTAATTCCCAGCGTGGGTAGAAAAACATTAGGTCACTTGGCCACAAGATTTTAGATAGGTAAACCCAAATCACTTTGCCAGCGAGCAAAAAGCGTTGGCCGATTGTCCAGTCCCAGTCGGCACCCGATGCGCCAACTTGAGTCACTTCCATCATGGCTGTGCGCCAACCCGCGTAAGCGCCCATTACGAGCAATAGCCCAAGTGGAGCTAGGTGCGCCTTCCAGTCTCGCGGCCTCTTCCAGAGCAAAATCAAAAATAAGACGGCAGGCAAAGAGGCAATCACTGATTTAGACAACAGTCCTATGGCGAAGAAAAATACACACCAAACCAGCTTGCTCAAACGCGTGCGATCTAATGCCCAGCTCCACCACATGTGGGCGGTCGCCATTGCAAACAACAATGACAAAACATTTTTGCGCTCGGTTACCCAAGCTACCGACTCAACACTAACGGGATGCAATGCAAAAAGCGCCGCTGCAAACCAAGCTCCTGAAACTCGCAGTCGCACAAGAAAACGCCAAAACAATAGCGCCGCAAGAAAATGCGCTAAGACATTTACAAAATGAAAACCCGCCGTTGGAATTTCTGCGACCGGCGTGGTTGGGCTCATGCCATAGAGCCGCGCTTCCAGCCAAAAGGTCGAATGCACAATTGGGTAATACTGAGGCGTTGCACTTGGATCTAGCCAAATATCAATCAACCCACCCGGCTCGCGCAAAACAGCATTTTGAGTGACATACTCGGTGTCGTCCCAGATCCAGGCGGCGTCGGAAATGACGCCTGAATAGGCTGTCAAGACGAGTAAGAAAAGAAGGGTCGCCCATTTCCAGTCTTTAATGTTCATCGTCGCCTCCTGCATAACCGAGGGCGTCGAGCTGCTGTTGCTCAATTCGAGATAAGACGCGCTCTTCGATAGATGGCCTTAAATCTAACTTTAAGCGATCAACGAGAATGCTGCGCAATCGGCGCGCCTGCTCGACTTCTTTTGCAAGCAAATCGTCTTTCTCAAAAGGGTCGACTGAAATGTGAAACAACTGCTCCATTTGCAATTCATACTCACCGACTTTGGGAGCGTTTCCGTAATCAACGGATGCAACTAATTTCCATTCTGTGTCTTCGACAGAAAACCTTTTCACCATTGTGGCTAGAGCAACACGGGGCTGATAGCCCGACAACACATTCTGTCCATCAACTCGATTTGCCGGTAAACCAGCCAATTCAAGCAAAGTTCGCGCTGTGTCAACGACCTCTACACGATTGGGTAGCAAGCCCGTCGATGGCACATTTGCGCCGGCCAACACAAAGGGCACATGAATCTCTTCCGTGTAAACCGTTGAGCCATGGTTAATATTGCCGTGCTCACCAAAAGCTTCGCCGTGATCGGAAGTAAACAAGACAATCGTTGGCCGGCCGCCTTTTTCAATGGCGCCAAACAAGCGCCCCAACTGCGTATCTAGGGCCATGATTTCTTCCCTGTACAAATGGTGAAGCCAAGTCGCAAGGCTCAGGGTTGAACCGTTCATCATGACTTCGCCGGCATCTATCATTGCGTGCAAACCTTCGCGGAAGGCAAGGCGCATACTCATTTCGCTCGACTCACTTGTGTCAAAACCAGCTGGTCGCAACTCTTCTTTGCTTAGCGTGCCACGGACTGCATCATCTGGCATATATGGAGTATGAGGGTCTAAATATTGAGCCAAGAAAAAGTAAGGTCGCTCGCCTTGGGTCAACTGCTGAATGTAACGCACACTCGCATCAGTCGTGAAGACGCCTTCGTTTTTATGGAAGCGCAAACCACGCACCGATTTGTCACCAGCAATATGCGATAGCACAAAAGCAGAATACTTATGCCAGCCAAGCGTTTTAGGAAGGAACCAGCCAAGCCAAGTGCAGTTCTGTGACCATTTAAGGTAGCCCTTCCATGGGTCGTCGCGCTCCATGCCATTCCAGAGCTCAAAGCCATCACGGTAGCCTTGGTAACCTTTTGACTCATCGACGCGGCTCAACAAAGTATTTGAAGCCACCGCCGCTGTGCGCCATCCGCCATCGTAAAACCGTTCGGCAAGAGTTTGCATACCCCATGCTTCACGAAGTTGCGCACCTTGTGGCCAAGGAGATGGGTTGCCGCGCATGCCGATTTTTTCGATGTCTAAGCCGCACAAAATCGATAAATGGCTGGGCAAAGTTTGGTTAGCAGGCGCGACCGCATAACTCGCCCAAACGCCACGATTGCGCAGGGCATCAATATGAGGCGTAGGAACCGCGTCTTCGAGAATTGCGTCAGCTCGCAATGTGTCAATAATGACCAACACCACATCAGGGCCTTGACCCATCTTTTGCTCAACTGCAGCCGCTGGCAACTCGGGCTCAACAACTCTTGGTGTTGAATCAAGGGAGTGGGGCACCCCAAAATAAACCACCAGAGGGAGAATATGAACAACCACGCCAAGTGCTTTGCAGAGTTTCCCCACGCCTGCCATCGATGCTGGCAAACGATTGCGTAGCAAAAAGCCAACCGCAATCACCAAAAGCGCCACCACTAAATATGTGGGCAGTAGAGCCACGCCAAACCCCAAGAGCGAGGCACTTAGCCCTGGCAGCGACAAGCGCATCGCTAAAAGGCCAGAAAGCCAGCCAACTGGAATCACGCAAAGCGACAAGACCATCGCTCGCTCACGAAACATCTCGATTGGCAAACCCCAGCCCGCGTCAATAAACAACACGAACAAAGCGGCGAACAAAGCGCCAGTCAAAGTAGCAAGGTAACGAGACACGAATCTAAGGTTGGGTAAGGACGACACTCGCGTTGTGGCCACCAAAGCCAAACGCATTAACAAGTACAGCACGCAATGGTGTGTGGATGGGTTGACCTAAAACAGGTGTAATACCGCATGCTGGGTCAGGTTGATCGCAGGGCAAATTGGCGGGCACGATGCCTTCTTGAAGGGCGCGCAAAGCAAAGGCGGCATTCAGCGGGCCACTTGCCCCCATCGCATGACCGTATTGCCCCTTGGTTGAGACCACATGGATGCCATCCGAAAAGATGCGGGCAATCGCTTGGCCTTCCATGGCGTCGTTTAATTGTGTGCCGGTGCCATGTGCGAAAACGGCATCGGCGCCCGAGGGGTCAAGGCCAGCTTGGGCTAAGGCGAGGCGCATGACTTCTTCTGCTCCAGAGCCATCTGGGCGTGGAGCCGTGATGTGGTGAGCATCAGCGCCGCATCCATAACCAGAGAGCCGCCCGAGAATGGTTGCGCCTCGACGAGCGGCAAGCTCAGGAGTCTCGAGCACGAAAACCGCCGCTCCTTCGCCGACGGCAGTGGCCGCTCGCGTTTGGTCAAACGGCTTGAGGACGGGTGCGCCGTCGTCGTCGACAGGTTTAAGCGCGCGGGCGGCGGCCATGCCACCAATGCCCATAGAATCGGCGATGGCCTCGGAGCCACCGACCAAAACACGCTCGGCTTGGCCGCTCTGAAGTAGCCAGAGGCCCATCCCCATAGCGTCCAGCCCCGACGCACAAGCCGTAGAGGTTGTCCAGGAAGGCCCGCGTGCGCCAAATTTGAGCGAAACATTGCAGGCCGCCGCATTGGGCATCGAAGCGGGAATCGTAAAGGGCGACAGGCGAGCGGCACGGCCAGCGTCAATTTGTCGCACAGTTGTCATGTGAGTCGTGGTTGCGCCATAACCCACGCCAAGGATGACCGCCGTGCGCGCATCATCAAGCGGCGCCTCAAGCCCAGCATCGCGGATGGCTTCAGCCGCAGCGCATAACGCCTGAACCGAAACGGGGTCAAGACGGCGCAGCTCAGGCTTGGTCATTTGCTCGCGATCGGCCGCCGCAGCTCGTTGGGCTGGGCCGACTGGATAGCCCAGTAATGCTTCGGCGACATCGGTAGCCCCAGGGCGCAAAGCCATCTCGCCCGCCAACAAGGCGCGCCAAGAAGACTCAAGATCTGGCCCGAGCGGAGTCACCGCACCGGCGCCCGTAATACATGCTGCTTCCGTCATCATTTACTGCATTCTCCCATGACGGCGGCCGCTAGCAAAGAAGGAAAATTAATCTGCAAAGGCCTCCGCGCGCATCGATTCAATTTCGTCAATGTCGCGGGGGACGGATGACGAGACAAGATCAAAGCCACTCTCTGTAATCACGACAATATCTTCGAGCCGCACGCCGATACCCTCATCGGGCAGGTAAACCCCTGGCTCAACGGTGAACATCATGCCCGGCTTAAACCTCGCCCCGCCTCGACCCACATCATGAGTCGCCATTCCGAGCCAATGCGAAACGCCGTGGTTACATTTTCCTTGGAAGCCGCGCTTGGCCAGCTCGCCCATAGCAGCTTGATGCACTTGGCTTAGGTTTGACCCCGGCTTGCATTCGGCGAATGCGGCCTCTTGGGCGGCATAAACCGCCTCATAGACCTCTCGCTGCCGCGCCGTAAACTTTGCACTTGTGGGCCATGATCTTGAAATGTCGGCAACGGTGTAGCGAAACTCCGGGCCGTAGTCGATCATGACGACCTCGTCTTTAAGCAGCTTTCGATTGTTGAGATTGTAATGCAAAATAATCGCGTTTGGCCCCGAACCAACGATAGCCTCATAACCTGCGCCCATCGCGCCCTCGGTGCGAAAATGCCCCAACATTCGCGCGGCTTGCTGCCACTCGTATTCGCCAGGCCGAGCGGTACGCATCACCTCATTGTGGGCAACGGCGGCAATCTCGCAAGCTCGACGCATGGCTTGGATTTCAGGCTCGGTTTTGGTCACGCGGAGGGCGTCGATGGCCACAGTGAAATCTTTGACTTCGACCCCATGCTTTTCAGCCAAGCGTGCCATGAATTGCGCCTCGCGAGAAACGCGGCCGTCGTAAGGGTCGCTGTCGATTTCGCGTTGCGCGCTTTGTAGATTGTCGCGTGACATCATCCAATTTTCAGCGGGCTGGCCTTGCGTGTAAAAAGTTTTATGGTCTTGCGAAAGCTCGTCCAGCAACTGCTCCAGGCCAAACCAGCTCGTGCCACCCCAGCGCGACTCTGGCCCAAGCGGCAAACAATTTTCGATGCCCGTAACCTGCATCGCCTCAGCAGGGTCTTTTAAATCTCCGACCCAAATCTCATTGGCCGGGTTGCTTGGCGGGACGAGCAGCCACTCTTCGCCCGTCTTCGGGACGGTCACATAAACCGCATTGGGCGTTTCTAGCCCCGTCAAATACCAAAAGTTATTACTCTGGCGAAACTCCTTGTAGTCGTCTGGCTTGCCCGCCCCTCGCAAAAGGATGACGCCATCTTTATCTTTCGCGTACTTCATAAAATGCTCGCGCAGAGCAGCTCGACGCCCGGCGTGCCATGCCTGCGTAAACAAGCCCTGCCCGCGACCGTCTTCAGGGTTTTGCTGCGCGGGCAACACATCGACCAGACCAAAAGCTACAGCCACGAGGCACGCGCAAACCTTTACCGTTTTCTTCATGGGTCAATTCTATGCGCACGCGCCGCGAGAAGGCAAAATAGCCTCAAGCGAAAACCATGGAATCCCTTTACCTCGACCACGCGGCCACCGCGCCTGTTTTGCCCGACGCACTTTCTGCATTCGAAAGTGCCGCGCGTGAGCATTTTGCAAACCCCGGTTCTTTACACCAAGCAGGTGCTGATGCCGCACGCCTCCTCGAAAAATCTCGCGCCAGTCTGCAAAAATCCATGGGCGCAGAGCGTTATCAAATCGTTTTCGTCGGCACTGGCACCGAGGCCAATTTTCTAGGCATTCAAGGTTTGGCGCGATCTGCGGCTCAAGCGGCGGCAGGCAACGGGTCAGCAAAGCCAAATCGCATCCTCTATGGGGCGGCCGAACATCCGGCTGCGCGTGAAGCCGCCTGCCGACTGCGAGCCGAGGGCTTCCAAGTCGAGAGCATCCCTGTTGATTCTCAGGGTTTGATTTCCGCTGACTCACTCGCTCAACAACTCAGCAATGATGTCGCGCTCGTCACCATTCAATGGGCCAACAATGAAATCGGTGGCCTCAACCCGCTTGCCGATTTGGTGCGCACGGTGCGGCAACTGGCGCCTCAGGCTATTTTCCACACCGATGCTGTCCAGGCGGCCGGCAAGCGACCGGAGTGGTTTGACCAACTCGGCGCCGATGCGATTTCGACAGCGGCTCATAAAATCGGGGGCGTCCGCGGATGTGCGGCTCTCTTTTTACATCAAGACCTCGCTCACTCACCCATCCCGTTTTTCGCCGGCGGCGGGCATGAAAATGGTCTTCGGGCAGGCACTGAAAATGTTGCGGGAGCGGTGGCATTTGCTGAAGCCGCGCGTATTCGACGAGAAAGATTGTCGGAAGACCCCAGCCGATACCACGCGCGCCGCGAACAGTTGATCCACGGCATCCTGGGCGCATGGCCAAACGCGGTTGTATTGGGGCCGACAAACTCAAATCAGATTCAGGGTTCTATCCTCAGCGTCGCCCTACCAGGGGCTCGCGCTGAAACCCTTTTGCATCAGCTCGAAACATATGGCATCTTAGTCGGGTCTGGTTCAGCTTGTTCGAGCAAAGGGCATACGACCTCGCCCGTTTTAACCGCGATGGCGTTGCCAACCGAGCTACACAATTGCGTGTTGCGGTTTTCGATTGATGGCACTGAGCTTGAGCCTGAATTGCAGCGAGTTCGTGCTGCGCTTGCGGAAATCCGCGCATTGCATCCGTAAAAAAAGACCCCCGCCCGAGAGCGAGGGTCTTCCATCTGAGGGGTAGATGTTTATCGAATTAGCATTGCGAGTAACCACAACCGTGGCACTTGCAGCAGCCTTCTTCGAAGGTCAGCGTGCCGGCATCGCAAGATGGGCATTTGACCTTAAACGCGCCGCCCGTGCCTGAACCTGAGCGACCGGTTGGTGAGGAATGTGACGCAACTGCACCACCACCACCGTTATGGGCGGCAGATGTCAGCTCTTCGGGAGATATTTCGCCGAGCAAAATCGCACGCAAGCCGAATTGAGCTTTGACATTCATGTAATTTTGCAACGCCTTAGCCAAGCCATCGGCGAGCGACATGATGCGACCGTCTTTGCTTGGAACTGTGAGCGACGAGCCAATGCCAGCCAACTGCTTGAGCGCCAGACGCGCATCGCCACCGCAGCGCAAGAACAATGAAATCATGCGGCAGATTGCCTCAAGGTCAGAGTTAGCGACATCGCCACCCTTGCCGAGTTGAGCGAAGACTTCCATCTCGCGATCTTTGGCGGGGTCGACCGAAATCTTGACATGCATGTTGCCGAATGGAGTCATTTGGCGAATGCGCACGCTTGGCATGATTTCAGGCAAACGCACGGGCTTGAATTCTTGCGGCTCGGCGGCCTGAGCGACCGAAGCGTTTGGCTCATTTTTCTTGAGCGCCATTGGCTGCATATCGCGGCAGCCGTCACGATAAACCGTCACGCCCTTGCAACCCTCTTGCCAAGCCATGATGTAAGCGGTGCGGACATCATCTTTGTTGGCCTCGTGCGGCAAGTTAATTGTTTTGGAAACAGCGTTGTCGATGCTCGACTGCCAAGCGGCCTGCATCTTGATGTGCTCACTCGGCACAACATCGTGCGCGGTGACATAAACATCTTTTAGCCTCTCAGGCAAATCGCTGTGTGCAACCGTGCCATCGGTAAGCGCAACATCAATCACGCTGTCTATCTCAGTCTTGGAATAACCAGCCGACTCAAGCGCGACCTGAAACTCGGTGTTCACCTCGCGCATCACCACAGGGACGCCGTCTTCGTTTTTCATTACTTGGCGTTGGAAGGCAAGTGAGAAAAGTGGCTCAATGCCGCCGGAGCAACCGGCAACAATCGAAATCGTGCCCGTTGGCGCGACTGTGGTTACATGAGAGTTGCGGCGAGGTGGCATGCCCTCGAGCTGGGGCTTAGAGCCTTCCCATGCGGTGAATGGCTCGCGGCCATCGATCGAAACGAGGTTTTCAGAAGCCTCAATCGACTTGTCGGTGAGACGCTTGCTGAAAGTGCGCGCGACTTCAAAACTTTGCTCAGAGCCGTAACGGATGTTGAGCTTAAACAGCAAATCAGCAAAGCCCATCACGCCCAAACCGATGCGGCGCGTCTCATCGGCGCGGTCGCGAATCTCAGGGATTGGGTATTTATTGATGCTGATGACATTGTCGAGCAAGCGAGTCGTGTCGGCCACGGTGCTATCGAACATCGCCCAATCGACGCGATCTTCCCAAGTGGCTGACTCAGGTGCGCCTTCTTTGCAGAAACGACCGAGATTGATCGAGCCAAGATTGCAAGAGCCATAAGGCAGAAGCCACTGCTCACCGCATGGGTTGGTGGCCTCGTATTTGCCGAGGTGCGGCACCTGGTTGTCTTCTTCGGCGCGGTCAATGAACAGCAAGCCCGGCTCGCCATTTTTGTGGGCGAAGTTGACGATGGAGCTCATCATCTCGCCGTAAGTCCAGTAATCGGCGCCATCGGTTGGCTCGCCGGCATCGAAGGCCTCGTAGTCAGCCTCGGAAATGCGACGCCCGCTACCTTTGGCCATCCAGGCGTGGCGACCGCTCTTTGGGTTGGTCACGACAAAACGCTCATCGGGTTTGTCGGCGACCTTTTGCATCCATTCGTTGGTCACGGCGATGGACACGTTGTAGTTGGTCCAGCGACTGAGGTCGTCTTTGGCCATGATGAACTCAAGCACATCGGGGTGATCACACCGCAAAACGCCCATGTTGGCGCCACGACGGAACGCACCTTGCTGAATCGCCTCTGTGCCAGCTGAAAAAGTATCAATGAAGCTCATTGGGCCACTTGTTTTGCCACCGGAGGAGGCCACGATGTCGCCATCTGGGCGCAACCGCGAAAACGAAAAGCCCGTGCCACCGCCCGCCTTCTGAATGAGGGCGACATTTTTAAGGGTGGTGAAAATCTCTTCGATGCTGTCTTCGACAGGCAACACGAAACAAGCGCTCAACATACCCATGGAGCGGCCCGCATTCATGAGGGTGGGCGAATTGGGCATAAACAAACCCTCAGCCATCAAGCTGTAGTAACGAGTGGCCCACTTTTCGCCAACATCTTCGGCGACCTGATAGTCAGGCGCGGCAACAGAACTCGCCACGCGCCAAAAGAGATCTTGTGGGTTTTCGACGACCTCGCCCGTCACGCGGTCTTTCTTGAGATAACGGTTGCCAAGGACGGTGATAGCGTTTTCGCTAAGCGTTGGCTGGGGTAGGCCCTCTGGTTTGTTACGGAGGGCGGTTTTAGGGGCTACTTCGGCGGACTTCTTCACGCTTGTTTGGAGGTTTTTTGCTTGCTGGCTGGACACTGGCGGCGCGGGGGGGGCTTATGGGTATGAAATGAATGAGGAATGGCGGCGAGGGTTCACCCTGAAACCGCGAGACAAGAGAAAAAATACATACCCAAGCACTAGCCTTCAACCCTCTTTTTCCACAATATTTTGCGCCCTCTTTTTGAGACAGCCCCTACATCTTGTGGTCGGCCAGAAGCCTATTTTTCACAAGCAGATGGGTTTGTAACGACCCGTCAGGCCGCATGATGACTTATAAAAATTGTTTGAAAAAACTTGCGGTTAAATCTGCGGTTTGCCTCCAAGTAAATGCACTTGCATGAGCCAAGCCCGTTTCCGATGCAATTTGGTGCGCGGAATCATCAAAAAAGAGGTGGTCAAGACCGCTCGCGAAGCCGATTTCGTCGTCAACATCAAATGACTGCCAGAGTTCGCCGGCGACTTCGGTTAAGCAAGTGCTGTTGGAAATCACGCCGGGCGTCCCGGTTGCCATGCTTTCGAGAATGGGCAGCCCAAACCCTTCGTAACGCGACGGGTGAAGGAAAACGCGCGCGCCAGCGAGAATGGGCGCCAACTCATCATCTGAAATATGCCCAAGCCAATGAATGCCCGTTAAACCCAGCGATGTTGCAAGTTTTTTGAGTGAATTGAGAAAATCTGCCGTCGCGCCGCCACCGACAAAAACGAGCTCGCAGCCCTCGGCCCTCGCCTGACTCGCGGCAAATGCACGGATGCTCAATTCTAGGTTTTTGTGCGGAAACCAACTGCCAATCTGAAGCGCATACGGGCGTGCTAGCCCATGTTTTGCACGGACGGCAGCCACAGATGCGCCATCTTGAGGGCAAAAGCGGCGGTGATCGACACCCAACGGTGTCACGGCCACGCGCTCTTCCGGGAAATCTGGGAAGTAGTGCCGCAAACGCTGAGCGGTATATTGACTGATGCAAATGACCCCATCTGCGCGGGAAATGTTTTGCCCAAGGCGCGACCCCAGCAAATCGTAGTTGGGTGTCATGTCGGCGAGACGGAAATCCATGGCAGTAAAACTCAGTGGGACGGCCGACTGGGCGGGCAGATGGTTGCCGAAGCTATGGAACAAATCGAGCTTTGCTGATGGCCCCCACCACAAGGGGCGGCGTGGCGCAGATGGCATCAAATCACGGACGAGCCCACGGTTCAGCCAGCGTGAACCGCGAAAATAAAGCGTTGGGTTTAGGTCAAGGACGGCGCCTGAGTCTGGGGCGCGCTGACTCACTCGCTCTAGTTCAGGCAACAAATCACGGATATACCGTGCTATTCCGCGGCCTCGGCTTTTGGCGGCCTGCGTGATGTCAAAACCTATCCGCATAAGCGCATTATGAAGCTGCGACTGTCACAAGTCTGTCATAACTTGCAATCAGAGTTGCAGAGGAGGTTAAATAACGCCGTGGCTACTCATGCACCCTCCCCACCAAGCGCACACGGCGCATGGCTCGTTCTCGGCACCGCCGTCCTTTTGGGCGCAATGCTCGGTGGCGACCCGACAAAAGGCACGCTGGCGCTGACCCTCGCTGCCGTTTTTAGTTTTGCCGGCCTCAACCGACTGCTTTTTGGTTTGCGAAACCCCCAAACGCACCGAGCCGCGCTCGTGCGAGGCGGCATTTTTCTTGGTCTCGCCGCAGCAGCGGGCGTCTGGACTTTCACCGAGGTAGGTTTCTCTCGACTGGCTTGGCTCATCCCCATCGCTTTGATTTTTGCGGTTGCCCAATGGCGGCTACAGAAAAAGCAACGGCTCTTTCAATTAATCGGAATGGTCGCGCTGAGCTTGGCTTTGCCCGCTGCATCGATTGCATCTGGCTGCCCAATCGCCTGGCCCTTTTTCGCCGTGGCGATTGTGTTCGCTCTTCATGCCGGCCACGCAACCTTACGCACTCACGCACACCTCATGCCAAAAACTCGGGCGAATGCGCAATGGCTAGCGATTGTCGGCGGCGGCTTGCTATTAGCCATGCTCGCCACCGACGGCATCTCATTGCCCGTCGCCGTTGCCGTTGCGCTTGGCCTAGCCGAGCCGCTAGCCCCAAACTGGCGACCACAGCCGGCTAAAGCTGTGGGGCGCAAAGAAACGGTTTTGCTGCTTCTGCTACCGCTCGCTTTTTTAATTGAGTCTTGGCTGAATTAAGGCACGCGTAGATCAACCAGCTCTAACGCTGAAAGCTGCACGATTTTTTCGGCGATTAACTCACCGGCATCAGAAACCGCATAAAGCGTGTATTCACCCTCTGGGCATTCGCGCATCTCATAAACGCCATCGTCGTTTTTAATAATTGACGGAGCCCATGCGTAGCCAAAATCCATTGCCGGCCGAACCTCTAATCGCGTCGCGCCCATGCCAGCCGCGATGCGTATGTCTGCACCTTTCGCATCTCGATGAAGCTCAATCGTTGCGGACGGCATCGCTAAACGCGGCCAATAGCCCATCGCTGTTATAGACAACTTTTGGTTGAGTTGGATGTGCTCACCGTTTGCCTCACCATCAGCGTTGCAGCTCAATCGATAAGAGCCGTCTTCGGAGCAAACAATCGCACTAGAGAGTGCCCGACCGTCAAGGGATTGCACACGAATGTGATTGCCCCATGTCGCCGACGCCTTCAACGGCCCCGCCATCGGGAGGTCACGGAATGGCATACGAATGGTCTTGCTGTTTGCAAAAGAAATCGACACCTCTAGGTTGGGTAAATCGGGCGCTTTGAGCGACCACTCATTTAGGACGCCTTCTGGATAAGCCGAGCCAACATGTTGTTGTTCAAAGAAAAAGTCAACTTGGCGAATCGTTTCACTTGGATCGACCACCAAACTGCGTGTCAGCAAACCCGCAAGGGTCAGGTCAACTTTGTCTTGCCCATCAGCAAAGGAAGCGTGTCGGACTTGGACGCCGTCGGTGCGGGTCTCAAAAGAGAAAACATCACCATGGCTTGCATCAATCGGAAGTTTACCGACCCCGGAACTATGCACCCGCATCGTCGCGTGAGCACTCGAAGCGACCGCATGAATTGCGGCGATCCGAACTGGAGCAGGGCTTAATTCGACCGAGATGGTTTGCTTAATACTTGGCAACTGAAAAAGCAACGGCTCATTCGTAAGTCGAGGGATACGAAACTCACTCACAAGGTTTGGGTAATCGGCAGCATGGTTTTCAGCAGGACGAGCCTCAACTCGATAAACACCAGCGGCCATGCTCTCAAAAACAAATTGACCCTTTGCGTCACTTAAGGCTGTGCGCTCAGCGATGCCGTCGCTGCGAACTGCGCGAAGTGCAACCGCCGCGACCGGCTTGCCGTCGCTATCGACAACTTGACCTGCTAATGAATCCCATTGGCAAGGAGCAAGAGTGCCGAAGACCATGCCGCTCTCCGTTAACAAAAATGGGCCGTGGAACAATTCTGAACCATCAGCACCGCGCACATTGAGGCTGTATTCGCCCTCTGGGGCCTGAATGGAGTGCGCTCCGGCGCCAAGCATTTTTTGCTCAACAGGGAAACCCGCACGCGTCAGCAAAGCAAAGCCCCAGTCATTTCCGCCAGGAGTCTCTGGAAGAGTGAACTGAATCGTACCTTGAACCAACTGGATGACGGCCTCTTGACGGTGAGACTCGCCTGGGTGAAAGGGCTGCTCGAACACCCGACCGTCTTCAATCCTGAAAAGCAAAGTACCGGGCCGTGCGGGCATCCATGGTGGTGGGTCTTGTGCGGCCCAAGAATAAAGCATTTGTTTGCGTTGACCCGTGGCATGAAAACCAAATTTTCGGATAACCTCTGTGCCGCGACTCGACTCAATGGTCACGCCAGTTGGCCGACACAAATCAGGTACAACAACGACCCACTCTTTTGTTGGGTCATTAGGGGTCGTCGCAGAAACAGCGCCTAGGGGCATATTTTGGAAAAATAAATGCGCTTCATAAGATGTATCGGGTAAGAAAGTCGCTTCAGTTTGAAACGCACCTTGCTCATCAGAAAGATATGCAAAAGGAACCCAGTCGCGCTCGTTTTCGTAAAAACTAATTTGCAAACCATCAACGGGGCCACCAAGAGAATCAACCAGCTTGGCATCAAACGCAAGCCCTTCTTCGATATCAAAATCAAGCCTATAGGAACCGCCCACGACAACATTAGGTAGCCGTTTCACTTGGGAGGTTACGCCATCACCCGCGCCCATTATGACCAAAGATGTGGCATCAGTGCCAATGCTGACTCGATAAGAACCATCGGGAAAAGTGTCGGCTGAGCCCAATGTGCGGGGGTAGCCGTCCTCAACCTTGAACACGCTAACCTTGCAATCAATGATCGCATCTGGGTCTTGATTGGCAATCGCAATCTTTCCGTAGATCTCGACTCCGACGGTCATCACAAACTCGTATACCTTTTTATCAATGTGCCAAACGGGATTTAACTTAACGGGTGCAAAACCGCGAGCATCCGAAATCGTTTTGGCTCTTAATTCTGCATCTGGGTAGGACTTGGGCTCGGCAAAACCATCTTTATCGGATTCGACCGTTTCAAAATACCAGCCAACACCCAATCGCTCGCGCCAACCCCAAGAAGCCCATTCACTAGCAGCGGCGTAACTCGAAAACTCGACGCTCACACCGGGGACGGCTTTACCTTTAATGTCACGCGTAAATGCCTTTAACTCTGCCTTGCGCGACAACTGCCAAGATTGATTCTCGCTTTTGAGAAGTGGGAGTTGAATATAACGGCCTTGTGAAAAATGACCCTCACTTGAGATATAGCAAAAGTACTCGCCAACGGGTAGACCCTTAAGATCAAACTCGCTCAGGCCCGTAAAGGAAGCCGCTGTGGAATGAGCATGGGCCTCGGCAATCGTCAACTCGGTCTTGCCCGAATAAAAACTAGTCAGGCCTGGGTCAAGCGACAAAACGACACAATCACCTTGGAGCGGCTCTCCGTTTGATTGAAGCGCGACAACCCAATTCTCTTTTGTGATGTCTTGACGCGACAACTCTGCGTGCGGCGATGAAGTTGGCTCTTCTAGAGCCTGTTGTGGCGCAACGGAAAGCTCACCCGGGTCGACTGTTTCGGTAGCTGGGTCAAGGAGTGGCGCGGCGGTCAGAGACGGGTCGTGAACCTCTTCATCGAGAGGCGACATTGCCGCTCTATTAGAAGACAGCTGCACGGCCGACCAAGCAACCAGTAAAACAGCGAGGGCAATAAGCCCTCGCTTTAGCATTTGCTGGGTGATCATATTAAGGGCGGAAGTTTAAGAAGCGGCGCCATGAATTACCGCCTGATGGTAAATCAACCATGCCGATAATTGGCTTGAACGGCTTGTCTTCGCCGCGATCCATGCCGCTTGTGGATGATGCCATTGACGATGACGCCATGGCAAGGAAAACCGTTGCCATAATGACGATGGAAAGAAAGGTATTAACTAGTTTCATGTTTTGCCTCAAACGGAATTGAGATGTCAACCTTTGGAAATTGGCTCTGCCTCGAAAAATGAGACTGATAAGCTTTGTAGCTTTCTTGAGCCAAAAGGCTGGATGGGTTTGCCTGAGTCGCGTGATAGGCAAACTGGATGCTGTGAGCGACATCGCCGCGGCGAAAGAAATTTGCTGCGCGGTTTTGATACCAACGCGACTTATCGGATGGAGTGACCAAAAACTCACTTGCTCGCAGCAAAGTGGCTTCAGCCAACCGATAGTGCCCCTCGCGGATTTCATTAGAGGCCACGGCAAACGCGGTCTGCAAACAAGTCGGGCGAAAGGACTGGGCCATGCGCGCTAGTGAAATGGCGGGCATCTCTACGAGCCTTTCTGGCTCATCGATAATGATCGATTCAAAACGAGAGCTCGCAGAAAAGACCGCTAATCGAACCAACTCGCGACATTCACTCACGACATCGATGAGCTTTTCGTTGTGAAGACCGGGGTTGCTTGGCACAAGAGATTCTTCGGGAAGATACCGAAAGTCATCTACACTTTTTAAGCCATTCAACACAGACGATTGCAGTAACAAAAAACCCAAATCGTGCGCAATCTCTTGCACATAACATCCGCCGACAAGTGCCGACAATGGGCGTGAAGATAGACCGAAGGTTGATGTATTAACCATCACTTATGCAACTCGCTATGCGCCAGATGGGCGTGATTTGAAGGGAAATTCAAATGAGGGTCATCTGAGTTTGGCAATCGCCAATCGCGGGGTAGCGGGACATTCGCGATTTTCTTTTCGAGCTTTGACCATAAATCGAGTAAATGATTCCCGATTTCTTCTGCCGGCGCGCCGACATATTTTGCGACTTCAGGCAATGAATATTGCTCAATCATGTAAAGGTAAAGTAGCCCGCGATCAACAGGGGCTAATTTATTAAAGTGATATTGCAACTCAGGGTGTGGCTCGTTTGCCGCGCTGACGCTCACGCCCAAGGCGTCACTTGGGTCAGCAAGACCTTCAAGAATGTAGGATTCAACCCACATTAAAAACGAAGTGTGCGAAGGGGCGATGCGTTCGCGGCGGACAGCCTTTGCGAATAATCGCGCGATTAACATTTCATGGGGCAACACCAAAAAGTGGCGTAACATCGTTGTGCGGATTCCGCGGGACAACCATGGCTCAATCGTTTCGAAAACTAACCCAAGTCTTTCGACTCGCTGTTTAGGAATGGAGCGAGTAAATGATAAATAAGTTTTACGCATTTCGGCCCATTCGTCAGAAAGCCGCTGCTGCCGAGACTCGGCCTTTGTTGGGATAAAAGAAGTTTGCTTTTTCATGGGGGGGCTCTCTCTCCACAAGCACAAAAAAAACAGTTCAATAAAAAATACTTTTTCGCGCATTCATTTTACAACTTTGAAATAATCTCCTACGAATTGAAACAAGCCACGCATAACAGAATTTCTGAACTCGCCCAAGAAGTTGGGCTTGAGTTGCATGGAATCGTGCCTGCAGCGGCGATTGACGAGCAAACTCAACGACGGCTCGATGATTGGCTCGCGCACGGCAAAGCGGGTGAAATGACTTATCTTGAAAGAGGGCGATTGGTCATGGGTGACGTCCGTGAATGGAAACCTTGGGTGAAATCGATCGCTCTTTTTTCCCTACCTTATTACAGAAGTCAAGGTGGGTTTCGTGATGGCGGAATCGTTGCGCGTTATGCATTGGGTCGCGACTACCACAATCTATTCGGAAAAAAACTTGAGCGACTTGGAAAGCGTTTACGGCGTGAAGGTCTAGCTCAACAATTTCGCGCGGCGACGGATGCAGCTCCTTTGCTAGAGCGCGAATGGGCCATTCGAGGGCAACTTGGCTTCCGTGGAAAAAGCACATTAGTGATTGACCCCAAGCGAGGCCCTTGGGTTTTGCTTGGTGAATTGCTTGTCGATGCCGAGTGGCCAGAATGGATGGCGTCCGAATCGGAAAGTGGCCGCGCGCTCACGACAAATTGTGGCACTTGCACAGCTTGCATCGACGCCTGCCCCACCGATGCGTTTGATGCGCCCTATTCACTTGAGCCACGCAAATGCATTTCTTATTTGACGATTGAGCAAAAGGGGGGCATCCCTGAAAACTTGCGCGGCATGATGGGCGATCATGTTTTTGGATGTGAGATTTGCCTCGATGTCTGCCCCTTCGGCACAAACGAGAGCGACCATTCCTCGATTTGGGGCACGCACGAAGGCCTAACTCGTTTTTCTCTAGCTGAACTTTTTGCACTTAGTCAAGACGATTTCATGCAGGCTTTTTTGGGCAGCCCTCTCCGGCGCGCTGGCCTTGACGGCTTACTTAGAAACGCTTGCGTCGCGCTCGGAAATAAAAATCGGGTCGGAAACTTGCTCCCAAACGAACGCGATGCATTGCTTGAAGCGAGCCAAAATCACCCAAAAACGATGATTCGTGAACACGCGAGCTGGGCCTTGCGGCAAAACGAGACTCCTTCGCATTAGAGCGGAAACGCGGACCCACAAAGGCCTTACGCGCTTTTGCGTCAATTTGCAACATCGAAAAAAGTCGGCACAAACATTGGAAAGTTCGATATTTATCCGCGGCGGGCAATAGGATGTTGCTATTCTTCGTTTGTCCCCCCTGACTTTTCCTTCCCCCAATTCCACCCCATGTTGCACGACTTCCAAAACGAGAAAAAATACTGCCCGCATTGCGCGGACTATGTTTGCTTCCTTCAGAGTTTGAATGATAGTTACTGTGTTGAATGCGGGAGCAAAGTGCAACTTTTCAGTTCGGACGACAAAAAGGCCTTCCTGCGTGCTGTCAGACGAGACCGCGATTTATCGAACAAGCGCACAGGCATCGATCGTCGGAATGTGTCATAACTCCGACTCGGCCATCCCCTTGTAAACGCAGCCCCTCCTTTAGCGTTTCGGCCCCGTCAAACGACGGGGTCTTTTTCGTTTAGGCGCGTATCCTCTATGCATGCAGCCCCCCCTCTACCGACTAATGGTGATTTTGACGCGCGAGCTTTGCACACTCGATCCACTCGAAACCGCCCGACTTGCTATCGCGGGTGGTGCAGACGCCATTCAGCTGCGCGAGAAAAAGATGTCCACTACCGAGCGGCTGAATTGGGGGCGTGAATTGCACGCTCTTTGTCAAAGCAAGGGCGTTGCACTCATCATCAATGATGACCTAGATTGTGCACTTGCACTCGGCGCAACGGGGGCGCATGTGGGGCAAGATGACATGCACCCTGAAGATGTGCGCAAAGTCGCGCGTTTGTCGGGGCGTGATGATTTTGTAATTGGGCTATCGACTCACGACCTTGAGCAACTTGACGAAGCCGCTGAATTTGGTGTCGACTACGCTGGCTTCGGGCCCGTATTTGCCTCGCCGACCAAAAACTACACGCAAGGTTTAGGCCCAGAATACTTAGCCGCCGCGCTCGCAATCGCCCGCGTGCCAGTCATTGCAATTGGTGGCATCGCTCCAGAAAACGCCTGGATGATCGCGAAACAAGCCGGAATGGCCGTTTCTTCCGCAATCTGCGGCTCTCAAAACCCTGAAGAAACCATCCGCCGATTCCTTGATTCGCGCGTATCCTAACTTCATGCGCCTCACCACTCTCCGCCCCTTCCTAACCGCAGCCGTCCTGACCGCCGGCGTGTTTTCGGCAAACACAGCCTCTGCACAAGACACTGTTGATGTCGGTCAAACCCTTGATTACACATTTCGCTCGGCGCCATTTGCCGCAACGGGGCAACAATCCATTGCTGACATGCGCGGCAAACCAGTCTTCATTGAGTGGTGGGGTACTCGCTGACCTTCCTGTGTTTCGTCGTCCGTGCCGGCGGCAATCAAAATGCAAAATGAGTTTGGTAGCGATGTGCAAGTCGTCCTCTGTGAGGCGCAAGGCGCGACTGACTCCAAAATGAAATCCTTCGCTCTCGACAAAGGTTGGCTGGGCAATAATGTCATTTGGACGAGCGAGCGCGTGGCCAGTACGGGCATGCGAGGCATCCCTAATTATGTTTTGCTTGACTCAAGCGGCGTCATCGTCATGAAGGGTTATTCGACTCGCGATCACTCAAAGATTGTTAAAAAACTCGAACAAATGGCCAAATCGGGGCGCGAATGGCCCAAAGGCACTCCAAGTTCGATTACCAAGATTTACCGCGAGCTCGACAAGGGCAACTATGCAAAAGCGATTGTTGAAGCCAACAAAACAATTGAAAAGCCTGGCAGCAAAGACCCGCACACCACGGTCGCGCTTGCCGAAGCGGCCATTATCAATATTAATTCCGCCATTGAGCGACAATTCGCGCGCATCGATTGGCTTGCGAGCAACGGTTACCCCTATCGCGCCAAAGAAATAAACGCTCTCATGATGAGTGGGCTTAAAGGGGCCGACGAGGCGCTCTACGCCAACGCCAAACAATGGAAAGAAAAGTTTGACTCAAGCGAAATGAAGCCCGAGTTCGCTGCCGCAAAAGCCATCAACAAAATCGAAGCCAAACTCTTTGACGATGGGCGCGACGACAAGCTGGCAAAATCTATCGACAAACTTGGTGACAAACACGCGGGCACAAATGCGGCCAAACGGCTCGACACTTTGCGTTCTCTAAATTCTGGGCGATAACCCCAACGCTTAAACGCGAGCGCTTCTCTTTGATGCGCTTTCGCGGTTAGCGCATCACGAAAGCCCGCCGAGTTTCCATGACAGCCCCGTGAAAACGGGGTTAATCTATGCCCTCATGGCACTCGTCTCCCTCCGTCAACTCCTGGATCACGCCGCTGAAAACAGCTACGGCGTGCCCGCTTTCAACATCAACAACATGGAACAAATGCTTTCGATTATGGAAGCAGCCAAGCGTTGTGATGCCCCCGTCATCATGCAAGCCAGTCGCGGCGCACGGAAATACGCCAACGACATCGTGCTAACGCATTTGATTCGCGCGGCCGTTGAAATGTACCCAGAGGTTCCGGTTTGCATGCACCAAGACCACGGCAATTCACTTGAGACTTGCTCGTCAGCGATTGCCGCCGAGTTTTCCTCGGTCATGATGGACGGCTCGCTAATGGAAGACGGCAAGACCCCCGCGAGTTATGAATACAATGTCGACATCACCAAGGCTGTGGTTGACGCGGCTCACGCAGTCGGCGTTTCAGTCGAAGGCGAGTTGGGCTGCCTTGGCTCACTCGAAACGGGTGAGGGCGACAAAGAAGATGGCCACGGTTTCGAAGGCAAGCTTGATAAAGAAATGTTGCTGACCGACCCCGAGCAAGCAAAAGATTTTGTCGCGCAAACGGGTGTTGATGCACTGGCGATTGCGATTGGCACAAGCCACGGTGCGTATAAATTTACGCGCAAGCCAACTGGTGACATCTTAGCGATGGATCGCTTGGCCGAAATCCACGCGGCGATTCCGAATACGCACTTGGTCATGCACGGGTCGAGCTCGGTACCGCAAGATTTGCAAGACATCATTAATGCGCATGGCGGTGAGATGAAACAAACTTATGGCGTACCCGTTGAAGAGATCGTTAAAGGTATTCAGCATGGTGTGCGTAAAGTGAATATCGACACCGATAACCGCATGGCGATTACTGGCGCCATCCGTAAAGTTTTCCAAGACAACCCGAGCGCATTTGACCCGCGGGCTTATCTCAACCCAGCGATGGCCGCGATGACCGAGGTTTGCATTAAGCGTTATGAGGCATTTAATACCGCCGGGCATGCGAGCAAGATTAAGGTCGTGCCACTCGACGAAATGGCGCGGGGTTATCGGGGGTAGCCCTTAACTCAACTTTTTTCCGGCCGATTGCAGGCCAGCGAAAATCAAATCCCTGACGGCTTCTGGAAAGTCGGCGGGGATTTTCTTTTCTACGGATGAAATGGCCGAATCGACTCGAGCCAGCATGTCATGACAAACCGCCTGCCACTCGTTTTGCATACCGCAGCTCTGCAAGGTAGAGACCCAATGTCGCGGCTGCATTTCAGCCCAGCGGTAATGCTTGTTTTTCCCACGCAGCGACATTGCCATTGTAAGTTGCTGCGTGGGGACCTGATTGCGACCGTGCCCTAAAAAGGGGTGTGCCGAAATGACATCGTAGAAAGGTGTTAATGAAAACCCACCCGGCTTAATAAAAACGCTGAAGTTCTTCGCATGCCCATCTGGTGCGGCAAGCATCCAATATAGGATTTGCGCTTTCAAAAAGTCTCGGCCGTCTTGCTCTGCCTGAAGCGAAGCTCTCAAAAACCGGAAGCCGTCAACCATGCCAGGCCCACCATTGGACTCGTATTTTTGATTGGACGAAACGCCAAGTGCTTGGCAAAAATCTTCTTGTGGTAGGCGCTCCCACCAACGAGCGCCTTTGACAAGTTGGCGGTCAAAACGCTCGACCACAAAAGCGCGTTGGTCTTGAAACCGTAGCATTTGGCAATTAGGAGCCCGCAGCCCGAAAGCCCGCACAAGCTGCATACAAAGCCACTCGTTTTCGATTGATGTCGACAAATCGACTTGTTCGTGGCCAACACGACCCAATGGCAGCTTAAAAATGTGCGTCGTTGGCGTAGAGCCATGCGGCAAACACCATTGACTATCGTGCCACAACAAAGCTGTTTTATCTTGAGCGCCAGCAAGTGAAATACGGAAATGCCTTGGCCTTCCCTGGCCCAGTTGTGGCGATGACGATGCGTGGCGCATAGCGTTGGCAACTTGCGCCTCGTCTAAAGGTTGTGCTTGAATGCTTTTTGTAGATTTCGGCTGCTCGCCCAATGGCAACAACTGCACCGCGCCCACACAATCTCGCCCGATTTCAGCAAGCAAAGAAAATGCCGAAATAGAATCAGTCTGAAACTGACTTTGAACTCGACGCAACAACGAATCGCTATCCGGCAATAAGTTGCGGAAATACCGCTCAACCAAATCACCGCGAAACACCTCGCCGCTGTCACCCAACGGCAAAGAATGCGACAACGGAACAGCAAGAGGAGAATCAAGCCAAGTCGTGGCATAAGCAAACTCGTGGCGACCACGCACGGCAATGCTCCACTCGCCCACATGGATGCCGTTCATCCATACGCTGAGCCGCCTTAATCGCGAAGGCCGACTCATGGCGACCACGGAAACTTGTCTTCGTGGACAGCGTCAGCTGGCTTGCTGTCCAAAAACAAATCGAGCTCAAGCGCGGAGAGCAAGCGGAAGAGGCTTTCTATTTGGCACCGCTCAGGATTTGTCTCAAGAGCAGAAACGGTTTTTTGCAATAAGCCGACCCGCGCGGCGGCCTGAGTTTGAGTTAAACCCAAGCGTCGACGATATCGACGAAGGGCGTGTGCAAGCTGAAGAGCTGTATTGACGCGTGATTGCATGGAAATACCTTGCTGGGGTTAATGCGTAATTATACCCCACTCGGTTGTTTTTCGCAATCCTAACGCCTAGCATGCGCATCCAGCACATCCGCCACGCATGCGGTCAGCTTCTGAGCCATCGCTAGATCGATAAACTCATTTGGCCCGTGTGCATTTGAACCAGGGCCAAGCACTCCGGTGATAAGGAACTGCGCTTTCGGGAACATCGCGCTAAGCATGCCCATGAGCGGAATCGAGCCGCCTTCGCCCATGTAGCCGGGCACATTGCCGAAGTGGTTTTGGCATGAATGCCCAAGAGCGTTTTCGAGCCATGCCGCGAGAGTCGGTGCGTTCCAGCCGGTCGCTGACTTTTCAGGGTTAAAGGAAACGCGTGAGCCATACGGCGGGTTAGCTTCGAGCGTTTCTTTCAAAGCAGCGGTTGCAGTTTTTCCATCAACCGTTGGCGCAAGACGAACAGACAACTTAACCGTCGTGTATGGCCGCAACACATTACCTGCATGCGCGACATTTGGGATGCCATCAACGCCCGTTACGGAAACGGTCGGACGCCAAGTGCGATTAAGTACTAATTCTGTGCGATCACTCGACATGGCTTTTGCACCATCAAGAAATGGGTAACATTCGAACACATCGTCGCCCAGAATTTCACCAACTACCTTTGCCTGCGCCTCGCGGTCAGCTGGGATTTCATCACCACACTCAGGCACCAACACGCGACCCGTTTCTTCGTCTTCAATGCGCGTAAGCAATTGGCGCAAGATGCGAAAACTCGAAGGCACAATCCCGGATCCATCGCCCGAGTGGATGCCTTCCGTCAAAATATCAATCCGCAAATCACCGGCCGCCATGCCTCGCAAAGAAGTCGTTGACCATAAACGCTCGTAATCGCCCGCACCGGAATCGAGGCAGATGACCAATGACACATCGCCGAGCCGCTCGCCCAAATGCTCAAGGTAAAACGGCAAATCGGGCGAGCCGGATTCTTCGCAGCCTTCGATTACGATGGCGATACGCCCGTGTTGACCGCCGCATTTTTGCGTGGCTTCAAGCGCGCATAAAGATCCAAATGCGGCATAGCCGTCATCGGCTCCACCGCGACCATATAGACGACCTTCTTCGATGCGCGGCTCCCACGGGCCCGATTTTTCACTCCAGCCTTCCATCTCAGGTTGCTTGTCGTAATGCCCATACATCAAAACGGTATCGTCGCCATCGGGCTCACAGCCAAACGCCGGCACTTCCATAAAGATCAACGGCGTGCGCCCCTCAAGGCGGACGACTTCCACGGACAAACCCGCGATCTCACGCGCTTTGCACCAATCGACGATCAACTGCATTGCCGCCTCCATATGCCCATTGGCTGCCCAATCAGCATCAAACATCGGCGACTTGGCCGGAATAGCGATGTAATCAGAAAGCGCCGGAGTGATGCTGTCACTCCAGACGCGCGTGGTGAAATCGGCGATTGTGCGAGTATCCATTCCTATTGATAACACCTCTCGCGGTTCTTTCAAACTCCTTAATGAAAAAGTTGGAAAAAATGCCCCCCCCCCCCTGTCGCCTATCTGTTTATAGTGGTTTTCATGAAATACTTCACTTTCCTTTTTCTCCTGCTTGCTATTTTTACTCCACCGAGCATTTCACAAGAACCTACGCCATGCGAGCATCAACTTTCTAATTGCTTACGCGCTTGCCTAGACGCCTACAACGATGATATTGGGAATTGCAAAAATGAACATTGCTGGATTCTGAATTTTATGTGCGAGCAGCCCGAATACAATATTTGTAAAAGCGCCGCTCTAAACATTAAGGGCATTTGCGAGTCAGAATGCCATAGTCGATATTCAACCTGCACTACTTTCTAATCGATCCGTACAATGAAAAAAATCATTAAATGGGGGTGGCTTTGCGTTGTTTTACTCTTGGCGGCATGGCTAATTCTCGCCAAGAATCACCCTGCTAGCCAAAATATTTTTGGTGGAGCATTGCTGCCGCCAAATATGTCACCTGCCGACTCTATCGATTATTCAACTTACAATCGAACCGATATTGTTTCTACTCAAGATGTTTTAGACATTAAGCCAATGATCATAGGTGGTGCCAAGGATGAGGCTTTCTGGTATGACGCACTAGCCATTATCTCTATTGGGCTCAATGAGTATTACCCTCGGCCTTTTAAAGAAAACAAGGAAGAATCCATCCCTGCGCAACTTGACAAGTTTTTAAATCACCGCAATAGCCCAGGCCTGCCGCCACTTGCTTGGGTGGCCGATGAGATTTCCGGGCACCCCCAGGCCATTCTCATTGCTTGGGCTCAATCTGTCCATCCAACAGAATGGGATGCCTGGGCTTTTCCGCTCGTTAACCGCGACTCACTTTCACCTGAATTGCTAACCGGTCTTCTGTACGGTTACTCTCACACCACAAAAGGCGCCCTAAACCTTGCCACGCTAAATGCCAAGGCCGCCAACCAATGGCCATTTTTCAACGGCCGACTTGGCCCCATTCGTCAACCAAAGCTGCAAGATCATGCCGCTCAACAATTGCTCTATTCGGCAAATTATCAAGACTACGCATCATTGACTGCTCGGATACTATCCACAATCATCTTGGGGCAAACTTGGGGACGCTCTGAAGAATCAAAGCTTGCTCTGCGGCACGCCTTGCTCACGCAAAAACCCTATGACTGGGGTTCGCACCTTCCCGCGGTCATGTCGCTCGTTGCATTTCACGACCCCAAGGACCCCGCACTTATTCGGCTTTTCCAAAACTGGCTCGCTCTTGGCTCAGATTATGCAGCTATGCCAATCACTTTTTCCGTTATCTACCCTTATTTACGCGATGCTGGCATTCCATCCATCGGGGAAAAAATGCTTCTTGCGTGCGCGAAAAACCCATTTGCAAGCCAACATGACCGTTTCGCGGAGGAAGTAGCCACTTTAATTGCAAAGCAAATAAACCCTGATGAAGAACTTCTCGATGCCGCGATCAACATCGCTTTTAATCCCGACACGGCTGAGGCTCTTCCCGCTCACTTATTGAACACGGTCTTTGCAATAGAGCAAGACTTACAATCGTTATTCAAGCTTGTTTCTGAAGCCCCTTGGAGGACTGAGCCTCATATGGCTGCCAACTTCATAAAGCAGTTCTCCGTATATTTGCACGCTTACGACCCCAATAACGACCAAGGCCTGCGCGACTCATATTTAACATTATTAGACGACATAAACACCTCTTTTCCGGGCGACAATTCTCTCCAAGACGCCATCCTTGATTCCCGTGCTCAATTAAGCAAATAGCCCTCCTAGTCTGCGGTTTGTTTATAGTGGTTTTCATGAAATACTTCACCTTTCTTTTTCTCCTGCTTGCTTTTTTACCCGCCCCTGCCTCACAAGCGCAAGTTCCAAACAATCCCCAACTTACCCAATGCTTGCAAGATTGCTTTGATGCTTGGATTACCAACAGCAATACATGCGAAGACAATTTTTGTTGGTTCGGTGGCGTATTCTGCGAGCAGCCTGAGTATGGCCAGTGCATGTCTTACGCAAAAGGAATATTCAAAGCTTGTTGTAGTGGCTGCATAGAAACATATTCGAATTAATTCCTTTCTTTTATTATGCTTAAGAAAAATCTCACCTATGGGGCTATTGCTGCCTCAATTCTTGCATTGGCATTTATTTATTTTGCGCCCTTCGATGCTCGACCAAGTTCGAATCTTGGGCAAACTCTAAATAAACCAGTGCCTCTGCCTATTCAGGTTTTCTCACTAGAAAGGCGTGAAATCCACTCAATCGAAGAGGCCTTAAAAGCGACTCCGCTAAAGACCAAGACTCTCAAAGACGCTGCCTTTTGGCACGATGCACTAGCCATTATTTCATTCGGCATTAATCAATATTATCCCCGGCCTTTTTGGCCCCGAGCAGAAGAAAATGTTCAAACCCAACTCAACACTTTTTTAGCCAATCGGCAAAGTCCAGGCCTGCCAGAGTTGCGTTGGATGTCGGACAAAATTTACGGCCACGCTCAGGGCGTCTTGCTGGCCTGGGCGCAAACCGTGCACCCAAACGAATGGGATGACTGGGGCTCTTGACCTAGCCGAATTAAGCCACCGCACAGGAGGGCAATGGCCCTTTTTCCCGGGTAGACTTGGCGCGCCAAGAGACCCGAGAATCAAATCTCTTGCGGTTAAACAATTGCAGTTACTGCCCGACTATCAAAACTACTCGACTCTAACTGCGAGATGCCTAGCGGCCATCATCCTGGCTCAAGATTGGGGCAAAAGTGACGATTCCAAAGCAGCCCTAAAGAATATCCTGCTCGAAGAAAAACCTTACGACTGGGGCGCGCACATACCTGCGCTCATGTCTCTTGTGGCATTCCACACACCTAAAGATCCCGACCTAATCCAACTCTTTAGTCAATGGCTTTTAGGCAAAGAACCCTATCTCCTCACGGGCCACTGCTTTAATTTCTTATACGCCTATCTTCGAAATGCGGGGGATGAGTCGATTGGCAAAAAGATGCTCTTGGCGTATGCGAAAAAGCGTAATATCGCCAAGTACAACATGATCGAGCATGATTTAGCAATGCTCATTTCCAACCAAAACGAAAGCGATGGAGAATTGCTCGACACCATGATTCATGTGGCTTTCGATATCCATAATGAGCGTGACAATTATTTAATCGACCCTGATGTATTGGCCAATATTTTCCTGATAAACCAAGACCTAAATTCCCTTTTACAATTCACTGCAGAAGCGCCTTGGCGAAGTTCACCGCAAGACGCCATCTCATTCATTCATAGATATGCGCTCGCGCAAGCCAGCTACGACCCGAACGATGAGCAAGGATGCCTTGAAGAATTTTTAAACCTTCTCGATAATATTGAGACTTCCTTCCCAGAAAATGATTATTTCTTAGAAGCCGTCCGTGACGCGCGCTCTCGGTTAAACGAATAGTTACCCCCTAGTCTGTGCTAGATTGGCTCACCATGACCGATAGCACCCACCCGTCTCAAAACTCGGAATCTCTTTGGCAACAGGTCAAAGGTTTTCCGGGTCTCTTCTGGACCGCCAACTGGATGGAGCTCATCGAGCGTTTTTCCTATTACGGCCTGCGTACCGTGGTGCCGATTTATATGGTGCTCGCTTTTGAGGAAGGTGGCCCGCAATTCACCCACATCGAAAAGGCAAGCATTTTTGCTTATTGGGCCTTGGTGCAATCGTTTATCCCTGTTTTCACGGGCGGCTTTGCGGATCGCTTTGGGTATAAATTAAATATCGTCATCGCGACTTTTGTAAAAATCGCGGGCTACCTTGTGATGGGTTATGCAATTCGGATTGCGGCCGTGATGAATAATGGCGATTTAACTGGCGTCGAAGGCAACATCAACGGTGCGGCTGGCGGTGAATACACCTATTGGGTTTTCTTTGCGGGCGCGATGCTGCTCGCTGCCGGCACGGCCATTTTCAAACCTGGTCTGCAGGGTATGGTCGCGAAAATCATGCCGAAATCGCGAGCATCAACGGGTTGGGGCATTTTTTACCAGATGGTCAATGTTGGCGCCTTCCTCGGCCCACTCCTTGCTGGGCCCCTACGACTGATGTCTTGGGAATATGTTTTCCTGGCTTGCGCGGCCGCGATTGCACTCAACTTCATCCCCCTCTTTTTCTTTTCCGAGCCAGAGCGCAGCGCAGAAGAGCAAGATAATTCGGGCATCATGGAGTCGCTCATCAAGAGCTTTAAAGGTCTATTTGAGCCACGCCTCTTCGCCTTCACGATTTTGTTTTCTGGCTTCTGGCTGATGTTCTTCCAGCTCTTCGACATCCTGCCAAACTTTATCGATGACTGGGTCGACAGCCGCGAGATTGGCGCAATGCTCCAAGGCACCTTTGGTGGCATCGTCCCCATCAACCCTGACGGCAACCTTGGCCAAGAATGGATGATCAACATCAACGCGCTCTTGATTTCGCTCTTGGCGTTTTTGATGGGCTATCTCACGGGTAAAGTGAAATCGCTTCACGCCATGATTTTAGGGATCGGTGTTTCTTGCGTGGCCATCTGGATGCTCGGCATGAGCATGGACGGCTGGTGGTGCTTATTCGCAATCGGTGTTTTTTCTCTTGGCGAAATGGCCGCAAGCCCAACCAGGCTGCGCTATCTGGCAAATATTGCCCCTCCTGGGCGCAGCGGTGCATACATGGGCTACGCAAACGCCACCGTCGGCATCGGTTGGTTTTTTGGCTCGCTCATCGCGGGCAATTGGTATGAAAATGGTGGCGACAAAGTCAACTTGGCAAAAACATATTTGGTCGAAAATCTTGGTCAAACGCAAAGTGCCGTTGACGCGCTAAAGAAAACGCAAGTCGTCGACCGACTGGTCGAGCTCAGCCCCAATCTAAACGATGCTTGGGGGGCCCAGAAGCTCTTGTGGGACACCTACCACCCCTACGAAATGTGGACTTATTTCGCGCTCATCGGCGTCAGCTCAATGGTCGGCCTGATGGTGTTTAATTATGTCACGCAAAAGCAAGACGCGGCAAAAGCCAAGGCGTCGTCTTAACAACAACTAAGACGCAATACCAAACTGACCAAAGCTCGCATAAATCGGGCGGAGGTCATGCAGGCCTTCGAGTGATTCAATCTCATTGCGCACGGTTGCATAAGCCTGATCAACCGTATCGGCATCAACCCAAATCGAAACCGATTGTGGGTCGTCCATAATCGTGAGCTTGACACCGCTCATGGCCTCGAGTGCGAAGCGAATTTGCTCACATAACTCGAGGTCAAAGCGGGCGAGGAAGCCGACTGTAGCCATGGCAAGGTTTAAGCCTTGTAATGCCTACTCGCTAGTCGTTTTTTCATCCTGATGTAAATAGGGAAATATACTTCATGCGGCAAATACCCCACTCAACAAAAGTTGCGCGGGCGCCCCGATTTTTCAGAGCGCCCGCGCGAGTGAATCAAATTAGATTCAATTTGCCTTTCTAGTCGAATTCGAAAATGCGATCAGGTTTAGTCTTGGTAAACCACTGATGCTCAGGACGCTTCAAGATCTCTTGAATCTTCTCGAGAATCGCTTGGCCACCTTCTGGGTTACCGTGCTCGATGGCGTGATGTGCCATCTCTTCGGCTTGAGGAAGAAGCTCCATGTAGAAACGCTCAGCGACCTCATAGAGACCGTGCCAGTGCGTGTAGTCAGGAGCATTCATTGCAGCACCGTGACGAGCGCGGCGGCCTTCGTGGTGCCAGAGATAGAACCAAGTCCATTCGATTTCTTCATCGAACATGGCGCCTGTGCGCACATTGGCCGTCTTGAGTAAACCCATCAACTGCTTACCAGGCTCAGCGAACTTCTGGTTGTAAAGCACAACCAGATCGTCGTATTGCATGTAGAACTTATTGACATAGTCTTTGGAGTGACAGTTGTGACAAGCATCTTGCATGCGCCCACGCTTGTTTTGCCAAGAGTCGCCACCATCGGCCAAGAGGCGTGCACGCTCTTTGACATCTGTGGTTTTGATGACCTTGTTGTCTTTGTCAGTATCCATCACAACTGATGCTGGCGGACGGTTATTCCAGGAGATACGGCGACCAACGTCGTGATGGATCTTGCCGCCATTATTAACATTAGCGGACATGTGGCAGGTTGCGCAGGTTGGAGCCGCGTTGTAATCCTCACCCAAAACCCAAGTCTCACCGTCAAGGTTAAGCTCGTCTTTCATGTCGCGATAAGCGATACCGTGCTTGGACTCTTCGTAAACCTCTTTTTGCGGGTGGTCAGGGCCAAGGTGGCACTTGCCGCAGTTTTCAGGCTGACGGGCGCGGCGTGGGCTAAAGTCGTGACGGCTGTGACAGGCAGTACAAGAGCCTTTTGAACCGTCAAGGTTGAAGCGGCCGATACCGGTGTTTGGCCAAGACTGGTGGTCAATCATTGGCTTGCCATTTTCGTCTTTCATGACGCGGGCGGCGGCCTCTAAATTAGTTGGCTGACCCGTTTGGCCAGGCTCAAGGAAGAGGTCGTCAAGAGTCACAACGCCACCATCAATTGTCTTCAACGCAATCTTAGAACCGTGGCACTGCTTACAACCCAAGTTCACGAGGCCGAAACCATTGACCATATTGAAGTCGCCTTCGCGCCCTGGGGTCATCCCGTGAGGAGCAAATGGCACGCGGTTTCCTTCGGCCACTTCGGCAAGACGGTTATCAAGGGAAGCAAGGATGCGACCCGCCTTTGCGTGGTGAGAGTGCGCAAACTCTTCATACTCAGTTTCGTGGCACTTGGCGCAATCGAGAGGAGTAACGATAGTCGCAATCAAAGCACCCTCGTGCTTGAATGCGTCAACATCACCCTCTTGGGCTTCGTGGCACTCAAAGCAACCGACACCTTTGACAGCATGACCAGAACCGGTCCAGTGTGAAGCGATACCTGGAGTCTCTTTTTCGTGACACTCTACGCAGCGTTTTGAGCTGGCAGGAATCTCGATGTGAGGCTTGGTCAGACCAGCTTCTTGAGCCTTGCGGGCTACTTCCATTTGCTGGACGTATAGCAAGGAGATGAGGAAAGCAATGCCGAGGACGGCAATGATGAACTTCTTAAAGTTGAGGCTCATAGTTGTTTATGTATTGGCTGTGGGGGATTAATGAGCGACTGCCGCTTCCCAGACGGTCAGACCGATGATCGCCAAGACGGCAAGGACGCCGACCCAGACACTGAATTCAGAATTAGGGCGACGGCGACGAACAGCACCATCGATGAACGGCCAAGCCATCATCACTGCGATGACCAAACCTTGGGTAATGACCGCGGTCGAGCCCGTAAAGAGCTTCAGCCAACGGAAGGCGACATAGAAGAACCACTCTGGCTTAATGACTTCGGGAGTCGCCAGTGGGTTTGCTACAGCACCCATTTCGGCCGGCAAAGCGACCGCAAGTGAGCTGATGAGGACCATCAAGAAGAGGCCAATACCCAGCTCGGTAAGAAGGTGATCAGGAAAGAAATTGAAATGAGTTTTCTCATCATTTTCTTCACCCTTGAATTTGTACTCGGTCACGCCCTGCACGCGCACCATAGATAGGTGAGCAACAAGCAAGAGGATGATGCTGACTGGGAAAACCGCCGCATGCAGCACAAAGAAACGCGAAAGTGTATTAGCGTTGTAAGTATCGCCAGCGAGCAACATGTTTTTCAGGAAGCTACCGATGACAGGCACATTATCACTAATGTTGGCCCCCACCGTTGCGCCCCAATAACTCAACTGCTCAAAGACCAAGCTATAGCCAGTAAAGCCCGTCAGCAAAGTCACAATCAGCAAAAGCATGCCGACAATCCAGTTGAGCTCACGGGGCTTGCGGTAAGCGCCCGTAAAGAAAACGCGCATTTGGTGCAGCACCATAGCCGCAATCATCAGCGTGCCCGACCACTTGTGCATCGACCGGATGAACCAACCGTAGTTAGCCTCATTGGTGATGTAAGCGACTGACTCGTAAGCCGTCTCGGGGGCGGCTTTGTAATACATCGCAAGCATGATGCCCGTGATGATTTGCACGATGAAAAGATAAGCAGGTGTGCCGCCAATGCAGAACCACCAATGCTTGAGATGGTTTGGAACCGGCTCGTTGGTCAGCTCTTTTAACGAATCACCCGAAATCGGGAGGCGTTCTTGAATCCATGATGAGAATCCCATTTTTATTCCTCCTTAATTAGATGAGGCGCTCCATAGGAGCGTTAATGAAGAGCATGTTGCCTTCGATTTTAAGATCGTAAGCAAACAATTCTTGGCTTGCGTCGCCAGGGGGGCCACCTGTGCCCTTGCCTTTTGCATCGAAAGTGCCGTTGTGGCACGGGCAGAAGAAGCGATTTTTGGTGTCTTCCCAATGAACTTTGCAACCAAGGTGCGGGCAAGTATCAGAAAGTGCGATGAAGTCTTCGATATTACCGGCCACCCCTTGGCGGGCGACAACAATCGATTCGCCGGATGGTGCGCGGTATACGACCTGGTCTCCTTTGCTCATGCGGGCGACATCGGCAACATATTGCCAAGCGCGGCGCCCGGGATGAGCCGGATAGAGGTACCGGCCGCCGATAGCAAAGCAAGATCCGTAACTCGCGAGCAAGCCCACTGTCATCGCCAGCGTAGTGGCGGAAGTGAGAAAGCCGCGGCGGTCTGTGCCTTCAGCTGTGTTTTTCGTGATTTCGGTCATGGGTAAATGCATTACCCCCGCGACAAAGCGGGTAGGTCTCCATATTTAACCCGTGACAATACGGTGACAAGTCAAAGTTTTGCCTATATTCAACCCCTATATGTTGCCGATTTTCTTAACTTGGCAACCGTCGCAGCGTAGGGCAGGGGCAGAAATTGGCTCTTGGCTAGTAGCCCAACTCATCGAGCATCTGACGGTCTTCCGCACTCATTTCGGCAGTCTCACCCACAGAGCCTTCCGCCACCCGAGTGCGAAGCAGGGCCAACATTGACGCCACGCGCTTAGCCTGGTTTGGATCGTCGAGTTGATTTTGCTCTTCTGCTGGGTCTTTCTGGAGATGGAAAAGTTGCTTTGGCCGCAGACTGCTCTCTTGCTCTGGCCCGGCGACCCAGTCGGAAATCATTTTCCAACCATCTTGATAGAGGGCGACGCTCTGGTCATTTGCGCCGATGTAAACGCGATAAGGCTGCTCTAATTTGCGCCAGTCGCGACCCTCCATGGTTGGGGCGGGCGTTAGGCCAGAAGCAACTAACAAAGTTGTCGAGATGTCTTCGAGGTGCGGCACGGTCTGGCGCTTGCCCGGAGAAACGCCGTGGCCCGCCAAGATAAACGGCACCCGCAGGAGCGGTTCATAAACTGAATTGTTGTGTAGCATCAATGAATGCTCGCCGAATTGTTCACCGTGATCACTCGTAAACAAAATCAAAGTCGACCGGCCAGATTCGCGTACTCGCGAGAAAACCTCGGCAAGACAATCGTCGATGAACATGAGCTCTTCGTGATAGACATCATGCAAATATTTTGAAGCATCCTTTGCGTCGTCAACGCCGAGCTCAATATCAGCCGCGACTTGGCGCGCAAGCAAGAGGCTGCCCTTGTCCATTGCGCGGTAACAGTCTGGCAAATCTTGGAAATCAGATAACTTACCCGCCGTAGATGCGGGTGGGGTGTATGGCTGGTGAGGGTCCATGAAGTGCAGGAAATAGAAAAACGGCCGCTCGTCTGCATAAAGGTCATCTAAATAGGCGAGCGCTAAATCGCGCGCGACGCCGCCGTTGTTTTCCTGGGAGTCATCGCCACCCTCTTGCTGTGCGATGCGCCGTTGGATCAACGCAAAGTAGGCTGCGCGAAAAAGCTTGCCACGGCCGAGGCGACCAAGCCATGTCATCGCATTTCCTGACCACATCAACTGCTTTACAGCATGATTAAGCGGGCTTTCGGCCGTTACATTTTCAAAAATCTCAAACCCACGGCCGACATCGGTTTCTTTACGCAAGACGCCGTTGGAGACCGTACCAATCGTGCGATATCCCGCATGGCGATAAACCTCAGCTAGGGTCGGAAAGCGGTTGGGCAGTACCCCCTCGTTGGAATAGGTTGCGTGACTCAAGATGCTCGTCCCACTTAGCATCGAAACATGACTCGGCAATGTTGCCGGCGCAGGAGCTAGCCCGTATTCGGCCCAAGCGCCACTTTCGCGCAAAGCGTCAAGGGTTGGGGTCGGGACATCTTCTCTTAAAATCGAATCTGCGCGAAGGGTGTCGACTGAAATCAAAAGGACATCGGGCTTCTCTTTAGTTTGCGGCCCCGAAGCGTCAAGCTGTGGCAATACAGGGCGATCGCTTAAGTTGTAATACTGGAACCCAGCGCTTTCGTAGGAGCTAACGCCGGCAAGTAGCACAACAAACAGAATGAGATTGCCACCACCAAGAGGGCGGGTCACCCACCTAGAAGGCGCGGGTAGTTTTACGGCGAAAACGGCCAAAGACACAAAAACCAAACCAAGGATTGGCACGAACTCGTCGAAAACCTCAACTGAAACCCACTCGGTTAGCCATGAGCCGACAAGTGCGGCAAGAGAGGCCGCGGCGCCAGCCCAAAATGCAAGGGCCTCTTCGTCTTGCTTTAATTGCTTGGCGAATAAGATTGCCGCAAAGCCAAACAGTAAGCCCATCAAGAGTGCGGGGCCAACAATCGCTACAAATTTGAGGTCCCAGATTTGAAAACCTAAAAGTTGTGGGTAGAGCAACAGCTGAACCCAAGCGAATGAGGCAGAGCCGGCAAGGCCAGCAACCAAAGTGCAAGGAATACGAAGGGACGAGTTTGAGGTCGAGTTCAAGCCTCGATTTTACATTAGCAGTCGCTAATATCCCAACTCATCGAGCATCTGGCGGTCAGCCTGGCTCATTTCGGCGGATTGGGTCTCGCCCGATTGAGCGACTTGTTGCTCTGCAAATTGGGTGAGCCGCTGAATTCGCTCTTGTTGATCTGGCTCGTGCATCAAGTTACGAGACTCGCTTGGGTCGTCGCGCCAATGGAAAAGCGCGCTTAACTTAAGGGTTGCTGTCGCGCCGAGGCGGGCGTCCCAATCGTAAATGGCTTTATGGTCGCCATCGTAGACCGCAAGACTGCGCATAAACGCGGCAACAAAGGGCGGCTGCGGCTCTTGGCTTACGAGGATATTGCGACCGTCCATTGTTGGTAATGGATTAAGCCCGGCCAAAGACAGCAAAGTTGGCGCGATATCTTCGATGCGTGGCGGCGAAGAAAGCTTGGCGGCCGGAATGCCTGGGCCGCTAAGTGAAAAGGGCACATGGATGACCTCTGCATAGACAGAGTTGTTGTGAAACATTAGCCCGTGTTCGCCAAAATGCTCGCCGTGGTCAGAAGTAAAAAGCACAATCGTCGGGCGGCCTGAATCTTTAACGCGCGCAAGAATGTCGCCGATGCACTTGTCGGTAAACATGACCTCTTCATGGTAAACCGTATGCAAATACTTGACAGCCTGCTGCACCACGGGGTTTTGCGCATCGCCGCCAAGGTCGCTCAAATCATCTTGGATGGCATGCCCAAGCTCAAGGCTTCCGGAGTCGAATGTGCGATAAGCTTCAGGTAAAGCACTTGGCTGAATCAACTTGCCCGCCATCTGGCCACCAGGCGTGTAGGGCTGGTGGGGATCCATGAAATGTAGGAAATAAAAGAACGGCCTGGCGTCTTGATAGAGGTCGTCAAGGTAAAGCAACGACAAATCACGCGTGGCAGATGCGTCGTCTACGCCGCCTGCGGTCGCTCTACTTTTTACGCGTACAAAGGCAAGAGCGAGCGCCAACTTTTTGTGATAAGCATCTCTCGCAAAACGCCCCAACCAAGTGCGTGTTTTTGCCGCGACAATGAACTGCCGCGACTTTTCAAAGACCGCGGAATACTCGCGGCCAATGTTTTCGAAAACTTCAAAACCACGCCCTAAACCTGTTTGGGGGCGCATAACGCCATTTGAGACCGTTGCCACCGTGCGGTAACCAGCATGATTAAAAACTTCAGCAAGCGTCGGGATGTCGGCATTAAGTGCACCCTCGTTATCGTAAATCGCATGACGCAAAATGCCTGCGCCAGTCAACATTGAGATGTGGCTGGGCAGTGTGCAAGGTGCAGGGGAAATAGCCGTGGGCGACCACACCCCTTGGTCGCGCAAACCAGCAATTGTCGGAAGTGCAACATCTTTTTGAAGCACGGCATCGGCACGCAAAGTGTCGACGGAAACGAGCAAAATGTCTGGCTTGTTTTGCGGGCTTTCGGGCGCGTCTTTGGACCAAGTTGTTAATTCTGGTCGTGCATCAAAATCATAATACTCGTACTGAAAAGCCGTGTAGCCAGCCACACCGGTAGAAAGGATTGCCGCAATCACGAAAGAGCCCGCGCCAAAGAAACGCGTCAGCAAACGCGATGGGCACGGTCGATTTAAAAAGCGCAAGGCGAGCAAGGCAAAAACGAACCCGAGCGCGGGGATTAAATCATGAAAATTGCCGTGAATAAATGGGGTTAGCCACGCACCAACAAAACCGGCGGCTCCAATCGCTAAGGAGACCCAAAAGGCCAAACCCTCGCCATCGCGCTGCAATCGCGGTGCGAGAAGCAATGCTGCAAAGCCGACACCCAAACCCATCAGCAGGTTGGGCACAACAACGACCATAAACTTAATGTCGATAAGTGAAAAGCCCAGCGTGCCTGGGAATAACAAAGCGTGCAGCCATCCGGCGAGCCCCATACCGGCCATGCCAGCGACAAGGGCGCATGGCCTTTTTAAATGGTCGTTGGCGGTGGCATTCATGGAATCATCATAGGGTTTAGTCGTCAAAACCAGAATAGCCTAATTCATCTAACTCAGCGGCTAGCTCGGGAGAAACATCTGCGCCTAATTCAAAGCCTTTGTAGTGCGCATCGTCGGCGGCTGTCTCGGCTCGGAATTGCTGAAACTTTGCGATCATTTCATCAAGGCGTTTTGCGCCGGCCTCGGTATTCGCTAGGTTGTTTATTTCTGCTGGATCGTTTTCCAAATCGAACAACCATGTCTTGAGACGACCGTCAGATTGAATTTCAACAATCGCCTTCCAGCGCGAGTCAAAACGAAAACTAAAAAAGTCAAGGTATTCGGCAACACGCATCCGATTCGCGCCATCGGCAACGCCATCAATGTATGGCAAAAGACTTTCGCCCTGCACGGCGGATGGCGTGGGCAGCTGCAACTGACTCAACACCGTGGGCAAGATGTCAACCAGCATGGTCGGCGCATCGACTCGTTGCCCTGCGTGCGCGCCATCCGGAAAACGAATCATTAAAGGTACACGGAGCTGCTCTTCCCACATGTGATTATGCCCCACCCATTGATGCTCGCCAAGCGACTCGCCATGGTCAGAAGTCACAATCACCATCGTGTTTTCAAGGACGCCATCATCGCGCAATTGGTTCATGAACTGGCCGAAGAGGTCGTCAGTCATCGCGATGCCGCCGTCGTACATGTTTTGAAGGTGCGCTAGATCAATTGGGCCAGCCGCACTTTCGGGCGTGAAGAGCTGATCAAAATCGGAGCGACCGCAAAGCGTGCGAAGGTCAAGAGGCCCCTCATAGTCAGGCGAAAACTGTTGGCGATATTTCGGTTTAGGCCAATACGGGCAATGGATGTCGTAAGTATGAAGGAAAAGAAAAAACGGGTTGGCGCTTGCGTTATCGCCACGAGACTTATGAGTCGAGAGCCAATTTTCGGCCTGCGGCAAAATGCTACGGAAGCCACGGCGCGTTGGCGTTTCGCCTTGATCGTTTTTGCAAGTGTAAGTGTCAAAGCCCTGACCAAAACCAAGGTCTGCATCTAAAAAACCGCCTCCGGCAAAACCAGCCGTGCGATAGCCCGCATCTTTTAACAAACCCGCCATCATGTAAGGTGAGCGCGCGTATTGAAAAGTCGTATGTTGATGTCGGTGCGGATACTGGCCCGTAAAAAGCGAACGGTGCGATGGCCCGGTATTCGACGACTGCGCGATGCAGTCTGTAAACACGACACTCTCTTTTGCAAACTCAGCTAAAAAGGGCGAAGTGTAAGCGCCACCCTCATATGGAGAAAGCCGATCGGCGCGGCAAGTGTCGAGGCTCACCAAAATAATGTTAGGGTGAGACTGCGACGGCGCGCCAACTTTGGCTCCATCCGAACAAGCTGCCGAAAAGGTGAGCGCGGCGAGTGCAAGGGCTCGTAACAACATGGCTAAAAGGATACTCCCGCAAAGCGCAAGCTCGCCGGGATGATTTCGATTTGTGCGGGAGTCGGCCCTGCGATTTCGCCATCTGTTTCTAGGATCAAACCGGGAGTAGTAATTGCAAGTTGGCGGGCTTCGCCATAGTGAATTTGAGGGTGAACAAGCTTGACCCCTCGATAAGTTTCTAGCAATCGCAATACCGCCTCGACGCGAGGAAGGTCTGCAAAAACAGTGTAGGCAAATGACCCACTCAAAGGCGAAGCGTGAGGCGCCAAAGTCATGCCGCCGCCAGTAAATCGACCGCTCGCAATGATGATTGAATTGATGCAATAATCACATGGCGTGTTGTCATCGGTTTTAATCTGGATGCCAATATTTTTCCAAGTCAACAAAGCGCGGAAGGTGTGCCAAAGAAAAGTTAGCCGCCCACCAAAAAACTTATTTGCGGCATTCACGCGCTCAACGACCTTTACGCTCATGCCTGTGCCGACCTCATTAAGAAAGTAACGCTCCGTTCCGGCATGGAAGGGGTCGCCAGCAAGAGATGGCTCGCCCTGGCTCATGACGAGGCGGCCGACATCTACACACTGAATGGCTTTTTGCTGAATCGCGTTGAGTGCCTGTTGGAAATCGTTAGACAGACCTAAGCCTTTTGCATAATCAGAACCCGTCCCGCTTGGGAGCAAGGCGATGGTGGATTCTGGGAATAGATTGCGGCCGTTCATGAAAAAACCATTCGCGACTTCATTAAGTGTGCCGTCACCGCCAACCGCGATGATGAGATCGTGGCCGTCTATCAAGAGGGTGCGCGAAAGGTTGGCGGCATCTCCGACGCATGCGGTTTTTTCAATTGTCGCGTTTGGGAAAACATGAAGTAAATCTTTTTGACGCTTGCGCCATGCTCGACCCGTGCGGCCGGCGGCAGAACGAGGGTTTACGATGACTGCGGGTTTGAGAAACATGGACAACTCTTAGAGATAGACTTTTTCGTTTAAGAAACTGGCGTTATAAAGATGCGGCAAAGTTGTCGGCTTCGAGCGCGAGTACGCCATCGCCCTGAATCGCCTGGCTGCCCAAAATGCCCATTGCGGTCGCGGGGTAAGCATCAACCACCGTGCAAGGATTGGCGCCGGCATCAACAACCATTCCTAGAAAGCCTTTGAGTGCATACCGCAACAACGAGTCTTGCATTTTTGAGGATTCATTCAGCTTGCCCTGCTTTGCCAACTTGGTGGCGTCCGCTCGCAAAATAATCCCATTGTCGTTTTGGACCTGCTCGCGCGTGGCATAAACCTCCCAGCCGAGCGTTGCGGCATCGTCTTCTTTAAAAAGCCAAGCCTGGCCGTCGGACAAACGGACTGTGCCGTGAGTGCCAAAAATATCGATGTAATTCCCACCAAAAGAATTGGCGAGCGTCGCCTCGTGGTCAAATCGAATTCCGTTTTTCCAATTAAAAGAAAGTTGGACCGTATCAGGTGTGGAACGACCATCTCGATGCAACCTAGTTGCGCCACTCGCCATCACGCGAGTTGGGCGCTTGCGAGTCAGCCAACACATGATGTCAAAATCATGAGAACAAACTTCGCCAGAAAGCCCAGCGGCGAGAAGAGGGTTTAGTTTCCAGTTGCGCGCCTTCTCTCGCGCTGGGTCAGGCGAGCTCGCACGCCAAGATGTTTTGTCATGCCAGTGCGCAGAAATACCAATCATGTCACGAATGCCACCCGACCGAATAATCGCTCGTGCGCGAACAAAAAGCGGGTTGGTGCGTTGCTCAAAACCGACATGCACGGGCACACCAGATTCTTCGACCATCTTTACGATTGCGCGAGCATCTTCGAGAGTGTGCGCAAGTGGCGCCTCAAGAAAAATGGGCGATCCGTAAGGCAGAAGAGCCTCTAAAACGGCTCGGTGCGTATGGGTTGGAGTCGCTACAAACCATGCATTAGGGCCCAGACTCGGGTCTTTTTTCGCTGCAGCGAGTAATTCTAGATGCCCCGAATACGATTTAGCCTGTGGCGCACGACGCTTACCGCCTTTGATGCGCCCGGAGTCAACATCAGCAATCGCGATCACTTCGACTGCGGGCAGCGTAGCCAACTCATCTAAAATTTGTCTGCCGCGTTTGCCGCAGCCCAAAACGGCCACTGGCATTCCAACCGCACCGAGATGTGAGGAGAGAAACGAAAAATCAGGAAGAAGTGAAACGGCAGCCATGCCACTTGCGGCAGACATAAATTCACGGCGATTAAAAGAATGGGTCATGAACAGATTTTCCAGACAAATGGTATTGTTGTTTCATTCGAGCAATCAGCAAACGATTGATCAACAACTAGGGCTGTTGCCCACGCGTCGGCGAGGGTCGCTGACACAGCGCGCACAACTGCGCAATGTTGAGTGATAACAAAGTCGCCCGTGCGAGGGTCGATGATGTGCGGGTTTTCTTGGCCCGATGGCGAGCTCACCCCAAGAGCCGCTGGGCAAAACATCGAGCCGTTTAACTCTACGGATGCACCGCACGCCTGGGGCAAAGTCACGCGCCAAGGTTTGCCCGTGGAGTAGTCAGAGCCCCAAGCCAAAACAGAGCTCGCGCCGCCGTGTAAAAAAGCAGACTCAACGCCGGCATCTTGGAGAGCTTCGGCTGCGCGATCAAGAGCAACACCTTTGCCAACCCCACCGAGATCAAATCGCTGTTGCGTCATGGGGCTAAATGCACCACCACTCTCGGATTGGACGGCGCGGCATACACGCAACACCTTTTGTAGTCGCGAAGACAATTTCAAAGCGATTGGTTCGGCAGAGGATGACTGACGATTCAAACGAGAAACTTCTGATTGCGGCAGAAAACGCGAAAGCTGTAATTCGGTGGCTTGGATTTCAGCAATCGCCTCTTCGCCTGCAGCACGCAAATGTTCAAGCCGCTTGCCTGCAAGGACAAGCTCAAACCGCGTGCGCATCGCGTTTGTCGCGAGACGAAGTGTATGCACCTAACCGGCCTTGACTTCCATTTTGATTGGATCCCAGGTGTAGGTTTTTCCGCCCCACATGGCGCGCGTTGCGAGATCAACCATGACCATCACGCGCATGCCTGTTTCAATCGTGCTGAAAGGAGTTTTGCGATCACGGACACATTCGAGCCAATTGAGGCGCAGCGTGTTGTGGTCATGAACAAACTCGCACTCGATATTAATCTCTTCACGGTCGTCGGCGAATGGACGCTCAGGGCGCACGCGACAATTGTTGCCCGCAAGGTACATCGTGCCCTCTTGGCCTCGAATGAGCGTTTCAAGGCCTTGCTCATTATTCGTTGCACCAGCAATAATCATCGTGTGATCATTATCAAACTTCAGGGTTAAGTTAACTTGATCGAAGTTTTCCATGTCGTGGTCAATGTAGTGCCCACCAATTGCCGACACCTGAATCGGCCATGGATTATCCATCGCAAAAATCAAAGGGGTAACCTCATGCACGAGCAAGTCGCCGATGATGCCTGTCGAGTAAGCCTTGTAGCGACGCCAGCGATGATAGATTTTTGTATCAAAATCAATCTCTGGCATCTCGCCCAGCCACGCTTTCCAGTCAAGCGTTTCGCCCGGGATGACCGCCTCGTCAATACCGTAATAATTCCATTCGCCATCCGGCGTGTTGCGGCAATAACTTGTTTGACTTGAAATTAACTTGCCTAAAACACCATCCGCCAAGAGCTTTTTTGCCTCACGATATTTTGCAAGCGCCATCTTTTGTGTACCGACAGTAAACACGCGCTCAGGATGTGCCTTGACCGCTTTGTAAACCCGCATCGCCTGCTCTAAATTGAGGGTCATTGGCTTTTCGGTGTAAACATCTTTACCGGCTTCAAGCGAATCAAGAATCACTTGGCAATGCATGTGCTCAGGTGTGGCCGTCAAAATGCAATCGATATCTTTGCGGGCAAGTAGGTCAGCATAATCTGAATAGCCATCAACCTGCACGCCCTCTTGTTGCTCGCGCGCAACCTTTAGAGAGCCGTCAAGTCGCGTCTTGCATACATCAGCCAGCGCGACCAAATCAACGGGAAAGCTGCCATCATTATGGAAACCGCAGAAGGCATGGATGTGCCCGCCCCCCATTCCGCCAGTACCAATAATGCCCATACGGATGCGATCATTCGCGCCCAAAACGCGAGCGTAACTTGCGGCTGAAATTGTGGATGCTGAAACTGCGCCTGCGGCTGCGGTTTTCAAAAAGTTGCGTCGGGAAGACTTCATGTTTACTTTTTTATGATTGGAATGATGATTTATTTAGTGTTTGGTTTCCAGCAACCACGCGCAACTGCGGGTTGGAAATCAGCAAGCTCTGGGTCAAGCGGGTCGACCTCGCGGCCCAATTCTGCCGCGCGGTAAGCCGCCATCAAAAGGCGCACAACCTCACGACCGTCAACAAAGGTCAGGTCTGGCTTTGTGCCATTTAAAAAGGCCTGCACCATGTGGCGGTTTTCGCCAGCGTAACCGTAGGCACTCGCTTCGGCAGCAACGATGGGCATCACGCCCTGCTCTGCATTTTGCTTTTCGACGAGATCTTCGCCCTCTGCGCCTGAAACTCGTCGTGAAAAGAAAGCCTCTAACCCAGTCTCAAGCGAATTTGCACGCATGGAATACTCTGGGCCAAGCAACTCAAAACTCAACCGCAAACCGGCCCCCATGTAAGACCAAGAGGTGGTAGTTTCGGTAATGACCGTGTGACCTTTTGCATCTCGCCAGGTGACAACTGCATGAGCATAATCTTCAGATGGCTTTTTATCGTAATCGACCTCGGGGCCGTGATCGTCTTTGAGTTGTTGCACATATTCAGGGCGTGTCCATTTCAACGAAGCAATACTTGCGCTCACGGAAATGGGTGTTAGCGAATCACGATCTGCATCAGGCTCGGTCAGCAAAAACCTAGCGGTTTCAATCGAATGACACATCATGTCGTTCATCACGCCACCGCCTTGCAGCTCTCCCATCCAGAACCATGGCGAATGCGGCCCGCAATGCTCCTCAGCGGCTCGCGCCAAATATGGCCGACCCGTAACGGGAGCCGCACGACGCCAAATCACCTCTTTCCCCTTTACTACGGTTGGTGAAAAAACTTGATTCTCTAGATAACCCGTTGGCACACCACACTCGTCGGCCATCCGGCAAAGCTCTTCGGCTTCGGCCAAATTGCGCGCTAACGGTTTTTCGCAAGCAATACCCAACAGCGGTGATTCACGACGAGCGTTGCCATCAACAATGGCTTGCATTACGGCAATGCGCGAATCATTAGGAGCGTTAATCCAAATCGCGTCAATCGATGCATCGGCCGCCATGTCTTCAATCGTTGCGAACGCACGCGCATCGCCTAGGCCCAACTCTTGAACCAACTCGACCGATTTTTCAGCCGACGCCAAGGTGCGGCTAGCAACACCGCCAACATGACAATCTCGGACTTCAACCAAAGATTGAATGTGAAAGTTGGTATTAAAACCGGCGCCAACAAAACCGATGGAGAGTGATTTCATCTTAAGAAAGAGATGGTGATGATTTTTTGGGGTAAAAAGCAAGCAGCAGCACGAAGCAAATCAAAGCCGCCCACATGGGGTAAGAGAACAGCGCGCGAAAAGACAACTCATCATTTGTTGTTGCCCATTCCGCGGCGCTCGTTGCGATTTTGGAACCAACGATAATGCCAAGCCCCACAATCACTAAGTTAAACAAGGATTGCGCGCTCGCTCTGACATCGCCGCTGGTTTCTTCATCGACAATCATGAAAGCGACAAAAATGAAACAGCCAAAACAAAAGCCGTGCATCGCTACGCCAACAAGGACGCCCGCCAAGCCAACCGTATCTACATGCGCAAAAAGAGCCATGCGTGCGGCGTAGGCAAGTAATCCAATCGCCAGCAAGCTCTTGCGCGAAAACTTTTTCGCAAGCAAAGGCATGAAAGCCAAAACGGCAATTTCAGACATTTGACCCAGCGTCATTAAACCGCCGCCGCCAACTCCGAAGATTGAATTGACAGAAGTTACAAAACCTTCAGCTTGCGATTGAAGCCCGCCAAGGAAGCCTGCCGTATGCACAAAATAAAACTGATGAATGCAACTCACCGGCACCGCGAGTAAAAACAAAGTAAGCAAGGGTTGCTTTTTAATCTCGCCCATTGCCTCGGCAGTGGCGCTCTTCTTTTCACCGTCGCTCGGTGGAGTATGCGGCAGCACCAAACAAAACGCGCCCATCAAAACGCCAAGTATTCCAGACAACTTAAATGCATCAGCCATGCCCGCAAACTGAGCAGCCTTTACAGCCGCATCGTCAACGCCAGCGGGCGTGTGATTAAACATCAACCATTGCCCAATCGCAATACCGGCCGCAATCCAGCCAACCGTGCCCCATACGCGCACTTTGCCGAAATCACGGTCGCGGTCTGGAATATGATGAAAAGCTAAAGAGTTGGTAAGTGAAAGTGTCGGCGAATAGACCATCGAGTAAATCAACGAGAATATCAAAAAACCAAAATAGGAATCAATCGACGCTAACTGCCAAACCAAAACGCCGCCGACAATGTGCGACAAAGCCAAAAACTTTTCTGTTGCAAACCAGCGGTCTGCAATCTGACCCGCGATAAACGGCGCAACGATGGCGCCAATCGCACCAATCGCAAACATGTTGCCAACTTCGCCGGCGGACATCCCGCGATGCTCTGTCAAAAACGGCCACAGCAAAGGAAGCCATGCGCCCCAAATGGCATACTGCAAAAACATCATTGCAGAAAGACGGAAATTTAGCCCGGCGTCAAGTGGCACCGCTTGAGTCGTTTGCGCGGTCATCTACAGCTCACGAACTTTGATGTTGCGATAACGCACTGGCGAGGCATCATCGTGATTTTGCATTCCGATGTAACCCTCGGTCGAGCGATCGCCGTCAAACTCATTTACTTTTTCACTATTTATGTAAATGGTGTAATGCTGACCCACCACGCGAATAATGTATTCATTCCATTCACCCACCGGCTTGGTAGGAATATGGGTACCGGCCTGAAAAGAATAAACCGAACCCGTGTTGTGCTTTTCGGGGGCCGTATCGCAAACCTGGATTTCATAACCTTGGTGCACCGCCACCCATGGGTCGTCGCCAGGGTTTGGAAAACGCACAAACACACCAGAATTATTGGCCGCGTCTTCAACTTGCCACTCGAGCGTCAATTCAAAATCCTTGAAGGACTTGTCTGCATACCAGACCATCCCCATGCCGCCTGTTGCTTTTAGCCCGCCATCGATCACGAACTCGCCGGGGCCGCACATTTTCCAGCCGTCAAGACTGGTGCCGTCTGAGAGTAAAAGCTCAGCGGGTTGGTGATGACTGTCTGGAGGTGGCGCTGGCATGTTGTTGCACGAAGCAATGACAAGGAGGAGGGGGAGTGCGAATCGAATCATTGCACATCTTTATACACGCATCCTGCTCGCGCAAAGCTCGACCGCGCAACTTTCGCCGCACCGCTAAAGTTGTCGGATGCCACTGTTCCAAAAAGCACCTCAAACCCGCGAAGAAGCGGAGGCGGTTAAGCCGCTCGACATTGCCCCAGACGCCGTCCTCAACATGGACGAAGACGAATGGTACGAAAAAATCTACCGCGGCGATGATGTCCCACAGCTCACGATTCGCGCCACCATCATGGGCTCGGTGTTGGGTTTTTTACTAGCTTTCACCAACCTTTACATCGGCCTCAAAACGGGTTGGGGTTTGGGCGTGGCAATTACGGCGTGCATTTTGAGTTACAGTGTCTGGAATCTCTTCTTAAAAACGGGCATCGCCAAAACGCCCATGACGATTCTTGAAAACAACTGCATGCAATCCACAGCCAGCGCGGCGGGTTATTCCACTGGCGGCACGATGGTTTCAGCGATTGCGGCACTACTTATCCTGTCGGCCACACCCGAAAACCCAGGCGGTGAGCACATCGAAACCATCGTCCTCGTCGCATGGACGGCATTCTTGGCGGCGTTCGGCACAGTTTTGGCTATTCCCATGAAGCGGAATATGATCAACAAAGAAAAGTTGAAGTTCCCTTCTGGCACGGCGGCGGCTGTAACGCTGCAAAGCCTTTACTCAGAAGGAGTTGAGGCCATCAAAAAAGCTAAGGCGCTGACATCAGCGGCACTCATTGGCGCGGTTTTTCCACTCTTAATTGAGCTGAAAATCCTCAGCGAGCAAGTCAAAGACGCAACAACCGGCACGATGACCACCGTCCGCGACACGCTGCTGCCTGCCGAGCTCCACATCTTCGATTGGTTCAGCGCCCCAGGCACACACATCGTCGAGGGCGAAACAGCAAAATACAAGCCCTCAGACTGGACTTTGGCCTGGGATGTCAACCCCGTCATGATCGCCGCAGGTGCGCTCGTCGGCATGCGAGTTGCCATCTATATGCTCATCGGTGGGCTCGTGCTGATCTACGGGCTCGGCGAAATGGCCATGCTCGCCGAATGGGTCAACCTCGACGGCGAAACCGTCACGGCCGTCACCAAGCCCTGGAAGGCCTGGAAAGAAATCGGCCTCTGGACAGGCGTCCCCATCATGCTGAGCTACGGCCTGCTGCAATTCGCCATGCAATGGAAGACCATCGTGCGCGCCGTTTCTGGCATTTTCGGCAGCAGCGGTGAAAAATCCGTCCACGAAGAGCTGGTTCAGCGGACCGAGGTTCCCTTTAGTTGGTTTGGCATTGGCCTCACGCTGTCAGGCATCGCCTTGCTCTGGACTGCCAACACCTACTTCGACATCCCCTACCACTATGGCGCTCTCGCCATTGGCATGACTTTTTTCCTCGCGCTCGTTGCGGCACGCGCTACCGGCGAATCCGACATTACCCCTGTCGGCGCGATGGGCAAAATCATGCAGCTCACTTTCGGCACGCTGATTCCAAGCGGCACGGCCAACTTGATGGCAGCATCGATTACCGCCAACGGTGCGGGTTGTTCGGCTGATTTGCTCAATGATCTGAAATCGGGCTATCTACTCGGTGCCAACCCTCGCCGGCAATTTGTCGCCCAGATGATGGGCATTCTGGCTGGTACTGCCGCCACAGTGACTGGGTTTTACCTGCTCGTGCCAGATGCCACTGTGCTCACGGGCATGGATTTACCTGGCGGCGGCCACACAGCACCTGTCTTCCCCGCCCCTGCCGCTCAGGCCTGGAAAGCGGTGGCGGAAGTCATGACCAAAGGCGGTTTTGCCGCGATGCACCCGATGCATGTCACCGCTGTCATGTGGGGTCTCGGTATCGGCGCGTTCACGCTGCTACTCGAAACCATCCTGCCTAAGAAAAAGGCTTGGCTACCTTCCGCAACAGGGCTTGGCCTTGGGCTGATTTTGCCATTTCAGTACCCACTCTCGATGTTTGTCGGCGCGGCCGCGGCTTGGTGGTGGAATAAGAAAGACGAAAAGCACGCCAACAACTTCCTGGTACCGGTAGCTGCTGGCTTAATTGCGGGCATCTCGATCATGGGCGTAATTGTCGCCATGGTAAATAACACCCTGCTGGGGTAAGCGCCGCCAAAGACGACGAGTAGCGGGCCGCACAAAAGCGGCCCGACCCAACTACTTGGCGAACGAACGCACTTTTGCGACTAGCGCCTTAATGACTTCAGGCTTGCTCTGAAGGTCTGGGTTTGGAGGCATCGTCGGGCTCTTGCCCATCGCCGCGCCACCTTTAAGGATGACTTCCGCGAGATACTCGTCGGTTACCGAGGCTTGCCATGCCGAGTCGGCGTAGCTTTGCGGCTTTGGATTAAGCGCTGCTGCACCTGCGCCATCGCCGAGACCCGTTTTGCCGTGGCAGACCACGCAAAGAGAGTTGAATTTTGCATCGGCGGCAGCGATTGCGTCGGCAGACAAAGCTGAGGACGGCTGTTCGGCCGCTGGTGCGGTTTCAGCGTTGGCAACTGGCTCTTCGCCGCCGCCACAAGACATCAACCCAGCGCTCGCGAGCAAGGTCAATGCAGAAAGAATGGTCGTTGTTGGTTTCATGAGGGCAAAATAGTACACCATTTGACGACTTTCTACGGTTGAGTTTTTATCTATACGATTTATCTCAACCCCTTGAAGGCGAGGCGTCTGTGCATCTTTGCGCATCGCTATCATTCGCCCTCTCACTGACAGTTAAACCCCTCGGCAACTGTTGCAACCCTGACCCTTAATCCAGAGAAAAGATGAGTCTCCCTCGTCTCCTGAAGTCTTCCATCGGAGCGAAGACCCTCATGGCCATCACAGGCATCATGCTGATGCTTTTTGTGCTCGGTCATATGTTGGGTAATCTCCAAATTTTCATCAGCGCTGATCAAATCAATCACTACGCTGAAACCCTCCAAGGCCTCGGCAATGCGCTTTGGCTGATTCGCGGCAGTTTGCTCGTGATTTTGCTGGCCCACCTCGGCGCAGCACTGCAAGTTACGCGACTCAATCGCGCCGCTCGCCCAGTGCCTTACCAACACGCGCTTGATTACCAAACCACGACCTTTGCATCACGCACCATGATGTTTACGGGTCTCATCATTGTGGCTTTTGTGATTTATCACATTTTGCACTTCACTGTTGTGACTGACGCCAATCTCGCTGGCATCAAGGGCACACACGACGACCTCAATGTTTACGGCATGATCGTCGCTGGCTTCAGCAACACCATCGTGAGCTTGGTTTACATCGTCGCCAACATTTTGCTTGGCGTCCACCTCACCCACGGCGCGAAATCATTGTTTCAAACTCTGAATTTGCGCACTTCCGAAAACGCCAACTGCCTTGAAAACTTCAGTAAGGGTTTTGGTGTTCTCGTCATCCTTGGCAACTGCTCCATTCCGGTTGCCGTCCTCATGGGTATTTTAAGCTAGAGGTTCATCATGAAATTTGACGCAAAAATTCCAGAAGGGCCACTTCAAGATAAGTGGACGAAAGCTAAATTTGATCTTAAATTGGTCAATCCGGCCAACCGCCGTAAATACAAAATCATCGTGGTCGGTTCTGGCCTCGCAGGTGGTTCTGCCGCTTCGACGCTGGCCGAACAGGGCTTTGATGTGCACTGCTTCTTTTACCAAGACAGCCCTCGGCGCGCGCACTCGATTGCGGCGCAGGGTGGCATCAATGCTGCAAAGAATTACCCCAACGATGGTGATTCGATTTGGCGACTGTTTTATGACACCGTAAAGGGTGGCGATTACCGCAGCCGCGAGGCCAATGTTTATCGCCTCTCTGAGGTTTCAAACGCAATCATGGATCAGTGCGTGGCTCAGGGCATCCCTTTTGCTCGCGAGTATGGCGGCCAACTTGACAACCGCTCTTTTGGTGGTGCGCAAGTGAGTCGTACTTTTTACGCGCGTGGTCAAACGGGCCAGCAGTTGTTGCTTGGCGCGTATTCGTCTTACAACCGCCAGGTCGACAAAGGCAACCTTAAGTCTTACCCGCGCACCGAGATGCTCGACATCGTTAAAGTCGATGGGCATGCTCGCGGGATTATCACGCGCAATTTAGTCACGGGCGACATTGAGCGCCACGCGGCCGATGTCGTTGTGATTGCAACAGGTGGCTATGGCAATGTTTTCTTCCTGTCGACCAACGCGATGGGTTGCAACGCGACGGCTGCATGGCGCGCGCACCGCAAAGGCGCTGGTTTCGCCAACCCCTGCTTCACGCAGATTCACCCGACTTGCATTCCAAAAGCAAGTGGCCACCAAAGTAAATTAACTTTGATGTCTGAGTCATTGCGCAACGATGGTCGCGTTTGGGTTCCTAAAAAGGCGGGCGATGATCGCCATCCACTTGAGATCCCCGAAGACGAGCGCGATTACTACCTTGAGCGCCGCTACCCAAGCTTCGGCAACTTGGTGCCTCGCGATGTTGCGTCACGGGCGGCCAAAGAGCGGTGCGATGCTGGCTGTGGTGTCGGCCCTGACATGGACGGCGAGCAAAAAAACGCCGTGTATCTCGATTTTGCGGAAGCCATCGAGCGTCTCGGTAAAGATGTGGTCGAAGATCGCTACGGCAACCTCTTCCAGATGTACGAAATGATTACCGACGAAAACCCATACGAGGTTCCGATGCGCATTTTCCCGGCCGTGCATTACACGATGGGCGGGCTTTGGGTTGATTACAACCTTGAATCAAACATTCCTGGCCTGTTTGTTTTGGGCGAGGCTAACTTCTCAGATCACGGCGCAAACCGCCTCGGCGCAAGCGCATTGATGCAAGGTTTAGCTGATGGTTATTTTGTCGCTTCGGCTACCGTGCCTGATTACTTGGCGCGCGAGTCTTCCATGAAAGCAGAAGACAAAATAAGCCCTGACCACCCGGCCTTCCTTGAAGCGGAAGGGGCTCTAAAGGCTCGCATTGACCAGTTGCTGTCGATTAACGGCGATCGCACGGTTGATAGCATCCACAAAGAGTTGGGTGAAATAATGCAAAACCACTGTGGCATGGACCGCGACCGTGTGGGCTTGGAAAAGGCACTTAAACTGATTCCTGCTTTGCGAAACGAGTTCTGGTCAAACGCTAAAGTCCTTGGCGAAAACGAGTCATACAACACTTCCCTCGAAAAGGCTGGCCGCGTGGCTGACTTCCTTGAGTTGGCTGAGTTGATGTGCAAAGACGCATTGACCCGCGAAGAATCTTGCGGTGGGCATTGCCGCGCCGAGCACGAGACGCCAGAGGGCGAAGCAAAACGCGACGACGAAAGTTTCACTCATGTCGCTGTTTGGGAATTCACGGGCGAAGACATCGCTTGGGAACGACACCAAGAAGAGCTGGCCTATGAAAATGTCAAGCTCACCACCCGTAGTTACAAATAGCCCAGGAGAAAAACGATGAACATGAACATTACTCTCCATGTATGGCGACAAAAGGGCCCAGACGCTCCGGGTCGCATGGAAATCATTCAAGCCGACGACATCTCGCCAGACATGTCCTTCCTTGAAATGCTCGACTTAGTCAACGAGCGCCTTGAAGCGATTGATATTGAGTCAATTGCCTTTGATCACGATTGCCGCGAAGGCATTTGCGGCATGTGCTCGCTTGTCGTCAATGGCATCGCTCACGGGCCCGAGTCGGCGACGACGGTTTGTCAATTGCACATGCGTTCTTTCAAAGACGGTGATGCGGTTTACATTGAGCCTTGGCGCGCGCGGGCATTCCCTGTGATTCGCGATTTGATTGTCGACCGCGAGGCCTTTGAGCGCATCCAGCAAGCGGGCGGGTATGTTTCCATCAACTGCGGCGGCTCTCCTGACGCCAATGCGATTTTAGTGCCTAAGCCTGAGGCCGACACAGCAATGGATGCTGCTTCGTGCATTGGTTGTGGCGCCTGCGTAGCTTCATGCCCTAATGGCTCAGCGATGCTTTTTGTCGCGGCCAAGATTGGTCAGTTCGCGCACCTGCCGCAAGGTCAACCTGAGCGTTTCCGTCGCGCCCGACGCATGGTCGAGCAAATGGAAACAGAGGGTTTCGGTGCCTGCACCAACCACTTTGAATGTGAAGCCAGTTGCCCTAAAGAAGTCCCGATTAAGTTCATTAGTGAAATGAACCGCGACTTTATTAAAGCTGTGCTTAAAGGCGAATAATCGGCACTTGACTTTAGGCCCTAAGGAATCGCACGCAAACGAAGTGTTGCGTCGCGGCCTAAGTTGCCCGCCTCAATAGACATTACTGTTGTTTTCCAAATCTGCCGCCACGCATCCCTTGACTTAAACTCAATTAGAAAGGGCAGCATGTCTTGTTGCCCTTCGCGCACATAAAGCTGGAGAGCGATTAAAGCAGCGGCCCTAATGTCGTCTGTGCCTACGCGAGCGGTTTCTAGCGAAGCGGGCGACAACAAATCCTTCGCATAAGCAGCGGCGGCAGGCCCCCGTGAAGAGTCGTGGATTCTTGACTCGAACAGTACCGATAACGCAACGCCTCGTGAATTAGGGGGTGTATTGGGTGACAGCAATAGATCTTTCCAAGCATCTGCTGCTGCTTGAGTTTCTCCCCAAGCTTGGAGCATATAAATGGCATTGCGGCTATTTGGATTCTGCTTAATCTGTTCCGACAACATCATTGCTAACTTTACTCGCCTCTGTTTATCGGGAATGATATTAAGGCCCCTCGCCACTACCGTGAGGACATCACGATCCATGCTGGAATAAAAATCCAAACCAATTTCCAGTACATCGTGTGGATCAAGCATAGAAAACAATACGCCGGCAATAACAGATTTTGCATCAACCGATAAAAACTCATATTCGCCATCATTTGAAAGCATGAGCAATAGTTCTTGACGAGCATCTTGTTGGCCAAACCCTGAAAGGCAATCAATCATTCCAGAATAAGTCACGGAGATGTTTGCCGAGCTGTAAAACACTTCCAAATCACCTTTGTGCTTGCCAAAACAATCAAGGATTCGCTTCTGTGGCGTATCGAGCGTACGGCTCATCAGCTCTGGCTCTTTCGGTTCTGGAACAATTTCGGGTCGAGCATAATTAATGTCTGTGGCGGGTTTTGCCGCAAACGTCTCTGACGGCACTGCGCCTTTTACTTCAATCTGGCCATCACCCTCACTGCAGAGCATAAAAACGAACAGCGACCCAAATGCAAAAAGTGACAATGCGAGAAGCTTTTTCATCATTTCATTCTATTTTCAAGGATCTCCAGAAATTGAAAGAGCTCTTTCTCTGGAATAAAACTACGGGCCTGGCCGAGCAGGGCATTCAGTAATACCCTAGGCTCTGGGCCCTCGCGCAAGGCTTGCGCGAGGGCTTCTGTGCCCGCCGGAATTTGGTATGCATAAAAAGCGGCTTGATTAATGTATGAATTCGCAAAACCTTGATTTTTTAGAAAATCCGGCCAGCCATCGCTTAACTGAATGAGTTGAAACAAACGCGCAAACTCTTCTGGCGAAGCTTTATACAATGCGGCATTCAAAATATGTTGACGAAAGTCTACTCGACAAGCTTGGTCAACGACGCAGTCAAAGAGCACGCTCCTTGCGGACGGTGAGTTCAACCCACTCAGTAATTGGACCATGCCATGACTGTAGTCAACGCCTGCAATAATTTGCTCTGAATAGTGGGCACAAATCGCGCTAGCTTCTTCCTCGGGAACCGTTTCTAGGGCCAGGAATAATGTTGTATCTGCAAAACCACCCTCTTGCGAAATATCAAGCTGCCTTTCCGCAACTGACAACCATAGCCGCGCATCGCTAGCCTGGAAAATCTGCTGCAGAGATTCAAAACGCTGGCCCGCGTTGGTAGGGCCTAATGTAATAATTTCCTGAATCTTGTCCTTCTCTTCCAAATTGTTAAACGGATGTGGAGAGCAAGAAACAAAGACAAGACAGAGCAATAAATGCACTACTCGCAAATTTCTGTCCGGTAGGAAACAGTGTATTGTGAAAAAACTACTGCTGGGAATAAAACTACTAAAAACAGAAGGTACTTCATGTCGTCAGTCTAGCACTCGCAAGCCAAGCCCACAAAGTCGGCCCAAAGAAGTGTCGGTTAAGTTCATCAGCGAAATGAATCGTGTAAGCTAAACTGCTCGCATGGCTCTAGAAATCGAAGCTAAATTCGTCGCACCCGGGCCCGAGGCTCGCCTGCAGTTACCGACTGCGTTGGCAAGCCTTGGGCTTGAGCTTTTTGATGCCGAGCATCGGTTGGTCGTCGATGTTTATCGCGATACCGCAGATGGAACGCTCGCGACAAGTGGCTGGGCCTTGCGGTACCGAAGTGTTGCCGGCGTCGATGGGTTTTTGAAAACGCAAAAGGCCCTGACCGCGGTGGCCGCCAACGGCATTGCAAGTCGAGAAGAGCTTGAAGAGCATGTTGCCGCAATCGATGAAAATTTCGATAAACAACCACTCACTGATTTATTCAAAGTCTTCCAAGACCGCTGGGTTTGGCAAGTGCGTGGCTCAGACGGGCTTTGGGCCGAGGCGAGTTACGACTTTGTGCAGTGGCGTAAACGCGGTGACCGTGGCGTCCTCTGCGCCGAAGCACACGAGGTTGAAATTGAATTGAAGTCTGGCAACGCGCATGCGCAAGCCTTGGCGAATCTCATTTCACAGGTTGAGCGCGCGACGGGTTGGCCGACTTCCGCTGAATCGAAATATGCACGGGGTTTGAAGTTGGTGCAGTGCTAGCTGATGGTCTTGCTATGGAAGCCCGGCCCTTACTTCCGGTCAGGCGACACCCAAATATAAGCGTAGATCGCCAAAAGCACGGCGAAAGAAGCCATCCAGAGTGTCTGGGAAACGGCGACCCAAGTGATGTAGTGCGACATGTCGATTAGCGGAAAAACCACACGAACGATGGCGCTGCACAGCATGAGAATAAAAACGAGGGTCAGTGCCTTGGGCGGGTCGCTGACGGCGCGACCTGTGTGGCCGAGAGAAACGCGCGACATAATGCCGATTGTCATCATGCCGATGCCACCGATAGCAAAAGCGTGCGTCGCGAGTTGAGGCATAACAGAACCAAGCGCGATGGAGAATGGCTTGATGGCGAAACCCAATACAGTGATCGCATAGGCGACAAATAAAACCCACAGCAAGGGCTTCCGCCAAATGCCCGGCGTGTACCAACCGATGAGTTTTAGGCTATGCATCACAAAAAGCGCCGATGACAAAATGCCGACGAGTAGTGGCGGTGCGTCAAAAGTGTCAGCGAATGCAAAAAGCAAAAACACAATCAGACTCGATTTGTCGACCCACTTATGGTGCCGAGGCTGAAACGCGTAACCCACGCCTTTGGAAATAAACATCGGCAAGATGCGCCGACTGATAATAAACACCACGGCGATGATGGCGTAAAAGCCCAAATAAAGGCCCTCTCGAACATGGCCTGCATAATAGAGCGCGTTGCTCAGCGTAAGAATCGCAAGCTGCGCGAGGATGACCAAATTCCCCCATTGCTTCGCTTTAAGGATGGGCCTTGAAATCGCCACCGCCAAAGCAAAAGCAAATAGGATGTCAACCACAGCGATGAGGTGTGACGAAATCGAATCGCCGGCAAAAGGCAAAATGCGGGCCGTTGCCCAAAGTAAAAACAAGCCCAAGAGTGGTTTGCCAACAGGCGTTTTTCCGCGCGTCCAATTTGGGACAGCCGTCAGTAAAAAGCCCGCGATGACCGCGAGGCCGTAACCAAAAATCATCTCATGCGCATGCCAGTTGGCAGGGGAGTTATGCGAGGGTCGCGGCCCCGTGGGGAAAATGTAGATGCTCATCCAAAGACCCATGGAAACGAGGGACCAAATACTTGCGCCAAGGAAAAACGGGCGCAAACCGATGCTTAGAAATGTCATGTTAATTCTGCGGGGATTCTACTTTGAAAAATGAAACCTTTTCCATGTCGTGGCAGGTGTTGCAGTTTTGCGTAAAGGCGACAAAGCGCTCTTCGAACAATGCGAGGTCTTTTTTTGCGACCGCTTCAACCATTGGCGGAAAACCCGTTTCAAAAAACCAATCATAAGAAGTCGTGCGCTTAGGGCGCCGCTCTTTACCGAGACTCATAGTGAGCTTGAGCTTATTCAGCTGATACTCGGCGGCCTCCCAGTTTTGCTGACGGCCCGCTTTGGCGAGTTGTTGATAGCGCCAATCGACCTCCATCATGACGAGATCGTTTCCGCGTAAGTGGGTTGCGACGGTATCTAGCTTTTCGAGGTTTGAACCAGTCAGCCAACCCGCCTTGCCGACGGGTGTATCGCTGGATGGCCCACACGCAGTCAGCGCTACGAGCGTGCAACAAAAAGCGACCAAGCGAATGGCCGCAGAATTAGCGTTTACCTCTCTTCTCATACCGAAACTATAAACCCGCCAGCTTAGTAAAATCACCCCATGCATCTAGTCCTTGTCCACCCGGAAATCCCAAACAACACGGGGTGTATTGGTCGCTTGGCGGTTGGGTTGGGCTTGCCGCTGCATCTCGTGCAGCCAATCGGGTTTTCACTCGAAGATAAATACCTCAAACGCGCGGGGCTTGATTACTGGAGTAAGGTTGATTTGCGGCTTCACGAAAACTGGAGCGCCTGTCTCAAATCACTCGGCGCGACGACCGAAAGGCTTCATTTTTTTACTGCGCGTGGCGGCACTTCACTTTTTGATGTTGGTTTCAGTAAAGACGCGATTCTAGTTTTCGGTGGCGAGTCGCAAGGCCTTCCTGCGGAAATACTCGACGCCTTCCCCAGTCAGCGCGTGCGGATTCCGATCAAAAACGAAATCCGCTCGCTCAACATCGCTGATGCCGTTTGCTTGGCGGCTTACACGGCCCTCGTTTCGGCTGAGATGCCGTTGCCGTAATGCACGATTACGCGAATTAAAACTTAATATTGAAATCGACACGAAAACGATAAGTATCGTTTAACTCGGTGTCATTTTCAGTTTCTTGCATGGCCCAAATGTGAAGGCCGACATTTTTAGCAATCGACTTTTTCCAGCCAGCAACAAAGCCCGTGAAATTAGTGTTGCCCGTCGCCCAATCATCTTGTGCGTATTGGCTGAACACTGCGTCGGCTTCGATTTCTTGGCGCTGGATGTAAACCTTTGCGCCGTCTTCGAGCTTCATGGAAAGACCAAAAGCTTGACCACTATCATCGACGCCATCGTTGTCGCTGTAGTTTTCGATAAACTCAGCAGCAAAAGTGAAATCGCCTGTTTCGAAAGTTAGGATTGGATTCAAAATGCGATAATGATTTGCCACATCGACATTGTTTGAAAAGTTGTACATACCAAAGGAAAGACCAAAAGTATCTTCACCCATTTCCTTGGTGCCGGCAAACTGAGCCACCTGGATGGTCTCATCGCGGCCGCGGTTGACTTCGTCCATGACATAGAGGCCAACATTAAACTTGTTGGTGTCGAACAGGCCAAAGTAATCGTGGCTCCAAGTCATAGCAAAACCCTCTGGCTGAACATCACCATCCCAGACGAGCTCACCGTAAACAGGGTTTTTCGCAAAGCCGTGGCCAAACTTACCGAAGGTCATGGTCGCGCCCTGGAACCAAGTCGGCTCGTAGGTCAAAAACAAACGATCGAGGCTCATCTCGAAAGACGAGAAGTCGCTTGTGCCGCCTGTATCGCCACCAAGGTCAACATGGGTGCTGTTTGCATTAGTCGAGTCGCCTGAAACCAAACGGGCGCCAAACTTAATGTTGTCGGCCAATTGGTAATTTGCGCCTACGCGAAAACGCAATCGACCACGAAAGCGGTCGTCTGTGTCTGTGTCGTAGTCAGTTATTTCTGCACGAAGACGGAAGTCGCTGGAGAATTCCCAGCCAGGCATTTCACGATCGTTGCATTCTTGTGCGCTAGCGGCACCAGCCAAAACTAGGCCAGCGGTCATGACGCAAAGGTTGTTGAGCAAGTAGTTCATTGTCGTATTATGAATGCGCGACATGAAACCGTTATGCAAAGTGCGTGAAGAATGCGTGAACGCTAATCCCGCCCGGGCACACTCACACAAACCGCGTCAGGCCTCGAAACTGCGCCGCCAAACGCCCAGCTCAACATATGCCGCGCAACATAATCGGGCGTGAAGAATGCATCATTCTCTTTCAACTCCAAAAACTTCCCCACCATCGGGAAGACGCTCTCATCGCAAGCACGGATGGTCTCTTGCATCGCGGTATCAATGATGCCCGGCGCGACTGCGTAGGCGCGGAAACCCGTGTTGCCGGCGGCGGCTTCATCTAATTGAGTCGCCTCGGTCAATCGCTCAACCGCTGCCTTGCCCGCGCAATAAGCAGCCCACCCCGCGTAACCATTCCAGGCGGCTCCGGATGAAATGTTCATGACCACACCTTCACCGCCATGTTCGCGTTGATGATTTAGAAAATCACGCATGCCGAAGAACACACCCATGAAATTGATATCCATGTGCCGCCGCAAATCGCTCGACACCAAATCGCGCAACGGTGCGATGGGTTCAAGCACGCCCGCGTTGTTGACCCACAAATCAATCACGCCAAATGCCTGCACGACTTCCTGAGCAAACGCCGCCATCGCAAGCTCATCCGCCACATCAACCTGCCGCGCGATTTCACAAGCGTCGCTCGGCATCGAGAGCCCACACCCCGCGACTCGCATTCCGAGGCTCTTGCAGGTTTCCGCCATTCCAGCGCCAAGACCGCTTGATGCGCCCGTAATCACAATCGTGCGGCCGACCAAGCTGGAGAGTTCAGGGGTGGTTATCAAGTCCATGAAGTTAGTCTAGCCCCCACATGCCCACGCCCCTCACCCTCGGCAAATCACTCACATTCGACCCGCCGCTACTTCTCGCACCGATGGATGGCGTGACCGATGTCGCATTCCGCGGGCTTGTCGCCGATGTTTCTGGCACCGGCGCGCTCGGCGGGTCTTGCACGGCATTTGTGCGCGTAAGTAATGCGCCTACACCGATTGAAATTCTGCACAAGATGCTCGGGACGACCTGCGAGGGCAACTCCACAAATGATTCGATGTCCACGCCGCACCTCGGCCTCCAAATCATGGGGCACAACCCATCGCTCATGGCTGAAACCGCGGTACTCGCTGCCGAAGCAGGTGCGCCCTGGGTCGACATCAATTTCGGATGCCCTGCCCGCAAGGTCTGTGGTCATGGCGCAGGCTCAATCTTGCTCGAAGACCTCGACAAACTGGAAGACATCACAAGGCAAATGGCCGACGCTTGCCCCGTGCCTGTAACCGCCAAAATCCGCGCGGGTAGTCGCGACGACACGCAAATCGAAGAAATCGCTCAGCGCGTCGAGCAGGCGGGCGCGGCGGGGCTCATCATTCACGCGCGACTGCGAATTCAGGCCTATTCCGAGCCGGCCGACTGGAGCCGCATCACTCGGGCGGTAAACGCGGTATCCATCCCCGTCATCGGAAACGGCTCGGCCGATACGCCTGAGCTCATCAACCAAATGTTCAGCCAAACGGGTTGCGCCGGAGTCATGATCGGCCGCGCAGCTCTCGCCAACCCATGGGTTTTCCGCGATTGGGCAGACGCGAATGCCGGTCGCGAAATCACGCCGAGGTCAGAGGCTGAATATCTAAATTGGCTCCGTAAATACGACCAGCAAATGCAAGCCGGCGGCACAACCGACCACCATCGCCTCGGCAAGCTAAAACAACTAGCCAAAGCCTGGTCACTTGCAGGCGCATTGCCCGAAACGGAAACGCGGGCTGCGTTACGGGCGGATTGTGATTTGGATTTTTATGCGTCCTTGGCCAAAGGCAACTCTTCATGATTCCCGTGACAAGTGCCATCGCTGCAGCAATAACCCGCTGGCGTGTGGCATTTGCCGCCGCAGCAGATCGCGGCCGCATCGGTTGAATCGGGCGCGGGGCTTTCTTCGCCCGAGCATGCTGGAAGCGCCAAAGCCGCACCCAAAACAAAAAATGTGAGGAATTTCTTCATACCCCATTATCGCCTATAGAAACCCATGCGACAACCACCTAGCATTGTGGGCAGATGAACGCATCTCTCCGCTACGGGCTGGCCGTGACCACGGCACCTCGCTCCAAGTTTGACCTAGTCAACTCGGCGGCGGAAGTCTTTGCGGCGGCGCAAGATAGGTTCTCCGACATCCTTGGTGCGCGCCTTGCCCCAGCCGGCGAGACAGCACTTACCGCAATTTTGGCAGACGGCACGCGAGCGTTTGACTTCGCGGTTGCGCTCTCTGAAGCCGCTTGGCCGATGCGTTTGCGGTTCGCTATCGTTACCGCACCGCCCGCAGGGGCTGCTGGCGCAGACGAGGCCGTCCGTGAAAAGGCGGCAAAAGCGCTCAAGCAACTCAAGCGCGGCGACACGATGATTTTCGACCTGCCTAACAGAAATGACTCTGAATTGGCAATCGGCACAAGCCTCGCACGCCTGCACGCCGCTCTACTCGCCGACTGGACAGATAGTCGCGCAATGGCCGTTCAGCTTTTCCGCAAAACGGGCCGTCAAGCCGAAGTTGCCGAGCGACTCCGCATCACCCAGCAAGCCGTCAGCCAAATGCTGCTCGGCGCGCGCGTGCGTGATTTAATGGCTGCTGAAACCGCAATGCGCGGCTGGCTTGATCAGCCAACACGGCCTGGGCTCTGGCCGATTCGCTCGCGCGCATTGGCTGATTAAAAGCAGCGAAGCTGCCCACACAAATCGAATTGCGTTTAAGGTAGGTAAATGAAAGCCATCCTTGCCACCACTCTGATTGCTGCACTTTTGGGTGCATTCCATGATTCAGCGAATGCGCGCCAAGCACCCCTTGCGCCGACGACGCTGACCTACACGCTTGATGATATTTGGCTGCTGCCCGATGTCACACGCCCCTACGACCCGCCACAGCAGATGACGGGTGCCTTTCACTGGACTTACACTCCTGGCGATTTCGAAAACGGCACGGGTGTTTTTAGTGAGCTCTATATTCCTTGGTACGGCTCCGACATCGCCGCACTTGACATCATGGTTGAGCTCAACCAAATCGAATTTACTTTGCCGGGTAATTATCACAGCTGGGGTGTCGACCTGCAGCTCAAATTCGTCAACGAGCTCAACCCCAACACGCCAGCTATTGTCGACACGGTTTTGAGTAAATTTGAAATCTGGAACGGCCCCCCTTACCAAGGCCATGTCATCGGCGGCGAAGTTACTCCGCAAGACACGCCACTCGGCCTTACACTTTCTGGCACTTGCCCATCGGTGCAGTTTCAAATCGACGCCGCAACACCAAATAGCCAAGTTGCGCTTCTTTACGCGTTCGGCACGGGCGGCTTCATCATCCCCGCCAACTTCCCCTGCGCCGGCACGATGCTGGGGTTAGACGCGACCACACAACTCGGCACGCTACTCACCACAGACGCCCTGGGCGCGTCCTATATGCAAACAAATGTAGCAAACGGCGCCTGCGGGAATGTGTATCTGCAAGTGCTCGATTTGGCTACTTGCGAGGTGAGTGCAGTGGTTTTACTGCAGTAAATCCCAAAACTCGGGGAGGCCGCGTGAATTGCATTTACCGCTGCCACTGAGAGTGCCGTAATTCGGGTCGTTGCGGGCGATTTTGAAACCCTGGCGGGTTCCAAAATCAGTTTGCGTTCCGGCGCGCGAATGGAGACTTGCGGCGGGCGTGTCGGCGGCTGACGCCGCCGGCCCTTGCAGTTGTCTCCATTCGCGCCTGCAC
>Ga0233448_1000032_pt1 | contig 163002 bp, 145 predicted proteins | sample SI_124_October20_2_FD_183015 | JGI IMG/M metagenome (GOLD analysis project Ga0233448, IMG submission 183015) | Seawater microbial communities from Saanich Inlet, British Columbia, Canada - SI_124_October2016_150_MG | ecosystem: Environmental > Aquatic > Marine > Inlet | place: Canada: British... | reverse complement strand
AATAAACATAACCTGGGCAACAATGCATAATGTAGTTAAACCAATAAAGGTAAGAACATGAAAAAACGACGACAAGTTAGATAGAGATAAAGCAGTTGACAAGAGAGTCCTCATAGAAGGGTGCGCCGTGCGCACCACTGAATTTCAGTGCTAACGCCGATGGTGCGCACGGCACACCCTACCCATAACTTCAACAATACTTGCAACTCATTTCCAGATAATGTGTAGCAGCTAAAGCCTTGCACTGAAGCGCATAGTTTTAACTAGCGACCTGAGACCAATAAATTCACTAAACAATACTAACTACTCAACATGGAGGAAGTAACAAGTCACTTTCAAAATCGCTTTTAGTATACATTGATAAAAACGAGCAACTAACAGCTCTAGCCTTAGCTATTACAATCAACTCCATGACGTCTATAAGTATTTTTTCCATCTCTTTTTGCACAGTACATAGCCTGATCAGCATTGTTTAATACTGTTTCAACATCTTCACCATCCTGAGGAATTATTGCTATACCAATACTGGATGAAATTATTACTTCATGACCCTGAATCAAAAAGGGTTTATTCAAAACCTGGTTTATACTCTCAGCAACTTTAAAAGCATCATCCACAGAACTCAAATTCCATAAAATAACTGTAAATTCATCTCCACCAATGCGTGCAATAGTATCGGATTCTCGACGTGGTTCGCTGAGACGTTTAGCGACTATTTTAAGTAGTTCATCTCCTGCATCATGTCCAATCGTATCATTAACATTCTTAAAACCATCCAGGTCAATAAATAACAATGCAGCATTTCCTTTGCTTCGTAGAGTCATTTCCAGGGTTATTCTCAAGCGTTCCATGAAAAGTCTACGATTAGGTAAATTGGTCAAGGTATCATTAAAAGCCATATGTTCAATTTTTGCCTGATCATTTCGGCGTTCAGTAACATCTTCACTTACAGAGATAATATTAGATACCTTTCCAGTTTTCTCATCTAGAACAGGGGATATTGAAACCCTGATCCAGAGTGTTTTACCATCTTTATTAGTTACTTCAAGCTCACCTCTCCAGTGTTTTTTGGAAGATATTTTTTGCCAAATATTCTTTTTAATATCATCTGGAATATCTTTTGAGAAAAGTTCTCTTAGCTTGCTGCCAATTTCTTCTCCCTTTTTGAAACCCGTCATATTGGAGTAACTGGGGTTAATATATTCAATGGAACCCTGCTTATCTGTTATTACTATAGCGCTACCCGTGTGCTCTACAGCAGAGAAAAATTTCTGCAATTCTTTTTCTGCATATTGACGCTCCACAATTTCATGTTCCAGATCTTTTCCCCACTGTGCTACTTTTATTTCAACACGACCAAGTTTTGAATCAAACAGCCAAAGTAAAATCAGCCCTGAAAATACAAGAGCGAAAATATAAATAAACAGAGCCGAGTTCATTTTTTCATCACTGGAAGATACATCAAGAAGCAATACTATATTTCCAATAGTGGTTCCACTCTCACCCAGCAAAGGCACCATGCCTAAAGTATATGGAGTCCCATCAACTATTGTCTTAATGTAATGCAGAGGTTTCTGGTCAAGCCCTGACTTTAGATGATCCATGAAATTACCGGATGCCAGAATATTATCTCCATAACTCACAACCACTAAATTAAATTGGTCCCAATCCCATTCCTCACCCAGCCCATCCCTGCGTTGTACCCAGGCATCATTGTTAAGATTTTCTTTTGCGAGTAATAAAAGTACATCCAGAGGGTATGTAACCGTTAATTGTTCAAGCAGGTGTGTAACTGTACTGGTTAGTTCTATATAACCGACAATAGAATCATCTATTACCCACGGGTGAACAGCATTAAGTTCAATATCACCATCTTGCGATAGTAGTAAACCAGCACTGAACTCACCCGTATTAAAGGAGCGCTTTAAAGTCTGCTTTTGATTATGGTGATCATCAGAAGTTTCTTCAATAACCTGAAGAAAACGGATTTTATCACTACTATAATAATCAAATTCAATAATATTAAATTGTTGTACAAGTTCCTCAGCTATTGCTTCATTACAATGAAGAAGTTGGTCCTTATTTTTAGCTTTCCATGCCTGTTGAGTACAGGGAAGGTTTGAAATAAAGTACAACTGACTATTGAGCAAAGTAATCTGCTGATCAATTGCATCATAGAGTTCTAACTGGGCACCTTCGATAACAGTTTGAGTTTTCTCTTCTAGTCTCTGCCATTGAAATTGAGTAATAACTATGAAGAAAATTATTAACAGTAAAAAGAATGTAATAGAAAAAGGTAGCAGAATACTTTTTCTGATATTTGGTTTTTTAGTATTGCCGAAATCACTAATCATTTGACAAGGTAATGATAGAATTAAAACGTCCCTGCTGGTGTAAGCTTAGAAAAATATCAACTACTTTAGGATCAAACTGACTACCTGAGCCCAGTTCAATTTCCTGTATTGCTTTTTCTATTTTCCAGACTTTTTTATAACAACGTTTACTGATCAGGGCATCAAACACATCGATTACTGAGACTATTCGAGCGATTAAAGGAATTTCCTCGCCTTTCAGACCGGTAGGATACCCCTCACCATCCCAACGATCATGGTGATGCAAACAAACCTGAGATGCGAGGGAATATTGATCATTGCCTGAAAGTATATCGACACCCAGTTGAGTATGAGTTTTAATAAGTTCGAATTCTTTTGAAATCAATTTCCCCGGTTTAAGTAACACATTATCCGGAATCCCCACTTCTCTTGATTCAAACTGGTAAAATTTCCAGGCTAATATGATCGTTAACAATAAAACAGGCAAAAGCAAAAAGAGATAATAATCCCATTTTTGACTTATTTTTAAGCTAATGGTCACGTCTTACCTCAAGAAAAGTTAATATTTTTAACCAATCACTTGAGTCCATTCTGGAATATATTCAGACTTAACTGCGATACCCTGAAATTCAGGTATTCATATTATTCTATCATTTTAATTATAGTAGTTATTATCGAATATCATGGAATAATATATATAAAGTCAGGATAAAAAGGCCAGTTCTTTATTTTTCCAAAGCTGACATGACTTATATCAATTTGTAACTTCTGCTTTATAACAGTTCCGACCACCATCTTTTGCTTGATATAATAAGTCATCTGCAAATCCTAAAAGTGTGTCGTGAGAATTATGTTTTGTGACAAGCAGAGTACTTATCCCCATACTAAGAGTAACTATGGGTGATACAGTTGATGCACTATGATTAATATTTAAATCACTTACATTCCTTTGAATTTTTTCAGCAATATTGATCGCACTATTATTATCTGTATCTGGAAGCACAATCACAAATTCTTCTCCTCCATAGCGTGCAACGATGTCATTAGGTCTTTTGACAGCGCTGGATATGGCTTGTGCAACCAGAGCTAAACATGTATCTCCTTTCTGATGCCCATAGGTATCATTGTAGGTTTTAAAAAAATCTATATCGCATAAAATTAAAGAAATAGGTTTTTTAACCCTGCCCATTAACTTCCACTGTTGGCTTAATTTTTTATCGAAATAGCGACGATTTGCAATATTTGTGAGCATGTCAGTATTGGATAGTTTTTCCAGCTCATTATTTATTTCTAGAAGTTTTTTATCTTTTGTAATCAGAATTTTAATAATCATAAAAAAACCAGCAAAAACAAAAATGATAATAAACAATGTTAAAGCAAAATTATTAAAGGCTTCTTTTTCAATTTCACTAAACGGTATTTCCATTATGATCATTCCTCTGATCACTCCTTCTGATTCTCCAAATCCAGCTTCTGTTCCATATCGCTCAACCAAACCTGTCGGTGCCTTGTCAGGTGTACTGTGACAGCGCATACAGCTTTTTGTTGTTCTTTCAATAGGCGTGTAGCTAGTATAGAATTTTTCACTATCCCGGTATAAAAACTCTGTAAACTTGTCTATCTCATCATTCCTAAACCGGGTCAAAATTTCTGCTTCATGCTCAGTGGCAAGGTTTACAGAATTTCTTGGAGTTGTTGCAGCGATGCGGTAGTTATAGGGTATTTTACCATTGGCCTTTTCATTCTCTTCATATTTTTCCTGAATTTGCCTGGCAATGTAAGTGAATGACAAGACTTTAGGATTAAAATAGCTTTTCTTTGTTAAGGTACCCTCTTTTTCGAGTTGGTAAAAAACCTCTTTTTGTTCAACTTCAACATAGTGAAATAGAGCCAGCCATTTTTTCATAAATATCTCTATTCTTTTTTCAGCTTCATTAACTGCACTCATCTTTTGTTGCTGATATAGCGCTGAACTGATAATGGTAAATAGTAGAATAAATAGTATTGATATGAATTTTAGATTTAACCTATACATACAGATTCCCGGATTTAATTATTCACACAGACATAGGGGCTTAAAGATAAAATCTAGTATAGTTGATACAAATTTATAGTTTTTTTATACCCTTATGATATTGAGGTATAGCATAAAAGCATGTTCATTTTAGATTTTATTTTGCCTAACTTCCCTACAGTGTCGGTTACTGGTCAGCAATAAACACATTGTAAGTCTGTTACTGATTAGGGTACTTTGAATTGCACACAAGTATTTCTCCCATTCCTTTTGGCTTCATACAGTGCCATATCTGCATATTCAATTAACTTTCTTGGGGTACTTTCTGAGTCAGGAAGCATTGAGTGGTAACCAATACTGAGGGTTACAGGTAAATCATTCAGTGCAGGATGCGAAATACCCAAGGTATATATTGCCTTTCGAATGGATTCGGCTAAAAAGGAAGCATCATTATCACCTCCATACATAATTACGGAAAATTCTTCGCCACCGTATCGACATGCAATATTTGATGAACGCACACATATATCCGAAATTGAACGTGCGATTTGAATGAGGCATTCATCGCCGGCATAATGTCCTAGTAGGTCATTGTATTGTTTGAAATGATCTACATCACACATAATAAGTGAAACATGTCGACTCTCACGCTTCGCAAGTTTGATTAAAAAGTCGAGCTGTGAATCAAATTCCCTGCGATTACTTAGGCCCGTTAGACTGTCAGTTTTAGCTTGTTCATATAATTCAGCGCTGACTGTTTCATGTTCAATAATGCCGACTAATAACGTTGAATTTCCAGATTCATCTTTAATCAGTGCTCTCGCACGACTTGAAAAATATTTTGTCTCTGCAGAGCTTGAATCATAATAGGGAAAACGATTATTGTACTCATCTATAGCTCCAATCCTTAATTGATGTATTCATCAAAAATATGCCTTGCCTTTTCTGAGCACCTTATAGCTACATTAGTATTGTAGTCACCGGCAATTGGACAGGTTTGGTTCACAGAATGTTGAATAACATTATGATCCAGTGAGAAGGTTTCACACATTGTCTGGTTACAGTAGAAAATGTTTGGATCATCTTCTAGATCAATAATCCACCATGATAACTGTGAGAAATTGAGTATTTTCTCACACAACTGATAATATTTTTCTACCCGTTTATTTGGAAATATAAGAAATCAGAAAATGTGTTGTATAGCATTTTAAAGCTAACAGGTAAGCATGTGACACGCATGAATAATGTGATATACCGTATTATTTTTTTAACATATTCTCATTCTTAGAGTAATTAATCAATATTGGCTCCTGGCACCAACCTGCTATTTACCATGATAATTTAATATCAGGGAACCTGACAAAACTAAGCACAGCTCGGCAAAAAAAATGGCCGAGGTCAGTTAAAATGCTTAATTTTCTAAATGAAGCATGCCAGGTGAACCCGCTATTTACGAGTTCACCCGGCATTCTGGAAATATACAGCCAGCTACTCTTTAGCTAACTTACGTTGTGATTTAACTAACATTAAACCAGCGAGGAATATAAACAGGGCAATACCCAGTGGAATACCAGCAACCTTTGTCCAGTTGGTTTCAGGAGGTAATACCAGCCAGTACCAGGTAGTCAGAGTATGTTTGGAACCCACTTCACCATTACTACCATCCCAGTTCGCGAATGAAATTGGAATAAACTGACCTTCATCGAAAATAACATCATTACCATCATTACTAATTCGAGGCCGGGTAAACATTACTTTCCATTGTCCATGAGTCCATGAACCAGCTGCACTCATGTCTCCTGATTCACGAAACTTCAGTTTTTGATCAGGGCCGTTTGCATCAATCAAAACTGACATAGATTTCTTTTCAGGTTCAATACTACCTGCATTCCAGTACCAGATAGTGGTTTCATGCTTTTTATCACCGTGACGATATAAAGGTTTAACCACCACAGGAGACGTTTCATAAGCATCCTGTTTTGGAAATTGAACAGCCAGTGCATCTGGATACATGGTTAAATTGCCATCCTGAATACCTTCAGAAACTTCTTCACCAGGACGACTGTCTGTTCTGTCATCAACTTCCAGTAAAAATACAATTTTATCTTTGTTATAAACAGATCGTACCGTAACCGCATCAGATAACGGGGTAAAATGACGTTCGCCCTTGATGATATTAGGCACCAGCCTAAATGTAACTGGCTTAGCCTGATCCCATAGTTCTGAGTTCACATCAGTCGGTAAGCTGGTAACTTTACTGGCAGATAAAACATTCGATTCTCCCGGTAGCGGGCCAGCGGTTTTTCTTAAGGAGTAAACATAATTAGCCACATGCCAACGATCATCTAAACTGATTGGATCTTTATTACCTTCTTCCACTGCACGGTGAGCAGGCATTGGCGTTCCGGTTATACCTATTGATAAACGTTCATAAATACGTTGAATAGTTTGGCTACGAGCTTTCACTGGATCGGCATCAGCAACTTCAGACACACGATAAGTCCAGGCTTTGGTTAAATCACGAGGCCAGATACGAAAACCCCAGTCATCTTCCAGTCTCTTGCCTGAAGTAATATTGCCTCGCCCTGTAGCTCCGTGACATTCTTTACAGGCTTTATCAAAAACTTCTTTGCCTCGAGTTAATGACTCAGGAGTGTAATCGACGGCACCTTCAAATGGTTCACGTTCGGTAATCGAAATAAAATCATCTTTGGTATATCGTCCATCGTCATCGAAAGCATCATCATCAGCATCTTCAGGGGGCCAGGTCGATGCAATATCAAAACCTTTGAGTACGGGTATCAGACTTTTTATCTGTTCATCTGACAATAAACTGCTCCAGCCTGGCATGCCTGTCGCCATCAATCCATGTTTAATGGTATTGAACAGGTCATCGTCACTCGCTGGCAGCGAGCCCGGTGTGGTTTTGTACTTAAATAATCCCAACGTAAAATCACGTGGTTTTGGATACATACGCTCTGCTGCAACACCATCGGCCATGCCCTGATCGCCATGACAAACAGTACAACGTAAATCATACAATTCCTTACCCATCATAGTGGCACGTTTAGAAACCAGATCATCTTTAATGGCAGAAGCAATTTTTGACTGTTTCTGATCCCAGATTCTGGGTACCTGCCCAACATAGTCATACAGGAAAGTAATTACATTCCATATATCATCTTCATTCAGGTATTCATGCCAGACTGGCATAGCTGAATTCCATGGTGTTCCTTCTTTTGGCAATCCAGGTCCACCGGTAGAGATACGCCAGAATAAAAAGGCTTCCTGTAACTGCGCTATCGTTCCAACATCCTGAAAATTGATCGGCAAAGGATTGGTAAAACCATCGGCAAAATGTCCTGTGCCATCGAGTAAATCACCATGACAATAAAAACAGTTCTGATAATAAACATCCCTGCCCGCTAACACGCCGTCATTATAAACCTGCATGGCGCCATCTTTATCGGTTGGGTATTTTTCTATAACTTCAGCACGAATAGGGTTTTCCAGTTTAGTTAAATCATATTTTTTATTAAAAACGTTCAGACTGGAGGGTGGTGCCGGATGTACCTGACGCAGTTCGATAGGCGAATCGAGTGATGGTTTGACCATCTGAAAAGTAACCCAGCCGACAAGAACTGGAATAGCTACCAGGAAAAATCCACGTAAGAGCCATTGATTATCATTACGTAAAACAGCTTGAATCGGTGATAAAAACTCAGCCCAACGATCATCATCAAAAGAAAAGTACAACAACACACCGACCACAGTGATCAGCATATATTGAATCAATAGTGTTAAAGGTAAAACAGGTGGAAATGCATTATCTAAAATCAGATAGGCAATGACGATAACCAGAACGGCCTGTAATAACGCAGGGATACGCATGATTATTGCCCTCCCTTTTGATTGAGTAAGTACTCGGTAACCATGTCCAGCTCGCTTATTGTCATTTTCTTTGCAAAATCTGCCGGCATCATGCCTGCATCAAAACCCTCAGCAATCACCGCTTCAGGGTTAAGAATACTCTCACGGATTTTATCTTTATCCAGCCGATTACCGACTGCATTTAACTCTGGACCCACCATTGATTCACTACCAGCTACTGCATGACATGCTGTACAGGTAAATTTTCCTAAAGCTTCTTCGGCCGTTTCAGCCGGTCCTTGTACAGCTGCTACAGCAGAAGCCCCTGCCTGTTCTTCTGCTGATTTTTCAGGCAAACCTTCCGGTAAGGCAACGGTGACATCATTGCCATCTTTAGCTTGCATAAAAGCAATAACAGCATCCATTTCAACATCGGTTAATAGGATAGGCGCTTTATTTGCCGTCGGCATGGGTGAAACAGTATCGTTGCTGCCCTTCTGCCCAAAACCTTTTACTACATACAAACTAGGATCGAGCATTGATTCGCGCATGTAGTCTTCAACAGAAGCAGCGGCTCCCTTATAACGTTCATCAGCCATGCGCTCGGTTGAAGTAGCAACCATATTTAACTGTAAAATATCAGGCGCCCGTCCCATGTTGTTATGGCATAACGTACAGGTTCCTTTACCGGAAAAAATACTTTCTCCGAGTGACACAAAACCATCCATAGTCATTGCACTCAGATCTATTTCTACTTCGACCGGTGCTTCACCTTCAACCTGGGGCAGTAAATTAGCAACCAGCGTAAACACCAGGGTTAAAGAAAAACTGAACAGTAAAACATTGAATAAAACTGCACCGGACTGGACTTTTCTGATGCTGAGATTCATTATTTATCTCCCGTCAGAAAATCAGGTTTAGGCTGCTTTGTATCACTTAAAGATGCCACCCAGAAAATAAACAATACAAATATAAGGAACAACACCGTCACGATAGTCATCATATTGCCTGCAAAGCCTATGGCCGGAATATAATTATCTGGAGAGTTATCTTTCATCACCGTGTACACATGCCAGTTGGTTCTGACCGAAGAACGTACATAACCCATCAGTGCCATCAACCAGGTGAAAGCAACAGGTAATGCAAATAATGCATATTGAGCCCGGTTAGAAACTTTTCCCCATTCAGACGGCAACTTTTTCGCACCCTTAAACATATAGGTATCGATAACAACACCTGCAATAATAACCACCAACGTTGAAACGACCTGGGCCACACTGGAACCCACCTTATAAACCGTATTGGTGAAATAGCCGTAATACACACCAGCAAAAATGACATTAACAATTGCAACAACATAAATGCTCACCATCAATGCATTACCAAAACCTGCCCAACCCACAGTGATTTCTTTATCTGATCTCCGGTATAATTGAAAAGAAAGAAAAGTAAAAATTAACATCAGATTAACCGCAATATTTTTAGCCGGCATAATGCCCAGGGGTCCAAGCAAATGATGATGGCTACCGCCCAGCAATTTCATTTCCGAAGCGCTCAAAATCAACGTGTGAGGTGTCACCCAGATCAGAAAGCAGGTTACTAGCACCATCGCGATATATTTGATCATCCAGGTATATCGCTCAGACCCTTTCGTTCTCGACATGCCCGACCACAGGTAATAATTACCAGCCAGTAAAATAGTGCCAATCAACACTGCCTGTACAATAAACAACCAGGCCAGTATTCCACCCATCGCAGTAATACCCATTTGCTGGGAATAAGCATAAATTTCAGCCATCAACCAGTAACCGGCAAAAGGCAACGGTAAGAATGCTAAAATAGCAATGAAATTGGCGGTGTAGCCCATCCAGTCATAATGCGCCCTGGCTTTAAGATCAGTTGCAGAAAGAAATTTGTAGGCAGCATATGCACCGATAACAGCACCACCAAAAGCAATATTAGCAATGAATCGATGTAAGTTGATGGGATTCCAGAGAGGCCCTCTCATTATTTCCCAGATACCACCGGTAACCGCACCCGCATCATCCACTCCGGTAGGAGCCATCATGAAAGTGACCCAGGCATTAGCCAGTAATAAAATAGTCGTTCCAACTACATTCAGCATTAAACCCAGAGTCAGATGTACCCATTTTTTGTTGCCCCAGCGGTAGGCATACCAGCTGTAATAATAGAGGTAAAGGAAAAAACTCTCGGCAAAAAATAACAGTGCATACACCAGCACCTGAGTATTAAAAACATTCATCATATATCCCATAAACTGCGGATACAGAATGAACAATGCAAAGGCCAGTAAACCACCAAAAATAGCCGTAATAGAAAATGCAGTCATACTGATTTTCATGCATTCATGCGCCATATCGTCATAACGCTCATCGCCCGACTTCGCACCAATCCATTCAATGACCAGTACAAAAAGTGGAACGGCCAGTACGAATGCAGCAAAAAACAGGTGCATCTGAGCCACAACCCAGACTATTGAACGACTGCTTACACCCATAATTTTAGAGTAATCTTTGGCTTTTAATTTTGGTGCTGCAAAAGGAGGAAAACCAACAGACTTCGGTTCGACTTTAAATTGATCAGCCGACAGACCACCCGTATCTACAGAGCGGATTCTATCTTCGATACTTGTTATTTCTGAAGCGGCATAAACCTCATTCGATACCGACACAGAAATCATGCCTGCCAACATCAGAGCAAATAACAGGCTCAGAATAACCCTGATTTTATTCTTATTTAATATATCTGAATTCATAGTGTTACCTTAGGTGACCCTTATTGAACAGGCGTTAAATCAACATTTAATGGCAAGCCCTGCATCGACATCACCCCGTGGTTTAGCCCATAAAATACTGCTACGACTATCACAATAGCGAGAACCCAGTTAATCAGAGGATTTTTCATATTCATTTTGTTTGTACCTTCTGTTGCATACTTTTAAGCGATATCAGCGTTAAAAAATGATTAAATTGGGACCTTAGTTATTCAATACCGGATCTAAAAGTCCCATTTATTGCTCATGTGTTCATTTATTTATAATTATCTGAACCAGATCGCCTTAATGAGTTGGAGCTACACCGTGTGGATAAATCACCATCCACCAGAAAAACACTAATACAGCGATAAGAACGCCATAAAACAATTTGGGACCCCAGGTTACTGATTCATTAACACCAGCATTCTGCCCAGTTGTTTGCGCTTCGTTTTCTATATCAGACATAACGTTTCCTAATAATGTTTATACCGCCAAATGCAATTTTCTTGCCAATACTAAACATAAATACATTTATAAATCACTTAATGTGTTAATTTATTCATTAAATCAATACCTTAGTAATAAACATACTACATCAAGGGGTTTAGTTTATAACAATTCAGATAAAGCACGATAAGAAGAAATAATTAACGAAATGTTCAAAATGCCCAATTCAGCTGATCAAATCATGCCACCCTTATAAATTGAACGTTTTGTTCAACTGTAATTTACGTTCAAAATGAATAGAACAATTCATTCAATTGAACACATACGCCAACGCAAAACCGAACCTGTAAAATGCAATTAATATCCTATCTTTCAATGAGTTAATTAGTAACAACTTTTTATTGGCACTATTTATGCTTAATATGGCTAAATTCTAATTCAGGTATTACATTGTGTTAACAGCAGATACAGATAGCTCTATCGATACAACAAATTCAGATAGTTCTATCGAAACGTCAAATGAGTCAAGAGCTAATGTCGTTCACAGCTTACGAGATTTGTTAAACAATGGCGATGAAGTCGATAAATGTAATGCCAGCCGCGCTCTAGGCACCATTGGTGCAACTGAAGCCATTAATGATCTTGTCATAAAATTACGGGATGAAGATATTGATGTCTGTATCGATGCAGCAGAAGCACTGGGTAAGTTAAATGCCACTCATGTCGTGCCCCAATTGATAGAGTCATTAAAGAATGACCCTGATGGAGAGTTGAAAACAGCTATCGTTAAAGCACTGGGTGATATAAAAAGCCCTACCAGTATCCCCATTCTGATAGAAATTGCCGAGCATCATCCTGAAGATATGATTATTGATAGCAATGAAGACTGGGATGACTGGTGGGATATGCAGAAAGAAGCTGTACTGGCTCTGGGTAAAATGAAAGCACAGCCGGCCACTCAGGTATTAATGAATTTACTCGAAAGTGATGATGTTCTCGATATTGAACATGTCATTCTCAATGCACTGGTCAATATTGGAGAAGAGGGAGAACAAAGAGTCACTGGGCTTTTGAAAGAAGCATCTGCTCTTACACGAAGAAGAGCCGCTTACGCATTATCATTTTCCTCCACTAAAAAATCATTAAAAGCATTATCCTCAGCTTTTACCGATGCATCTGAAGATGTTCGTCTTTATGCACTGCAGGCCATGGTGACAAGAAAGGCAACCAAATACCTGCCAGCCATTGAGTTATTAAAAAAAGATCGTTCTGAAAAAGTACGTCAAGCCGCAATTATTGCTTATAACTCTCTGAGTGCTGGTGTTAAATCGGAAAAAACCGATGACAAGGGAAATGAGCGTTTACTTAACGATCCAGACGCAGATGTTAGATCGACCTATTTACAATCTCTACAGGCTGAAGACGTCAATCTCAGTGATGAAGAATTGCTGGACCATATCACTACAGCATTTAATGACCAAAATGAAATAGTGATCCTCGCTGCAATACCTTTATTACTGAAATTAACGAATAAAGAATCTTCAGAAGCGAGCCTGATACAACTTATATCAAGACCTAAAATCTCAGAAAAAATCCTTAGAACCTGCATCAGTACTTTGGCACAGATATCCAGATGGAACGTCAATATATCTCGAATAATGACCCGTTTGATTAATCATAACGATCAACCCATCAGGCTTACAACCTTGCAGGCACTGATGGACATGGAAAAAAGTATCGAACATACAGAGTTAGATTCGACTCAAGTTAAAACACCGATAGATATCATCAACGAGACTTTAAATGGCCGTGTGGTTCTGGAAATTGAAGTATCTTCTTTATTGCCCGAGCAGACTGAAAACACATCAGAAGATACAGAACAATCTGCAACTGAGGATGAATCAGTAGAAGAAGCTGCACCGGCTGAAGCATTATCGACTCTGGAATCAATCATGCAGGATAGTCTGTTTGTTGAACAAAACCAGCAGCAACAGGAAAATCAGGCAGAGCCAGAAACCGAAGAAGATCCCGAGATGCAGGAATTTCATAATCTTGTACAGGATAATGTCACTAAAAGTGAATGGCTGTTTAAAAACAAAAATGAAGAAATCTCCGTGGCCCAGGATGTACAACATCTGGCTGCAAAAATACTTGCAAAACTGCCTGACCATTTGAATGAAGACAAAGCAAAACGGACTGTTGATAGCCTGGTCACAGCACTGAACTCAGCTGACATAAAGCTTAGTACCTATGCTGCCGATTCTATTGCACAAATAGCCATGGATAATCCCAAAATTGGCGGTATCGAATATGCTTACGGCGGCCTGATCACCCAATTCCATAATGAGCAATGGGATTTGAAACTTGCTTGCATCAAGGCTCTGGGCACAATTCATAACAGGGCTGCCATACCCATTTTAATGACCGCCTTCGAGCATAATCGCACAGCGATTCGCATCCAGGCAATAGAATCCATTACCGAGCTAGAGTTAAACGGCGACGAACTGCTTAAAAATGCACATGTTCCTGAAATGCCAATAAACCTGACCGAATGGGTCAATGTTTTAATCGACCTGCTTCAGGACAAAGATCCAGGCGTTCGTTATAGTGCAGTAAACAATCTTAAACTCTGTCTCATGGCAGAAGAAATTAATCAGCAACAGGAATTAATGGCGAAAGCTATAGAGCAAATTGTTCAATGCCCTTTTAATAATCAGGGTGGCAGAACACGTGACATGGCATTGGTTCTAAAAGCCATCGAACCTGTTCAGGGTACGGCAAGGTTGGTTGAGTTACTCTCTGACTTACCCACAAGCTATGAAAGACGATTTGCTATTGAAATGCTTGAAGAAATGTACCGAACTGTTCCACTAGCAGAAGCATCATAAAACTAAAATTTGTAAAACTTAAGGTGAAAACATATGTTTAAAAATCTATCTATAATCGCAGGCCTCACTTTGGCCATAAGCACTAGCCCGGCTGTACTGGCTGCAAAATATAAAGTTGTTGACGTTGCCAACGGAGGAAGCATTTCCGGTAAAGTATCATTCACGGGTAAAGATCCCTCTCCTTTGGTATTCAAAATTTCAAAAGATAACGACGTTTGTGGAACGGGTAACCGCGAAATAGATTACGTAAGAGTTAACGGCGGAGCTTTAACTGACGTCGTTGTTTACCTGGATAAAGTAAAGCAAGGTAAAGCATTTAATGAGGCGAATTCAGACTCTAAAATTTTACAGCAAGGTTGTGAATTTCTGCCTTACATGCAAATCATGCACAACGAAGGCAATGCGGCCATCATCAATGAAGATCCCGTACTGCATAATATCCACAGCTATGAAATTATCGGTAAAGCGAAAAAGACTGTAATGAATATCAGTCAACCCGATAAAGGCACCATCAACAAAAAAATCAAACTTAAACGTGGTGTGGGCATGAAAATCGAATGTGACGCCCATGATTTCATGCACGGTTTTGTATTCGTTGCAAAAAACCCTTACTACGCACAAGTAGCTGACGATGGAAGTTACACCATTGACAATATTCCAGCCGGAAAATATAAAGTAAGAGCTTTCCACGGAACTCTCGGAACTCAAAAAGGTAAAGCAACAATAGCAGGGGGAGATTCCCAAACTGTTGATTTTATGTTTAAAAAGAAATAAGACCAGGTTCGAAATATACTGAAGACACGAAGAAAAATATTTAACTATTCACCAATATTTTCTTCGTGCTCTTCGTGTACTTCGTGGTAAAAATATATTTATCTCTATGACTCAATTTAAGTGGTTACAGAACCTGACAGGTTTTGATTATTTTGTTTTTGCCGGTGCTGCAATCAATATTCTGGTAATTACCTATCTTTTTGGATACTGGGTTTTATTTGGTTAATAGCCAGGTTTAATCAATCCCCTGAACTGGATAAGCAATTCTATGACGGCTACAGCACCTCAACAAGATGAATCCCTCGACCCATTAACCCGATACCAGTCTATTCTGGTAGCTGTAGATTCATCCGATCATTCTAACCAGGCCATAGTGGAATCAGTCCAGCTGGCAAAAGCCTGGGGCAGTAAAATAACGGGAACTCATGCCTACGCAGCCAAAATGCATGATATACGTTTTCGTCAAATGGAAGGTGGTTTACCCGAACAATATAGAGTTGAACAGGAACTGGAACACCAACGCGAAGTTCATGATGACTTGATCACCCGGGGCTTGTCGATCATCACCGAATCTTATCTGGATCAAATTGATAAACAGTGTCACCTGGAGAGCATAGAATTTTACCGTTCATCTCTCGAAGGAAAAAACTACCGCGCTTTAGTGAATGAAGCCAACAAAGGTGATTATGATCTGCTGATTTTAGGTTCTATTGGTGTCGGTGCTATAGAAGGAAGCCGGATAGGTACCGTTTGTGACAGGACAGTGCGCAGAACAAATATTGATACACTGGTCATTAAGCAGCCACAAAAATTAATCAGTAAAGGTCCCATCGTCGTTGCAATCGATGGCTCCAGAAAATCCTATGGTGCCCTGCTCAGCGCATTTTCACTATCACAACAATGGAACGTAGAACTCAAGGTTATTTCAACCTTCGATCCTTATTATCACTATGTCGCCTTTAATAAAATTGCCGACGTACTATCAGAAGAAGCCGGAAAGGTTTTCAAATTCAAGGAACAGGAAAAACTGCACGAAGACATTATCGATTCAGGTCTGGCTAAAATTTATCAGGGACATCTTGATGTTGCTGAATCCATTGCTGAAGATTATGGCATTAGCATTGACACTAAATTACTCGATGGTAAAGCCTACGATGCTATTGAAAAATATGTAGCCGAGGTCAATGCATCATTACTGATTATTGGAAAACTGGGGATACACGCCGATCCGGAACTGGATATAGGCGGCAATGCCGAAAATTTATTGCGCAATATCAATTGCTCCATTTTGCTCGGCATGCAGGAGCATCAACCCCGTATTGAAAGAATCGCTGCGGCAACCACGTCCTGGTCAGTTGAAGCAGAGAAACGTATGTTAAAAGTCCCCGTTTTTGTCCGCCCTATGGCCAAAATGGCGATATTACGCTATGCCCAGGAAAAAGGTCATACCGTCATCACCGAAAGTATTGTAGAAGCCGCCACAGCCGAGCTGATGCCAGGTCATGCAGAAAATGCCATACAGGAAATCGTCGAAGCTGCTGACCGTGGTGAGCTTAAAACTTCTGTCACTACGAAACCCATGACCTGGACAGGTGAAGCAGAAGAGTTATTACAATCAATAACTGACCCATCATTAAGAGAGAATATTAAAGGTCGGGCAGAGAAAAAAGCCCGTGCCGATAAAACCTTTCAGGTCGACACACAACATATTAAAACCTTTGTTCAACAGCAAAACAATGAACACTTACGTTGGGAAACAGCTGCCATAGCCAGACTGATGCGTGCACCCGAAGGATTTATGCGAGATGCGGCAAAAAGAAATATTGAAAGTTATGCCACTGACAACAACATCACCAGCATATCTCTCGAAGTAGCCGAAAAGGGTCTGGAAATATCTCGTCTGGCCATGGAACAACAGGTAAAAAGCGGGGAAAAGCCAGCTCCGAAAAAAGCCAGTAAATGCCCGTTTGCAGGAATGACTCTGGAACAGGAAGAAACAGCTTCAACAGTAGAATGGCTACAAGGCAGTAAAAAATTATTAAACAATGTTCCTGAAGGTTACTGCCGAGACATGACCGTTAATGCAATGGAAACAATCGCCAGTAAAATGGGCTTACCGTCAATAGACAAAGAGTTCATTAAGTCTACTCTGGAAACTTTCCAGAAAGGCTCCGCTAAAGTCGTTGAAACTCTCGACTGGCAACAAGATGCCAGAGACAGCATTGCCAATGCCCCGGACATGGTGAGAGGCATATTAGTGCATGAGATAGAAACCTGGGCGAACCAAAACAACAAAACTGAAATTACCCTGGAAATAGTCGAAGCCATTAAAGGCAAATGGAGCCAAAGCAAGCAATTTCACCTGGATCCAGATGATCCGAGGAATAATGCTTAACTGTAAAAAACCATTTTTACCGCAGAGGACGCTAAGGTTCGCAAAGGAAAAACAAAACAATTTAATGTTGGTTTCCTCTGCGTACCTTAGCGTCCTTTGCGGTGAGAAAATCTTTTAGACGATGGACACTAATCAACTCCAGATTATTGCAATCAACCTGACCAGACGGTGTAACCTTTCCTGCGAGCATTGTTATCTGGATGCTGATGAACTAAACACACCTTCTGCAAATGAATTATCAACTCAGGATGTAAAAGATCTGCTCGATCAAATAGCCCAACACCATGAAGGCACCATGATTGTTCTAACCGGTGGTGAGCCTTTGATTAGAACAGATCTGGAACAGCTTTGTAGCCACGGTAAATCACTCGGACTAATGGTTGTCATCGGCAGTAATGGTGCTTTGCTTACCGAACGTCGTGTTATCTCTCTTAAAAATGCAGGTGCTATGGGCATTGGTATCAGTGTCGACTCACTTGATCCTGCTCGTCATGATGCTTTCAGAGGGCAAACTGGAAGCTGGTTGAAAACCATGTCAGGCATTGAACACTGCCGCAAACACCAGCTGGATTTTCAAATACATTTTTCCATTACTGATGATAACCACCACGAAATTGAAGATATTATTAACTTCGCCGAAATGTCCGGTGCCAGAGTGGTTAATTTCTTTTTCATTATCTGTACAGGACGTGCCGAATCGGTCGGTAATATTTCTACTGTCAATTATGAAGCAGGCATCAAAAAAATCATCGAATGTCAGAACAAATATGAAAACCTGATAATTCGTCCTCGTTGTGCGCCCTATTTCAAAAGAGTGGCCTGGCAAATGGCTCCCGAATCTGCTCTTAATCGAATCAGTGGGCAGGAAGGCGATGGCTGTATCGCTGGCACTCATTATTGTCGTGTAACACCCGAAGGTGATGTAACTGCCTGCCCGTATATCGAAAAAACTGTCGGCAATATCAAACAACAGGATTTTCAAACCATCTGGAATACCGCTGAAGATTTCCTCTCGCTAAGAAACCCGCAGTTAACCGGAAAATGCGGAGAGTGTGAGTTTCAAAAACTGTGTGGAGGTTGTCGCGCCAGGCCACTCGCAGCAGGCAAACAACTGATGGATGAAGATACATCCTGTGGTTATATTCCTCACCATGGTGACATTATCGAACCTGTTACTGATTTTGAAACTGCAAATTTAATCTGGTCAGATGATGCCAGCAAAAAACTTAACCGTATTCCCGGCTTCATTCGTAACATGGTTAAAAAGAGAACAGAAACTTATGTTCTGGATCTGGGTGAAGAATTAATCACCATTGCTCATATGCAGCAACTTTCAGCTAAACGTTTTGGTAATAATCTACCCTGGAAACGCCCCCAAACGGTCACCAATTCAGATTCAGAATCAGGTGAAAATCCATGATAAGGCATACCGATGTTCTGATTATTGGTGGTGGAATATCCGGATTATCATCAGCCTGGTGGTTAGCTCAAAAAGGCATTCGCTCAACGATTCTGGAACAGTCTTACAAAACCGGTGGTTTGATCGATACGACGAATCAGGATGGTTATGTGACCGACCATGCAGCAGCTATGGTGCTCAACTTTAATTCTCTGGTCAGCAAGTTTATGACTCATTCAGGGTTGCTGGATTACAAAATCAACAGGAACAAAATTTCCAAACGTTATGTATTAAAAAATAGCCGTCTTCAACAAATTCCAGAAAACATCAGAGGCATTTTATTTTCAGATTTATTCTCATTAAAAACCCGTTTGAAACTACTGTCCGAACCTTTCAGGTCTCGCTCCCACTCAGATTCCGAAACAGTAGCTGACTTTATCAGACGTAGACTAGGTCAGGAAATTCTGGATCTTGCTATAGATCCCTATGTTTCAGCAGTTCTCGCCTGTGATCCAGAAAAAGCCTGTGCCCGTAGTACTTTGCCACGGCTTACAGCCCTGGAAAAAAACTTTGGTAGCTTTACCGCTGGCATCATCACTAAAAAATTCATACCAGGCAAAAAAGGTTTACCTCAGGAAGCATTTTCATTTAACGGTGGCATGAAAACACTCACCAATATGCTTTCCCAAAATCCTTTAACCGATGTTCATACCGGGCAACAGGTTTTAGCGATAGAACCCGCAAAATCAGGCTGGAGAATAACCAGCAAGGTGAATAATACCGAGTACCAGTATTTGACTAAACAGGTCATATTTTCTACTCCGGCTAACGTATCATCATCACTGCTTAAACCCGTTAAAACAGAGCTTGCCGAACTTCTAGATCAAATCGAATATGCCCCAATCGCCCAGATTCACATGGGCTTTGATAAAACAGGGTTGAATAACTCACTGGATGGGAATGGCTTTCTGGTTCCCAGCCGGGAAAAAATGGCTATACGAGGCAGTCTCTGGATGAGTAATCTGGTCAATCACCGTGCACCTGAAAATAAAATTCTCACCAGCAATTTTGTCGGCGGTGGCTGTCAGATAAATGCCCTTAAAAGTTCTGATGATGTATTAATTGACCAGACACTTGCCACTTTACAAAAACTCACCGGTATTAAACAGTCACCTGAAATGGTCAGAATAAACCGTCATCATCAAGGTTTACCTCTATATCATGGTAAATACTACCAGTTATCAAAAGCTATTGAATCACAAGCCAGTGAATCAAATGGGCTGTATTTTGTATCCAATTTTCTGAATGGAATTTCAATTCGAGATAGAATTATTCAGTCTAAATCGGTTGCAGATAAGGTTTGCTCAAATCTCTCTGCACAAACACATCAAACAGAAAGTGCAGTTTCTGTACATGCTCAGCGAGTCATGTCATGAATCAACAGGCTCAGCAACAAGATCAGATTGAAGAGCAAATCAAACCGCCTTTCAATCCCCTTAAAGTTATTATCCCTGTTTTAATTGCACTACTGTCTGTATCACTGATGGCCCAGTGGTATGCCAGTAATGTAACTCTGCCCCGTTTTTGCAAAGACCCGCAGCAGGCATTACGTCAACTATCAAAATTACTGGATGATGAAGCCAGCATTCAGAATGAACACCGCAGACAAACCATGATTGCAGCCAAATTACTATTCCTGCACCCCATGAAACAGGATGAAAGCAAGCCGGATTATCTTCGTCGATTAAACTACCTGATGCTTAATCAATGTAATTAAAAAATTCATTTTATGATAAGCCATAGCCCTGATCACCATTTAAGCAAAAACCAGAGAATACTACAGCAAAGCCTGTGGTATGCGTTGATCTGCACAATCATACTTCTGACTATTATTTCCATTCACTACAGTATTTATATATCTACCACCAGTAACCAACGCAATAGCCAACAGTTATTAAATTTGGAACTCGGTAAAACCAGCATTGTAACTGAGCTTTCAAATATCCAGTCTGATGTTAATTTTCTGGCTCGCCAGGCCGAATTACACGGTTATTTTGATCAGCTAAATGATACTAACCTAACAATTTTAGCCAATGATTTTCAATTATTTTCAGATAAAAAAATTGTGTATGACCATATTCGATTCATCGATATCAATGGTCAGGAAATAATTCGAATAAACAATCAAAATGGGCAATCCATCATTGTCGAAAAAGACCGTCTACAAAACAAGATAAATAGATATTACTTTAAGGAAAGCTTCCAGTTAAAACGTAATGAAATATATATTTCTCCTTTTGACCTGAATGTAGAACACGGGAAAATCCAAATTCCACTAAAACCTGTCATTCGATTTGGTACGCCTGTTTTCAACTCCAAAGGGTCCAAAGTCGGTGTTCTAATCCTCAATTATCTGGGTAATCGTTTGCTTAATAATTTTCGCACGGCAACCTCAAATATCTCAGAAAATGTCATGTTACTGAATCATGACGGTTACTGGTTGAGTCACCATAATCGTGATCTTGAATGGGGTTTCATGCTTGGCCAGGAACAAAGTTTTGCAACAGATTTTGAGAAAGAATGGAAACAGGTATCCAGCAATCAGTCCGGTCAGTTTGAAACACCTAATGGCTTATTCAGCTATTCAACAGTATACCCCGGACTGGAGATTACCGGTTTGGGCAAAGAATATGACCAGAGCCAGACCAGACTCGAATACCTAAATCATCCATGGAACCTGATCGCACATATTTCACCGAGCGAATTGAGTAGCCTGCCTAAAATATTTGTACGAAACAATATGTTTTTTTACCTGGTTATTTTCACATTGTTTCTAATAGGTACACATATCATTGCTCGCTTAAGAGTGAATCATCAAATAGCAGAAATACAGGTAGAGTTTGAGCAGCACTTTAGAAAAGTTCTGGAATCTATTGAGTTAAACGTTTTAGCAGTTGATCTGCAGGGAAACATTTCATTCTGTAACGATTCTCTACTTAATTTACTAGGCTGGAAAAGAAATCAGTTAATCGGCAAAAACTGGATAGAAACTCTAGTTGTTAACCGTTATAAAAATACCTGCGCCAAAATATTCCAGCAGTCTAAAGATGATAATAAAAGCACATCCACTCATGAAAGCTGGCTACAGGATAAAGTTGGTCGAGAATATCTGATTCGCTGGCATGACACTTCGATGACAGATACCGAAGGTAATTTAATTGGGCTGATATTTATGGGTGAAGATATTACCCAGTATCGTGAAAACGAAATAAAAATTCGCCACCTTTCTGAAGCAGTAGAACAAAGCCCTGCTTCTGTCATGTTAACGGATAAACATGGCAAAATTGAATATATAAACCCAAAATTTGAACATTTAACCGGTTACAAACTCGATGATATTAAAGGACTTAATCCCCGTGTACTTAAATCGGGTGAAACAAGCCCAGAAGATTATTCTAGATTATGGAACACGGTAAGAAAGGGTAAAACCTGGCGAGGAATTTTTCATAACCGGAAAAAGAATGGCGAGCTTTACTGGGAATCAGCATCTATTTCTGGCATTCGAAACCCGGAAGGTGAAATTACTCATTTTCTGGCCGTCAAAGAAGATATTACTGAACAAAAAATGCTGGAAGAACGTTTTAAACATTGTTTCAATTCAGCACCTGTTGCGATGGTCATGACTGACTCTAGCGGAGCAATTTTACTCGCTAATGATACCCTGCAACAGTTGTATGGCTATAAAGAAGAAGAGCTGGTAGGTCAGGCAATCAACATCATCATTCCTGATGATACAGAATCCAAACAGTTGATAGCACAAAAACAAAACACACTGGACAATTCAGCTATAAATTCAACCAATAGCATGGATTTCCTGGCTTATAAAAAGTCAGGAGAAATGTTTCCCGTTGAAGTAGGTTTCAGCTCTGCCCCTACGCTTGAAGGAAAATTAAATATCTCAGCCATTATTGATTTAACCGCACGCATAGAACTGGAAACGGAACTGCTACAACGTAATGACGAAATAAGCCGTAACCAGGCTCTCAATACCGTTGGCAAAATGGCTAATATGATTGCCCATGATTTACGTAACCCACTTTCATCCATCAAAATGGGCTTACAGATTTTTCAAAAACAATCTAACAAAATCAGCCATGATGACGCTGTTGAAATAAATCAGATAGCACTCGAACAAGTACTTTATATGGAAGAAATACTGGAAGATTTAATGAGTTATTCCCGCCCGGATGCCGTTAAGCTCGAATGGGTAGAGATTAAGAAAGTGGTTGAACACAGCATAGGACTTGTTCAGAAAGACATTGATTCATTTAACGCTAAAATTAATACCTGGTACGAAAAAGGTTTGCCAATTATCAATGCTGACTCAAGAAAACTGCGTCAGATCATATCTAACCTGTTAACAAACGCCATGCAGTCAGTAGAAACACTGCATGATGTAACACCTGTTATAAATATTACCGTTCAATTAGACCTCACTGAATCAAATTCCTATATAAAAATAACCATTCAGGATAATGGTTGTGGAATCGATAATGATAAGGTTGATGAATTGTTTGAGCCTTTTTATACCAGTCGAGCCAAAGGTACTGGGCTTGGACTCGCTATTGCAAAACGATTTATAGAATTACAGCAAGGCAGTATGCAGTTACAGGCCGGAGAAAATGAAGGCACTACGGCTATAGTTAAATTAAATATTGATCCAGCGCAATGAGTAATTCATTACGCCAGGAGTATTATGTTTTTTCATTCCAGAGATTTATTAGGTTATGAGTACACTACTGATTATTGATGATGACATCGCTATATGTCGAACATTGCAATTGCACTATAGCAGTATGTCTCATCATGTAATCACCGCCCATAGTGTCAATGATGGGTTACTGGCCGCTGCATCAAATGAAATCGACCTGATCATACTCGATAACCAGATGCCCAATAAATCAGGACTTGAAAGCTTGCCCGATTTCCGGGAAGTTGTGCCCGGCACCCCTATTATCATGATCACCGCCTATCATGATATGGAAACAACCATCGCTGCCATGCAAAATGGTGCCGATGATTACATACATAAACCGGTCGATATCAACGAACTGGATCAGGCCGTAGAGCGGACGTTAATCAGGTCTAACGAAGAAAACACCAACCTGTCGATTCCAGAAGAAGATAGCAACAAAACCCAGAATAACCAAAATCGCATGGCCGGTCACAGCAGCGCGATGCGAGAGATTTATAAAACTATCGGTTTAATCGCAAACAAACCGATTAACGTCCTGGTCACGGGTGAAAGTGGTACTGGTAAAGAGTTGGTCGCCAAGGCAATTCACGAATCAAGCAATCGTGCCGATGGACCTTATGTAGCGGTAAACTGTGCTGCATTAGTCGAAAGCCTGCTGGAGTCCGATTTATTTGGACATGAAAAAGGTGCTTTTACTGGAGCCATCAACAAACACATGGGCAAGTTTGCCATGGCTGAAAATGGCACCCTCTTTCTGGATGAAGTGGGTGAGCTATCACCTGCAATCCAGGCAAAATTATTACGCGTACTGCAGGAAAAAGAATACATTCCCGTGGGCGGCACTAAAATCATTAATTCAAATGCCCGAATTATTGCTGCAACCAATAATGACCTTCAGGAAAAGGTAAAACTGGGATTATTCAGAGAAGATCTTTTTTACAGGCTGCAAGTTGTCAATATCAATATTCCACCCTTACGGGAACGTAAAGAAGACCTGATGGATCTGATTCAAACTTTACTGGGGAGAATTAACAGGGAAATGTCCAATACTGTCTGCCGACTGTCTGCCGACTGTCTCTGGAAGTTATTAACTCCTTCAACAGCTATCGCTGGCCAGGCAATGTGCGCGAGCTTGAAAATGTACTGACAAAAGCTGTTGCCCTGTCACCCACTGACACCATCACACTGGACTTGATTCCAGAATTTATCAGTGAGAAACATGAACAAAGTAGCGACCTGGGTATGCCAGTTCAAACAAGCCTTGAAGAAATGGAAAAAATTCATGTTGCCAGAGTATTAAACTTCACTAACTGGCATAAAGGAGAAACCTGCAAAATTCTCGGAATATCCAGACCCCGTCTGAGACGCATCATCAAACAGCACCAAATGGTTGATCCCTGTGGCACAGAGAACGAAGAAGTTGATATCGAAGATTTCATGGAAACAGAACCGCTGGAAAACTCCGGTTAAAGGAATCCTGATCACCGCAGACCTTCAGTTATATTTGGATAAATGTAACTCTTCAGCATTCAGATAGAAAAAGCTATTCACCACAAAGTACGCGAAGGTAAACTATTTTGTGGTCATAAATTAATTTCAGAATATTAGAGTGATTTATTTACTTCGAGAGCTTCGTGTCTTCGTGGTAAAAGCCTTAAATTAAAGTTGTTTTATATCAATTGCCAGTTTAGGGCAACTGCGGTAACAGTCTCCACATCCATTACACTCCTCTAAATCTATTTCTGGCAGTGTCATATTGCCACTATGGACGCGGAATTTTATGGCATTAAACGGGCAGCCAGCTGAACACATCTGGCATACAGTTCCGTTAAAATTTACGCAATGCCTGGTAATTACTGCTTTTACAGTCCAGGGCTCTGCACCGATAAATTCCATTAAGGACAGGCTGCCTGTTTTACAGGCGTTGGCACATTCACCACAAAAAGTACAACCGGCAAGAGCATAATCAACCACCGGATAGCCCTCGTTATTCCGTTTTAGAATATGCTGAGGGCAACTTTTTATACAATCATCACATTGAGTACATAACTCAATGAAACGTTTCAATTGAATCGACCAGGGCGGATAAAACTGTCCGCGATGCCCCGATAAAACACCCTGCAATATCTGCCTTCTAGAGACCAAAATTAAACCCTGAAAATATATTAGATCAAGTCAGGAATACTAAACAAAATGCACCCACTAACCATTGATCTATATCATTTTTAATAGCCAGTCTTTCCGCATATGCTGCGCTCTCAAATACTTTTTGGCTATATTTAGTAACTGAGGAATAAATTGCTTGAACAGCATATTCCTAACAACAGTAAGCATATAATTCCAAACAATAATTACACCATTTACATTACGCCATTCAAGTTCAAAATATATCAGCACTCTACAGATTTTTTGCTAAACTTTAATCACTTTCTATTTATTTATTTTTTCTATTCAATCAGGCTAAATCATGTTCCAAATTCGAATTCATGGACGCGGTGGTCAGGGCGTAGTCTCTGCCTCAGAACTGCTATCCGTTGCCGCATTTGAAGAAGGCAAATTTTCCCAGTCCTTCCCCAGTTTTGGTTCTGAGCGAATGGGGGCGCCTGTACAGGCTTTTGCACGTATCAGTGACGAAGCTATCACCATTCGCGAACCTGTAATGGAACCGGATATGCTAATTATCCAGGACCCGACCTTATTCAATGCCATCAATGTTTTCGATGGTGTCAAAACGGGAGGATATTTATTGATTAATAGCTCTAAAACTCCAGCAGAGTTAGGCATTGAAGAAATAACATCACAGTTTCCAGAACATCATGTGATGACTATTCCAGCCACTGAACTGGCACTTAAATACATTAAACAACCCAAACCCAATACAGTACTGCTCGGAGCTTTTGCAGCCATGAGCCATATGGTTCAAATTCCCGCACTCGAAAAAGCCATACTGGGGAAATTTCCCAGTCGCATTGCTAAACCGAATATCACTGCAACCACAGCCGGATATAATCTAATTATGCAAAAACTTGAAGAGGCAAAGGAAGTTTAGTCATGTTAAAGCAAATAAGTGGCTCAATAGCCGTTGCCAAAGCCGTTGCATTATGTCGCCCTGAAGTAGTCCCCTGCTACCCGATAACACCGCAAACGCATATCGTCGAACATCTCAGCACGCTGGTAAAAAGTGGTGAATTAAAAAACTGCACCTATGAAAATGTAGAGTCTGAATTTGCTGCCATGAGTGTTTGCATCGGTTCATCTGCAACCGGTGCCCGTAGCTATACAGCAACCGCCAGCCAGGGTCTGCTGTATATGATGGAAGCCGTTTATAATGCATCCGGTCTTGGACTGCCCATTGTCATGACTTTGGGTAATCGAGCCATCGGTGCTCCAATCAATATCTGGAATGATCATTCCGATGCGATGTCTGTTCGTGATGCCGGCTGGATTCAGTTATTTGTGGAGAATAATCAGCAGGCTGTTGATGTGCATATTCAGGCTTTTAAACTGGCCGAAGCTTTAAGTCTGCCAGTCATGGTCAACATGGATGGTTTTATCCTGACCCATGCGATCACACGAGTCGATATGCCCGAACAATCACAGGTTGATCAGTTTTTACCCTCTTTCATACCTCGCCAACTACTCGATACCTCAGCACCTTTGACTATTGGTGCCATGGTGGGACCAGATGCATTTACCGAAGTACGTTATCTAGCGCATGAAAAACAGCAACAGGCACTTTCCATTATCGAGAAGCAGGCCAGACAGTTTGAGGAAATATTTGGTCGGGACTCAGGTGGACTGGTTAAATCTTATGATGCAGAAAGCTCCGATATAGTTTTTGTCGCGATGGGCTCTGTGGTTGGAACTTTACAGGCATTAGCATCCGAGTTACGTGAACAGGGACAGTCTATCGGTATTTTAAGTTTACGTTCGTTCCGACCTTTTCCAATTAAATCTATAAGAAACGCATTAAAATCAGCGAAACAGATTATCGTATTCGAGAAAAGTTTTGCTGTTGGTATGGGTGGAGTTTTGGCCAGTGAGGTTCACATGGCAACTCATGGTTTACACATTAAAATCAACTCCATCATCGGAGGTCTGGGTGGCCGTACCATCACCGTTAAATCACTGAAAAATATTGTTGATCTTGCGAGTAAGGGGGAACTGGAACATGAAACCTTTATGGATCTGGACCTTGAAACGGTAGAGAAAGAAATAAACCGGCAGCGATCAGAACCATCATCGGGATCAACCGCTGAAAATATTCTCCGTGACATGGGTGTGGTTTCCGCATCTAAAACACATTAACGCTACCTTACCAGGAAAGAGTTATAAAAATGGCTAAACAGGGAACCAACCATCAAACGGTTAAATTTTATCAGACTGGAACCTTTACCGTCGGTAACCGCTTATTAGATGAAAATTATCGCACCGTTCAGGCAACTCAGGAACGCTGCAACACCATAGACTCAGGTCATCGAGCCTGTCAGGGTTGTGGTCAGGCTCTGGGCGCACGTTATGCTCTGGATGCCGCAATGCGAGCTACCAATAATAAAATAATCGCTGCAAATGCAACCGGTTGTCTGGAAGTATTTACCACGCCTTATCCTGAAACAGCCTGGAATATTCCATGGATTCATTCCCTGTTTGGCAATGTTGCCTCAGTCGCCTCAGGTATAGCAGCTTCACTGAAAGCCAAAGGTGACACCGAAACCAGAGTCATCGCTCAGGGCGGCGATGGTGGCTCAACCGATATTGGCTTTGCCACTTTGTCCGGCATGTTTGATCGTAACGATGATGTACTTTATATCTGTTACGACAACGGCGGTTACATGAATACCGGCGTTCAGCGTTCCAGTGCTACTCCTGGCGGTGCCAGAACATCCACCACCATGCCCGTGGGTGATAACCCCGGCAGTTCTTTTAACACCGGAAAATTCTTACCCGCTATCGCCATGGCTCATGAAATTCCTTATGTAGCGACGGCTTCCGTGCATGATTTACACGACCTGGAACGTAAGGTAGAAAAAGCCATGAGCTTCCATGGAGCAAGGTACATTCAAATAAATGTGCCCTGCCCTCTGGGCTGGGGTAGTGATCCCGCATTAACCATCAAGTTAGCACGTATGGGTGTTGAAAGTGGTCTTGTACCATTATTTGAAGCCGAAAATGGTGACTTAATCAATTCAACAAAAATACGTTATCGAATTCCTGTAGAAGATTACCTGCAGCTACAACGTCGTTACTCACATATTTTAAAACCGGCAAATCAGCACCAACTGGCCTCAATTCGGGCTTTGGCAGATAAAAATATCAAACGCTACAACCTGCTCTAGGGGCTCATCATGACTGAACAAAACAAACCTTTTGCCATTACCCTGGATGTAGGAACCAGCCACCTCAATAAAACAGGCAGCTGGCGCAGCATGAAACCACTGTATGTGAATCGCATGCCACCCTGTAATAAAGCCTGCCCCTGCGGTGAAAATATCCAGGGCTGGTTAAGCCTGACAGAAGAAGAAAATTATAAAGCCGCCTGGGAACTACTCACCAAAGACAATCCTTTCCCAGCCATTATGGGACGGGTTTGCTACCACCCCTGCGAAAACACCTGCAACCGGGGAGAACTCGATTTACCCGTTGGCATAAATTCAGTCGAACGGTTTATTGGTGAACAGGGACTGGTAAACAACTGGCAGTTTACTGCCGGAAAAGATACCGGTAAGAAAGTAATGATTATTGGCTCTGGCCCTGCTGGTCTGGCGGCAGCTTATCATTTACGCCTATTTGGCCATCAGGTGACTATTTTCGAAGCATCCGAAAAGCCCGGTGGCATGATGCGTTATGGCATTCCAAAATACCGTCTTCCCCGTGAGAAACTAAATGCTGAAATTTATCGAATTGAACAAATGGGTGTCAAATTTAAATTCAGACAGCGCATTGAAGATATTGATAAAACTCGAGAAGAGGGAAATTTTGATGCTGCATTAATCTGCATCGGTGCTCAGAAATCAAATCATATTAAATTTGAAGGAGAGTCCAGCATTCAGGTACTTGATGCATTAAAAGTATTACGTGACACCGAACAAGAAATGCGCAACCAGTTAATCGGCCGCGTGGTTGTTTATGGCGGAGGAAACTCAGCCATGGATGTAGCTCGAACCGCAGTTCGCATGGGTGCACAAGATGTAGTAGTGGTCAGTCGCTACGAACAGGATAATATGTCAGCACACCCCTTTGAAATAAAAGAAGCTCTGGAAGAAGGTACCAGTATTTTAAGCTTGCGTTCAATTAAGGCTATAAATGGTAATCAAATCACTCTGGAACTATTAAAAGCCAGTGAAGAATACTATTCTGGTAAATCAAGAGTAGTCGAAACAGGTGAACACGAAACCATTGAAGCAGACGTGGTTGTACTCGCCATCGGTCAATTAGTGGATGCAGAGATATTAAACAAAAATCCACAGATAAATGTCGAAAACAACACCATTCAAATTGATGAAATTATGCAGACATCTCAGAACGGCATATTCGCTGCTGGAGATGCAGTACCCTCTCAACGATCCGTCACCACGGCTCTGGGTCATGGTAAAAAAGCAGCCAGAACCATCAATGCCTGGTTACAGGGCCAAACCTGGCAACCAGTGCCACAGGATGAAGTAGCCAGTTTCGATAAAATGGAACCCTGGTATTACAGTGATGCCCCTAGAACAGCTCAGCCATACCTTGAAGCCGTCAGACGTAAAAGCGGATTTGCAGAAGTAGTCGGTGACCTGGACCTGGACAGTGCCAAATACGAAGCCAGGCGCTGCATGTCTTGCGGCAACTGCTTTGAATGTGATAACTGTTATGGAATATGCCCGGACAATGCCATCACCAAACTGGGTGTCGGCAAAGGCTTTGAATTTAAATATGATTACTGCAAAGGCTGTGGAATGTGTGAAGCTGAATGCCCCTGTGGTGCAATTGCCATGATTGCAGAGGATATATAATAAATTGAGTATACCGTTTCTAGCGAGTTACTTCTCCATTTCTGCTGAGCAAAGACATTCTATCAACTGTTCTACCTGTTGAGTACAACAGCCGGTTCCCATTGTGGCATAGGTCTGTGTTTTAATTTCAGCTACCTTTGAAGCTCCATTTACGATGGCATTGATAATATCTTTCTTAAGTACTTCATTACAGACACATAAGTTTTTGTCTAAATCTTTCTTAAGAACAGGTGTCAGTTTATCTAATGGAATTGTAACAGGATCAATTTTCATTTAGCTCATTCCCGTATTTTTCATACACCACTGACTTTCAGCTAAATTCAACCAGCCTTTAACTTTTCGATATATGCTTCAGTAGAAAACTCACGCCCCAGAAAATCAGTGACAGTTTGACGTGCTGGTTTACTGCTACCAGGTGCTAACACTTTTTCTCTATATTCTCTGGCAACCTGTGCATTATGAATACCTTCTTTCTTAAATCTGGAAAACATATCGGTAGCAATAGCAAGTGACCATTGATAAGTATAATAGTTAGACGAGTAGCCTCTTAAATGTCCAAAATTACAATAAAATGCTGTTCCTTCCACAAAAGGATAAGGACTAAACTCTGCAGATAATTTTTTAGTTATTGTCATCAAATCAAAACTATCTGGATCACGGTCATAAATACTCAGTGACAGATTAGCAAAATACAACTGGGCTGCTGTACTCGTTGCCTGTCCAAAATCCCGGGCTTTATTCATTTTAGCAACTAGTTCACGAGGGATAATTTTACCATTTTTATTTTTAGCAAAAGATTTTAAAGTGTCATAGTCCCAAACCCACTCTTCCAGCATTTGAGAAGGCGCTTCAACGAAATCACTTTCAACACCCATGCCGGACATTCCACGCCACTTTTGTTTTCCTGCAAACATATTATGTAACAGGTGCCCAAACTCATGTAAAAATGTTTCTACCTGTCCATGTTCCATCAAACCTTTGGGGAAATTTTGAGCCAAAGCAGACAAAGGAATTTGCTTGTCTTTAATTCCCGTGCGCAGAGTAAAATGAGCCGCATGTTTGTATTTACCTTCTCGTGGATGGTTATCTAAATAAAATCTGCCCAGTAATTCTCCATTCTCCAGAATTTCATAAGTTTCAACATCTTCATGCCAGGTCATCGTTTTCCATGGTCTAATTTCTACACCAAACAAATTTTCAGTCAGTTTTAAAATTCCATCTCTAACGTTTTGAAAATCAAAATATTCTCGAACTTCTTTTGCATCGAGATCATATAGTTGTTTACGAATCAGGTTATCAACGTAACCTGACTGCCATACCTGAACAATGTCAGCATCTGGATTTATCTGCCGAAGTTGCGCCAGTTCTATTTCGAGTTCCTTTTTTACAGGTTCTTTAAGCGCGTGACCAACCGTCGTTAAGAATTCACTAGCCTGTTTCGGGCCTCCAATCATATTGTCGCTCATGGAATATTCGGCCCAGTTATCAAAGCCCAGTAATTGCGCCAGTTCATAACGTTTAGTTAAAAGCTCTTTTAATATGCTTTCATTATCTGGATAAGCCCGGGAACGGGATGCTATTCGCAATCTATATCGCAGGTCATCACTTTCTGCATATTTCATCACCGGGCTAAGATCAGGGTAATTAGTGGTGATAGTAACAAGCCCATTTTCGTCAGCAGGGTGAGATTTTATATAATCAGCAGGTAAACCTTTCAAGCCATCAACAGTCGTTGTTACCGAGCGAACATCCTCCTGAATATTTTTTGAGAACTTGTTGCCAATAACACTGATCTCTTTTCTTAGCTGGCGTAACTTTTCACGAGTCTGTTCATCTTTATTAACTCCAGCACGTTTAAAATCTTCTAAAGTGGTTTCGACCATAAATTTCTCAGCTTCACTGACATCTGTTAAATCGATAGCCGCTAGCCGATTATAGAAAAGCCTGGACATACCCACTCTGGAATAAAATCCTGAAAATTTCTCTGAACACTTCATCGCAGAATCACGTAAATCTTCATCCGGGTGAACTGACTTTAAATAACCTCTTTGACGAACTCGTTGTAAAACTTTCTGTAGCCCCTCATATTTACCCATAACAGAATCTAGCGTAGCGATGGACGTATCCTGCTCAATCAAGGTGAAATCCTCACCGGCCTGTTTTAGAACTTCTTCACAAAGGGCTGTATATTCTTCTCCAGTGAAATCAGACTTTATGCCTGAAACATCAATTGCTGGATTGCTCGAAATTTCTGAAGGCTGTATTCCAGATAAACTACTACAACTAGAGATTAACAGCGCGCTGATAATTACAGGCATTATTGAAAATTTAAACATAATGATTTTGGAATTTAGAGTATTCAAAAGAATTCATATGGAACAGTTGCGAGTATTTCATTTTGCCAAATTTCAATCAAGTGCAATTAATCTTAATAATAAAATGGTGCGCACGGCGCACCCTACATTAAATCTGGGTACTCGTACCATTTTAGAATGAATGGTTGTAGGGTGCGCCGCGCGAACTATTTTTCTCATGCGGTTATTATATTTACATGGCTACCTGTTTTAGAACTAATAACATCCAGCCTTAAAGCCATTTGCTCCTTCAGTTCAGTCACATGAGAAATAATGCCAATCATGCGTCCTGTTGCCTGTAAATCAACCAGCGTTCTTATCGCCAGATCGAGGGATTCCTGATCGAGGCTGCCGAATCCTTCATCAATAAAAAGTGTATCCAGTTTTATGCCACCTGCATAAGCCTGCACCACATCGGATAATCCTAAAGCCAAAGATAAAGCGGCCATAAAAGATTCACCGCCAGATAGAGTTGATACTGAGCGTGACTTTCCTGTGTAGGCATCTTCAATGTCTAGTTCAAGACCGGACACTTTTCTATTATCCGAACTAGTTTGCCTTCGTAGTAACTGGTACCGCCCTTTAGACATTAACGATAATCTTTGTGAAGCCTGTATCAATACGTCATCCAGTAACACACTCAACACAAAACGCTGTAAACTTATTTTATTACTGGTACGACCATTTGCCACATCGCTCAACACACCATAAATTGCATATCGGGATTCAAGCTCTTTATTGGTGGTATGAGCCTGTTTAAGTTTTTTCGTTACAGATTTTAATTGCTTAACTCTGCTATCCACCTTTAACCATTGTTGCTCTATAATTTTAAAATTTTTCTCAGATTCTTCTACAGCCAGATTTACCACTGTCATATCCGGCTCAACTTTATCTTTAAGCTCTTTTGTCTGTAACTTTATTATGCTTTTTAAGTCATTCAGCAAATCGATAAATATTGTAATTTGCTGAGAAATTGCAGTTTGTTCTACTTCAGTTAACAAGGCATTACAAAAGTGTTGCTCGGTATCAAAAATACTATTTGAAATAACCTGTTCCCAGTCTGATGCAGATATTTCCAATTCTGACCTCAGAGAGATACTTAACCGGTTTTTATCTTCAACAGTGGTTTTTAACTCTGTTAACCGGGTCAGACATTGTTGATTAGCTGAATTCGCTTTTTCAAAATTTTCAGTCAGTTTTTTCACTGAAGTTGAAAGCCTTTCTAATGCTTCAACTACAGATGTTTTTAGCTGGTATTGTTCAGGGATATCACTACTTAAATGTTTAACGGCTTGCTGATCGATTAACAGTTGTTGTTTCTCTTTTTCATGAAGTTGCTGGATCTGGGATAAACTATTATTGAGTGATTGAAGAGTTAATTTATGGCCAGACAAAGTTTCATTAAATGTAGAAATGCTCGCCTGCTTTTCCACCAGCATTTGAACCTCTAATTTTAAGCTTTCAAAGCGTTCATTAAAGTCATGATCGGTTAATTCAGAGGACATTCCGGGTTGATTGCTTAACTCTGTAATTTCTTTTTCCAGCTGTTCCTGTTTGATTTTAAGTTCATTCAACTGGTTCAATATTTTCTGCTGTTTATCTTTATCACTGTCAGCTTGCAATCTAGCCTGTTCGACTTGATCTTTACTGATAACAAACTGATTATTATCAGGCAATGCGGGTGATGGATGCGAAGTACTTCCACAAACGGGACAAGGTTGGTTCTGCTTCAGCTCTTTAGCCAGATTCATGGCCTGCCCTGAATGCCAAAACATTTCCTGCTGTTTAGCCTGTCGAAGAGACTTATCAGCAATACCGGTTAAACGCTCAAACTCACTTTCAGTCTGTATAAGTTGTTTTGAACCTGAAACAATCTTGTCTTGTAATTTTGCAAGTTTCTCTCGTTGATTAGACTGCTGCTGCAAGCTGACAAGTTCAATTTGTTTATTGCCTAGACCTGAAGTTTCCTGGTGAAGATTACCCAACTGTTTTTCTTGCGAGACAATTTTATTTGTAACTGAAGTAACGTCATTTTGAATAGATATAAATTCTGATGAACTTTTACTTTCTTTTAGTGCAGATTCAGTTGCAATTTTTTTAGCACTATCCAGCTGATTAATTTTATTAACATAACTTTCTATTTGTTGACGTTCAGCTTTTAGTGAATCAACTTCTTCAAATGATTTCTTAGCTTTTACCAGTTCTTTCTGGGAAAAAATAAATTCCCGATCAGCATCATCTCTAAGCTGGACAGATTCAATCATTTGCTGCTGAATTTTATTCAATTGATCTTTTTGCCTGTTTAACTCATCAAACTGGGCTTTTATTTTTTGTGCTTTATTAGCAGCATCTACTACCTTCTGCTTTGAAGTGATCCCTGCCTGTTGCAGCTGTAAATCTGATAATTTCTTTTTAGAGCTTTCCAGTTCTGCAAATTTCTCAACTATGTCCTGAGATGACTGCTTTTCTAAAAGCACATTTTGAAAACTGGCATTCGCATGTTGTTTTAGCTTTAACGATTTTTTTAATTCTGGTTTAAGTATTTCAAACTGTTGTTCAATTTCATTTTCAGTATTCAACTCAGCACTTTGAAGAATACCTTTGATCTGATTTTCCAGATCCCTGATATCATGAACAATGACTGACGCCTGTTGTTTGAGCTGATCTTCGATTCTTCTATAAATGTGAGTTTGAAACAGTTGCCCAAAAATCTTTTCCCGCTGGGCGGAATCGGCTAATAGTAAGTCTCGAAATTTTCCCTGCGGTAAAACCATCACCTGTCTGAATTGTTCCACATTCAATCCGGTAATAGTTTCAATTTGCTGATTGGTATCTTTTACTTTTCTTGCCACCATCAAAGTTAATTCACCCTGTTTATCAATACTCCATAAAGTGGCTTCACCGTTGTGTCTGGTAAATCCATCACCTCGGGCTTTGGGTCTATCCTGTTGCGGGGATCGCTTTACCCGGTACTGTTTTCCGGCAAGTTCAAAGTCCAGTGTAATTTCTGTTAATGTATTTGCATCAGCCTGATCACAGCGCATTTCGCTGGCATCACGTTCATCAGCCGTAGTTTTTCCATACAGTGCAAAACAGATAGCATCCAGAATTGAACTTTTACCAGCACCGGTCGGACCATTGATCAAAAATAACGGGCTTTGCCCTAAAAGACTAAAGTCTATTTCCTGTAAACCGGCAAAAGGTCCAAAGGCTTGAATGGATAGTTTAAGAGGTTTCACTATGAGTCAACCTGGCTGTGGTGTAAAGACGATACTGTTTCCTGCAAGGCATCAGCCTGTTTTTCATCCAGATCCCTGCCCGTTACCTGTTTGAAGAAATCATGAAACATTTCAAGTTCACTACGCCTGATTTTATCTCTGTTGACTGATTGTTGATCTGTTGAAGCCATCAAACCAGGTTTCTCGAGATGTAATACGTTGGGATACACGACTCTTAGTTTTCCCATGGCATCCAGAATGGCATGAGTATCGGTTAAGCGAACCAGTAAATAATCTTCTGCATTTGGGTCAACCCTGCCCTGCTGTAAAATCTCTTCCAGTTCTCCTTCAATGATTCGCATATCATGTAATGGGCTTAGTGGTAAGTGAGTAATTTCTTTCAAGGTATTATCGTCAAACTCTACTAGTGTCACGCCTTTATGTTGATTTTGTTCCGAGAAACTGTATTTCAATAACGAGCCGGAATAACGAATGTATTGTTCATTTTTATATTGAGGCCCGTGCAAATGCCCAAGAGCTACATAATCGAAGCCTTTGAAAAGACTCGCTGAAATTCTGTCAGCTCCGCCGATAGATAACGGACGCTCAGATTCCGACTCTTCTGCACCATCAACAAAACAGTGACTGATGATGATATTAGCTGATTGCTCATCCTTATTATCTTCAATAAGTTTGATCAGGTAGGCATGAGCCTGCTCATAACCCGATAAATCCACATTAAACTGATTTCGTACATGCTCGGGATCGTTATAAGGAATACCGTAAAAACACAGGCTTTCATGCTTATTTTGAATAATCACAGGCTCAGTAACATTGCCCAGATCCCCTAGAATATATAAACCGGACTGTTTTAACTGGTTGGCAGCAAACCGTAGGCGCTCCGCACTGTCGTGGTTACCGGGTATCAAAATGACAGGCACTGATAAATCTACACAAATGGTTTTCAGGATTTTATCAAGCAATTCAACTGCTGTAGCCGGAGGAATTGATCTATCATAAATATCACCCGCAATGATCAGTGCATCGACTGATTCTTGCTTTATGTACTGAATCAGTTGATCCAGCACATAAGACTGATCATCAAGTAAAGATACATTGTGAAACTGACGTCCTATGTGCCAGTCTGAGGTGTGAATAAATTTCATCATAGTAAAAATAATTGTAAGGGAGACTCTACGTTTTCTTCAATTTTAAGGCACTCATTATCTTCCTGATTCACTTGCTGGCATATCCCATTTGACCTATATCATAACAAGCTACTATTCCAGATTCTAATGTAGAAAATCATTAAAAAAAATAGATAATACTCCCTGATTGAACTAAAACTATTACGTACTTAAAATATCTTTTACAAGACATCAATATTATAGTTCACCACACTACAGGAAAACTTTAATTGAATGCTTAACCGTCTCAATATTCATCACCATATATTTCTGTTTGCTACCATGTTGCTGTTGTGGATATTGTTGACAGGATCTCTGGCACTGGATGAACTCTTTGCTGGTATCATGGTAGCAGCCGTGGTTTCCCTGATCTCTGCCCCCTATATCAATATTTTTGATGGCATTCGATATACCCCGACCGCAATAGTTTCATTACTTACCTATCTGGGATACTTTTTTATTGCGCTGATTAAAGCAAATTTCGATATGGCTCATCGGGTTCTTTCCCCTTCTTTACCCATCAGCCCAGAACTGCTAGAAATCGATACAAAACTGGAATCCAGACTTGGCCAGATGTTACTGGCGAATAGCATCACTCTGACACCGGGCACTTTAGCTGTCGAGTTAAGGCATAACAAAATATTAGTACACTGGATTGCCGCCCCCGAAGGCATCAGCCTGGAACAGGCAACTCAGGATATAGCCACCGGCTTCGAAAAACATATTTCAGGATTCCTCAAGTGACCTTTAACCTGCTGGAACAAATAGCGGTTGGCTTTATCGGAGCCGCCTTACTGCTGGGTCTCATTCGACTCATTATCGGCCCTGATGCACCTGACCGGGTTATTAGTGCTGACACCATGTCAGTTACCATCACCGCTGGACTGACTGTATTTGCAGCTTATTTCAATAGCCCTCTTTTTCTTGATGTTGCACTGGTTTATGGTGCTATCTCTTTTATCGGAATAATAGCGATCTCCCGGGTTATTGAGGGAGGAAGATCATGAGACTTATTGCCGATGTCATACTACTTCTTGGGGCAATATTTTGCTTTTTAGGCGCTTTGGGGCTGATTCGAATGCCCGATATTTACAACCGCATTCAGGCGGGTACCAAGGCAGCAACATTAGGTTCAATTGCGATCATTTTAGGCGTAGGTCTACTTTACCCTGAATGGTGGACAAAATTACTTTGCATCATTGGCTTTCTGTTATTTACCAGTCCAGTCAGCTCCTCTGTACTTTCACGCGCTGTGTACCTGTCAGGCATTAAACCCTGGACTAAACCTTCCAAACAGCAGAAACCTTTAAACACCTCTGGTGAAAAGACATGACCTGGGTTATCGCATTGATGGTTATCATAATGTTAGCCGGGGCTATCACCGTTTTGTTTGTAGAGAGCCATGTTTCTGCTATCGCCGCTACATCAGCTGTATCACTGGCCCTGTCGGTATTATTCGTCATCCTGCAAGCACCTGATGTTGCGATGACCGAAGCAGTTGTCGGTTCTGGTTTAAGCACGGTTATTCTGGCACTGGCTTTATTCCGAATTAATAAAAACCACGGTAAACAACAGTCGGAGCAAAATGATGCGTAATGTCAGTGCTTTAGTGTTTGCTTCTGGTCTTGCTTTTTTACTGCTGGTCATCACCTGGCAATTCGTTGTCGGTGGTGCTCCTATGTTAATCGGTGAAGCAATATTACAACAGGGAGCCGATGAAGTCGGAGCTGCCAACCTGGTTACTTCAGTGGTACTGGGTTACAGGGGAATTGATACGCTGGGAGAAATTGCGATACTTTTTACCGCATCTACCGCAACATCACTGGTGTTAAGCTCATTATCTACAAAATCATCTTCAAACAAAAAAGAAAGCATCAGAGATGAAGGCACTATCCTGGCCAGCAGTGCCAGTTTGTTTTTCCCTCTACTCATTACCCTTGGCATGTACATTATTCTGCACGGTCATTTAACACCGGGCGGTGGTTTCCAGGGCGGTGTTATTCTGGCAGCTGCTTTCTTTCTACCCTTGCTAGCAGTACCCGGACGCGGGGTTAATCACAGTGGACTGGCTCTGGTCGAAGGTTTTGCCGGCGCATCTTTTATAGTGATTGGCATTATCGCGTTATTTCAGGGCAATGCTTTTCTACAACCTTTTTTTAGTCACGGTGAAATGGGTTCACTTCTTTCAGCCGGTACACTGCCATTACTTTATACCGCAGTTGGTTTGAAAGTGGGTGCAGAGCTTTCCGGCTTACTGGCTAATTTGGCTGAGATTGGTGAAATAGTGCCAGAATCAACTGACCTGGAAGAATCATCACTGCAAACGGAGAGTAACGGATCATGACTACAGACCTGATTCACTGGTTACTCTACGGCGGAGCCATGGGTTTAATCGTTATAGGTATTGTCGGTGTGGTGACATTGAACAATATCTTCCGCATCGTTCTGGCTCTGGTCATCGCTGAAGCAGGAGCCAACCTGTTACTGGTGATTGCCGGTTATCGCTTCGATGCAATTGCGCCCATTTTAACGGGGTCGTCGGTTAACCAGCTGATGGTCGACCCGGTTCCACAGGCGATGGTATTAACTTCTATTGTCATCGGTGTCGGTATTCAGGCACTGGCACTGGCGTTGGTCCTAAAAGTTTATCAAAACTACAAAACTCTCGATATACGTGAAATCCACCAGAGACTATCGACTGACATCGACAGTAATAGCGGCGTGATTTCTCTGTTAAGCAGCGAGCAGCCTGCGGGTGAACGTCCTTTACCTGAGCCATCAGCACAAAATGAAACTGCTCAGCTAAACCAGGGAGGTGACAAATGAATAACATAGCTTTCAATGTCGCGCTACCTTTGCTCACCGCATTTCTATTACCCATCATAAGCAATAATTCAAAATCAGCTGCGCGCTTTATCGGCCCCTTCGTTCTGCTGGCGATGCTTGGGTTCGCACTGGCTTACTTTAATATGCTTGAACACCCTATAGCCATTGCTCTCGGCGGCTTCCGTCCACCGCTAGGCATCACTTTTCATCTGGATAATCTTTCATTATTAATGGCCTGCATTATCCCGTTAATCATGTTACTGCTATGGCCCTACGCCAACAAAGAAGGCTATCGTGAAGAATCATTATTATTACTGCTGGCCGGTTCAGCAAGTGGACTGGCTTTATCCAGTGACCTGTTTAACATTTACGTTTTCTATGAACTACTTTCTGTTGCTTCCTTTGGACTGGCTGCTGCCAATCGTACCGGTGCCGCTTTTGCAGCTACTTTTCGTTATCTGGTCATGAGCGGACTGGGCACGGTTTTGGCATTAACCGGTATCGGCCTCATCTACACCCAGACCGGCACACTAAATTTAGCTCATATCGGTTTGCTGGCTTCTCAGCTTAATAACCCGGTTGGACTCTCTGCATTCGCATTAATCGTTGTCGGTATAGGTGTCAAAGCTGAAATTTTTCCAGTCAATGGCTGGGTTCCAGAAGTGTATTCCACCGCAAGTCCACGTATCAGCGCCCTGCTCGCAGGACTCATTTCAAAACTGGCGGTACTGGTTATCATCAGACTGCTGGTGGTGGCTTACCAGGTACCTGAAGCATTAAATTTACTACTGGTTCTGGGTATGCTCGGCATCTTCTGGGGTGAACTATCGGCCTGGCGTTCCAGGGATTTGAAACGGATGTTATCTTTTTCATCCATCGGTCAACTGGGCATGGTGCTGGTCGCTTTTTCTATTCCCGGTGAAGCCGGTATGTTCGCCGGTATCGCTATGATGTTACATCATCTCATCGTCAAACCTGCACTGTTCATGCTGACAGAATACTGGAACGGAGCAATCGACAAACTGAAAGGCGCTGCTAAAAGCTCACCTCTGGCAGCTATATTATTCATGATATTTGCATTGTCATTGATTGGCGTACCGCCTCTACCCGGTTTCTGGGCAAAACTATTACTGGTGAACGGCCTTGTGGAAGCCAGTGCATCACTCTATATCACTGCCCTGGTAGTTCTATTAACGGCAACCGTTATCGAAGCTCATTATTTAATGCGCACAGCTATACATATTTATTCCAAAGGTAAAAAGAAGCAGCGCAAAAAACTTCATCAGACACCCTTCAATTTAACCATTGTATCTGTATTCGCTGTGGTGTTGATTGTGGCACTTGTCACTCTGGCGCCTTTAGGCAATAAGCTAAATAAGATTGCAGCAGAAAGTAGTGACCGTGCTTTGTATATAAATACCACGTTTTCAACAAAGCAGGCCCCGATGAGAAAGCAAACAAGTCTGGATCAACAAATGAGTAAAGTTCAATGAGTGCACTTGATACCTTACTATTACTCTCGTTAATAACAGCGGTTATTTCCGGACTGGGACAAAAACAGCATTTGATCGGCTGGGTAACGGCAGCTTTATTTACCGCTCAATTTTTGAATTTACTGTTCATGGGAAGCCTCGGTTATGGCGGCGCAGCCATAGAATCTTCTTTCAACCTGTCCATACTTGGCCAACCACTTAGCTGGCGCTTTGATGGCCTATCCTGGTTTTTTGCACTGATCACAATCGGTGCTGCTTTAACCAGTTCAATGTTTGCAGCCGGATCGTGGGCTAAAGACCATCTGAAACATGGTGGCAAACCAGGGTTGTTACAATTTTCAATCGCACTCAATGTATTTGCCATGCTGGTTTTGCTCGGCAGTGGCGACCTGCTTTCACTGTTCATCGGATGGGAACTGGTCAGCTGGGCAAGTCTGTTATTGATGGTGATAGCCGGTGGTAAAGCCACTGAATATGGATTGAGGTACATCGTTTACGCTACGGCAGGAGCCATGGCTGTTCTGGCTGGTCTCGGGTTTATTTACCATTTAACCGGATCATTTTCCTATTCTGATCTGGCCGCTATAGCCCCTAAATTTAATACAGTACAAGTCACTACTCTGAGCCTGTTATTCATCGTGGGCTTTGGTATCAAGATGGGCTTGATTCCATTCCATCTTTGGCAAGCAGATGCCTATGCAGAAACACCCGGTCCCGGCACAGCATTTCTGGGTTCTATATCTTCTCGCATGGGTCTTTATGCCATTCTGGTTGTCATCATTCAGTTAGTGGGTCTGGCACGACTGATAGAAATTGAAATACCTTATACCTTCTTTTCTCTGCGTGATTTTATCATGTGGATCGCGGCTTTCACCACGATCTTTGCAACCTTCACGGCTCTTCGTCAAAATGATGCACGTCGATTATTAGCCTGGCATGGCATCGGTCAGGGTGGTTATATGTTGATGGGTGTGCTTGTACTCGATCCCTTTGGCAGTGCCGGTGGTTTGATGCATGTATTTAATCACGCGACTTATCAGGCAGCACTGTTCCTGTCGGTTTCATCGGTTATCTATCGCACCAAAACATCAGATTTAAACCAGCTTGGTGGGTTGGTTGCTCGCATGCCCTTAACTTTTATGGTGATGCTGGTCGGCATTATCGGCCTGGCAGGCATTCCACCCATGAACGGTTTTGTGTCCAAGTGGCTGGTGTATCGTTCACTGATTATTGAAGGCATGCCATTACTTTTTGTGGCCGCAGTTATAGGCACATTGGGCACGATTCTTTCGGTGTATAAACTCATTCATAATACGTTTCTGGGACAACTTCGACTGGAACATGAACAGATTCGTGAGGTGCCCTGGAGCATGATGATTCCTATGCTGTTGTTATCGGCCGTGGTCTTTATCACCGGTTTCATGCCGGGACTGGTGTTGGACTGGGTGGCTGCTGCACAGGCATCCATAGGTATTCCTCAGGTTGTGCATCACCTCGGTGGCGTTGAATCTACCCGAGGTAGCCTTGACATGATTTGGATATGTGGCGTGTTATTTGGTGGATTTGGTGTCGGAGCATTACTGTTTTACTCTGGTAATAAGACTAAACGCGTTCACCAGCTGGACAATTATGCCGGCGGACATTTCCTCACAGCCGATACCCGCTACCATTACAGTAATAATTTTTATGCCGGCCTGATGCACCATATCGGTGGCTGGTATCGAGGCACCTTCCAATGGCTTGAAGCATCACTGGTTTCAATTGTCAGTCTGTTGAGCGGCTTCACTCAGATACTCTTTAACAGTTTTCATCCAGCTCTGTTTTTATTGATAGCAGCAACGCTTTCACTCTACTTTTTTACAGGACAATAGATGGCGATGAACGATATTCTACTCACCATCATAGAAGTTATCATGATGCCGATAGTGGCCTTCATCATCGGTTTATTCATGGTTTTGATGATGCGCAAACTTGCGGCTAGATTACAGCGACGTGTCGGTCCTCCCCTGTTTCAACCGTTGTATGACATCATCAAGCTGTACGGCAAACAGACCCAGGTATCACATGGTTTAATTCATGACATTGGCATCGTTATGGCCGTGGGTGGATATGTGGCCGCTGAAGCACTACTGCCCGTTCCCGGCATGAATGGTATCGCTGCTCAAGGTGGCATTATCACACTGGCTTACCTGACCATGGTGCCTTCTCTTGGCTTGGCACTCGGGGTTGGTCAATGCGCAAACCCGAATGGTTCAATAGGTATATCTCGCGCACTGACTTCAATGCTGGCTTATGACATTCCTTTTATCATCGTCATTTTCGGTGTCGCTTATCAATTTGGCAGCACCAATCTGGTGGACATTATTGCTACCCAGCAGGCAGGTGGATTCAGCACCTGGGGTATCAGTGAAATGCCAGTGCTTGCACTTGCCGGATTATTCGCTATGCATGCTTCGCTTGGAAAACAACCTTTTGAAATCTATATTGCACCAGCAGAAATAGCCACTGGCCCTATGGTCGAAATGGGTGGGAAGTTTCTGGGTGGTTTATTCGTCATGCAAAGTTTTCAGCTTTATACCGCCAGTGTGCTTTACGTTTCACTATTTCTGGGTGGTGGAGAAAACTGGATTACCTTTCTGCTGAAGTGTTTTGGTGTCCTGGCAATACCTGTTGTTATCGCTTACCTTTTCCCTCGTTATCGCACCGATGATCTTGTGCGTCTGGTGTGGAAGTGGCCTGTCATGCTGGCGCTGATTGGTATCGCGTTCGTGATGAATTAAAGGAGCCAATCGATGAGAAAGCCTAATGAGTAATACTGACCTCGATAAAATTGAAGTAAACCAGAAACCGGTCGCAAAGCGTAGCAATCCATTTGCTAATGTGTTTGATGAACTGGTCAGCTTCTGCCGTTCTCGTTCGATGTTCATGCTGCACTATTGCACCGGTTGTGGTGCAATAGAATTACCCCCGGCCATGACATCTCGTTTCGATATGGAAAGACTGGGCATTCAGCCGATGGTTACACCACGTCAGGCTGACATCCTGCTGATCACCGGTTATGTTTCTATCAAAACATTAAAACGGGTCATACTGACATATGAACAGATGGGTGCGCCTAAATACGTTATCGGAATCTGTTCCTGCACCGTCAATGGCGGCATGTACTGGCAAAGTTATGCTACAGCAAAAAAACTGGACGAGTATGTTCCTGTCGATTTATATATCGCCGGTTGTATGCCCAGACCGGAAGCGGTGATGGAAGGTCTGCAGCAGTTGATGGAAAAGATTAAAACCGATGAAGCTAATTCGTGGAAACAGTACTACGCGAACTACGACTATTATCTCGGCAATCAACAACATTTATTTGGAAATAACTGGCAGACACCAACCGATATTATCGGTGAAGCCAAAACTTATAAATTAGAAGGCCCCAATACTCTGGGTGAACACACAAAAATTCTTGAGTCAGTTCAACGTCCGCTGGAACCATTGGAGATGAAGCTATGAGTGCCGCACACTCTCAAAATCTCAATGTACTGTTGCAGGAAATTGAAGGCATACACCTCACCCATCATAATCCACGCCGTTTACGTGCTGATATTGCTGCCGAAGCTCTGCCCGCATTACTCGCATTACTGCGAGGACGTGCCAGTTATGTCCATCTATCTGCAATTTCCTGCGTCGACTGGATCGAGGAAAACCAGTTCGAACTTGTTTATCATCTGTGGTCTTATGAAACATCGGTACTGATTTCAGCTCATATTCGAATTCCTCGAGACCCCGGTATTTATTTATCTGTATTTGATATTTATACACCCGCTGCATTTTTTGAACGTGACATCCACGAAATGTTTGGCCTTTACTTTGAAGGCAGTCCAGACATGAGTAAGTTCATTTTAACCGAATGGAATGGACCACCTCCCATGCGCAAAGACTTTAATTCAGAAAAATGGGTTATGGAAACATTCAGCTGGCAGGAGTATCACCCGGACTGGTTGAAAGACCTTGAGAAACAGGGTGGTGGTGTAGTCAGCACTCCTGAATCTATCAGGATGAAGGAGCACTAAAATGAGACCTGAAAACTATCAGTCGGTTAATCATCCGCCCAGCAATGAATTCGAACTCAACTTTGGCCCCAATCATCCGGGAATTGAAGGCAACTATGCGCTGAAAGTCAAACTACAGGGTGATACGGTTGTCGAAGCCAGAGCCGATGCCGGTTACCTGCACCGTGGTTTCGAAAAATTGATGGAAGACCGCCTGTGGATTCAAAATATCGCACTGGTTCCACGCATCTGTGTGCCCGATCCTGTTCCAATGGAAGTGTGTTATTCACTAGCCGTTGAAGATCTTGCCGGCATTGAAGTTCCTGAAAGAGCCCAGTGGCTACGCGTTTTACAACTGGAATTATCCCGCATTGCAGCACATTTATTTTACTTCGGTGGGCACGCAGCCACGACCGGCATGTATACACCTATGTACTGGGGTGTTGCCGATCGAGACCTGTTACTTGATTTATTTGAAGAACTGACAGGAGGCCGTGTTTACAGTATTTACAATTTACCCGGTGGAGTAAGGCAGGATATCCCGGATGGTTTTCTACAACGGGTCACTGACACGCTGAATTATATTGATGGCCGTTTAAAAGATTACGACAATTTGTTTTTTACTAATCAAATTTTTGTTAAGCGAGCAAAAGGCATTGGCACTATTAATCAGGAACAGGCTCTCGAATGGAGTGTTACCGGCCCTAATCTACGTGCCTGTGGTCTCGAATTTGATGTACGACGTGATGACCCCTATTTGATTTATGATCAGCTTAAATTTGATATACCTACTGAACAGGCAGGTGATGCCTGGGCTAGAACCCTGGTTAGACGCCTTGAAATGGTCGAGAGTATTCGCATCATTCGTCAGGTAGTCAAAGCCTTACCGGATATTAAAGGCCCTGTTCGAACCCCTATTCCTAACCCTCTGGCCTGGCGTGTGCCCGCTGGAGACAGTTATGCAAGAGTCGAGTCATCCAAAGGTGAACTGGCTTATTATGTCGTCTCAAACGGTGGAGAAAAACCTTACCGTGTTCATATTCGAGGACCATCTGCCATGCATGCTGTTCAGGTGCTGGAAAAATTAGCCGTTGGCTGTCGTGTTGAAGATGTCGCTCAAACCATGTTTTCTCTGGATGCCTGTCCTCCGGAGGTGGATCGATGAAATTAAATCTGAAGCCTAAAAAAACACCCGTGATAGATCACAGCGATTCCGGTTCACTGCTCAATCCGCTTAAAAATTTACAATTTCTGGCGCGTAAACCAATTACAGAACCGTTGAAGCCGAGACTAGCCTCACTGAATTATCGCGGCTTTCACTTGAACGACTGGGAAGAATGTGTCGGTTGTGCAAGCTGCCAAAAAATCTGTGATAACGCTGCAATCACCATGGTGGAAATTCCCAGCCTGCCTAATGATCCGGTAAAAGGTATTCGTAACCATCGCCCGGCTATCGATTACGGTCGCTGCTGCTGGTGTGCGCTTTGCGTGGATATCTGTCCCAGTTCTTCACTGTCTTTATCGCGTGAGTATGTACACACCTGCGATCAGGAGCACATCGACAGCTATTTTATTCTGCCTGATCCAAATGGCATGCATAAAGAGCATTTTGGTAAAGGCTGGCAAAAAACAGAACACTCCGATTTACTCAGCCTGACCCGCAGTGCAATGGCTGAACTGGAACCTGAAACCAGAATTGATAATTTTGATGAGATTGTCGATGGCTTTACCCCGGAACAGGCTGTGCTTGAAGCTTCACGCTGTGTGCAATGTGGCATGTGTCATGACTCCTGCCCTACCAATATGCATGCACCGGAATATATTCGAGCTATCTGGAATAATGATGCCGAAGAAGCCGTTCGCCAGATATATCGCACCAATCCTTTTGCACACGTTTGTGGCCGAGTTTGTACCAGACGCTGCGAAGATGCCTGCTCCATCGGTATTCGTGGAGAGCCCATTGCCATTCGTTGGCTAAAGCGTTATGCGATGGATTCTGTCAGCCATGAACGTATTAAAGAAATTGTCAACGAAGGCAGCACCTCTAAATCCAGTGGCAAGAAGATCGCTATTATTGGTGCAGGACCTGCGGGTCTTACTGCCGCCTTTGACCTGGTTCGTTCAGGTCATAAAGTTGAAGTATTCGAGGCCCTGCCCCATGCCGGTGGTATGACCCGTTACGGCATTCCTGAGTATCGTCTGCCATTCGATACCTTGCAGCAGGATATCGATATTATTACTTCTCTTGGCGTGACGATTCATTATGATTGTAAAATCGGTAAAAACAAACGGATGAGCACACTGCATAAAAACTTTGATGCTGTTATTTTAGCTATTGGCCTGTCTCAAGGTCGCCAGACGCGAATCAAAAACTCCGATCATCGACATGTTTATCGTGCCGTAGATTTATTACAGAAAATATCCAGTGGTGAAGAATTTGAACTGCCACACAGTGTCGCAGTCATCGGTGGCGGTAATGTTGCCATGGATATAGCCCGTTCTCTGGCTAGATTGCAAAAACAGCAATACGGTAAAGTTCAGATAACCTTGACGGCCCTCGAAGAGCAACAACATTTTATGGCCGACCCGGATGAAATTAAAGAATCTCTGGAAGAAGGCATTATCATTAAAGATAGCTGTGGACCTCAGGGCTGTGAAATCGATACTGACGGAAAGCTGATAGGCCTTAAAACCTGGAAAGTCACTTCTATTTTCGATGAACAGCATCGATTTGTACCTCAATATGATGAAGAACAGGAAGTGGTTCATAACTGTGAGGCAGTCATAGAAGCAATTGGGCAATTTGCCGATACCTCTCTACTGGGTAAAGAACTCACCGAACAACTGGAATGGAATCGCGGCAGGTTACAGGTAGACGCAGATGGCAGAACATCAGAGGACTGGTTATGGTCAGCCGGTGACTGTGTTAACGGCCCGGACGTTGTACATGCCGTTGCTGATGGACATCGGGTTGCTGCCAGTATTGAGCAACAACTTATGTCCACAACTAAAAAGAATTCTTCAGGTAAATAAAATGGGCAGAGATTCAGAAAATACCAGCAGCAGCCGAGAATTGCTGGCATCAAAAAAAACACTGAGAGAAATCCTCGAAGTCGCAATTCAATTTGAAAAAGCAGCGCAGGATTTTTACACTGACCTAATCCCCAAAGTCGGTAAGCAAATTCGCTACCTGGTTGAAGAACTGGCCGAAGAAGAAGAGCAGCATTACAATTTATTCTCTGAATTGCTGGTCAACCCAGAAATAGAAAGCCAATTATCTGACATGGTAGCAACGCCTCCCAGCAACAACCGGTTTTCAGATGCTGTCCAGGCCAAAGACATGGGAGAAACCCCGGATGACCAGTCTATTTTGCAATATGCACTGTCCCGTGAACAGGCTGCCATGGAACAATACACCTCTCTAGCAGCAGAAGTTGAAGAAGGTCCAATTAAAGATTTATTCACCTATCTCGCCCATGAAGAAACTGAACATAAAAATGAATTAGAAAAGATATATTACAAAGTCATACATTCGGGTGGTGTATGACAAGCTTCCAATCTGGTGTTTAGCTTGAAAATTGGCGTAGGGTGTGCCGCGCGCACCCTACATGTATCATGACTGAAACTGGACATTTACAAATGTTAGCGGCTAATAACCAGGTACTTTTTAAGAAAATCAGTTCAATAAAAAATATTTCTCAAACTCGCATAACTTTTTGAAACATTGATAGAATACTCTTTTTTATCAACATCAGAATATCATGCCACTATCTCCTTCTATCGAGCGTAAATTAGTCCACACACGTAAAGTAACCTGTGAAGGCTATCTAAGAGATGATGGTTTAGTCGATATCGAAGGGCACCTGGTAGATACCAAACCTTTTGATTTCCCCAATAAAGATCGTGGTGGTTTTATAAAAGCAGGAGAAGCTCTACATGGTATGTCGATTCGAATCACCATCGATAGAGATATGTTAATCAAAGATGCAAGTGCTGTGATGGATTACACACCGTACGATTATTGCAAATCTATTTCTGATATTTTCAAACAATTGATTGGCGTTCAAATTGGACCCGGCTGGAGAGGAAAATTAAGAGATATCATGGGCGGCACCAAAGGCTGCACACATCTAACAGAGTTATTAGGTCCTGTTGCAACCACTGCTTTTCAAACTTTAGTCAGTCTGGATGGACCTGATGGCGAGAATTCAGATAACCAAAGCCAGGTAAATCAACCTTCAAAATTTATCAATAGCTGTCATAGTTATGCCAATACCAGTCCTGTCGTTAAAGAATTCTGGCCTGAAGTTTTTCAGAACGCTACCAAAAAAAGTGATTAGTAAGGCCCCTCAAAATTCAGCAATTACTTTCATTGAAATTTATCTTATGAAAAGACTAAAAGCTTCAACTTTGACCTTTCGAGATGGCAATTGAAAATAGCTTTCAACCAAAAACTGACTTTTACGAACATAAAAAAAGCCACCTAATTTCAGGTGACTAAATTTACAGTCTTGAAAACTATTATTTAATTCTACGTCGACGAGCAAGCGCAAAGCCTACTAATCCTGCACCAAATAAAATGATAATTGAAGGCTCTGAAACTAATGTTGTACTAATAGTTACGTTATCCAGACCCCAGCTTTCATCACTAATTGACTGTAGACCTGTTGCCATGAAGCTTAGGTCGAGTAAAGAGGAATAGTCCGTTGTAGTAAAACTTAAATGATATGTAGAGTCCCCAAAAAACTATAACCAAGTTTATTTACTGCATCAGGAGCATTTGTTGAAATCAATATCGATGAAACTACCATAATTAATAACAGAGACTTAATAAATACAAGCCTATTTAAAATTGTATAACTGTAAAGAAAGTATTACCAATTACATAACTAATGCAAAAAATTGACAACTACGAATATCAGTACATTTTTTAAAATAGCTAACTTTTTGGGATGTATTTATGAGAATTAGTAGTCATTATTCAACTTTGAGTGCTACTTGTATTGGTAATTTTGAAATTAAACCATATACTTTATAGGTCTTTTATAGTACGAAAATTGGAGCAATCACCAATTGAGTATTTTGGACATAAGTACTATTAAGAGATAAATTTAATGTATTAGGATTGAGAAGTTATCAAATGATAAATTCTAAACAAAAACATAGAATCTTGGCAGTAACTGTTGGACTCGTAATTCTAAGCTCTGTAGCGATATTACAAATTCCCAATAAGACTGAGTTAAAATCACTTATTGTTCAGGGTACAGATATAGCGTCTGTAAAAGTAGCAGTCTCATCCGTTGGCGGTGAAATCACTCACGAGCTCGGCATCATCAATGCTGTCAGCGTCAAGCTGAACAATACCAGCCTCCAAACTCTGCGCCAGCATCAAGATATTCTGCATATCTACGACGATAGCCCTGTTGAACTCTCTGGCAAACCCAGTGATAGTTCACAGGTCAGTATGTGCGAACCCAGTAGTGACCAGTATCTCAACACTTGCTACCCAACTTTTACTGGAGCATCTGCATTGCATTCAGAGGGTATTACTGGAGATGGCGTAACAGTTGCTGTACTCGATACCGGTCTGTGGAACAAAAGTCACCTGATCGATGATAGCAATGGCTATAGAGTACTGGCCCAGTACGATATCAATAAACCCGACAAAAAAGCCGAAAGTGACATTCATGATGACAGTGGCCATGGTTCACACGTTACCAGTATCATCATGAGTTATGGCCAGACCACGTCACAACTTTACAATGGCATGGCGCCAGAAGCCGATCTGGTTTCGGTACGTGTATTCGATGCAGATGGTCAAGGCACCTATGCCGGGGTTATTTCAGGCATTGACTGGCTCGTTGCAAACAAAGATACCTACGACATCCGGGTACTCAACCTTTCCCTCAGTGCTCCACCAAAATCTTATTATTATGATGATCCACTCAATCAGGCTGTTATGGCAGCCTGGCAAGCGGGTATCGTAGTAGTTGCCTCTGCAGGCAACACCGGCCCAGATCCTATGACTATCGGTGTGCCCGGCAATGTTCCTTATGTCATTACCGTAGGCGCAATGACTGACAACTATACACCTGATGATTCAGGCGATGATGTGGTCGCTTCCTTCTCGGCAGCAGGCCCCACCCATGCTGGTTTTGTTAAACCTGATATGGTTGCACCCGGTGGACATATTCTAGCGCTACTGGATAAATCAGGGCACCAGCTTGCCATTGATCATCCTGAATTTATGGAGCCCACTTATAGAGAATTTTTTACCATGTCTGGTACATCACAGGCCACAGCGGTTGTCACCGGAGCAGTAGCTCTGATGCTGCAGGCCGATCCAAGCCTGACACCGGATGACGTTAAATGCCGCCTGATTGATTCCGCTCGTACTGCGAGCACCCGTAAAGGTAAACTGGCCTACAGCATCCTACAGCAAGGTTCTGGCATGGTAGATGCCTATAACGCGGTTTACAGCACAGCCATAGGTTGTGCCAATCGCGGCATGGATATCAGCAAAGATCTGGATAATATCGAGCACTACGGCGGCCCGGTTAACCAGGATGAAGTAGGTAACTATTACCTGATGGATCCCGATGGTGGTCAATATACACTGTGGGATGGCAGTTATTCACAGAGCACAGGTTACATCTGGGCTGATGGTTACATTTGGGCCGATGGTTACATTTGGGCCGATGGTTACATCTGGGCTGATGGTTACATCTGGGCTAATGGTTACATCTGGGCCAATAGTTACATCTGGGCTGATGGTTACATCTGGGCAGACAGTTACATCTGGACTACTAACTTAAGTGAGGGAGCAAGCATCAACAGCTGGGTACCTCAGGAATAAGACGTATGCTGGTAATGTTAAAATAAATACTTGAGTAAGGGAGGAACCTGATTTGAGCAGATTTTTTCTCTCTCAGTATGGTTTACTGAGTTATCTGCAATTTCTTTTTACATTATATTAACAATATGCAGCCACCCTTATAGATAAAATTACTGCAAGGTGTTTTGAGTGGGAAGCGAATGATCACTGCCAATATTAGCATCAGGTATTGTTCTATTTCGACCTGAACGTTTAGCATGATATAAGCGGCTATCTGCTAATTGTAAAACTGATTCAATATTATTTTTTTCACTGCTATGAGCAATGCCAATGCTTACGGTTACTTTTAACCCTTTTGCTTCCTGTTCCCAGTCATTATTTTCAAATTCTAACCGTAATTTTTCAGCAGTTACTACCGCTTCAGCTAAACCCACTTCCGGTAATAGTAAAACAAATTCTTCACCACCAAACCTGGCAGCCAGGCCAGTTTTCTGACAGGCACTTAACAAAATTTCTCCACATTTTTTTAAAACCTGGTCTCCTACTGTATGCAAAAACTGATCATTAATCTGTTTGAAAAGATCAATATCGAGGACAAGAAGTGATAACGAACCCTGCTGCCATAATACTTCCATTTGTTGCTGTAAATAACGTCGATTAGCCAACCCAGTCAGGTGGTCATATTTACTTAAAACTTCAAGATCTTTATTTTTCAATCTCAATACTTCTGCCTCAGCATGAGCAGCTCTAAGTTTGAAGGGAAGAGCAATGGCCTGCATTTGATTAATCACTTTAATCCCTTTTATCTCTTCCCTCAGTTCTGTGTATAGCGATAAATATTTAAAAGCATCGGCAATATTTTCACTTTTTTCAGAAGCTTCGGAAAAAAGTTTATAAGCATTCCAGAGAATTTCATTTGATTCACTATATTCAGCAAGGCCTATAGTTTGCTGTAATGCTTCTAACGCTTGTGGAAAATTCTCTTGTTTTAGATACATTGCACCATATTGCAACATGATACCTGCCTGCAAACCTTTTTCTCCACTGGTTAAACAGAGCTGTAAGGCCTCATCCAGCATTCCTTTTGTCAAAATTTCTGCACCGGGTATGTTCGAACATTTAGCCCTCTGTAATAACGAATCAGCAAGCTCATGGTAATCTCCTGTTTCCCTGGCCAAACTGATCGCATTATCATGAAATGCTTCAGCTTCTGTGAAATCACCCTGCAGGTAAAATGCCTCACCCAAACCATTTAATATGATCGCCTGTCCATGAGTAACTCCCAGCTCTTCCAGTAAATTAATAGCTTCCTGGTTATAGCCGACTGATTCTGAATACAATTCCAGCCACATATAAATATTTGCAACATTATGCAAAGAATAAGCAAGATTTGGGGATTTTGGTAGCTGCCGATACAAGGCGATAGCTTGAAGGTTATGCTCTAACGCGGCAGGATAGTGACCTAAAAGTTCATTGACTATACCCAGGTTAGTAAGAAAACGAGCCTGTTCAGCAGTGAAACCAGACTGTGTTGCCTGTGGTAGATACTGCTCAAGTAATTCTAAAACCTGAGTATGTTTACCCTGAACCAGTTTTATACCAGCAAGCGTATTAATATTGAGCAGTAGTTCCCGCTGAAAACCCTGTTGTTCTGAAAGTTCAATGGCTTCACGAGCATATTTTTCAGCATCAGCAGTTTTCCCAGTCTTCTTGGCACAAATCGCAAGATAGCCAAGAGCTTTTACTTGGAACTGAACAGCCCCACTCTCTCGTGACTGGCTTAATAAGTCTCCAGCCAGTTCACATACCTGATCCGGATCAGATGACTCAATTTTTTTTAATAATGATTGAAGCGACTGCATTTTAGAAATCTATCATACCGCTAGAATGATTAAGATAAGTATAATCTCAATATATAATTATTCAGCAAAAAACTACCATAAAGCTAAATAAAGTTGCTAAATCGACTGCAGATGCAACCCAATTAATTCTCAGTCTTACTGGTAATTTTTTCCAGGTTACTTCCTGTTTAGATATTTCATTCAATTAAAAAACTCTTGAATCATTAAAACAAAATTTTAGTTACAAATTTCGACTGTTAACCCAATCGACAAAAACATCTCCTGGCATGGCTTTAGCAATAAAATAACCCTGTGCAATATCACAGCCCAGATTACTGAGAAGTTCCCAGGTTTGCTGGTCTTCTACCCCTTCAGCAACAACTTTCATATTTATTTCATGGCCCAGAATAATACAGGTTTTTACAATAGCTCTGGCCTCACTGTCTGTTGTTATTTTATCAACAAAACTGCGATCAGTTTTTAATTCGGTAAAGGGGATTTTATGTAATTGAGAAAGAGATGAATAACCAGTACCAAAATCATCTATTGATAATTTGATTCCTTTCAATCTAAGTCGGGTAAGAATGTCCAGTGATGTCACCAACTCTCCCATTAAAGCACTTTCTGTGACTTCCAGAGTGAGTGATGAGGGATCCAGGCTGTTGTTGTTTAACAGTTCGGTTATTTGCTCAGGTAAGTTCAAACTCATAACGTCATCCGCTGATATATTAACGGATACGGACATCTTTAAATTCTGTTTAAGCCATTGCTGATTTTGATACATTGTCTCATTAACTACCCAGCTGGTTAAATCGCCAATTAGTCCGCTGTGTTCAGCCAGAGGAATAAAACGGTCAGGAAAAATAAGTCCCTGCTCAGGGTGATTCCAGCGTACCAATGCCTCAACAGAAGTCAGTTTTCCAGTTGAGATTTCAAGCTGTGGCTGATAGTACAAAACTAACTGGTTATTTTGGATAGCATAATGAAGATCAGCTTTTGTCAATGAGCTATCGAGAGGGTTCAGATAATTTGAAAGATGATCTGTATGGGCAGTAATATTTTTTCGATTTAATAGAGGTATTAAATTGTATATATTAACTGGCTTACTCAGGACTGTAATAATATCGAGATTATGGGCTTTGCCAAGTTTCTCTGCTGCAGATAACAGTCCTTTATCAGTTCCGCTAATAAGAATTAATGCCGGTTGGTTTTGTTGTGTCGATAATTTTCGCATGACCTCGACTCCATCCATTTCTGGCATATTCAGATCAAGCAACAGAATATCACCTGGATTATAGTGGATCACCTTCTCAAAAAACTTACTTGCCAGGGTATAACCCTGTACATTCAAACCAGCAAGTTCAACTACATCTGAAAGCAATTCCACCATTTCAGGTTCATCATCGATAATGTAGATGGTTATATCATTCATCAGGAATACTCTTTATCTGATTCATTTGCAAGGGAATCAAGCGCCTGTTTAATGACATCTTCTTTTCCGACACAATAGGGAGCAAATGCCTTATCCATAGTTTGAATATGGTCTACTAACCAACTGGTTAGAAATGTTGCCAATTCCTGTGCAGTCAAACTATTTTGCTGTAAGTGTCGCTTTTTCTCCACTAACTGTTTAATTAATAATTGATGTACTTGCAAGTGATTATAGAAGTCAGGGTAATCACAAGTTTTCATTACCGTTTCTTCTCGTCGAAAGTGATACCGGGTATAGTCTTCAAGCTCAGAAAGAATAGATTTCAGAACGTCCTGCTCTACCCCACTCTCTTTTAATTGATTGACTCTTTCAAATATATTCATCAGTTTCCTGTGATCATCATCAATAGAATCAATACCTACTAAAAAAGTATCATCCCGGGCAATAAAATTTGATAAATCGATAGACGTTTGCTGCTGTTGTTTTTTGTCCTGGGCATTTGATATTGAATCACCCAATACAGTTCGTACTCTCTGTGCTAATTCTGATTGAGAATAGGGTTTACTTAGAAGATTAGAAGTAAAACGAGCCTGTCCATTATGAGCTACTGCTTTTTTGGTAAACCCAGAAGTTAGCAATATACTCAGGTCGGGACGATGGGCAGAAGCCTGTTCGGCCAGCTCAAATCCATTGATACCTCCCGGCATCACAACATCACTGAATAGTAATGAAATCGAAGGGTATTTTAAAAGTTGCTTGAGCGCATTCTTTCCATCAGTTGCAGTTATTACACTGTAACCAAGTGACTCAAGTGATTCTCTGGCAATTTCCAGTAGTGCTTCTTCATCATCCACAGCAAGAATAGTTTCATTGCCACCAGGTAAAGGATCAGTCTGTAAAACTGTAACTTCAGTCTCAGGTTCTTCTCCTTGATTACGTGGTAAATACAGGCGAATTGTTGTACCAATTCCAGGTTCTGAATAGACCTTGATATGACCATGGGAACGATTGACAAAACTGAACACCATCGCCAATCCAAGACCAGTGCCTTTTCCTTCAGGCTTGGTCGTATAAAAGGGTTCAAAAATTTTCTCCTGTTTGTCGGTACTAATGCCATTACCGGTATCACTGACTGACAACTGAATATACTCACCCGGGGTTAGACCATGGTTTTGTTTGCAGTAGTTTGCATCAAGTATACTGTTTTTAGTTTCAAGGGTTAACTGCCCACCATCAGGCATTGCATCACGGGCATTGAGTATCAGGTTTATCAATGCATCCTGAAAATCACCCAGATTAATTTCAGTCAACCACAGGTCTTTGGCAAAATATTTGTCAACTTCTACCTCCGGTGTAATGGATCGTATAATCAGACTGTCCATTTCCTTAATGACACTATTGATATTACTATTGACCGTATCGATAGCTTGCTCGCGTGAAAAACCCAGTAATTCACGAGTCAACCGGGCTGCCCGTTTAGTGGCCTTGTCAACAGCATTAATGCGTTTTAGTGCCTTCTCATTATTTCCAACTTCATGTTTGAGAAAGTTAATATTCCCTAAAATAATTCCGAGTATGTTATTGAAGTCATGGGCGATACCACCTGCAAGTTGGCCGATAGCATCCATTTTCTGGGTACGACGTAATTTCACTCTGGAAGACTTGATTGTCTCAATCATCAAGTTAATAGCATTAGCAAGTGCCACGGTTTCTTTGGTGCCAAAGGTAGCCACTGGATTGACAGGGATGCCTTCATGATCGGTATTGCTAATGCTTTTAATAATACTTTTTAGTGGTTTTATAGTGAAATATCTTATACTGAAAAAAAGAAATAAGGTTAAAATTAAAATAAGTATGGCAGTACTGACAACTTTTTCTCGGATAATTTCATTCAGTCTTAGCTGGACATATCGATCCGAGATATAAATTTTAACGGTGGATATTTTTTCCCCTGCCTGCCCCTGGATGATGGCCTGTTCTGTGTAAAATGCTGTTTTTATCTGCTTGAGATGAGCTATACTTTCGACATCATAATCGATGGCATTCCATTCACTATCTCTGATTTTTCCTGATATATAAGAGGCTTCTTCGATCACCTTACCCATATTGTAATCTTCAACTATAATGGCCAGATAATCATTATCAGTCATTTCATTAAATATCAGCTTGTCATATTCATTAACTGCATAGGATTCAATAAATCCAGCCATATTTTTTTGTAGCACATGTAAGCTATTCGCAGACTTACTGTGAATAATTTCAATCATTTGTTTCTTGGTGGATTGGTAAGAAATAAATGATTGCAATGAAATGATCACAACAACAGTCGAGACAATTGTCAGTCCAAGCAGGGTATAGAGTGATAACCGTGAAAAAAACATAATTAAATTCTAACAGATTAAGTTATTTTTCCTCAATGCCAAGTACATTTCTGTGGATAATGGGTAGTTTATCATTGATATTTTTAGTCGATATTGCCAGTACATTCAGTTGCTGATTTTTTTCAACAGCTTTACCTCTAAGATGTCTATCCATGCTATAAACAGCTTTTTCCCCCATTAGATAGGGTTGTTGCATTGCTGCCCCTACCAGAATACCTTGTGGAATCAGCTCCAGAAAAACAGGCTCCGCATCAAAACAAAGCAATAGAATTTCACCTGTTTTATTAGCATCGGCTATAGCATCAAGTGCAGCCTGGTAACGATCAGAACCCTGTAACCAGATAGCGCGAAGGTTTGCATGATTGTTGATTAAGGTTTTACTGTATTCATAAGTTTCCTGATAAGAAAAAGTGGACTGCTGCTTTAATGACGCACTTTTTATACCTGCTTCATCCAAAGCCTGAACAAAACCCGCTGTTCTCATTTGACCATTCAATCTGTTCTGAGGTATGCCGATAATTCCAACGCTACCACTTTGCCAGCCAACTGAAATCATCTTTTCAGTGAGTACTTTACCAATCTGGTAAGCTCCATCTTTATTGTTTGAAGAAATAAAGGAAACATAGTCACCCTGATCAGTCCCAATATCTGAAATAACAACGGGTATACCTGCTTTTTTAGCCAGTTTTAGAATAGTGACACTGGCTGATGAATTGGTGGGTGAGATGATTAACCCGGAGACTTTGCTTTTTATTGCTGTAATAGTGGCTTTGAGTTCATTTTTTGCATTGTTTTCAGCACTATAAACACGGACTTCATAACCTAACTCTCTGGCAGCATTTTCAATTCCTCTGCTCATAATATCCCAAAAGGGGATGCGTCGATCAGAAACCAGATAAGCCAGATTTTTATTGATCTGAACTTTTGACTCTTTCAGAGCATCAGTTTCGGCAGCAATTAAGGGAGTAGAAAAGCTGAAAACGGCAGATAAAATACACATTTCTGCAGCAAAGAATCTGCTGAATAGTTTTAAAGGTATCTGTATTTTCATGATGCACCTCAAACGATCAGATGAGTTGCTATAAAGTATAGCTTTAAATACTGTATAAATAATGTGGTTTTTATTTATTTATGAATAATAGTATAAATAATTTCCTGATTAGCCCTGAGGCTCAAATTTTCATTGTTTTGAGTATTATTACTACTGGTGAGGTGTTGGTATCGCTCACCTTATCGAATGTATCTACAGATTTAGAAGACATGGTTTAATTGATGATGACAATACATATTCCCTATGCTGGATATTAACTCAATTGTTCTATAACTTTACCCCTCCGGTCAATGCAGGATGATTTTTTTGAGGCTTGTCCAAATAATACCCCTGTGCCATATCAACGCCCAAATCTTGAAGTTTTTCCAAAATCTCACGACTCTCAACAAATTCTGCTATGGATCTTTTGTTCATACCATTTGCTACATGGACCATACTTTCAACAAATAGCTGATTGTCATTTGACTGATGAAGATCTGTTATAAAAATACCGTCTATTTTCAAAATCTCAACTGTCAGGTATTTAAGATAGGCGAAAGATGAAAAACCTGAGCCAAAGTCATCCAGACAAACCGGGCAGCCAATTTCATGTAAAGCTTCTATAAAATTCCGGGCATCCATCAGATCAGATACTGCTTCTGTTTCGGTAAGCTCAACCAGTAGCCGTTTAGGATTTACCTGATTAATTTCCAGTTGCTCACCAATATAACGAGGCAACTCGGGTTGATCAAATGATCGACCTGAAATATTAATGGCTAGTGGGGGCATGTCAGTATTATCCCCCAGTAACTGGCAGGCTTTCTTAATAACCCACCGGTCAATATCAAGAATTTTGCCGGTCTTTTCAGCAAAAGGAATAAATATGCCCGGGTATATGAGTTGTCCAGGGTTATCTTCATCTTTCAATCTTATTAATGCTTCAAGATGGGCTAACTTACCGGTTTTAACAGTATAAACACCCTGAAAATGTAGCTCAAACAGGTCTAACTCAAAGGCACTGTCAATTTTTTCATTCCAGCTTAAACGATCCAGAGATACGGTGCTGCCCTGTGTAGCTTCACTATAAATGGACAGAGTGTTTTTACCACGGGATTTGGCGTCATACATTGCAATATCGGCTTGTGATAATAAATCATTACAGTTACTTGATTCCTGAGAGCAAAATGAACAACCCAGACTGGCAGTTAAACGAATGTGCTTATCATCAAATCTGAAGCTGACTTGTGAAATTTCCTGGATCAATCGTTGAGCAAATATTTCTATTTCATTTTCAGATGTCATGATAGACAGGACTGCAAACTCATCCCCGCCCAGTCTAAAAAATAAATCGGAGGGACGGATGATAATGTTCACCGCATTTACAATACCAACCAGTACCGAATCTCCCTTTTCATGACCGTAATTATCATTGATAAGTTTAAATTCATCGAGATCAAAGAAAAGCAATACTAGCAATTCATTATTACGCTTTATTAACGAGTGCATCAGGGCAATTTCAGATTGAAATTTGTGCCGATTATAAAGTCCGGTTAAAGCATCACGTTCAGCCAGATAGGTAAGTTTTTGATTGGCTAGATATTTTGCGGTGACATCCTCAAATAATATTAAATTACCGTATGTCTCTTTACTTAGAGAAGTGATTTCTATCTGGCTCTTAAGCAAGATTTTCTGATTATCCAGATACAGTTCAGTTTGAATCTTATTATCCTGACTGGAGACCTGATCAATTTCATTGATAATTTTAGCAGGCGATTTACTTTGAAAAGAATCCAGGGAAACCTCTTTTACAGTCGTGCTCTCGGGGATATGCCAGATTTTGTTAAAGGCCTTATTCACATAACTAATTACCCCGCGGGTATTTTCAAACACAATGGCAATATCCATCGCATTAAGCAAAGTATTTAAACGTTGTTGTTCTTTTAATAAATTATTATTTTGTCGCTCAAGTTGCTGCAAATGCTTTTTATCGCGTCTGCTCAAATGTCTCATCATTAAAAATATACTGATATAAATTGAGCTAAAGACTACTGTCGCTGCCACTATATTCCGATAATAGATTTTCATCATATCATGCAGAATATTGCTATTTTGATAACGAATAAGACGAATACCCAAAATATCATTCAATTTATAATTATACCCCGTCGAATAATGATCACGAATCACTGCTGGAGCCGTTGCTTTTGACCCGTGACAAATTAGGCATTTTTTCTTAACCCTGAGAACATTTGCATAAAGAAACTGACCATTTTCCAGAGCCATAACTTTTTCTTTTTTATCAGGATTTTGAACAAAGAAGTTCATGAGTATTTTTTCTGTCTCTGTAACCATGTTGTCGAGGTTCATCGGGTTCATGGATACAGTTCTCAAGTGGGCATTGGTATCACCTTTCTCAGAAAAGAATTTACTGATTTCAGGTAATCGTAAAACAGGACGTAATTGCAAACTATCCTTGTCCAGAGACATTTCCAGCTGATTTATAAGGTTTGAGTAACTATGACTAAAAGACTGAACCATATGGTTAAGAGAACGAGCTTCATGGATAGCAACCTGCTTATAGGTTTGTTGAATATCTCGATATTCTTTGGTAAATTTTAATACGATAATCAGAGTTAATACCGTAAAGAAAATGAGCAATAATCGGGTTTCATTTTTCATATAACATTAATTTTTCTGAATAATTCTTACGCTACAAATTCAGGTTCTGACATACCTTATAGCAGGAAAACTTAATTTATTTTTGAAATATTTAATGATTTATAAAAAAGCCTGGTTTTTATAAATATAGATGAGCTGATTATGAGGATATTTGATTATTTATGACCTTCATTAATGAGAACAATATCCGTTCAGCCATTATTAGGGGTTATCAATCTCAATTGACCGGTAATCACTTTTAGCCAATAAAAATACCTTCTATAAAAGTCTGCTACGAGTCAATTTCAAATAGTCAGTTTAGATACAGATTTATAAGCCTGTTAAATCTCAGCTTAACTATTATATATAGTTAGCCGGTAAATCTTTCTGGTGTCGCATATGCAGTGACAAACCCAATGCTGATAAATCGTTTTTACTCAGGATTTTGGCAGACAATGGAAGAAAATAAAGTTCTTCAAATTCAGCATGTGCCAAATAATCTATCGCCAGTTTTGATGCCGTATTACTATTCAGCTTTCCAGTTTTACCTTTAGATAAAAGGCGAAGATCTTTTTCAATATTTTTCCACATGGCTTCTAGCTGACGGTGTTCCGCTACAAGCTGTCTGATATATGTTCTGGCTGTATCGGCTTCTTCACCTTTATCAGCACTTTCCAGCACGATGGTAAAAAGTTCCTGCTCTTCTTCTGCATGGTGAATCAGCACTACATCATCAAAGAAATACAGTATTTTTTTAGCCAGTGGTTGAATTAACACTGAATCAGGCATTTCATCCAGTAGTGAAATTAATTCCTGTAACTGGTGAAAATTTTCAATAATACCTTCATGACAGCCTGAAAATTCATTCAGAGGGTTATCATCTGTCATTAACTCGTTTTGTTTGGAAAGGTTAATCATAATAATCTACTTAAGTGAAGAATATTCTTAATGTAACTGACATATAAAGTCATTCAATTACGTAATTCATGATAAATTTAACTTGTCACTAACATAAACCTGTATCAACAGCTTATTTGATACATAATAATTGATTATAGTAGACCATTATGTATCATATCAACCAGCTTAGTGATGTATATTCAATTCATTAGTTTAATAACAACTATCATCTGGAGTAGATAAAAAATGAAAAAAGTTAATAAATGGCTTTTAGGACTGACCTTTGCAACGACTGCAATGTCTCTTTCCGCGCCAGCGTTTGCAGAAAAAACCATGCGCGTAGGTTCCTGGTTACCGCCTAAACACACCATGAACAAAGATGTTATACCTACCTGGGGAAAATGGATTGAAGAGGCAACAGAAGGACGAGTAAAGCTAAAGATTGAATATCCTGGTGGTCACCCTAAAGCCCTGCTGGATAATGTTCAAGATGGTGTTTTTGATGCTGGCTGGACTTTCCATGGTTACTTTCCCGGTCGTTTCAAACTGACAAAAATTGTAGAACTACCAAACCTGGGTGCAGATGCTGAAGCTGCTTCTGTTGCACACTGGCGTGTTAATGAGAAATATCTGAAAAAAGCAGGTGAGCATCGTGGCATTATCCTCGGCGCATTATTCACTCATGGACCCGGTAACATTCATTTACGTGAACCTATCAGTAGCCTAAGTGATATGAAAGGAAAGAAAATTCGTATCGGTGGCGGCGTTCAAACTGAACTTGCAAAACTAATGGACGTTACAGGTGTTGCTGCACCAGGCTCCAAGGTTTATGAAATCTTATCTCAGGGCGTTGCCGATGGTGTTTTCATGCCCATGGGTGAAAAACGTACTTTACGCCTGAAAGAAGTTGCTCCTTTCTCTCTGAAATTTCCTAACGGAATGTACCTTGGTAGCTTTGGTATGTTCATTAGCCCGGATTTCATGGATTCTCTAAGTAAAAAAGATCGTGATGCTATCATGTCAGTATCCGGCGAAAAGCTTTCTGCAATGGCAGGTCGTTTCTGGGGTGAAGATGCAAAGATTGGTGAAGCTGATGCAAAAAAATCAGGAAACACTATTATGGATGCTACACCTGAAATCATGAGTGAGTTTAGAAACATGACTGTAGGAATGGCTGACAATTGGCTGAAAGATGTTAAAGGCCGTAAAGTGAATGCTAAAGAAGCTCTGATTGAACTTCGTTCTATCGCTAGAACTTACCACTAAAAAACTACGCTAACCTTGGAACAGGTTACACACTCGACGGAAAAAGGGCCAATCAAGTGGTTGGTCCTTTTCCTTCACTCAATCAGTGCAATCACACTATTCGCACTGATGCTAATTACCTGCATTGATGTTGTTGGACGTTATGTTTTTAACAGCCCTTTTACCGGCTCTACTGAATTAACCGAAATGGCTGTTGGTATTGTTATTTTTTCAATATTGCCCATCATTTCATGGCGCAATGATCACGTCGTTGTCGACCTTCTGGATCAATTCGTATCACCCAGGGTTCATATGATTCGAAACATGATCCTGAACATTCTCATTTCAATTGCACTCACCTTTGTGGGTTACAGAATAATGGTTCTCGGAGAACGCTCTCTGAGCTACGAAGAAGTCACCGAGTACCTCGAAATTCCTACCGGCTGGATGATGTATTTTATCGGTATAGCCTGCTGGATTACTGCCGTAATGGTAATCACCCTGGGCATATACCGAAGTTATCGCGAATACCGTCTCACCATAGTTTCAATTTCCCAGGCTGATTAAATTCCATGAGCATTTCCATAATTGGTTTTGTAGGTCTGTTGATTCTTATTTTATTGCGAACACCTATTAGTTTTGCAATGGCCTTTGTTGGTTTTTTTGGATTTTTATTTCTCAATGACTTTAACTGGATTGCCAGCCTGTCAATGGCTTCTCGGCGGATAATCGATACTTCTCAAGATTACGGATTATCAGTTATTCCACTGTTTATTTTAATGGGAAACCTGGTCACCAAAGCCGGGCTTTCAAAAGAGCTTTATAAAGCATCCTACTCCTTTCTAGGACATCTACGCGGTGGTCTTTCGATGGCTACAATAGTTGCCTGTGGTGGATTTTCTGCAATTTGTGGATCGAGCCTGGCAACCGCCGCGACCATGGCTAAAGTCTCCATGCCTCCGATGCGACGTTATGGTTACAGTGATTCACTGGCAGCGGCTTCCATCGCAGCTGGTGGCACGCTGGGCATATTAATTCCACCCAGTGTTATTCTGGTTATCTATGGCATCATGTCGGAACAAAGTATCAGAGAACTGTTTGCTGCCGGGTTTATTCCCGGCATGTTAGGGGTTTTATTATACCTCGGTGCAGTTTACTGGACAGTCTGGCGAAACCCGGAAGCTGGCCCCCGTGGGGAAAGAATGAACACCAAACAACGTGTAGATTCTCTGAAAGGCGTTTGGGGCATCTTACTGTTATTCGGCATTGTGATGGGAGGAATTTACGGTGGTGTTTTTACCCCGACTGAAGCCGCTGGAATAGGTGCTGCCGGTGCGTTCATCATTGCTCTGCTGCGAAAATCTCTAACAATCAAAAACACCTTTAATGTTCTGTATGAAACTGCAGCGACAACTTCTTCTCTGTTCATGGTGATAATCGGTGCATTGATATTTTCAACTTTTATCACCCGTGCCGGACTTCCTGACCAGTTACTACAATTAATCACAGGTAATGATATTTCACCGATGATGGTTATCTTCATGATTCTGGGGATTTATATATTGCTGGGTTGTGTATTTGAAAGCCTGTCGATGTTGCTGCTGACTATTCCAATATTTTACCCGGTTGTAGAAAGCCTGGGTTTCGATCTCATCTGGTTTGGAATTGTGGTTGTGGTGGTTACAGAAATCAGCTTGATTACGCCACCCGTTGGTTTGAATGTCTTTGTTCTCAGCGGTGTTTTAAAAGATGTTAAAACCGCAACTATATTTAAAGGGGTCACACCCTTCTGGGTTGCTGATATTATACGGCTTAGTTTGATTACGCTGATTCCAGCGATCTCTCTTATCCTGCCACAGTGGCTATACCATTAACGAGAAATACCACCAAATCGGGTGAAGTACTCTTTGTTAACCTTTGGTAACTCTCCACCTTCTGCTTCGCCTACTTGAAGAAAATAAACCTCTGCCTGATTACATATTAATTTGTAGAGCTTCTCGGTAATTTCTCTTGCTTTATGGCTTAAACAATCTTCCGGTACCAGCTCATGAGGTAACTCAGGTTCTCTCAATAAAATATGACGATATTTATGAATTAATAAGGTCCTCAACATAAAACACATTTCATCTGATTTAGAATCTGTTGATTCGGCACTCACCAGAATCCCGTTAAAAAAATTAATAAATTCCAGGTACTCCTGCTTCATCACATCAAAATTAAAACATTGCTTAATCATATTGCCGGATGATTTCAAAGGATTATTACCCATCGAAGTCGCCTGCATAACCACCACAGAATCATCCAGTTTCATTTCATGAACTATTTTATTGACGACATCCAGCTGAGCAACAGGATGAGCATATACCCCATTGGATAAACGATTAAAACCGAGCCAGACCAGTTCATTTTGAAACTTTTCTTTATCCTTTTTTGAGATATTTTTAAGTGTTGTAAATACCACTCTCCATTCACCATCCCAGTTATTTTGCTGATAACGATAAATTCGTTCAGCAGCAGTGGAAAACTGTCGAAAACCTTTTTCTGTGAGTGAATAAAAACTACGCCGCCCAACCTGTTTAGATTGCAAAATACCTTTTTCAGCCAGTCGATAAACAGAGGTACGAACCAGACGTTGACTGATACCCAGGCCCTCCACCATTTTAATGATGCTGCCTAACCAAATTTCACCACCATGAGAACAAATGTAGTCACCAAAGATAGTCAGTACTAGAGAGTTCGCATGCACCATTTGCGATTTCGAGTAGATATCAATCAGCTGCTGAGCCTGATAATTAAAATCTTTAGTGGCCACTTTTTATTTCCCGATTAAGTTTTAGTTTTAAACAGAGGAACACTATCCGAAATATTCAGTCTCGCACGACCTTCTTCCACTTCAGTTAAGGCTTCAACTTCCTTTAGTGATTCAAAACTACGCAACGCCAATTGTTGATAATCTTGCGTGCCCTTTTCTTTCCAGGAAATTTCATCATCACTCAAATCACGAATAAAACGTGCTGGAGAACCCGCAAACAGTTTACGCTGTGGAATTTCTAAACCCGCTTTCACAAAACTCATTGCAGCAACAATAGAAGAGTGACCAACAATAGCCCCATCCATCACTACAGCATTCATTCCCACCAAAGCATTCTCACGAATGATACAACCGTGCAGCACTGCTCCATGTCCAATATGACCATTTTTTTCGATAATCGTATCGGTATCTGGAAACCCGTGCATGACACAGGTATCCTGTACATTCGCCCCCTGGTGCAAAATTATTCGTCCAAAATCACCGCGTAAAACAGCACCAGGTGCTACATAACAACCGGGACCTATAATGACATCTCCAATAATGGTTGATGCTGGGTGCACAAAGCTGGAAGGATCTAAAACAGGAATAATCCCGTCAATTGAATAGCAGGTCATAAGCTAGTTCCATAAAAACTACATTCAAAATAATATGATACACTTTTTACAGTAATATTCATTAATTCTGTATCTATTTATTCAATTCGTGTATATTTGCCTGATACTCAGTAAGCAATAAAACCGGTAAAAAAAACAATCATTTACTGGCTCCGGGGAAAAAATGAAAACCTACGAAGACATTCTAATCGATGACTTAGGACACGGTGTGTATTGCATCACCCTGAATCGACCAGAAGCCAGAAACGCCCTGCGTACCAAGCTGTTAGCCGAGCTGGCAGATATTCTCAATACCCTGAAAATCGATGACTCCTGTCGTTGCATAGTTCTGACCGGAGGTGAAACTGTATTTGCTGCGGGTGCTGATGTATCAGAAATGGCCAGCATGAACATGATGGAAATCATGCAGGATGAGCGCCCCAAATACTGGAAAACTATCACAACATTTCCAAAACCAATCGTCGCTGCAATTAATGGTTATGCGCTGGGTGGTGGCTGTGAACTGGCGATGCATGCAGACATTATTATCGCTGGCAGTAATGCCCAGTTTGGACAGCCAGAAATTAATCTTGGCATTATTCCAGGCGCAGGTGGCACACAACGTTTGATCAAAACAGTGGGAAAAGCACTGGCGAGTAAAATGGTTTTAACAGGTGAATTTATCGATGCCAATACAGCCCTTTCTGTTGGTCTGGTTGCTGAAATCACTCAACCAGAACTGTCTGTAGAAAGAGCCATAGAGCTTGCTATAAAAATTGCACAAAAATCACCTTTAGCGGTACAACATGCTAAAGCCTGTCTACTAAAATCTTATGAAACCACATTATCTGATGGGCTTAGTTTTGAGCATGAAACATTTGTAATGCTGGCCGGCACCGAAGATAGAAATGAGGGACTGGCAGCCTTCCTTGAAAAACGTAACCCTGACTTCAAAGGCCAATAAATTGGAACAGCCTAAACCGGAACATCACCCTATGAGCTATAAAACCATTTTATTTAACGTAACCGATGGGGTTGCGAAACTGGTGCTAAACCGTCCGGATAAACTCAACAGTTTTACCGCAGAAATGCACAAAGAAATCAGGACATGTTTAAAAGTAATTGAATCAGATGACACCATCCGCTGCTTGCTGATCACAGGCAGTGGCCGGGGGTTTTGTGCCGGACAAGACTTAAATGATCGTGATGTTTCAGCAGATGCCCAATCACCCGACCTGGGTTTGTCTTTGGAAAAAAATTACAACCCGTTACTACGCCGCTTAAAGGCACTTGAAAAACCCGTGGTCTGTGCAGTGAATGGAGTAGCCGCCGGAGCCGGTGCTAACATAGCTTTAGCCTGTGATATTGTGTTAGCCGCTCGCTCTGCCTCTTTTATTCAGTCATTCAGCAAGATAGGCCTTGTTCCTGATTCTGGCGGCACCTGGTCATTGCCCCAAATTGTAGGTCATGCCCGTGCCATGGCACTCTCTTTACTGGCAGAAAAAGTACCTGCCGAACAGGCTGAAAAATGGGGCATGATCTGGAAATGTATTGATGATGAAGAGCTATTACCTGAAGCCGAAAAACTGGCTGCATCTTTAGCCAATCAACCCACCAAAGGACTGGGGTACATCAAACGCGCCATCAATGCATCAAGCACCAATACCTTCGATCAACAACTTGATCTGGAACGTGATCTGCAACGCATCGCCGGTCGTACTCAGGACTACCGCGAAGGCGTAAATGCATTCATCAATAAACGTAAACCAAAGTTTGTAGGACAATAGCATGACAGCACTGGACACCTCCAAAATTATTGCTGTTATCGGTGCTGGAACCATGGGTGCCGGAGTCGCCCAGGTCGCAGCCAATGCAGGTCATCAGGTATTACTGTTTGACGTAGCAGCAGGTGCCGCCCAAAAAGGCATCTACAATACAGCCAGAGGGCTGGACAAACTGGTTCAACGTGGGCGTATTAGCCAGCAACAACAAGATGATCTAATCGCCAGAATTACTCCCGTCGATAATATAGAAGAGCTTGCACCCGCATCTCTTTTCATCGAGGCCATTGTTGAAAAGCTGGAAGTAAAACAACAACTGTTCAAACAACTGGAAGATATTGGTGGACCCGAAGCCATTCTCGCCACCAATACTTCTTCAATTTCTGTCAGTGCTATCGCTTCAGCGTTAAAGCACCCCGAAAGATTACTCGGCATGCACTTTTTCAATCCCGCTCCAGTGATGAAACTGGTTGAAATCATCAGTGGCATCGCTACAGATTCGACTTTTGCAGAGTCTATCTACGACACAGCTAAAGCCTGGGGTAAACAGGTTGTTCATGCAAAGTCGACTCCCGGCTTTATCGTCAACCGGGTGGCCCGGCCTTTTTATGCTGAGGGTTTAAGACTTTTACAGGAAGCAGCAACGACTCCTGCCACCATCGATGCCATTATGCGTGACTGTGGTGGTTTCCGCATGGGTCCTTTTGAATTGATGGATTTAATAGGTCATGACGTAAATTATGCCGTTACTCATTCTATATTTGATGCTTATTATGGTGACCAGCGTTTCCTACCTTCACTGATTCAGAAAGAGCTGGTTGATGGTGGTTACCTCGGTAGAAAATCTGGCCGTGGGTTTTATGATTATTCCGATGGTGCTCACAAACCTGAGCCAGAAACCTGTGAGTTCTGCGACTCTCCAAAACAAGTTACTATTATCGGACAATCCACTATTGCCGAGATTTTTGCGACCCTGCTTACAGATGCAGGTGTAGAAGTCACACGCATCGATGGTAATGAATTCGCTTTGCTCAGTGACAATGCAATTCTAAAACTCACCAATGGGCAGATGGCAACAGTACGAGCCGTAGAAGAAAATATCAACAATCTTCTTCACCTTGATCTGGCTCTGGATTATGCTGCTACCTCTCGACTGGTTATCTCAGCTGCTGACCAGGCAGAAACCTCAGCAGTGAATGAAATCATCGGACTACTACAAAAAACCGACAAGCAGGTTACTCAAATTGATGATATTGCGGGAATGTGTGTAATGCGCACCGTGTGCATGCTGGCCAACGAAGGTGCTGATGCCGTTAACCAGCTGGTTTGTAGCATTAACGCTGTCGATATAGCCATGAAAGGTGGACTCAATTATCCAGCAGGGCCATTAGCCTGGGCAGACTCCATCGGCATTGAGAACGTACTCGACGTACTCGATAATCTAAGTCAAAACTACGGTGAAGACCGTTACCGCCCTTCCCCGTTAATTGTAAGAAAAGCTGCTGCTGGTAAATCATTTTATGAGTAAAAATGACATTCAAATGGCCGAAGCATGTACTGAAACCATGCGAGTCAATGACGATGCTTCAAGACTACTGGGCATTACCATCACCGAGACACGTCCTGATAGTGCAACAGCGCAGTTGACAGTCATCAAAGCATTGACCAATGGACATGATATTTGTCACGGCGGATTTATTTTTACGCTGGCTGATTCTGCATTTGCATATGCCAGTAACAGCACCAATCACGCAACAGTCGCCTCAGGTTGCACCATAGAGTTTTTGGCACCCGGTAAAATTGGAGATACCTTAACGGCTATAGCAAAAAAACGCGCACGAGGACAACGTACCGGCGTTTATGATGTCGATGTAACAAATCAAAAAGGTGATCTGGTGGCTGTATTTCGTGGAAAATCTTATCAAATTAGAGGCCAGGTCATTCCTGTGTCTGGAGAACAATCATGAACGATGCTTTTATCTGTGACCCCATTAGAACAGCCATTGGACGCTATGGCGGAGCTTTATCCAGTGTTCGCACCGACGACCTCGGCGCTATCCCAATAACAGCATTAATGCAGAGAAACCCAGGCGTTGACTGGGATCAAATTGAAGATGTTATTCTGGGCAATGCCAATCAGGCTGGAGAATGTAATCGAGATATAGCTCGCATGTCTGCTTTGTTGGCCGGTTTACCGGTAACGGCTGCCGGCATAACCATCAACCGGCTTTGCGGATCGGGCATGGATGCGGTAGGTACAGCTGCACGTGCCATCAAAGCAGGAGAAAGCAGTTTGATGATTGCCGGCGGCGTCGAATCCATGTCTCGGGCCCCTTTTGTTATGCCCAAAGCCATGTCTGGTTTTAGTCGCAATGCAGAAATCTATGACACCACGATGGGCTGGCGTTTTCCGAATAAACAAATGAAAAAAATGTACGGCACAGAATCGATGCCGGAAACTGCAGAAAATGTGGCCGAAGACTTTAATATCAGCCGGGAAGATCAGGATCTGTTTGCTTTTAACTCTCAACAGAAAACAGCAGCCGCTCAGACTAATGGAACTTTCAATGATGAAATCATTCCAGTAACTATCCCACAGCGCAAAGCCGATCCTGTTATTTTTACTGTTGATGAACATGCCCGGGCATCAACAACCATCGAAGGTCTGGCAAAATTACCGACACCATTTCGTGAAAACGGTACGGTCACCGCTGGAAATGCTTCAGGCATAAATGATGGAGCCTGCGCCATGATCATCACCAATGAACAGGCAGCTGTTGCTAATGGATTACAGCCACTGGCACGTATTGTTGGAATGGCCGTCGTTGGTGTTGAACCACGTATCATGGGCTTTGGGCCCTCGCCTGCCACTAAGAAAGTTTTAGCATTGACAGGACTTACTCTGGATCAGATGGATGTCATCGAATTGAATGAAGCATTTGCAGCCCAGGCTTTGGCAGTGACCCGCGATTTGGGTCTTACCGATGATGCACCACAGGTGAACCCTAATGGTGGCGCTATTTCTCTAGGTCATCCACTGGGTATGAGTGGAGCCAGATTAATCACCACAGCAACTCGACAGTTACACAGAACAGGTGGTCGTTATGCCCTGTGCACCATGTGCATTGGTGTTGGTCAGGGTATCGCTACTATTATTGAACGCGTATAAAAAATATAACTACTTAGTAAAATATTAACCGCAAAGGACGCAGAGGTACGCAAAGGTTTTATTGGTAATGCCTGTTTTAACAAATACTGTTTAGTTCAGAATTACCTCATACCATTCGGTTAGCAGTTGAATAAAGTTCCTCTGCGTACCTCTGCGTCCTCTGCGGTAAAAAGTTTTTTTGCTGACTAGTACTAAAATAAATTATTACCGGAGATCACAATATGTCCATAGACTCAGATAACAGCATGGAACTTGAACCAATTGAAACGGCAAGTCTTGATGAGTTACAGGCTTTACAGCTTAAACGACTTAAATGGACAGTTGACCATGCGTACTACAACGTGCCCATGTATCGAAAAAAGTTTGATGATGCCGGTGTGCATCCGACAGATTTGAGACAACTGGAAGATATCAATAAATTTCCCTACACCACTAAAAAAGACCTACGTGATAACTACCCGTTTGGTACTTTTGCAGTACCGATGAAAGAAGTTGTACGAATTCATGCATCCAGTGGCACGACAGGGAAACCCACAGTGGTCGGTTACACTCAGGGCGATATTGATCGCTGGGCTAACATCATGGCCAGGTCTATTCGGGCTGCTGGAGGCAGTGCTGGTGATAAGGTTCATGTTTCCTACGGTTACGGGTTATTCACCGGTGGTTTAGGTGCGCATTACGGTGCCGAAAAACTGGGCTGTACTGTTATCCCTATGTCAGGTGGACAAACTGAAAAGCAGGTTCAACTGATTCAGGATTTTGAGCCGGATATCATCATGGTAACCCCTTCTTATTGTCTTAATCTGGCAGATGAATTCGAACGTCAGGGCATTGATCCTAAAAGCTGTTCACTCAGAACTGGAATTTTTGGTGCTGAACCCTGGACCAATGCCATGCGTCAGGAAATCGAACAACGCTTAGGCATACACGCCGTCGATATTTATGGCCTGTCAGAAGTTATCGGACCGGGTGTCGCACAGGAATGCCTCGAAACTAAAGATGGTCCGACCATCTGGGAAGACTATTTTTATCCAGAAATTATTCATCCGGATAATCACAATGTATTAGCCGATGGAGAACAGGGTGAACTGGTATTTACTTCTTTAATAAAAGAAGCCATGCCAATCATTCGTTATCGTACCCGTGATCTGACCCGTCTTTTACCCGGTACCGCCAGAACCATGCGCCGTATGGATAAAATTACTGGACGCAGTGATGACATGATGATTATTCGCGGCGTGAATGTTTTCCCATCACAGATAGAAGAGCAGATTCTTAAAATTACCGAACTATCTCCGCATTATCAAATTGAAATCACCCGTGATAACAACCTGGATTGCATCGCTGTCAACGTTGAAGTAAGAAGCAATGACACATCTGGATTAGATCGACAAAAACTGGCTAAGGAATTACAGCACCATATCAAATCACTGATTGGCGTCAGTAGTCAGGTGAATGTACTCGATGAAAACAGTGTTGTTCGATCTCAGGGTAAAGCTCAACGTGTGATTGATAATAGAAATTTGTAACTACTCAGCAAATTTCAATATCCGATGACTGAAAGACTTTTTAACTACCTGAGTAGTTACAGAAATTAAACTGAAGTTAATTAAGTAAGATAAAGCCCCATGAAATTACAAAGTTACGCCAACGGTGAGTGGTATCAATCTTCAGCATCAGGCATCGTCCTGAATAATGCTATTAATGGTGATTTAGTCGCCGAGATTAGTAGCAAAGGTCTCGACTTCCAGGACATGCTGAATTACGGCAGGAATATAGGTGGCCCTGCTTTACGTCACTATACTTTCCATCAACGTGCCTTGATGCTGAAAGAACTGGGTAAATACTTGATGGATAGAAAAGAAATTTTCTACCAGCTTTCTGCCGCTACCGGTGCCACCCGAACAGATTCCTGGATCGATATTGAAGGAGGCATCAGCACCTTGTTTGTGTTCTCCGGCAAAGGCCGTCGAGAAATGCCTAATGGACATGTGTACCTGGATGGTAATCAGGAAGTTATTTCTCGAAATGGAAGCTTTACCGCTCAACATATTTATACCCCGATCCACGGTGTGGCTGTTCACATCAATGCTTTTAATTTCCCCTGTTGGGGAATGCTGGAAAAACTGGCCCCGACTCTACTGGCAGGTGTGCCGGCTATTGTTAAACCGGCAAGTCAGACTGCATACCTGACCGAGCTGATGGTGAAACATATTATCGAATCTAAAATTTTACCCGAAGGTTCGGTTCAGCTGATATCCGGTTCCACCGGTGACCTGTTACATCACCTGGATTTTCAGGATGCAGTGAGTTTTACCGGCTCAGCAACAACCGGCCTCAAACTAAAACAAATACCGGCTATCATTAATAACTCCGTACGTTTTTTCATGGAAGCAGATTCTCTGAATTGTTCAATTATGGGTAAAGATGTTGAACCGGGTTCAGATGAATTTGATTTGTATATCAAAGAACTTTCACGGGAAATGACGGTAAAATCAGGACAGAAATGTACTGCTATTCGGCGAGCCATTATTCCCTCAGATAAACTCGATGCTGTTGCAGAAGCTATGATTGCGCGGTTATCAAAAACCACACTGGGTAACCCTTCAAATGAAAACGTCAGAATGGGACCACTTGCCAGTATCGATCAACGCGAAGATGTAAAACAACAACTGAGTAAACTAACTCAGGATAATGAAATACTATTCGGAAAATCTACAGAACTGGAACTACTGGATGCCAATGCAGACAAAGGTGCTTTTATGTCACCAGTCTTAATGTGTGCCGAAAATCCAGCAACCACTTCTGCACATGATATTGAAGCCTTTGGCCCCATCAGCACTTTGATACCTTATGGTGATGAAGAACATGCAATTCAACTTGCAGCTTTGGGTAAAGGCTCACTGGTTGGATCAATCATAACCGGCAATTCAGACATCGCAACTCGACTGAGTATCGGAGCAGCGGCTTATCATGGACGTTTATTGATTCTAAATTCCAGTTGCGCAAAAGAATCAACCGGACATGGTTCTCCCCTGCCGCATTTAATTCATGGTGGTCCCGGGCGTGCTGGAGGCAGTGAAGAAATGGGTGGGGTTAGAGGTGTAAAACATTACATGCAACACACTGCTATACAGGGCTCACCCGACATGCTAACAGCAATAACCGGAAGCTGGATGCAAGGTAGCCAACGCAAAATAGACAGCGTTCACCCTTTCAAGAAACATTTTAAGGAACTCGACATTGGTAACTCGGTAGTGACTGAAAAACGTACCATCACACTAGAAGATATCGAAGCTTTTGCCGAGTTATCCGGTGATAAATTTTACGCCCACATGGATGAAGCTGCTGCTAAACGTAATCCCTTTTTCGAAGGAAGAGTGGCACATGGTTACTTCCTGGTTTCAATGGCAGCAGGTTTATTTGTGTGGCCCGATGAAGGCCCGGTACTGGCTAACTATGGAATGGATAACTTACGCTTTTCAAGCCCTGTTTATCCTGGTGATGAGATTCAGGTGCAGTTTACCTGTAAACAAAAAGTTAACCGTGAAAACGAAGATTATGGCGAAGTCCGTTGGGATACAACCCTCATCAATCAGAATGATGAAGTGGTTGCAAATTATGATGTGCTAACCCTGGTCGCTAAATCTCAGTAGGCGCTACGTCGTGCGCACCGCAGTATTATTTAATACGGTACTCAGCTGATCTCGCATGTGCGGTTAAACCTTCACCATGTGCCAGGACCGAAGCAACCTTGCCTAACTCTGACGCACCTTGTGCTGAACAGCCAATCAAGCTTGAACGTTTTTGAAAGTCATACACGCCTAGCGGTGATGAAAACCGTGCTGTGCGTGATGTGGGTAAAACATGATTAGGACCCGCACAATAATCACCTAATGCCTCGGCTGTGTAACGCCCCATAAAAATAGCGCCTGCATGTCGAATTGATTTAGCAACTTCTGCAGCATTTTCTATCGATAATTCCAGATGTTCAGGCGCAATGTAATTGGCGACTTCAATAGCCTGATCTAAATCCTGTACATGAATTAAAGCACCACGAGTGCTGAGAGATGTATGGATAATGCCCTTGCGTGGCATTTCTTCTAATAACTTATCGATGCTGTGTTTAACCTTGATCAGAAAATCCGCATCGTCTGATACCAGAATTGACTGGGCATCTTCATCATGCTCAGCCTGAGAAAACAGATCCATGGCTATCCAGTCAGGATCGGTTTTACCATCACACACCACCAGAATTTCAGAAGGTCCGGCAACCATATCAATACCTACTGCACCAAATACCATACGTTTGGCCGTGGCCACATAGATATTTCCAGGCCCTACTATTTTATCAACCTGCGGTATTGTTTCAGTGCCATACGCTAAAGCTGCAACTGCCTGAGCTCCACCTATAGTAAAAACCCGGTCCACACCAGATAAATGTGCCGCAGCCAATACCAGATCATTCACCAGTCCATTTGGAGTCGGCACAACCATGATCAATTCATTAACACCAGCCACCTTGGCAGGTATTGCATTCATTAAAACAGATGATGGATAAGCAGCCTTACCACCGGGTACGTACAGTCCGGCTCGATCCAGCGGGGTAATTTTTTGACCCAGTACCGTTCCGTCTTCTTCCTCATATTCCCAGGAAGACATTTTCTGTTTTTCTGCATAACGGGTTATGCGTTGTTTGGCAGTTTGAAGTGCATTACGCTGATCTTCAGGTAAACCATCAAAAGCAGATTTTAAAGTCGATGCAGGCATTTCAAGCTCAGACATATCTGACACTTGCAGCCCATCAAAACGCAGAGTGTAATCAATAACAGCCGAGTCACCCTGGGTGCGCACACTGGACAGAATTTCACTCACCGTATTGAAAACCTGATCATCAGAAACAGATTCCCAGGCTAGTAATTTTTCCATATCAGACCAGAAATTTTCATCCTGGCTGCTTAACATTTTCATTTCTATACTCATGATCGTCTTACCACTCAGAGTGCTTGCTCAGGCTGTTTCACAGCATTTTCAATTTTCTCGATAACCTGCTTTAAAGCCTTGTTTTTCATTTTTAACGAGGCCCGGTTAACAATTAAACGTGATGTAATCTGCATGATAAAATCCTGTGGAACCAGTCCATTAGCTTTCAGGGTATTACCGGTATCCACCAGATCTACAATCATATCTGACAGACCCACAATAGGTGCTAATTCCATCGAGCCATAGAGTTTGATCAGTTCGACCTGGCGTCCAAGTTTCATAAAATAGTCACGCGTAATACCCGTGTACTTGGTAGCCACTTTAAGGCGTCCTTTAGGTAATTCCTTATCTGCAAAACCAGCTGTCATTAGCTTGCACGGAGCAATATGTAAATCGACCCACTCATACAATCCTTCGCCACCATGTTCCAGTAATACATCTTTACCGGCAATGCCCATATCTGCGGCACCATATTGCACATAAGTAGGCACATCCGCTGATCTAATTAATACCAGATTGATGTTGTCATGATTGGTGTTGAAAATTAACTTTCGACTTTTTTCCAGGTCATCCTGTGGCGTAATACCAGCTCGTTCTAATAACGGCAGGGTTTCTTTAAGAATGCGACCTTTGGCTAAAGCTATGGTGATTTTATCGGACATGAGTCTTGTTTACTTACTATTTACTTAAAGGCTGATTAATCAGCGGTTCTTCGAATTTTGGCACCCAGGCAGGAAAGCTTTTCTTCGATATGGTCATATCCACGATCAATATGATAGATACGCTCTACGACAGTTTCGCCTTTGGCAACCAGTCCAGCCAGTATTAAACTGGCTGATGCACGTAGATCTGTGGCCATGACAGGCGCACCATTAAGGTTGTCGACACCATCAATAATTGCAGTATTACCTTCGACATGAACTTTAGCGCCCATTCTGACAATTTCCTGAATATGCATAAAGCGATTTTCAAAAACAGTTTCTGTCACCGAACCGGTACCGGAGGCGACTGCATTCAGTGCGCAAAACTGTGCCTGCATATCCGTTGGGAAAGCAGGATAAGGCGCAGTTCTAATATTAACTGCTTTTGGTTTACGTCCTTCCATATCAAGTTCAATCCAGTCCTCACCTGTATCGATGATAGCGCCTGCATCTTCCAGCTTGGCGAGCACAGCATCCAGTAATTTTGGATCCGTATCTTTAACCAGAACTTTACCGCCAGTAATTGCTGCTGCGACCAGATAAGTACCTGTTTCAATGCGATCAGGCAACACCGTGTAATCACATCCGGTTAAATTATCAACACCTTCGATAGTGATAGTATCAGTGCCTGCATTTTGTACTTTTCCACCCATCGCATTAATAAAATCGGCCAGATCAACAACTTCAGGTTCTCTAGCAGCATTTTCGATAATACTCACACCATCGGCCAATGCCGCAGCCATCATCAGATTCTCGGTGCCAGTTACAGAAACCTGATCCATTACAATGCGGGCTCCTTTCAAGCGTTCACATTTTGCTCGGATATAACCTTCTTCAACCTTGATATCGGCACCCATGGCTTCAAGTCCCATCAGGTGCAAATTGACCGGACGTGCACCAATCGCACAACCACCCGGTAAACTAACTTCGGCAGTACCGTATTTAGCCAGCAACGGCCCTAGTACCAATATTGACGCTCGCATGGTTTTCACCAGTTCATACGGTGCAAAAGTATTTTCAATCGTGCTCGGATCTACTTCGATACTCATTTTCTCACCAATAGTGATCTGCACGCCCATGCGTCCAAGTAACTCCATGGTGGTGGTCACATCGTGTAGGTGAGGTACATTTCTGACAACAACAGGGCCATCTGCAAGTAAGGTACCTGCCAAAATGGGGAGTACAGCATTCTTGGAACCGGATGCGCGAATCGTACCGGATATAGGAGTCCCGCCATTTATAATCAGTTTGTTCATAAAATAAAGCCTGGATAATTCATAAATTCAAAGTAATTACAGCCCTAACCAATCACTTTAGGTCAGAACAGTATGTGCAACGGCGTATTGTAGCAGATGCTAATGCAGATAGGGTATCAGGGTTTCTCTTTGAGTAAGTCTTCAACCTGACTCAATCTGGCAATTTTGAGTAATGCAGCGGGCAAATAAATAAAAGAAATTGATTTTTTATTCTTCAGTGCATTTCGCTTTAATTCGATCAACATGGCAATTGCCGAACTATCAACTTTGGTCACCTGAGTAAAATCAATCACCCACTTTGGTAGTGTTTTACATTCACGGGAAAACTGCTTCAATGCACTCATCACCGTTTTTGAGGTTAAATCCCCTTTTACCTGAATGTATTGATTACTGTTATCAAAAGAAACCTCAACATCCATGCCCTTAACTCTCTTCCTTATTACGATTCTGCAGCGTTTTGATCAGGCTATCGACCCCTTTTGCTTTAATCTCTCGAGCAAAGCTTGATCGATAATTGGTCACCAGGCTAATGTTATCAATACTCAGATCGTAAACCTGCCAGATTCCTTTGTTTTCATACATTTCATAATTAATGGGAATAGGAAACCCACCCTGTTGTTCAATCTCTGTTCGAATAGTAACTTCACCTTTATCAATTTTTCCGCGCATTGGCAGGAAAAGAATGACTTCATCATTATATTCGAGTAATGCTTTTGCGTAAGCTCTGACCAACATACTACGAAACGCATCCACCAGTTTAGTTTTCTGATCTGCCTTCACTTTACGTTTATAACGTCCTAAAGCCAGGTTCGTCATTCTGTTAAAATCAAAGTGCTGTAAAACTTTATTATCAACCATGGCATACAGTTTTCCTGGTTGAGCATTGTATTCGTCTTTATTTGATTTTATGTTATCTAATACATCGTTCGCAGTTTGTTTGATGAGTAATTCAGGTACTGAATCTCCAGCGAATACAACAGGCTGTATCAGCAACATTAACAAACCAGCAATGAGTGCTTTAATGTTCATTCGTAAACTCCACTTACACTATTTAATTTAGACAGGTGATTATTGTAGTCATTCACAATTTTCAGATATTCTGCATAAGCAAGAACATATGCCTGCAAAGCAGTCAATATCTTATCCGCTTCTTCTAATCCTGCTTCAAAATCAGTGTAACTCGCTATCATCCAGCGCCGAGCTGATTGAGCACTGTTTTTCATAGCATTCAAAGACTTGTATTTAGCCTGTACATAATGAAATTGCTCTGCCACCTGGAACGGAATACCTTTTCGAGCAAAAGAAGCTTTATGCAATAACGCATCCAGTTCAGCCTGTTCCTGAGCCACACGTGCCGGTTGTGCATCTGCCTCCCATTGCCAGCGCATTCCGATCAATGGTGATAAAGCAGCATGGTTAAAGGGATCAAAGATATGAGGATTATCCAGATGATCACGGTTGGGAGCATATGCTGCAGAACCCGCAATGCCCGCGAATATTATAGGCTTTTTACTGGCACGTTTTGCAGCTACCAATGCTCTTCTTGCTGCCAGACCTGCTTCTACCTGTTTAAATTCAACGCGATTGGATAATGCAATTTCTATCCATTCATCCAGGGTATTATCGGGTAAAGCTCCGGCTCGAAGACGTCTATCTTCAAGCTCTAGCTGTTCACTACGATCGAGCCCAGTTAATAGTTTCAAACCTTCCATCGCTATTGCTTCAAGTGCAGATGTATCTGCCAGTAAACTTTCTACCAGTCCAAGCCCTGCTTCAAGAGCATATTGGTCAGATAATTTAGCCTTTCCGTTATCCTCATCTAACCAGCCTTTCACCAGGTCATGGGCTGACTGCAGACGTTTCTTCGTATCCTGTAGTAGATAGCGACCATCTCTGGCCGCCAGGTAACCGTTATAAGCTCTAACCACATCCAGTTTAATAGCTTCCTTTTCCAGTGTTATATCCTGCTGTTTAATCAGAATATTATTGCGAGCAGCTTCCTGATATCCTTCCAGCTGGCCAAAAGTTGTTAACGGCTTGATAATGCTGAAAGTAAATGTGCTCCACAATGAAAGGCCGTCTTCAAATTCATAAGTATCATCCCGGGGGGCACAATCGGTGGTACAACTGGTTTCACCATTTTCATAAAAACCGCCATCAACACCGGTAGTAATTGCAAGATATGCGTCTATTGAATAACGTAATCCACCCGAACCCTCTGCTTCCTGAAGAAGTGCCTGTGCTTTTCGGACATAAGCCCTTTTTTCTTCAATTCGAGGATCGGCTAGCAGAGACATTTCGATAGCCTGATCCAGATTTATAGTCGTTACCGCTGCAGCCGGTGCAGAGATAAAAATGACTATGAAAAAAAGTAAAGTTTTCATCAGCTATTACTCGTTGCCTTTATCTTCCGATTTACTGAATAGAAACTGACCTATCAATTGTTCCAGAACCATCGCTGACTGAGTTAAACGAATCTCAGATTCATTACCCAGAAATTTTTCATCGCCACCCGGCTCAAGCCCTACATATTGTTCACCCAGTAAACCTGAGGTAAAGATGCTGGCTATGGTATCGCGTGGAAACTGACTGAACTTGTCTTCAATATTCATCACCACAACTGCTTCAAAAGTTTCCGAGTCATAATCTATATTGGAAACCTGGCCAACTTTTACACCACCTGCCTTTACCGCAGATTTCACTTTAAGCCCGCCGATATTATCAAAGCGTGCTCTCACCTGATACGCACCTTCACTGGTAAAACTGCCCAGATTACTGGCCTGCATTGCTAGCATAAAAAGCGCAGCCAGCCCTATTCCAACAAAAATACCTACACTTATTTCGACACTACGAAACATTTCATTTCCTCATTGATACATGATTGCAGTTAATACAAAGTCCATCGCCAGAACAGCCAGTGAAGAATTCACCACAGTTCGGGTTGTCGCACTGGACACCCCTTCCGACGTTGGGACACAGTCATAACCTTCAAATACTGCTATCCAGCTGACAATAAATCCAAATACAAAACTTTTGATAATGCCATTCAGTACATCATCATAAAAATCTACCTTAGCCTGAATCTGTGACCAGAATGCACCGGAATCCACCCCTAATAAATCCACGCCTACGCTATAAGCACCGAGTATGCCAACTGCACTAAAAATTCCTGCCAGTAAAGGCATTGAAATAACGCCAGCAAGAAAACGTGGTGCAATAATACGATCAACAGGATCAACCGCCATCATTTCAAGACCCGATAATTGTTCAGTTGCTTTCATCAATCCTATTTCAGCCGTTAGTGCTGAACCCGCCCGACCGGCAAATAATAAAGCTGCTACCACAGGCCCTAACTCTCGAACCAGCGACAGATCCACCAGCATGCCCAATGTATCGGTGGCACCGAATGTGCTCAGGGTATAATACAGTTGTAATGCCAGTACCATGCCCACAAATAAACCTGCAACCAGCGTAATAAAAAGTGTCTTAACACCCACTGAATACAATTGTTGCACGACCAGGCCAAAGCGCAAAAATAATTGAGGAATACCGGACAGAATTTTAGTTAAAAATATTGAACCCCGCCCCAGGCGAGTAAATAGACGATTCAAGGCTTTCATTTAACACCCTGCAAAAGTTGTTGCTCAATACTATCGCCAGGATAATGAAATGGTACCGGTCCATCTGCCTGTCCATCAATAAACTGTCGAACCCAGGGGGAGTCTGAATGCTGGATTTCCTTTTTTGTGCCTTCGGCAACGACTTTGCCCTGCGATATAATTTTCACATCATCAGCAATTGACATGGTTTCTTCCACATCATGAGAAACCAGAATACTGGTTAACTTAAGGGCATGGTTGGTTTCACGAATAAGTTTCACTAACACACCCAGTGAAATTGGATCCTGACCGGTAAAAGGTTCATCGTACATAATCATCATGGGATCAAGCGCCAGTGCACGAGCCAGGGCAACACGCCGCGCCATGCCACCCGAAAGCTCAGCTGGCATCAAAACATGGGCCGTACTTAAACCAACAGCCTGCAATTTAATTAATACCATACTGTGGATCATCGATTCACTCAGATTGGTATGTTCGCGCAACGGGTAAGCAATATTTTCAAATACAGTGAGATCGGTTAGCAAAGCTCCAGACTGAAACAGCATGCCCATTTTCTTTCGCAGTTTATAAAGGTCTGAGCGTTTTAACTGATGAACATTCAAACCATCAACAATAATTTCACCGTCATCGGGTCTAAGCTGTCCACCAATCAATTTCAGCAGGGTCGTTTTTCCTGTACCACTTGGCCCCATGATTGCGGTGATACGACCCGCATGAATATCCATATCGATACCATCAAAAATCTTGCTCTGGCCTCGACTGAAATGCAGGTTACGAATTTGAATAAGTGCTTGTGTCATAAATTTAGGTGCAAAAAAGTGGCGCGATTCTAACAATTTAGTGTATTCAACACCATGTTAGATTTATCTCAAATAATCCTGGAAAACACAGTTGAGCGTGAAAAAGATGCGTAACAGATCGATGTGCATGGTAAAGTCAAAAATGCCGTGGTCACCTGATTGGTGAAGAGGGTATTTATGACTTTATCAGGTGCATCAAGGTGTTGCATAAACTTTCATGATTCAACTGCGTTTTTTAGGATAATACTTCCATATTTCAGTTAATACCCCATTAACTGAACTAAAGTACGTAAATCACTCATTGTAGAATAACGGGCAGTAGAGCCATCCAGCCACAATGTCAGCTCCTGTTGACTATTATCCCGTATCCAAAGTTCAATCCATTCTCGATATAAACGTTTATTGTCGATATCAGGCAGCAATGCTATTTTTGCTGATTTGGCATGAACTTCAGGAGTCCACAAAGAGACTGGCGAAATGATTTGCTCTGGCCAAGTGATTCCAGCCCTCAATAATACAGTGTTGTCAGTATAGTTTTGTAACAAAATGTCACGTTCCTGCTCATCTATGAGCAAATAGTTTAATTTCAACTCACAGGAATCAAACAATTGCGATATTTGCTCGAATTGATTAGCCCGAGATAAAACAAAAGATAAATCAAAGTTTTCTGGTAGATCGTCAAACCATTCATCAGAAAGAAGTTCATTTTCAGTTTTATCAATATCAATACAGGCGGTCTCAAACTCATTGGCATAGAAAGAAAGCTTCCATTCAGCAGGCAGGTCTTCGGGGTAAAAGTTCTTTTTTGCGGGAAATTGAGTCCAATCAAAAAGCCCGACCTTGATATTTTTATTCATTTACTGTTTTAGTTTGACAAGTTTTATGGCAGATATTGAATCATGCACAAAGATTTTACTGGAAAAAACAGGGCCGAATCGTTAGTGTTCGCATCCTGATTAACTACACCCGAATATTATGGCAGATCTAACCAGTCAAAACAGCTTTACCCGCAACGAACTCATCGACTGTGGCAATGGCAAAGTTTTTGGTGAAGGCAATGCATTACTACCTTTACCCCCAATGTTAATGTTTGATCGTATTATCAGCATCACTGAAGATGGCGGTGATTTCGACAAAGGTTATATCGAAGCAGAACTGGATGTTAAACCAGAGCTGTGGTTTTTTGACTGCCATTTCAAAACCGATCCGGTCATGCCCGGTTGCCTGGGACTGGATGCCATGTGGCAACTGATCGGTTTTTACCTGGGCTGGAAAGGTGGTCCGGGTCATGGACGTGCTCTAGGTGCAGGCGAAGTAAAATTCTTTGGACAAGTTTTACCTGAAGCAAAAAAGGTAACCTATAAAATCCATTTAAAACGTCTGATCATGCGCAAGCTTGTGATGGGTATAGCAGATGCCACCATGGAAGTAGATGGTCGTGAAATTTACTCAGCCAAAGATTTACGAGTTGGATTATTCATGTCAACTGACAGTTTTTAAATAGTGATACTATCCATAGTTGCCATAGTTATCGGCCTTGCTTTACTGGTCTGGAGTGCTGATCATTTTGTTGAAGGCGCCTCAGTTATAGCCAGAAACCTGGGGGTATCAACACTAATTATTGGTATCACTATCATTGGTTTTGGCACCTCAGCACCAGAAATTTTAATATCTCTATTTTCAGTATTTGATAATACGCCCAATCTGGCTATAGGTAATGCACTAGGATCTAACATTGCCAATATTGGATTAATCCTGGGTGCAACCGCACTGGTGATACCCCTCACCTTCACTTCTAAACTGGTGAAACGCGAGTTCCCAATCCTGCTTTTTGCCACCGCCCTGATGACCTGGGTTTTATGGGATACAGAACTAAACCTGATTGATGGAATATTGTTACTGGGCTTTTTAACCCTGGCGTTGACTTATCTGGTTCGTTTTAGCAAAACAGATAAAAATGATGCTATCTCATCAGAACTGGAACAGGAAATTCCACAGGATATGTCAACCAATCGAGCACTAGTGTGGACATTGGTTGGTTTACTGGTGCTGGTCGGCAGTTCCAAACTTCTGGTCTGGGGTGCCGTAAACATTGCCACCGAATTAGGTGTTAGCGAATTAATCATCGGTCTGACCATTGTTGCACTTGGCACTTCATTGCCTGAGCTTGCTGCTGCTATTGCCGGAGCTCGTAAGGGTGAGCCCGAACTGGTAATGGGAAATGTGATTGGCTCAAACCTGTTTAACTCTTTAGCGGTTATCGGTTTACCATCGGTCATGGTAGATTTTACTATCTCGCCCACTGCAATTGCTCGTGATTTACCCGTGATGCTGGCATTAACGGCATTACTGTACCTGCTTTCCCAGCTCCCTAAAGATAGCTGTTGCATCATTACTCGCGCCAAGGGTTTTATATTACTCTCCAGCTTTGTACTTTATCAGACATTTTTGTATTATCAGGTCATTGCCAGCTAGAGCGATCTCATGACTGAACATTCATACCAACAACTGGGCATTGCTGTTTTAAAAACAGAGGCCGATTCGATTAACGCATTAATCGATCGTATTGATCAGAAATTTCATACTGCCTGCGAAATGATTCTGGCCTGCAAAGGACGTATCGTCGTTACCGGCATGGGCAAATCTGGACATATTGGCAACAAGATTGCCGCTACTCTTGCCAGCACCGGCACCCCTTCTTTTTTTATGCATCCGGGTGAAGCCAGTCATGGAGACCTGGGCATGATTACCGAAACAGATCTTGTCATCGCATTGTCAAACTCTGGCGAAGTGGCTGAAATTATTACTCTTTTACCATTATTGAAAAGACTTCCAGTTCCGCTAATCTCACTCACTGGAAATGAAAAATCAACCCTGGCTGAAATGGCTGATATTAATCTCGATGTAGGTGTTGAAAAGGAAGCCTGTCCACTTGGACTGGCACCCACTTCAAGTACTACCGCCAGTTTAGCAATGGGTGATGCACTTGCCATTGCTGTGCTCGAAGCGCGTGGATTTACCGAGGAAGATTTTGCACGGTCACACCCCGGTGGTAGCCTCGGTAGACGTTTATTACTTCGAGTAAAAGATATTATGCACACAGGTGATCGAATCCCTGTTGTTTCATCAAATGCCAGCTTGAAGCAGGCTTTACTGGAAATGAGTGATAAAGGATTAGGCATGACAGCCATCCATGATAAAGAAAATCATTTACTTGGAATATACACCGACGGAGATTTACGCCGAACTCTGGATAGTCAGGCCGATATCCAGACTGCCATGGTCAAAGACCATATGACCACAAACTGTGTCACCATTGACGCTGAACAAATTGCCAGTGAAGCACTAAATTTAATGGATAGTAATGCCATAAACGCATTGATAGTCACCAATAAAAATGGAGAGGTTCAGGGTGCATTAAACATGCATGACTTATTAAGAGCAGGTATTGTCTAGTTAAAATCATTTAAACTCACAAAATAATCTTATGGATACAATTATCAAGCTCGCCCAAAACATCAAACTGGTTATTTTTGATGTGGATGGAGTGTTAACCAGTGGCACCCTTTTTTTTGATAATCAGGGGCAGGAATACAAAGCCTTTCATTCCAAAGATGGGCATGGTTTACGAATGCTACTCGAATGTGGGCTTCAGGCAGCCATCATCACAGGCCGAAAATCAAATGTAGTGGAACATCGCATGAAAGATTTAGGTATAGAAATCGTATTTCAAGGGTATAGAGATAAACGCCCTGCTTTCGCCGAGCTGTTACAGCTTACCGGTTTAAAAGCTGAACAAATAGCTTACATGGGTGATGATGTTATCGATTTACCGGTGATGACCAAAGTCGGCATGGCTATTGCTGTGCAAGATGCTCACCCATTCGTGTTAAAACATGCTGATTACATTACCGATAGACCCGGTGGAACAGGAGCTGCCAGAGAAGCTATCGAGTTTATCCTACAGGCACAGGGTTTATTAGATGATAAACTGGAAACTTACCTGGAATGAAAAGTAGCTACTTGCTAATCATTGTCGTTATTGTTACTGCAGCACTGAGTTTAGGGTGGTTTTTTGATGAAAAAAAACCAATATCACTAGTGAGCCCTTTGCAGGTACCCGATAATATTGATTATTATTTAAGTAACATTAACTATAAATCTATGAATCTGCAGGGTTCTCTGCATTACCATTTACAGTCTCCCCTGCTTCAACATTATATTCAGGAAGATGCTTCAAAAATCCAGCAACCCGTCATACAGTTTAACGGGGATAAATCTACCTGGTTTATTCAATCTGAATCTGCTTTACTGAAACATGAAAACGATCAGTTTGAACTACGTCAGCAGGTTGAACTGAAAAGAAATTCACAACAACCCATGCTGGTCAAAACTGATTTAATGTACCTCAAACCTCGACAAAATTTAGTTCAGATTCCCATGCATATGACTGTAACTACAACTAACGTAAACTTGCAGGCAGCCAGTGCCGAACTGGATATGAATCAAAACACTTATAAATTCAAACGAGTTAAAGCTATTTACCAACAGGATAAATCATGAGCTATACCAAAATGAAAGACTTCCTTTTGCTATTTATGCTGTTAATTCTGCCATTGTCCGGGTTTGCTTTATCCTCTGACAAAAACCAGCCCATTAACATTGAAGCCGATAAGCTGGACATAGACGACAGTCAACACATCAGTATTTATCAGGGCAATGTAAAGATGATACAGGGAAGCCTGCATATTGAAGCAGATAAAATTATTTTTCATTTCACTGCCAATAATGATCTGCAAAAACTTGAAATAGAAGGATCACCCGCAACCCTGAAGCAACTGAACGATAACAATGAACCCGTTTCAGGAAGAGCACGGAATATAATCTATACCGAAAACCAGCTATTACTTAAATTAATGGGGGATGCCCGTTTTCAAAGTGAAGCAGACACCATCGATGGGGAATGGATCACTATCAATACCAACACAGATGCACTTAAAGCTGGCAGTAAAAAAGGCGAAAATCGTGTTCGCATGATTATTCAGCCGAAAAATACTCCAACCAGTGATAAAACCATTAAATAATGGACTCAGAAAACGAACTCAAGGCAACTAATCTGGCTAAAAGTTATAAAGGCCGGGAAGTTGTAAAATCAGTCAGCCTGAGTGTTCAAAGCGGCCAGATTATCGGACTGTTAGGACCAAATGGAGCCGGCAAAACTACCTGCTTTTACATGATAGTTGGCCTCATCAATATCGATAGCGGTTCAATTGAGTTAAATGGCCAGCCTATCTCCCACTTGCCTATGCATAAACGAGCTCAGCAGGGCATAGGCTACCTGCCCCAGGAAGCTTCAATATTCAGGGGCTTATCGGTACAGGATAATATTCGTGCCATTTTGCAAATGCGGCAAGATTTAAATGCAGCTCAACAGGATGAACTGTTAGAGCAATTACTGGAAGATTTCCAGGTTCAACATATTCGAGACAACCTCGGTATCTCATTGTCTGGAGGAGAAAGGCGCCGGGTGGAAATTGCACGAGCTCTCGCCAACGAACCTCAGTTCATTTTACTGGATGAACCTTTTGCCGGCGTCGACCCGATCTCAGTCATCGATATTCAATCAATTATCCGACAACTGGCACAACGTGGCATTGGCATATTAATTACTGATCACAATGTGCGTGAAACCCTTGGTGTATGCGATAGAGCCTATGTTATGGGTGAAGGAACAGTGCTTGCAGAAGGTGACCCTGATCATGTTCTTGCTGATAAAATAGTAAGAAAGATTTACTTAGGAAAGGATTTTAAGCTATAAAGTAATTATGAGAACAACAATAATACTAGCTCAAAAGGCCAACACCTTCAGATGAAGCAAAGTTTACAGCTGAAGATAGGTCAAAGCCTGACCATGACCCCTCAACTGCAGCAAGCCATCAAGCTGCTACAGTTATCTTCCATCGAATTACAGGTGGAAATACAGGAAACACTAGATTCTAACCCACTACTCGAACAGGAAGATAATCTCTCTGAAGTTCAACTTCAGGATAAACAGCCTGACTCTGATAAAGAAGATATCACTGAAATAAAAACATCGGCCGACTCTTTAAGTGAAGACCGCTCACAACAAACACTTCCCGATGAACTTGCTTTAGATACAGGCTGGGATGATATCTATGACCCTACCCCCACCGCATCTATCTCTCAAACCAGTGCAGGAAACGGGGAAGATTTCAGAGACCTTTTTGAAAACCAGGCAAAATCAACAGATGAACTATATGATCATCTTATCTGGCAACTAGACTGTAGCCATTTAACCGAGACCGACAAAGATATTGGGCTTGCTCTCATTGATGGTATCGATGATAGAGGTTATCTGACAGAGTCCCTTGAAGATATCCACCAGGGATTGGTAACACAACATCCCGATATCGAGATGGATGAAATTGAGGCCATGCTGCATTTAATCCAGCACTTTGATCCTCTTGCAGTGGGTTCACGCACACCTTCAGAATGCATGAAGATTCAGTTACAGCAATATGACTCTTCCACTCCACACCTGAAAAAAGCTATCGCGCTGGTCGATCATTACCTCGATTATCTAGCAAAAAATGATATCGCTGTATTAAAACGTCGGTTACAGGCAAATGATGCCGAGCTGGCAGACATCATTAAGCTTATTCAAACAACCAATCCACACCCCGGACAACTCATCAGTACAGCGCACGCTGAATACATCAAACCCGATGTATATGTATCCAAAGTGAAAGGTGAATGGTGTGTGAAAATAAACCAGGATAACGCACCTCGATTAAAGGTCAATGAAACATACTCCAAATTGATCAAAAGAGGCGATAACAGCGAACAAAATAATTATCTGCGAAATAATGTTCAGGAAGCCAAATGGTTCATAAAAAGTCTGCAAAGTCGAAATGATACTTTGCTACGGGTGGCCACTTCTATCGTGCAACGTCAGCATGATTATCTGGATTATGGTGACGAAGCCATGAAACCCATGGTTTTACGTGATATTGCTGAAGAACTTGAAATGCATGAATCTACTATCTCACGTGTTACTACCATGAAGTTCATGCACACACCCAGAGGCGTACTCGAATTCAAATACTTTTTTTCCAGCCATGTCGGTACGGCCGATGGTGGCGAATGTTCCGCTACTGCAATCAGGGCAATTATTAAAAAACTGATCGCGGCGGAAAAACCGAACAAACCGTTAAGTGATAACAAAATTGCAAATTTGCTGGATGACCAGGGAATAAACGTAGCCAGACGCACTATTGCGAAATATCGTGAAGCTATGAACATTCCACCATCCAATGAACGTAAACGCTTGTTTTGAAATCACTTTTATGTGAATAGGACTGTTTGTTCATGACGAGTATTGAACAAGCAGTCAAACAACTGTCATCAATGATGGCAGTGTTAAACCACTCATCCAGGTGATGAGTAATTTGTAACCTTCAGGAGGTATTATCCTATGCAAGTAAGTTTAAGCGGTCATCATGTCGAGATAACTGATTCTCTTAGAAATTACGTGAATGAAAAAATAGAACGTCTGGACAGACATTTTGACCAGGCTCTCGATATTCATGTTGTACTAACGGTAGAGAAACTCAGACATAAAGCTGAAGCAACTATGCATGTAAGTGGCGCCAATATGCACGCCGATGATGAACAGGAAGATATGTATGCAGCGATTGATGGAATGGTCGATAAATTAGATCGTCAGGGTAAAAAGCATAAAGAAAAAGTTAAAAGCCATCGAAATAAGGGTGCAATCCCGGAAATGGCCTAACCAATAAAAACAGGGAGCTTAAACCTCCCTGTTTTTTACCTTGCAAGGTAATTGTATTTCGCTACCAAGCGAATATACTGTTTTTTGTGTAAGTAAATCAATCAAAATTAATACGTTATACGATTATGTCCATATCATCGCTTTTAGCGACAAATCGAATCTTTATAAATTCCGAAATAAGTAGCAAAAAACGTTTGCTTGAACTAATTTCAGAAAAGGTAGCAGAAGAGATATCTCTCCCTCAAAACACTATCTACAATAAACTTTTAGAACGTGAACGTCTGGGAAGTACCGGATTGGGCAAAGGTATTGCTGTACCCCATGCAAGGCTTGGCAATATCAAAGATGCTCATGCCTACTTCATTAAACTAAATACGCCCATCAATTATGATGCGATAGATAGACAGAAAGTTGATTTAATATTTGTTCTATTTATCCCCGAAGAATCCACCGATGAACATCTGCAAATACTGGCTTCTCTAGCAAAAATTTTTAGTCAAAAACCTGTCACTGAAAAAATTCGTCTAAGCCAGTCTGCTGATGATATTATTCAGGTCATAACACAAGCTGAAAAAGAATCACAACCCTGAAAACCCAATTGATATGTTAGCGTAGAAATCATGTCCACCACCCTGACAATTCGAGAATTTCATAAACGCTTTCAAAAAAGACTTAAGTTATCTTTCGCCTCTGGTCAGGTTGGACTAGATCGTGAAATCCAGTTGGAGTCTGGTGATAACACAGATTATGTAACGGTTGATTATTTAAACATTATTCGCCCGTCAAGCGTGGTTATCATAGGTATACAGGAAGCAAATTTTTTAAAATCACTTAGTCCTGAACAACATCAGGATATCTTTGGAAAATTCTGCCACCAGTCTCTCAGTACAATTATTTTAAGTCGCGATGCACCTTCACTGGATACCATCATAAGATATTGCACAAATGAATCAATCGCAGTATTTAAATCACAGCTTGATGACAACTCACTATTACGTCATTCAAGGTATTTTCTAAACCAGGCTCTCACTCAAACCATAACAAAACATGGAGTATTTGTTGAAGTTCACAGCATTGGCACTTTTATTATTGGGGAAAGTGGTGTCGGTAAAAGTGAGCTAGCTTTATCTTTAATCTCTCGTGGCCATCGACTCATTGCCGATGATATCGTTGAATTCTCCAGCATGGCTCCAGGAGTCATTGATGGTATTCACCCCGGCTTATCCAATGAATTTATGGAAGTCAGGGGCGTTGGTATCTTAAATATCAGAGCAATGTTTGGAAGTAATGCTTTAAGAAGAAATAAAACTCTACGCATGATCGTTAATATGATTCCTTTCACCATGAAAAACAGCCATCAGTTTGACCGACTTGGAAATATCCAGCAAACCCGATCTGTATTAGGTATAGATATTCCTGAAATGACACTTCCAGTTGCTCCGGGAAGAAATCTTGCCATACTGGTTGAAGCAGCTGCGCGTAATCACTTAATGCATATTAACGGTTATAATGCAGCGGAAGATTTTATTGAAAGGCAAAGGCTTGCCATATTAGCCAATTCAAAAGAATAACAGTAAACTAAAAAAATGAAACTTGTCATCGTCAGCGGCCTGTCCGGCTCAGGAAAAACCATCGCTTTACACACGTTAGAAGATGCTGGTTATTTTTGTGTCGATAATTTGCCGGTTTGTTTATTGAGTGATTTTGTTCACTCCATGAAAAAAAACAAACCTGCTCTATATGATCTGATTTCTGTAGCAATTGATGCCCGCTGTAACATCCAGGACATAGCTCATTTTGAAAGTATCATCACTGAAATAAAAGGTCTGGATGTCGAGGTTGAAATTCTTTTTCTGACTTCTAAAGTTGAAAAATTACTAACCCGGTTTAATGAAACTCGACGAAGACACCCCTTGTCACGTAAAGGCCTGCCATTAGTTGAAGCCATTCATCTTGAACGCAGTGTGCTCAAAAATATTTCTTCCAATGCAGATCTTACAATAGACACTTCCGATCTTAATGTGCATGAACTTCGCAACATCATCAATAATCGAATTTTACAAGAAGATAGCGAAACCATGGCCATACTGGTTCAATCGTTTGGTTTTAAACATGGTTTGCCGGCCGATACCGACTTCATGTTTGATGTTCGCTGTTTACCCAACCCTCACTGGGAAGGTCATTTAAGACCCTTCAGTGGAAAAGATACACCTGTTATAGAATACCTTGAAAGCTTTCCAGCTGTAGCAAATATGGAAAAATCGATACTTGATTTTATGCAGCAATGGATACCCTGCTTTGAAAAAGAAGGCCGCAGTTACATGACCCTGTCCATAGGTTGTACCGGGGGTCAGCATCGATCGGTATACCTGGCCCAAAAAATCTCTGCGGAACTAAAGAAAACTCGAAGCAATGTTTCACTGCGTCACAGAGAATGTGACTAATGGTTAACATTTTAATAGTGACTCACAATAAAATTGGCGTTGAAATTTTAAAAAGCGCAGAGATTATCGTGGGTAAATGTATTCCGTCAGTAAAAACAATTTCGATACCTGGCAACTTAAAATCTGATGGACTAGGTTTGTATGCAGATCAGATTAAGTCTGATATTGAATTTCTGGAAAAAGGCGATGGCGTTTTGATCTTAACTGATATCCTCGGTGCTACACCAAGCAACCTGGTTCATTACTTTGCCAGCAGTCACAATGTAAAAATTCTGGCGGGCCTGAACTTACCCATGCTAATACGGATACTCAATTATGCTGATCAGCCACTAGAGTTGTTAGCAAAAATCGGTATAGTCGGCGCCAACAAAGGCATCACAAAAGAAATCGGCATTTAATCCTATGATAACCCAGGACATCACTATCATTAACAAACTCGGACTGCATGCCCGGGCCGCTTCAAAGCTGGTTAATTTATGTTCTCAATTTGGCTGCTCAATATATCTTGATAATAAGGGTAATAGAGTGAACGCTAAAAGTATTATGGGTGTCATGATGCTGGCAGCCAGCAAGGGAACTGTATTAAAGCTTGAAATTGACGGGGAAGATGAAACCCAATGTGTTGATGCTATTACCACCCACTTCAATAACCGCTTCGATGAAGAGGAGTAACCTCAATAAGTACTTAAAACACTGTTTTTTTTGGTGTAAAGATTGAATGGAAAAAATAAACAGCCATTAGTGATTATTACTGAACCAGAAACTGCTTCATAACATCTTTCATTGCTTCTTCAGCCAAAATCCAAATTTCATCCAGTTCATAATTCTGTAAATTTAACTGCTCTAATGCAAAGTTGTCAATTGGTAATGCAAATCGCTCTCCAGTGGTACCAACCTGATTTTTATTTACCCACACATCAGCAATATGCACGGCTGCTGTAACCTGAGTAAAGTCTAGTGACTGTTCTGGTTTATGGTGAAAGTTCACAGGTTCATGTATAGATACTGGTACACGCCAGTTTTCCAGTAGGCGACCACCCGCTTCAGCATGTGAATAACCCAGACTTTCCAGCTCAAGCAGATACAGGCACTCTTCTTTAGCTTCACGTTGTATTAAAAGCTCATGCATCAGCCCCGGCATCTTGATATAAAAAACCAGTCTGCCAATATCATGTAAAAGACCCGCAACATAAAACCGTTCTGGCTGACTAATATTACAATACTGTCCTATCGATTTTGCTAAAACACCTACCGCAACAGAGTGCTCCCAGAATGATTTCATATTAATCATGCCTAGCGGCATCTTATCAAACACTTTGATAATACTGGTTGCCAGCACGAGTTCACGGACCTGACGAACACCAATTATCTGAACCGCTTTATCCACAGTTTCTATGCTGGCAGGAAAACTATAAAACGCACTATTAGCCAAACTCAATAGACGAGCACATAAATCAGGATCACTGGCTAAAACACCCGAAAAATCGGTAATCGTTGACGTAGGATGTTCAATGAGAGCTTCAAGGCGATAATATACATCGGGTAAACTAACCAGTTTATCCACTTCACTCACGAGAAGATCAATATTGCTGAGCCCCCCGAAATCCATAATTTCTATTCTTTTTTGAGTAGCCATTTTTAAAATATAATTAGAGTAAACTGAATATAGTTGAAAATTTTATAAACTGGGTTAAAAACAACTAATAAGCCAATAAATTCACAAAGAAAATTTGATTGAGCTCAATAACCCAGATTAAAAAGGTAAAACAGTCATTATTTTAAATATTTTTGCGCTAAATCAATTCAACCTTAAAGTGAATCTTTTACATTATTCGTTACAGCATGTAATTCTCAGACCAATAAGAATTGCTGGACAGGGACGTAGTACGATAGCTGCTGAAATGGCTCAGTTAACGGGTTCGCTACCCAATAATTTGCAACAGGATGAAAAGACATGCGACGAATCTACTTTCTTATACCCAATCGACCTCTCACTGAAACAATAATCACTGAACTTGAAGAGCAAGGTGTACCCCACACTCATTTACACGTAGTTGCAAGCATGGACCAACCTCTAGATGGCTTGCCTGAAGCGAATATCTGGCAACGCACTGAACTTGCCCACGGACTCGAATGGGGTACGGGTATTGGAGGTACAGCTGGTCTACTGGGAGGGTTACTAACAGTTGCCTTTCCTCCTGGAGGAATTATTTTAGGCGGAGGAGCCCTGTTAATAGGAGCCGCTGCAGGGGCCGGTGTAGGTGCTGCCATGTTAGGGCTGATGAAAGGCCATGAACATAACCATCAACTGGATGATTTTAAATATGAAATTGAACATGGAGAGATATTACTCATGGTCGATCTTGCCAAAGCAGATGTAGAGAGAATTTCTGAGAGTATTTTGCAACACCATCCAGAAGCTCATATCAAAGTCTCTGAACCGCACTAATTAAACAGATGATTCCGGCTAAAAAAACTACCAGAATGACATAGTTTCAGATATTTATTAATCTACATGATTTTCTACAGTGCCATGCTGATTTATTAAACCAAAATAATTTGTCCAATCATCAGCAGGCTGGTTGATACATTTCTAAACAAAAAGTATGCTTGCGCTTTTTCAGAGTAGTCATCAAATTATGGATTTAGGAAATATTAGGCGGGTCTATGACCAGACCGGATTATCGCGCGATACACTAAATCCAGACCCCATAATTCAGTTTGAACAGTGGTTCAATGAAGCGCTAAAAACTGACATAAAAGACCCCAGCGCCATGAGCCTGGCAACTGCAAACAAACAGGGTGAAGTCTCATTACGAACTGTTTTATTAAAGATTTATGATCAACAGGGATTTGTTTTTTTCACCAATTATGAATCAGCCAAATCTCAGCATATTGCTGAAAACCCCAATGTAGCCCTGCTCTTCCCCTGGTTAGATCAGGATAGACAGGTAAAAATTGTAGGGCAGGCCAGCAGAATTTCAACCAAAGAATCTTTAAAATATTTTCTCTCACGCCCCCGGGGTAGCCAACTGGGAGCCTGGGTTTCTCAACAGAGTTCTATCATCAGTTCCAGAATATTATTAATGAGTAAACTGGAAGAAATAAAGAATCGCTTCGCTGACGGTGATGTTTCATTACCAGAGTTCTGGGGTGGCTACCGGGTAAAACCTAGTTCCATTGAATTCTGGCAGGGTCAGCCAGATCGTTTACACGATCGCTTCCTGTACAGTCGACAACAAGAAAACGACTGGAAAATAAGCCGTCTTGCACCTTAATTTGGTCACTTAAAAATTATCCGATTATCACTTAACTTAAGCCAAGCTATACCAGGAAAAGCATTTAACTGCAGAGGACGCAAAGGTACGCAGAGAAATAAAATGTTTTTACCTATTTGTCTTAAGTTCGGTCAATTTATCAAAGATTAATCATTGTAGAGTAATTAAGTGGTGCGTAAAAAAGCAGCTACATTAAAAACTCTGAGAATCTCTGCGTCCTCTGCGGTGAGATTTTTTTAATACATAACGGATAGGTTTCATTGATTTGCTAAGTAATTACTAGAAATTAAGTATTTTTAACACCGGATGGTAGTTATCAGGCTGCCGACCAAAACCTGATAAAACAGCCACAGAGCGTTTGGCCAGTTTAAATTTAAACTTACGGGCAATAATTCGACTCATCGTATACCAGTCCTGAGTATGCTGTTGTGGTAGCACCAATGGCATAACACCCCAGTGCAGCATTAATATTCTTGCTGTTTTTTCATCCAGGCAAATACCAATAATGGGAGCCGAAGGTCTAAAAGCTGCGACTACTCCTGCTGTGGCACCGCTGGAGGTGGGTACAAATAGACCCAGCAATTTCAGATCCTTAGCTATTCCAACAGCAGCATGGGTTAAGGCTCTCTTGGGAGAGCAAGTCACTCTCATGTCTACTTGATTTTCAACGTCCGGGTTATCACGCTTCCACTGCTCCATTTCACGTAGAATATGATCCATTTGTTTAACAGCCTGAACAGGATAACGTCCAACCGAGGTTTCGCCAGACAGCATAACTGCATCGGCTCCATTTAAAGCGGCATTAGAAACATCACCTACTTCTGCTCGGGTAGGACGTGAACTGGTAATCATGGATTCCATCATATGGGTTGCTACAATCACCGGACGACAGGCAGTTCGGGAACGGCTTATCAAATCTTTTTGAACCATCGGCACCTGGGCTGCATCAATCTCAATACCCAGATCACCACGTGCTACCATAATGGCATAAGATTCACGCAGTATTTCATCAAAATTATCAAGCGCCTCCGGCTTTTCAATTTTCGAAATAACAGGCAAAACTTCACCATGTCGTTTCATATAACTTTTTAACTTGATGATATCTTCAGCATGACGAACAAAACTGAGTGCCACAAAATCAGCACCTATTTGCTGAGCAAATAACACATCCTTTTTATCATTTACAGTCAGTGATGAAGACGATATTTGAGTATCTGGTAAATTAATGCCTTTTTTATCTTTCAGCAAACCGCTATAAATAACACGGCATTGAATATCTCGCTTAACCACTTCAAGCACTTTTAATTCCATTTTCCCGTCATCCAGCAATATTCTGTCACCAGTTTTTACATCTTTATGTAAATTCCGGTACTGACAGGGAATGATATTATTTTCACCAATTAACTGCCGAGTAGTAATTGTAACAATTGAGCGGGATTTTAATGGCATCTCTCCATTTTTGAGCAAACCCACTCTAATTTTTGGCCCGCAAAGGTCACAAAAAATAGCAACTTGAATTTTCATTTTTGCAGCAGCTTTTTTAACCAGCTTAAAACTTTTTTTATGGTGCCCATGGCTGCCATGAGACATATTCAAACGAATAATATTCACCCCGGCCTGCAACAGTTTGGTAATAGTTTCAAGGTCACTGGTTGCCGGTCCAAGCGTCGCTATAATGCGAGTTTTCCTGTTTATCTCTTTATCGATTGTATTGATCATGTTTGAAATATTGGTATTGGTTTCTTCTGACTTCCTTTAGAAGCAACGTTTCTATCAGAGCTGATTATCAGTAACAATTGTAGACCGGTTCACACAATTAAACATGATTTATTCCCCCTGGAACCGGGCTGTGAATAGCTTCACACTTTAGAATCAATTCAGGACTACACTCACCGTCATATTAATTAAAAACAGTATTCATACATCACAAGATTATTATTTATAGCTAAAAACCAAAGCAACAGAACCTGTACCTAAACTCGGAATAGTCCCTGAGTTTAGTTTAACCGCATGCATGTCAGGCGGTTTTTTTTTTGCTTGAAAAATTTCTTACTTTATTAACTCAAATATTGGTGCGCACGGCGCACCCTACCATTCCCTGAATAGATGAAATATCAGGAGAATATCTTCTTCCACCAACGCTTACGACTGGCAGGTGGTGGAAAAGCTAACTCCAGGTCTTCTGGCTGGATCTGACTCATCACCCAACCCGGTAAAGGCGGGTTATCACTAAAACCACATACAACACCCAGATTATTAGGATCATAAATTTTCACAAACGTAGGATTCTCGGCATTATCTACATACACTATGCCGCAATAATCTTCATCATGTTCTTTATGTAATAGCTCATCGATAGAATCAATAAACTGAAGCAATTGCTCTGATGTTGCAGTTGAGTCTGGAACGGCTTCACCAACAGCATAAATAAACCAGTTTGCCTGCTGTTGTTCACGAATACGCACCCACAGATTTGTCAGGTCATGCCATTTCATCACGCCGCCATGAAAACCACGGTATTTTTGCAAGTATTCACTCATAAAATTTAATCAACACAATTTTTATTTAATTATAGCGTTATGATAGTCATTTCCTAAAATTGAAAATTCAATCATCCATAAATTATACCGTCAATGACTTCTCTATCAAAACTCACTGAACTTATGGCTGCCCTACGCGACCCACAAAGCGGATGCCCCTGGGACATAAAACAAACCAGTAAAAGTATATCCAGTTATACGCTGGAAGAAACCTACGAATTACTTCATGCAATTCAAAGTGACGATATTGAAAATCTGAAAGAGGAATTAGGTGATCTTTTGTTTCATATCGTTTTTCATGCACAAATTGCTAATGAGCAAAATAAGTTTGATATTAATGATGTTGTTAAAAATATTGTAGATAAAATGACCCGACGCCACCCTCATGTATTCGAGAAAGACAGAGATAACCAGCTCAGTGAAAAAGAGTTAAAGAACCAGTGGAAACAACTCAAACAAAATGAAAAATTCTCATCCAGCAGGATACTGGATAATATTGGGCATAAATTTCCTGCTCTGATACGTGCACAAAAACTCCAGGATGCAGCTGCAGAATATTATTTTGACTGGCCTGAGGTAAACCCGGTACTGGATAAAATTGAGGAAGAAATAGCAGAACTGCGTGAAGCCATGAACTCCGGTAATAAAGATCATATCCAGGATGAAATGGGTGATATCCTGTTTGCCTGCACCAACCTGGCACGACATATCGATGTTGATGCCGAAGCTGCATTACGCCAGACTAATGAAAAATTTATACGTCGCTTTGATTTTGTAGTTAAACAAATGGAAAAAGCTGGAATAGCGTTCAGCCCATCACAACTCGAGCAGATGGAAACTTTCTGGCAGCAAAGCAAATCAGTCACTGGATAGAGACAAAATAATCAGTCTCGGGTAATATTGCTGACTATGCAAAAAAGTCGAATTAATACCGAACAAAGAATACTGGATGCGGTAAAAAGCCTGTTACTTAATAAAGGTTTTCCGGATGTCGGTATCAATGCCATATCGCGTGAAGCCGGCTGCGATAAAGTTTTAATCTACCGATATTTTGGCGGTCTCAATGGCTTACTTGAGCGTTTTGCTGAGGAAAGTGACCTGTGGTGGACGGTTGATGAAATTGTTCAGGAAAACATGGATGAAATCTCTCAGTTTTCCCTGCCTCAGTTCCTCGATTTATTACTTAAACGCCACATCAAAGCAGTTCAACAACGACCTCTTACTCAGGAAATTATGGCCTGGGAAATGTCCGACAGTAACCCGTTAACACTGGCCTTGAATAAAACTAGAACCGAGCAGGGCATGCTGTTATTTAAAAAGGTACGATTACATTTTAACCAGCCGAATATTGATGTGGGCGGCATACTGGGCATTTTTGGTGCAGCTATTAATTATCTGGTCATCCGTACCCGACATAGTCATTCCGAATATGAAAAAGAAGAGTGGTGGCGCCTGGAACAAACCATCAGCAGTCTACTCACCTGCCAGACCGGCAAACAATAATAACAACCTATTTCAAGAGTATCTCAATATGCTAAAAACCATCCTAAGTGCATTATCTTTATTAATGTTAAGTTATAGCACTACCTCTTTCGGTGACGAAGAAAGCAGTGGAAAGACTGAAGGTTTAAAGGTAAAAATAACCCGCCAGATTGAAACTGTGGATATCAAACATGAAGGAAAGACTATATCAATTCAACGAAACCAGAATACAAAAAACTTAATCAATCCTGCTTTCGCTAAAACCTCTCGAAAATGCCCTCCCTTTTGTATCCAGCCATTAATTCTGGCTCCGGGAGTTGAAACTATTGGAGAGCGGAAAATGCTTGAGTATTTACAGCAGGTATCCAGTGGCAATGACAATGTTCTGGTCATTGACTCACGATCACGTCCATGGGTGGTGCGTGGCACTATTCCTGGAACCATCAATATTCCATTTAAGACATTGTCTAAAAACACAGAAGAAAACATAACCGATATTCTGGAAGATGAATTTGGTGTCACTCGTGGAGATAGCCTGCTCAATTTCACCTATGCAAAAACACTGGTTTTATTTTGCAACGGGCTGTGGTGTGGACAAGCACCAACCAATATCAAATCTCTGCTCAAACTCGGTTATCCGGCACATAAACTGAAATATTATCGTGGCGGCATGCAAGCCTGGGAATCACTGGGATTAACAACTATAAAAGCTGAAAAATAATGCCTGATACTGTACTCAAATTAAGCGATATCGATAGCAGCAGACTTAACAACCTTCTGAATAAATACCAGCTCAAACTGGTCATCGTACATGATGAAAATATTCCCGGTAGCTATTGGGGTGATGCAGAAGCAGGCCTGATCGGTAATAAGCTATATGCAAGATTAGACACGCCCATTCACTCCATCATGCATGAAAGTTGTCACTACATTTGCATGGATAATCAGCGCAGAGCAAAGTTGGATACCAATGCAGAAGGTGATTATGACGAAGAGAACGGTGTGTGTTATCTGCAAATTTTACTGGCTAATGATATTCCTGAAATGCTACAGGGCCGCATGATGACAGACATGGATAGCTGGGGTTATACCTTTCGCCTGGGTTCGACTCAAAAATGGTTCGAACAGGATGCAGAAGATGCTTTCAACTGGTTAAAAAAGCACCATCTCTTGACTCAAAACAAACCCAACTTTCAGTTAAGGCAGTAAAATTAGTTAACTTCCTAATTCAACGCCATCACTATGTTTTCTCAATTAAAATTAGATGCCCTGCTATCCGGGTTTATTAGCATATTCTTTGTTTTCGTAGTGAATATGGCGATTATTATCGCTGCACTTGTTTTTATAGCTAACCATGTGCCAGCAGACTTGCTATACCCGACATTAAAAGTCATCAGCATAATTTCTCTGGCACTGCCCCCCTATGTGGCAGCCCGGACTGCCGACAATCAGCCCATACTACACGGTTTGATCATTGGCATAATTCAATCACTCATTATCGTTGCCTTAATGACTCAAACAGCCAGCTGGGAAGGTACACAGCAAAATAACATTATCGAACAAATGCCGCTGGTGGGTGGAAGTTTGATTGTTTTGAGCCTGTTCTCAGGAATGATTGCCCGCTGGATGAACCAAAACAATAAATCATAGTCACATTAACTGGACTGGTTATGTATGCAGGCCATGGCTACATTTACTAAATCATAAAAAGGATGACACTATGATAAAGAAAACTCTATTAATACTTGCACTGCTATCACTATCTTTCTCACTATTTGCTGCAGAAGGAGTAATCAACATAGCAAGCAAACACTCGGTTGAACAAACAGCAAACAAACTGGAGAAAGTCTTATTATCCAAAGGCATGAAGATTTTTCAGCGGGTTAAACATTCTGATGGTGCTAAAACCGTGGGAATCAATATCAATCCAACAGAGCTGATCATTTTTGGTAATCCAAAGGTTGGAGCACCCTTAATGAAATGTGCTCCTACAGTAGCAATTGATCTACCTCAGAAAGCAGTTATCTGGCAGGATGAGAAGCAAAAGGTATGGATTTCATACAATGACCCTGCTTATTTAAAGCAACGCCATAATATTCAGGGCTGCGATAAGGTTCTGGCGAAGGTTTCCGCTGCCTTATCAAAATTGACTGGTGCAGCAGCAAAATAGATTTATATTTGTGAAAGTTGACTTCAGAAAATGAACTTACTCCTACGCCAGAGTCTGGCGGAAGGGGTAAGCTTTTCAGTTTTCAATTAAGGAATTACGTAAAACAGCACAGAGAAAAAATGAAATACACTTCCTGCTAATACAAACAAATGCCAGATCGCATGGTGATAAGCCATTTGCTCACGCACATAGAAAATAACACCCAGCGAATAACTTAAACCACCCAGCAACAATAATATTAAACCGCCCATCTCAACCTGAGCCAGCATGGGTTTGATGGCTAAAACAACTATCCAGCCCAGTCCCAGGTATAGCCACAATGATAGTTTTTTAAATCGTTTTGCATCAACAAACTCGAAGATCATGCCAACAATGGCAATACTCCAGATAACCCCAAATAAAGACCAGCCCCAGACACCGCGCAGACTCACCAATAAAAATGGGGTATAGGTTCCTGCAATCAACAGGTATATAGCTGCATGATCAAATTGTTGAAGTAAAGCTTTAGCTTTTGGATGTGAAATACCGTGATACAACGAAGAAGCACTATATAGAATAATCAGGGTCGCACCGTAAATACTACTGCTGACAATATGCCAGGCATCTCCATTCAGGCTTGCAAATGAAACCAGAACAGCAAGACCCGCAACACTTAATAAAGCACCAATGCCATGAGTAATGGTATGGGCTATTTCTTCACCAACTGAATAGTTGGTGGAATAGACATTTGACATTTGATTAACCTGTTTTCATACAAAGAAGGAACATTAGTTGCAATTTAAAACTAATTACCTCAAGAATCAATTCTTTTCTGATATTCTGTAAGAGTAATTAAAGGTATAGATTGAACCCTTTGATCATAATTATTAGTAACTACGACTTAACTTAGATTAACATAAATCAACTCAGATAATTTATTTACTGCTCAGATTGGTATATAGAGCAGTAACATCATTCATTCTTTTCAGCAACTTGTCACCTGCCAGGTTGACGATAAATGGAATAGGATTCTTCTCAATACCATCCAGCCCATGTTTGAAAAGTTTCCATTCGGATTTAGCTTTTCGTAACTGTTTTTGCAATGTATCAGTATTTTCATTGGCTTCTGTTAACTCAGCCAACGCCCCTTTGAATTCATTTTTATCCTGCGACATTTGACTACGAATTAAAGAGTTATCAAAACCCCAGCTCTTGTACATGTACAACATGCTCATACGCTGACTTAACATTCGCTGACGTCCAGAAATATTGACCAGATGGCCAGCATTAGTAGGGCTCAGATCGGTAAGTAACAACACAACCTTATGGCAGGCAGACAGGAGTTCACCACTGGCATCAAGCAATTCCAGTGCTTTGGTTTTATCTACCGTTTGATTGACGGTAGCCTTGTAAGGTGCCCAAAGTCGTGTGACTTTATCGAGCCCCTTTTTAATGCTTTTGTTTGGAGCATAAGCAATTAATTCAGCCAGTTGCTGATCGAAAAGCTTAACAGCATCACCTAACTGTTTCTGAGCTGTCATCGCATTTACATCGATACCGATCATACTGTAGGTTTTCAAAATGCGCTGACTTAACATGCGCTGACGCCCGGACTTGTTAATGGCAGAAGAAAGTGAAGTAATTTCTGCCTGAGCCTGCAGGCAAAAAGTGGATAGAATCCCAAATATAAATAATCGAAGTAAACTTTGACCCATTATTACGCTCTCTTTATGATATTAATTATGAAACAGTACAAAATCCAAGGAATTTAATCCTTACTGTATATATATCACAGAGTTAGCATTTTTTCTTGAGAATCATAAAGAAGCTGCTGCTCTGGCAGCTTCATCGTACAATCCGGAGAGTGAACGTAAAACACGGGCTATTTCACCAATTTTTTCATTGTCAGTACCTAAGGTTCCTAATAGCTCAATCAGGCATTCTTCTCGAACGTCACGATATGCTTTACATAAATCAATGCCTTTTTTAGTGGTATTGAACATGGTCTCCTTACCCTGCTTTCGACTCATGACCAGTCCTAGCTTAGATAATTTTCGTAACGAATAACTGGCTGTATGTGTATCTTCTATATTCAGGTTAAAGCAGATAGTTGCTACTTTTTTTTCACGATCACGGTGATTAACATTATGCAGAATAAGAATATCCAGCGGGCTTAAATCTGAAATTCCGCAGGCATTAGTACATCGAACAGTCCAACGCTGAAAGGCATGATTTGCAATAATTAAACCATACTCCAGTTCACTCAACTCCGAACTTTGCTCACTGATTAAATGCGAGGATGAAACAATCGGTTGCCTGGTTTTATCTATCATAAATATTCATCTAGTTATTATTCCAGTCATTCAATTAAGCTGTGAGGTGTTAAAAACCTTGTTCACCACGAAGGCACGAAGAGCACGAAGTATTAAATTTGTTAAAACAATAATAAATTAACTAACCTGCTTTTTCTTCGTGTTCTTCGCGCCTTCGTAGTGAATGCCTTTTGATTTTGTTCCAAAACCACCACCACCAGGCGTTTTAATAATAATCGCATCACCAGCATTTACATTAACACTATCTGTAGAACCCAGCGATATCAACTGACCATCAGATTTTTCAATCATATTCTGACCTGTTTGACCTTGCTCACCACCATTAACCGGATAAGGCGCAACACGTCGATGCCCCGTTAATAAGCTAACAGACATGGCTTCATTAAACCTGACTTTTCTTTCAACACCATTGCCTCCATTAAACTGACCTGCTCCACCCGAACCATGACGAATGGAAAATGATTCAAGCATCACAGGAAAGCGCCATTCAAGCACTTCCGGGTCAGTCAGGCGTGAATTGGTCATGTGTGTGTGCACAGCACTGCAACCATCATGCCCTTCACTCGCACCTTCTCCACCACACAGGGTTTCATAATACTGGTATTGCTCATTACCCCAGGTCACATTATTCATTGTTCCCTGCGACGCAGCCACACATCCCAGTGCACCAAGTAAGGTATCAACAATAGCCTGAGATACTTCTACATTGCCTGCCACCACTGCTGCCGGATAAACCGGGTTGATCATACTTTTTTCTGGTAATACGATTGTTAGCGGTTTCAGGCAACCTTCATTGAGTGGTATCTGATCATCTACCAGACAGCGAAAAACATACAGCACTGCTGCACGAGTAATGGCAGAAGGCGCATTAAAATTAGCTGCATGTTGTGGACTGGTTCCAGTGAAATCGATAGTCGCCTGACGTTGTTGTTTATCCAGTGTAATACTGACTTGTATCTTCGCACCATCATCCATGTCATAACTGAAAGAGCCATCACTTAATACATCCAGTACTCGTCGCACCGATTCCTCTGCATTATTTTGTACATGTTTCATATACGCATGTACAACAGGCAACGTATAGTGACCCACCATTTTCAACAGTTCCTGCATGCCTTTTTCACAGGCTGCCAATTGCGCTTTGAAGTCAGCAATATTTGTATCTATATTTCTGGCCGGCCATTCCCCGATGCTAAGAACCTGCCTCATGCTTTCATCCTGAAAACTTCCTGCATCAACAATTTTCAAATTATCAAGCAGAATACCTTCTTCAATAACCGAAGTTGAATTCGATGGCATCGATCCCGGAGTGATTCCACCGATATCGGCATGATGCCCTCGTGATGCCACATAAAAAATAACCTTAGTACCCGTCGGATCAAATACAGGTTTGATAATCGTCACATCGGGTAAATGCGTACCACCGTTATAGGGAGCATTCAAAACATAAGCATCACCTTTCAACATACTGCCCTTGCGTTCCCGAATAACTGTTTTAATACTTTCACTCATCGAGCCCAGGTGAACCGGCATGTGAGGTGCATTGGCAATTAAATCCCCTTCTTCATCAAAAACTGCACAGGAGAAATCGAGTCTTTCTTTAATATTTACCGATACCGCTGTATTTTCCAGCACTGACCCCATTTGTTCGGCAATTGACATAAACAGGTTATTAAAAATTTCCAGCATAACAGGGTCAACATCGGTTCCAATCGCAACCTGTCGGGGAAGCTGCTGGTAACGTTCCAGCACAATATTATTATCTACAGTTAATTGTCCACGCCAACCGGGTTCAATAACAATGGTTCCAGTGTGCTCAATAATGACTGATGGCCCGTTAATCCAGACATCAGCAGGTAAATCTTCTCTCGCATAGAAAGGTGTAGAACTTTCAGTGTCAGCCATAACAACTTTTTGACTATCCAGAGAACATAAATTGATATTTGAATTTTTTCGGCTTGTGACAACTGGAGGAGGATTACTGGCAATTACTTCCACTTCGATAGATTGAACAATCAAATTTTTATGCTTGGAAATAAAACCAAAAGATTGCATATGTACAGTTTCAAAATCACTGACTACAGCTTCAAAGTTGGAAAATTCTACCGGAAGATTTGTATCTGAACCTGCATAGTGGCAATGAAGTTTGGTTATTGTTTTTAACTGACTCGTTGTCGCTCCCTGCTGTAATAAATCATCTCTTCCTAAACCTTCTAACTTGTGTTTAATTTTTTGCAGAGACTCAATTAATATAGGGTCTAGGGTTTGCTCCACACTGGATTCATGAATCTGGCGTAAATCAGCAAGCCCCATTCCATAAGCCGAAAGCACACCTGAAAATGGGTGTAGGAAAATACTTTTAATCGCCAGAGAATCAGCAACCAGACAGGCATGCTGTCCACCTGCTCCACCGAAGCAACACAGTGTATATTCAGCAACATCATAACCTCGTTGCACCGAAATCTGCTTTATTGCGTTAGCCATATTTTCAATGGCTATGGATAGAAACCCGGAAGCAATTTTCTGTTCGCTAAGCTCTTTACCGGTGGATTGTTTTATTTCCAAAGCCATCTGCGTAAACTTTTCTTTAACAACTTCCAGATCCAAAGCCTGATTTGCATCAGCCCCAAATACTTTTGGAAAATATTCCGGCTGAATTTTTCCTAACATGACATTACAGTCGGTCACACTTAATGGACCATTATTACCATAACTAGCAGGACCTGGATTCGCACCAGCAGACTCAGGGCCTACCCGATAGCGTGAACCATCAAATTGAAGTATCGAGCCACCACCGGCTGCCACGGTGTGAATGCGCATCATCGGAGCGCGCATTCGAACACCCGCTACTTCCGTTTCAAACGCACGTTCAAATTCTCCGGCATAATGACATACATCGGTAGATGTGCCGCCCATATCAAAACCAATCAGCTTTTTAAATCCTGCTGCAGTGGCTGTTTCAACCATCCCGACTACACCTCCAGCAGGGCCGGATAAAATGGCATCTTTACCGGCAAATCGATGGGCTTCGGTTAAGCCTCCACTGGATTGCATAAATTGCAGGCGGTTATCAGCAGGGTTAATAAGTTTGAGCTCATCTGCCACCTGGTTTACATAACGCCTTAGAATAGGCGACAGATAGGCATCCACCACTGTAGTATCACCACGTGACACCAATTTCATTAATGGACTGACCTGATGGCTGGTCGATATTTGATCAAAACCGATTTGTTGAGCTAACTCCGCCACCTTTTTTTCATGGTCATCAAATCTATAACCATGCATAAATACGATAGCAACTGAACGAATTCCTTCATCAAAAGCTTTTTGCAAACCCTGTCTTACATCTTCTTGCTGAATAGCCTTTAATATTTTTCCATCAGCTGTTAATCGCTCTTCAACTTCGAGCACTGATGAATACAACATATCGGGCAACTGAATCTGCAGTGAAAATAGTTCAGGCCTATATTGATAACCAATGCGTAAAGCATCTGCAAAACCTTCTGTAATGACTAACAGAGTGGGATCACCCTTTCGCTCAAGCAAGGCATTGGTTGCAACTGTTGTACCCATTTTTATTAAAAAAGGCTGCTTATCTTCTGCATGTTCATTGGCACTGACAAAACGGCGAATACCTTCAATGGCGGCATCGTTATAAACATCTGGGTTTTCAGACAGCAGCTTATCGGTACTTATTTCTCCTTCAGGAGACAGAGCAACAATATCTGTAAAGGTACCACCACGGTCTACCCAGAACTGCCAGTTACCTGCTTTTGTATTTGCATCCATTGTTATTTCTCAGTCATTTTTTGTGGTAACCAGGTTACAATTTCTGGAAAAACAGAAATCAACAATGCAGCCAACATCAATAAAAAGAAAAATGGCATGGCGTATTTAGCAATCAGTAAAATATTTTTCCCCGTTAGTCCCTGCAACACAAATAAATTAAAACCAACCGGCGGAGTTACCTGAGCCATTTCCACCACCATCACTAAAAATATACCAAACCACATCAAGTTGATTCCTGCCTGTTCAACCATCGGCAAAACAACCGAAGTGGTGAGAACAACCACCGAGATACCATCCAGAAAACAGCCCATGATGATAAAGAAAATGGTTAAAGCAAAAAGTAGCCAGCCAGGAGAAAGGTTCATGCTGGATATATTCTCAGCAAGAGCACGGGGGATACCGGTAAAACCCATGGCTATCGTCAGAAAAGCGGCTCCAGCCAAAATAAACATAATCATGCAAGACGTTTTTGTAGCACCCATCAAGCTATCTTTAAAAGTTAACCAGGTCATATCCTTGCCAAGCCAGGATAAAACAAGAGAACCCACCACACCTATGACAGCCGCTTCAGTCGCCGTTGCAAAACCGGCATAAATCGACCCAAGTACAAATAAAATCAACGAAACAACTGGAATCAATTTCCAGGAAGCTCTGAATTTTTCAGTAAGCGAAATATGAGCATCGGCTGGAGGTAACTTATTTTTATTTATACTCGACCAGATCATGGTGTACCCCATGAAGAGAGCGACCAGCATCATGCCTGGTAATGCCCCGGCTATAAAAAGACGGGATATCGACACTTCTGCAGAAACACCATACACAATTAAAATAATCGAAGGTGGAATCAATAGACCTAAGGTTCCAGAGCCAGCCAGTGTCCCTAATACCATACTTTCCGGATAACCTCTTTTCTCCAGTTCAGGAGCTGTCATTTTTCCTATCGTCGCCACCGTGGCTGCCGATGAACCGGATACTGCTGCGAAAATTCCACAACCTAGAATATTAACGTGTAATAAGCGACCTGGCACATGATTCAACCAGGGTGAAAGACCGCTGAATAAATCTTTGGATAATCGTGTACGAAATAGAATTTCACCCATCCACACAAACAGTGGTAAAGCTGTTAAAGTCCAGGTCGACGTACTACCCCAGGTTGTGGTCGCCATGATCATGCCAAGATTTGAACTTTCATTCAGCATCAATGCGGCAAAACCGACAATAAATAATGCAGCACCAACCCAGACACCCAGTGAAAGAATGCCAAACATCAATACCGTCAATAGAATCATCATTAAACCCTGATCCATAATATTCCCCTCTCTAAGTGTTAATTGGCTGAATTATTCTTCGTTTTGTTGTTCGTCTTCGTGTCTCAGGTAACTCGTTTCACCAGTCAAAATTAAACTGACCAACTCATCGAATAAAGCCAGCACAAATAATGCTAAACCAATGGGTAGTGATACTTGAGGTATCCATAGAGGTATCGCAACATAGCCCTGTGTCAGTTCTTCAAATTCCCAGGTTTCAATCACCATCAGTGAAACAGACCAGGCAATGTAACTGACCAGAACTAATACCAGAACCAGTACGAGAAACTCAACGGCTTTGCGAAGTTGTGCAGGAAAAAAAGAAAGAAACAGAGATACCCTAATATGAGAGCCGCTTCGCAAAGCATAGGGCAATGCAAGAAAGCTGGCTGCAGCTAATAGAAAGCCGGAAAAATCTTCTGTGGAAGGAACGATGATGTCAAACCAGCGCCCCACTATCTGAGTCAACATCAACAAAGTCATGATGACCAGGCTGGAACCCGCCGCAATAGCGGCTGAAAGATAAATATTATCAAGAAACTTTCGCATTATTAAAACCCCTTTTTTCACCACGGAGGACACAGAGGAACACAGAGGTTTATAGGTATTGCTGAAACTCTAAGACATTTCAGCAACTACCTTCAATATTTACAGAAGCGCACAGATAAAATTAAGTACTAACTTTTAATTCTCTGTGTTCCTCTGTGTCCTCTGTGGTTAAATTTCTTTTACTTCATACCGTTCAGGATATCCTGACCAGCTGAACCGGCTTCTTTAGCCCATTCCTGAGACATTGTCGCACCCACTGCCTGCAAATCTGCTTTCAGTTGTGCTGAAGGCTTAGATACATTCATACCTTTATCAGCCAGCATTTTAGTTTTAGATTTGGTTTCAGACATCGCCAAATCCCAGCCTCTACTCTCAGCTTTTGCAGCAGCATCCATCACTGCTTTTTGATTTTCTTTAGATAAACGCTTGAAAGCACGGGCATTGACAATAACCATATTCTTTGGAATCCATGCCTGTGTATCGGTGTAATTACTCACGTAATCCCATGATTGAGAACTAACTCCTGTAGAAGGAGAAGTCACCATGGCATCAATAAGACCGGTACTGAATGCCTGAGGAATTTCTGGTGTCTGAACGGTCGTTGGAGAAGCCCCAAGCAATACAGCAAGACGAGAGGTTGCAGGGCTATATGCACGTAGTTTCATGCCTTTAATATCAGCACCTGAATTTATAGCTGTTTTAGTATAAAAACCCTGAGGAGGCCATGGCACTGCAAATAACAGTTTCAGTCCATCTTTCTTTAGCGCCTTCTCAATATGACTGCGACTAGCTTCCCATAGTTTATGCGCAGTATCAAAATCACTGGCCAGGAATGGAATATTATCAGCCTTGAAAATTGGGTTACCATTACCCAGCAGCCCCATAAACATTTCACCAATACTAACCTGACCACTTCTGACTGCACGATGAATTTCAGGATGTTTGTATAAAGAAGCACCGGAATGAACAACAATATTCAGTTCATTATCAGTCGCTCTTTTAACGTCTTCTGCAAAGAACCTGACATTTTTAGTGTGATGCACACCATCACCATAAGGTGTCGGCATATCCCATTTAGTCGCAGCATTAACAGATGTCAGGCAAAGACTGCTCACTAATGTTAAGCCGGCTATAGAAGCTATTTTTAAATATTTCATATTCTACTATCCTCATTTGGTATTGGGTGTGGATATATAAACTGTCATTATTCTTATAATTTATCGATAAATAGAATGCAATTTACATACGATTTGTATTTAATAACACAGCGAGTAACTTAAATCAAAATTTTTTTTAGTTTTTTTACCCCTAAAACAACAAAAGCGCTTATATAAAGCGCTTTTGTTTAATTTAAAAATTAATTTCAGTTCAGTTGAAAATAGCTATTGAGCACCGTATTCCAGAGGATTTCCATCAAGACGCCAGGAACGAAAGCCATCCCTAAAGTATTTAATCCCGGTAAAACCCCAGGCTACCGCCTTTTCTGCTGCTTTATAACTTAAACTGCAATGTGCTCCATTACAGTAAATAACAAAGGGTTCATCTTTTTTAATATGATTCAGCAGGTTTTTCTCAGTAAAGGCATCATTAATATAAAGGTGAATTGCACTTTGGATATGACGTTTTTTATATTGACGAATAGACCTGACATCAACAAACTTAACCCCGTTAGCATGCATAACCTTAGCCTGCTCCAGGCTGACCGTCACGCTACCTTCAACCGTTTCTGGAGACTGCCATTTGGATCCTTCAGCCCATACAGAAGACCCATATAGCAAACTGATTATTAAAATGAGATAACTTAACTTTTTTTCCATTAATGAATATATCCTGATTTAGTTGATGTTAAAAACAGCATATCGTAAAAAAGCAATTTAATAAATCCAAAGAAGGTTGTTAATCAAATGGGAAGAATGGAGACTCCTTTTACACAATCCAGTCAAGTTATTGAAAAATCAGCTCTACAAATAGAATTGCGGGAACCAATATTTGAATGCAGGAACAATTCCATCATAGAACAACGGATACGATTTATTTCAGGTGTTTATTGCCTTCGGTGAGAATACTGCTCCTGCCCATCCTTGGGCTCGCAGCATAAGCACATCCTCGTGCGACCGCCAGGGATGGCGGAAGTGTCGAAAATGCAGGAGCAATTTTCGACCAAAAAAAATGCCGGGAGAAGAAGCACACATCGGGGGAGATAGTTTTTGCTTCTTTCCCGGCAAGGGAGTTAACTCTTCTGATAGTTTTTAGTTTGACAAGCTATAAATATATCCAGCTAATACATGGGCTTTATCTTCACCAAGAAATTCCTGATGAGCCGGCATTTTACTTATACGGCCTTCAGCAATAGTTTTCTTAATAGCCCCTGCGGTACTTCCATGCAACCAGGTAGTATCAGTCAGATTAGGAGCACCTAACAAATAGTTACCTTTAGCATCTGCACCGTGACAGGCAACACACATGATTTGAAACTGTGCTTTACCTGCTTCTGCAGAAGCTGCATCAACGTTACGCCCACTTAAAGATTGAACATAAGCGGCAACATTTTCTACATTTTCTGCACTCAAACCAAGAGCCGGCATTACACCGTTACGCCCCATCAAAATACTCTGCTTGATTTGCGCAGGCTCACCACCGTATAACCAGTCGTTATCACTCAGGTTAGGATAGCCAGTTGTACCCTTGGCATCTGACCCATGACACTGAGAACAGTAACTGCTGAACAAGCTTTCACCTGCCTTAATAGCTGCCGGATCTTTAGCCAGGTCTGGTATTGACTTGGCTGAGAAAGCAGCAAAGATAGGACCATATTTGGCATCTGAATCAGCTATTTCACCATCATATTGATTATGAGACGTCCAACCTAAAGTACCTTTAAAGTTACCCAGACCAGGGTAAAGAACCAGGTAAACCAGACTGAACACGATGGTGAAGTAAAACATCCATAACCACCATTTAGGTAGTGGATTATTTAACTCTTCAAGACCATCCCATTTATGACCCGTTGCTTCACCTACTGCACTTTCATCAGGACGGCTTTTCATCGTCCATTTAATTAGCCAGTAACAGGCAAAGATATTGACCAGGGTAATTACGATTACCCACCAGTTAAAAAAGCTACTTATCATGATATTTCCTTCTTTTCTGGATTATTATTACTGATGTCCACTGCGAGCATGGCTGCTTCACTAAAATCAGCCTCCCTCTTTGAACTCCAGGCCCAGGCATAGATGCCGATAACGGTAATCATTAGAACTAATGTCCAGATACCGTGAATAGTTACACTTAACTCACTCATATCAGGTCACCTATCGAATGCTTACAGCAGTGCCGAGATGTTGCAGGTATTCAATCAGAGCAGCCATTTCAGTTTTACCTTTGACCGCTTCTGCTGCACCAGCAATATCTGCATCAGTGTAAGGAACACCCAGTGTTCTCAGTACTTCCATCTTTCTACCAGTTACTTCACCGGTTAACTCACTTTTAGCAAGAAAACCAAAAGTAGGCATATTAGATTCAGGAACAACATCACGTGGATTGATCAGATGTGCTTCATGCCAGTCATCAGAATAACGACCGCCAACACGCGCTAGATCAGGACCAGTTCGCTTAGAACCCCAAAGGAAAGGATGATCATAAACAAATTCACCGGCTACAGAATAATGACCATATCGCTCAGTTTCCGCACGGAATGGGCGAATCATTTGCGAATGACAGGCATTACAGGCTTCACGGATATAAATATCACGTCCTTCCAGCTGCATAGCAGTGTAAGGTTTAAGCCCTTTTACAGGTTGAGTTGTATCCTTCATAAAATAAAGAGGCACAATCTCAGCCAGTCCACCGAAACTGATGACAATAATTACAAGAACCACCATCAGACCAATATTTTTTTCTACTACTTCATGACTCATGATAATTCTCCTAGTGTGCGGGCTGTGCGACTTCAGTGTCGGTAATTGTAGAACCGGCAACAGTCTTGTACACGTTATAAGCCATGAGGAACATGCCACTCAGAAACAGTAGGCCACCCAGTAGACGTACAAAGTAGAACGGATACGTAGCTTCCAGTGACTCGATGAAACTGTAAGTCAGTGTTCCGTCAGCATTTACTGCACGCCACATCAAACCTTGCATAACACCCGATATCCACATTGCTGTGATGTATAAAACAACACCGATAGTCGCAATCCAGAAATGGGTATCAACCAGCTTGGTACTGTACATACCGTCTTTATTGAATACCCAGGGAATCAGGGCATACATAGAACCGATACTAACCAGAGCAACCCAGCCTAATGCGCCAGAGTGAACGTGACCTACAGTCCAGTCTGTGTAATGAGATAAGGCATTTACAGTTTTGATCGCCATCATAGGTCCTTCGAAAGTAGACATACCGTAGAAAGATAATGAAACAACCAGGAATTTCAGAACAGGGTCTGTACGAAGTTTGTGCCATGCACCTGATAAGGTCATGATACCGTTGATCATTCCACCCCAGCTAGGCGCTAACAGAATCAGCGAGAACACCATTCCAACAGACTGAGTCCAGTCAGGTAATGCTGTGTAATGCAAATGGTGAGGACCTGCCCACATATAAGTAGAGATCAGTGCCCAGAAATGCACTACCGATAATCGATAAGAAAATACAGGACGTTGTGAAACCTTGGGAATGAAGTAATACATCATGCCGAGGAAACCCGCAGTCAGGAAGAAACCTACCGCGTTATGTCCATACCACCACTGAACCATCGCATCGATAGCACCGTGATAAACAGAGTAAGACTTGGTTAAAGTAACTGGTAAAGCAGCACTATTAAACAGATGCAAAACAGCAATAGTCAGAATAAATGCACCATAAAACCAGTTAGCCACATAAATATGTTTAATCTTACGTTTCATTATTGTACCAAAAAACACAACTGCGTAAGAAACCCAGACCAGTGTAATCAGAATATCAATTGGCCATTCCAGTTCAGCATATTCCTTACTACTGGTGATACCCAGCGGTAAAGTTATTGCTGCAAGCAAAATAACCAGTGTCCAGCCCCAGAAGGTGAACGCAGCTAATCCATCACTAAACAAACGCGTGTGACATGTGCGCTGAACAACGTAATAAGATGTAGCAAATAAAGCAGAACCGCCAAATGCAAATACAACTGCATTGGTGTGTAATGCTCTCAAACGACCGTAAGCTAACCATGGCAGGTCGAGACTTAATTGCGGCCAGATTAACTCTGCTGCAATGAAGACTCCAACTGTCATGCCTACGATACCCCAAACTACCGTCATAATGGCAAACTGCCTGACGACTTTATAATTATAGGTTTCCATTAAATGGCCTCATGTTAGAATTGAAATTTAAGCGGAAAAGAGTGTGACGTTTTGTCGCATCTGATAAAATGACATGGATCAAGTGACATATTTTTTATAAGTCGTATATAATCAAACCTTAATACACGTTTACTGAAGCAAAAAAGCGTTTCAGTTGTTAAAACTTTGGCCAGATATTTAATTGACCCATTATGCAAAAACTCATGAACCAAGTTCAGCTTACCAAGCAACTCAAAGTAAGCTGTGAATCCTGCAGCCTGTCAGAATTGTGCTTGCCAAGGGGTCTGAATGCTAAAGAAATGGATGTATTGGATGATTACATTGAGCGCCCGAGAAATCTTGCTCATAACGTTCAAATATACCAACCAGGTGATAAATTTGTAGGTTTTTACGCTGTTCGTTCCGGCGGAGTTAAAACTTATCTAACCAAAAAAACAGGTGAGCAGCAAATTCTAGGTTTTCACCTTCCAGGAGAAGTCTTTGGTCTTGATGGTCTGGAAAATTCCAAACAACGTTGTTATGCCACAACCATGGAAAACACTTCCTATTGTGTTTTACCCTATGACCAGTTAGACCAGCTATGTGCAGAAATGCCGGAACTGCGTCATCAGGTTTGTCATTTATTAGGCCATGAAATGAACTGTGATCATGCGCATTTGCTATTACTGGGTCAGCAAACGGCTCATGAACGTCTCGCCACCTTTTTATTAAGCATCTCTAGTCGATTTAAACGCCGTGGCTTTTCAGCTACCAGCTTTATGCTACCCATGTCACGTCATGACATTGCAGGCTATCTGGGTATTGCAGTGGAAACCGTCAGTCGCTTGTTTAAGTCTTTTCAGGAAAAGGGAGTGGTGAAAATCAACCGTAAACAGGTTGATATCATTGATATTGACAAACTAAATGAGATGGTTGCTAACTGCGAAGATTCTGGCCAACCCTAGTTTTTCCACACCAGATCTTTAGCTAAAATGCGCAGTTATAGTTTTCTGCGCAAAATAAAATCTATATAACTTTGGAAAACTTAACCACATTATCTTTAAGGTAATTATCAAATACCATACAGATATTTCTAATTAACAAGCGCCCTCTTGTTTCAACCTTGATAGACTTTTCATCAACCTTTACCAGTCCATCTTCTACCATCAGATCCAGTTGCTTCATTTCTGATTTAAAATACTCTTTAAAGTCTATATTCCATTGCTCTTCAAATTTCGTAATCTCCAGATCGAAATGACAGATCAACTGATTGATTACCTGCTTTCGTAACAAATCATCATTATTCATCACGAGCCCTCGAACAATCGGTAATTTACCAGCCAATACCATTTCCCGGTAATCATCAATATTACTACTATTCTGACTGTAACTATCGAATATAGAACCGATGGAACTCACGCCTATGGCTACCAGGTCAGTATGCGCATGTGTTGAATACCCCTGAAAATTTCTCTGCAAAGAGCCTTCCTGCTGAGCTTTCACCATTGAATCATCCTCCAGAGCAAAATGATCCATGCCAATATAAACATAACCTGCTTCCTGCAGCTTATTCATGGTTAGTTCAAAGATTTTTAACTTCTCTGCAGGAGTAGGTAAATCTTCATCATTGATTCTTCTCTGCGGTTTAAAACGTTCAGGTAAATGAGCATAATTAAAAATTGACAGCCGGTCAGGCCTTAGTTCAATTACTTTATCAAGCGTTCGCTCAAAAGTTTCAACTGACTGAAAAGGTAAGCCATAAATCAAATCCATATTAATAGATTTAATATTTAACCTTCTGCAAGTTTCCAGTCGATCACGCACTAATTCATAACTTTGAACCCGGTTTACAGCTAGCTGAACCTTCTCATCAAAATCCTGCACACCCAGACTTATCCGGTTAAAACCGATATTGGTCAGTAACTCCAGAGTTTCATTGGATACCTTACGTGGATCAATCTCGATCGACATTTCACAATCTTTTGCAAACGTGAAATTATCTTCAATACGACGAATCAAATCCATCAATTCCTCATCATTTAGGAATGTTGGCGTGCCCCCACCGAGGTGCAATTGCTCAAGCTCTCTATCCTTGTCGAACAAGGGTGAAATCATTTGCATTTCAGCTTCAAGCAAATCAAGGTATTCGTTACTTACTGTATGATTTTTGGTGATAATTTTGTTACATGCACAGTAATAGCAAATCGTGTCACAGTAAGGAATATGGATATACAGCGATAACGGAGCTGGAATAATTTCTCTATTACTCCGTTCGATACAGCTTTTTAATGTATCGGCAGTGTACTCAGTAGAAAACTGAGGTGCAGTTGGATAAGAAGTATAACGCGGCCCTGATTTATCATATTTCTTGATCAGACCCGGATCAAAATCTAACTTATGCACCATAATGATGTATTTTCCTGAATTTAGCGGTAATTAAAGCAAGTTATTGTAGGAGATAATGCTCAATGAAAAATGACTTAAGTCAAAATTAACCGGCTTCGTAAACATCTATCAAACTATTAAAACTAACGATCAAATTTAATAAAACTAAAAATATAGACCAAAATAACTAATTTAGTTCCCTCCATGAGCTAAGTCAGAAAAAATAAACCTAAGTAGCAAGAATAATTCCAATTCCCTCAAAAAATCTACTACAATCTAAAAAAACAAATTTCTATTCAGGAGCTTCTAAAAAGTGGATATAGCAAGTCTGGTCGGTATTATCCTCGCCTTCGGTATCATTGCCTCTTCCATTATGATGGGAGGCCCATTCATCATTTTTGTAAACGTACCTTCTATTTTAGTTGTTGTAGGTGGTACATTGGGTGCAACATTGATGAGAGTGACTCTGGCTGACTTTTTAGGTTCGTTTAAAGTCGGCATGAAAGGATTCATGTATAAAATGGATAACCCTGCCACACTCATCGAAGAAGCTGTTGAAATGGCTAATATAGCCCGAAAAGAAGGCCTGCTCGCTCTGGAAGGTCGTGAAATAAGTAATAGCTTTCTGGAAAAAGGCATTGGCCTGTGCATCGATGGCCATTCCCCTGAAATTGTTAACAATTTACTGTCCAAAGATATCAACCTGACCATTCAACGACATGCCAAGGGTGCCGATATGTTTAAAGCCATGGCGGTATATGCTCCAGCAATGGGTATGATTGGTACACTCATCGGTCTAGTTCAAATGTTAGCCAATATGAGCGACCCTGCTGCCATTGGTCCCGCTATGGCCGTTGCTCTTTTAACGACTTTATACGGTGCAGTCATTGCGAATGCTTTTGCTTCTCCACTCTCTGAAAAACTAATTCTAATCGCAGAATCGGAAAAACTTAACAAGTCACTGATACTGGAATCTATATCCTCTATTCAGGACGGAACCAATCCACGTGTTATGCAGCAATTACTGAATGCGTTCCTACCCGAAAACAAACGTCCAACAGATGATTGATCGGAAGATAAATCATGAGTGAAGAATGCGAATGTCCAGTCTGTGAAGAAGGTCTGCCACCCTGGCTTGCCACCTTCGCAGATTTAATGTCACTGTTAATGTGCTTTTTTGTACTGTTATTATCTTTTGCCGAGATGGACGTACTGAAGTACAAACAGGTCGCCGGTGCAATGAAAAATGCATTTGGTGTGCAGCGTGATGTCAAAGCCACAGAGATACCCAAAGGTACCAGTGTAATAGCCCAGCAATACAGCCCAGGAAAACCGATTGAAATTACACCGCTAGAAATTATGCGGGAAAAAACCACAGATGATACTAAAACAAACCTGGACTACACCGATTCCACCAGCCGTAATGATCAATCACTAGCAGAAGCTGAAGCCATAGCCGCTCAACATGCCGAACAAATGGCAAAAGAAGAAGCCGAAGAATTACAGAAAGAGCTGGCAGAAGCCATTGGCGACGGACTGCTTGAAATCGAAGCCTTTGCAGATAGAGTATTAATTCGGATCAGGGAAAAGGGCTCATTTGGTTCAGGTAAAGCGAGTCTTAAATCCGAATTTGAACCTATACTCAAACAAATAGCTGCCGTATTAAATCAACGTGATGGTCTATTCATAATCTCAGGTCATACTGACGATATTCCTATAGAAACTAAACAGTTTCGATCCAACTGGGATCTTTCTGCTAAACGCGCAGCCACTGTGGTACATTTTTTTATACAGCAAGGTGATATAGACCCTGAACGTATGGAAATTAGAGCTCACTCAGACAACCAGCCACTGGTTCCTAACGATAGCTGGGAAAACAGGGCACAAAACCGCAGAGTAGAAATCAGCGTATTACATGGTAATACAGAATCTATCATGATGGATTCACCTGCTAATAACGTAGATTTTGTACAGGAACAATAATTATGAGCGACGAGCGTCGACGTTTTTTTAGAATAGAAGACATAGTAGGTCTTAAATCTCAGGTTATAGAAAAGCAGGAGCTTGAACAAAGACTGGAGAGCTTCTGGAATGATCAGCACCAGTTTTCTCTGAGAAATGAGTTCAACTTCAAACTCGAACAGCACCAGGCAGACCTACAGCACATAAAAAATAAAATGCCTGAATTAGGGCGTTATTTATCAGTATTACAGGAACAACTAGACCTGTTAACAGATAAAATTTTAACCGATGAAGATAACTTTTCCACTAGAGAAATACCTGTAAACATCAGTGCGCAGGGCATATCTTTTATTTCTGATGAACAGGTCAATGTGGGCGATATTGTTGAGTTAAATTTACTCCTTTTACCCAGTCAGCAAAAAATAGTAACTTTTGCCAAAGTCATCGAGTGCAACCACCAGGACAACAATCAGGATAAATATACAATTTCTCTGGATTTCGAACACATTCACGAAGCTGATCGCGAGCTACTGGTAAAACATGTGCACCGAAAACAGTTGAAGTCACTGGGTGCAGCCAGATTTGAAGAAAACACCTAAGCCAGAATAGCTAATAGTCATATGTCAATTTCAAAGGCACAAAACTGGCTACAAAACCACTCTGACACCATCCCTGCAATCAATCATACTCATCATGAAATTATTGAGTTACTGGAACAGGAAAATAGATCTCAGGATATAGTTTCTTTTACCGCAACCGACCCCGGATTATCACTGGCAATTCTGAAAAAGGTTAATGCCAATCGAGGTGGTAACACTGGCAGGGAGATTGTCTCATCGACAAAATCAGGGATTGCGCTATTAGGAGACCAGGTAACCCATACTCTATTGAAAGAGTTTAGCGTAGCCAAAAACATACTGGACAAACCTCACCAGTTATTTCTTTTTCGTCAGATCATGAGCCGCAGTTACCACAATGAAGTACAGGTAGCCGAATGGGCTAGTGAAAATGGTTATCCGAATATTGATCAATTAACAGCATGCGCATTATTAACTTATGCAGGTGAAGCACTGTGTTGTGTTTACGACTTTGATCACTATTTAAATTATGTCTGTTCAGGTAGTTCATATGGGGATGAAGCAAAACATTTTGGTTTCAGTTTCCCGCAATTAACTGAAGTTTTATGCCAGCAGTTAAATCTGCCAGAAATCATTATTAACTCTCAACCGCATAAAAACAGTAATGATCAAAAAGAAAAGCTGCTGTATTTTATCGCAAAACTCTGTCATCAGAGTGAACACGGATGGTACACAAAAAATCAACAGGAAAGCTTCCAGCAATTTGCAGATTTTTTACAGCAACCTGTCGATATGGTTACTGCAAAATTCCATCAAATCTCCATCATGGAAGCAAGAAAATCTATTATTCCAGATGCATGGCAAGCAGCAAGTCGTCTCATCTTAATACAGGATAAAGCCTGGACACCTCCACCGGAAGATTTCCCTGCAGCCCTTAAACAAACAACAAGCGTAAAACCGGCAATAGATAAAAAACCTGTTCAATCTGACCAAATAAAACCAGATCAAATTTCTATCAAAGATAAACCAGCGAAAAAAACGGTAAAAGAAGACGATATTTTCAACCGCATGAAGCAACTTGTAAAACAGCACAGTACATCTCAGTCTACTATCTTAAACTGCTGCCTGAATGGCATACATAAAGACTTTTCCCTGAGTAAGGTTAGCTTGTTACTGCTTGCCAAAAACAAACAAAAATTACTCAACAGAATGTCTGTTGGCCTGGAGAAAGAAGCTCCTTTTAGACAATATCAGATAGAAGTATCAAAAGCAGGTTTACTCAAAATTTTACTTAATAAACCTCAGGCTATATGGATTAATAAAAGTAATTTTAAAAAATATGAACACATCATTCCAAAAAGTTTATTGGCCAACATAATGACATCAGATTTTCTGGCTATGTCACTTTTTATAGCTGAAAAGCCAATCGGTATTATTTATGCCGATCGTAGCCAATCTACCACGCCAATCGATGAAAATACCTTTCTTCAATTTAAACAATTAGTTTCTTTAACCGGTAAAGCATTGACAATTATTGCTAAAAGATAAGAGACTGCTTACCAGCAACTTGTAGAGTGTGCCGTGCACACCCAACGTTAAATATTGGACACAACGATTGATTAACAATGGAATTTGAATTTTTTCAAATCACAGTTTTATTAATTCTGGGTTATATTGCCGGCATTATTAATACACTGGCCGGAGGTGGCTCAAACCTGACTTTACCTGCATTAATGATTTTGGGTTTACCCGCCGATGTTGCAAATGCGACTAATAGAGTGGGGGTTTTCCTACAGGCAATCTGGGGAGCTAAGGCATTTCACGGTCACGGAGAACTGCCTTTAACTGATATCAAAGGTATTTTCATCCCATTAACAGTTGGCGGCATCATAGGTGCTCTGGCTGCTTCCTATGCACCTGTTACCTATCTTAAACCCATACTGCTAACAACCATGATCAGTTTGTCTTTAATAATTCTGATTAGACCTTCCATCGTCATGCCTGAGCCTGGCACCATTCCAAATAGAGTTAGTCAGACCCCCTCTTCCTGGATGATGTTATTTTTGTCCGGTCTGTATGGTAGCTTTGTACAGGCAGGCGTCGGATTTGTACTAATTATCGCTTTAGCCGGCACCTTAAGATATGATCTGATTAAATCAAACGCTCTGAAACTGGTGTGTACGTTAGGCTTTACCAGCATTGCATTGTTTGTATTTATTTTACGCGATCAGGTCGCCTGGATTCCCGGGTTGATACTGGCATCGACCATGATGTTAGGCGCACATCACGGCGTAAAGCTTGCCATAAAAGCGAAAGCTGAAACTTTAAAGTGGTTCCTTTTTATCATGACTTTATGCGGCAGTGCTGCTGCATTTTATTTTTAATTTCAGGTTATAACAGGACAACCTGGTTGCGACCATTTTCCTTTGCTTTATAAAGTGCTTTGTCTGCATCACAAATTATATCAGCTGTTGAATTTTCCCTATCAAATGCAGCTATTCCAAAGCTGGCAGATAACTGTTTCTCATCAACTTCATCAATTTTAATTTCCATTATTTTCAATCGAATACTCTCTGCAAGCTCAAGTGCATATTCACCCTGTGTTTCCGGTAAAAGCAATATAAACTCTTCTCCTCCATAACGGCCACAACCATCTGATTCTCTCAATGAATTCTTAAGAATATTTGCAATTGCTACAATCACGGTATCACCGGCAGGATGACCGTATTGATCATTAATTTGCTTAAAGTGATCAATATCAATCATTACAACAGCTAAATCACGTTCATAACGAAGAGCAGTTGAAGTCATTATTTTGAGCTGTTTAATGGAAGCATTATGATTCAGCAGACCAGTCATACTATCATGCAAAGCCAGATCACTGAGTAGATCATTTTTTTCTTTTAATTCTCTGGTACGTTCTGCCACCTGAGATTCAAGCCCTTCATTTAATTGCCGTAAATATTTATTTGCAGAAACTGTGGCAGACTCTTTATCCCTGTTTAATACTCTAACCTGTTCTATCAAAGCATAACCTAATAATAAAACCTCAACTACTGAAGCCAATTGAACAGAGTTACGAGTAAAGAAATAACTTTCAATCAACCCTAAGTAAACGAGCCCGGAAATATATACACCGATTAGATAGATACTCCAGCCAGAAAGTAAAATCAGTGCCGGTTTGTAACCTTTTTTAATTGAACTAAAAGATCCTAGTAATATAACAGGGGGTATTAATACACCTGTAAAAGCAGCTAGTTTTACTGCAAAAGCATAATTACCAAACACACTCAAAAACATACTGACTATGGCCAGGCCCATTGTCAGAAAAAATAACCATTTAATATACTGATGATAATTCCATATTCGAAGAAAGCTACCAGTAAATAACATTGCGAAGAAAACACTCGTGCCAATGAAAAAAACGGTTGCTCGACTAGTCCATTGAGGTAAGTCAGGCCAAAGATACTGATAACTAAAACCATCTACTGAAAATTGAAACATCAAAAAACTTAATAGATAGAGCGAGTAATAGAGGTATAAAACATTTCGTAAAAATAAAAAGGCAACAAATGCTACAAAGATCAGTAACATCATAATTCCATAGTAAATTCCGATTGAAATATTGACGAAATCAACATGCTCAATAAAGTCAGAAGCTACCCACAAAGAAACAGGTATCTGCATTGAACCTTCTGTTTCCAGGCGCATATAATAGGTTTGCTGCTGCCCGGTGACAGGGTATAAATGGAACAGATAACTTCTGTAATCAAGTTCTCTTTTTATAAACGGTAAGCTATCACCCGTAGTAGTTTTTTTTAAATTTCCAGAACTATCCGGAAAAAAGAAGGTTAGCTTATCAAGCAAGGGATATTTATATTCCAAGAGTAAAGCTTTCTGCAAAGGCTCAGCTACAATAATAGAAAATTTTATCCAGTAAACTGATTTACTAAAGCCAAAACTATTGCCTGATTCTGTTAAATCAATAAATTCCAGCTTTTCGTTATTTATAATATCTTCAATGCTATAAGCATGTTCATTATCAATAAACACTTGTATATGGGGGGTTAAATCCAGATGTCGGGTAGCCTGATTTACTTCAGCAATAGAAACAGTAGCATTTCCCAGTGTTGGAAAAGTAATTAACAGGCTAAATAAGACAAAATAATTTCTCACTAACCTAACTAAAAACTGCCTGTAAAGAAAAATAGGATATCGTCCTCAGGAAAATTCAACTGGTAAAATCAATTATAGTTGACAGAAAACAGCTAACAGATAATTCTGTCCTTTTGTGAGAAATATAATTAATATCCATCAATACTTATTATCAGTTTAGTATCAATACACTTCTCCAGTAAATATTGTTAACAACCAACTGGTCACCCGATAATCACCTTACTTTTACCTTAACCAGTTCATCTCCTTCAGGGTCAGTGACATGCACTGCACAGGCAATACAGGGGTCAAAACTGTGAATGGTACGCAGAATTTCAATCGGCTGTTTAGGATCATGCAGTTGATGATTATCTGTTAACGCTGCTTCGTAAGGACCATCCTGTCCATCGACATCTCGAGGTCCAGCATTCCAGGTTGACGGTACAACTGCCTGATAGTTGGCTATTTTCTCATCCTTAATGACTATCCAGTGCGCCAGTGCGCCACGGGGAGCTTCCATAAAGCCCACACCTCTAGCTTCTGAAGGCCAGCTAGAAGGTTCCCAAAACTCAGTGTTGTGCACACTCAAATCACCCGCTTTAATATTACCAATTAATTTACCCAGCCAGCTCTGCATTTTATCGCCGATTAGCTTGGTTTCCAGTGTTCGAGCTGCTGTTCTACCCAGCGTTGAATACAATGCATCAATGGGCACATCCAGTTTCTTTAAAACACTATTGGTTAAATTTTGTGTAGGCTCATGACCGCTGGCATATAACATCAAAACACGCGCCAGTGGCCCTACTTCCATCGGCTGACCTTTCCAGCGTGGTGACTTCATCCAGGAGTAACTATTTTCAATATCGAGAAAATCATAAGGAGGTTTAGGACCCGTGTAATTCAGGTTTGTTTCGCCATCATAAGGGTGTAGACCAGCCTCTTTACCCGCAGAATAATCATAATAGGAGTGCGCAATAAATTCTTTAACCTGCTCTGGATCATTTAAATCCAACGGATGGATTTTACTCAAATTACGATCGAGTATGACACCACCTGGAATGAAATAGCTCGAAGGATCATCCATGCTTGTTTCAGGCATATCACCAAAGGTCATGAAATTGCGCACTCCTGCTCCTCGCTTGAACCAGTCTTTGTAGAATCCCGCTATTGCAATAGTATCCGGAACGTACACATTATCGACAAAGTCCATCATTTTAGTAATCGTGTTGCTTACTTCCTGTAGTCCCAGAATATTCAGTGCAGTCGCTCCCATATCACCAGAGACTCCACTGATGGGTGAAGGTGCTCCACCCACAAGAAAATTAGGGTGCGGATTTTTACCTCCAAAAATAGTATGAATTTTCACTACTTCACGCTGCCAGGATAAAGCTTCCAGATAATGAGCCACAGCCATTAAATTAGCTTCAGGTGGTAATTTATAAGCTGGGTGTCCCCAGTAACCATTAGTGAAAATTCCTAGCTGACCTGATTCTACAAAATCCTTAATCTTCTTTTGCACATCAGAAAAGTAACCGGGGGATGATTTTGGCCATTTAGACAACGACTGTGCCAGAGCCGAAGTCGCTTTAGGATCTGCTTTTAAAGCAGACACTACATCGACCCAGTCGAGTGCATGTAAGTGATAAAAATGCATCACATGGTCATGCACATATTGAGCGGCTATCATCAAATTCCTGATCAGTTGAGCATTAGCTGGAATTTGATAATTGAGTGCATTTTCAACACTTCGTACCGACGCAATACCATGCACCAAAGTGCAAACACCACAGATACGTTGTGCATATGCCCAGGCATCACGCGGATCACGACCTTTCAAAATTAACTCAATGCCACGAACCATGGTGCCAGCACTGGAGGCACCAATGATGTTGCCACTGGCATCAGTTTCAGCTTCGATACGTAAATGCCCTTCAATTCGCGTGATAGGGTCAACGACTACACGTTCGCTCATGATTTTTTCTCCTTCAACAGGTGATTGGCAACCAGTTCGGTCAGGCCAAGTACCTGAACATTCATGTTGTTGTTTTCGATACCTTCTTCGAGTGTATTACGACAGGTCGCACACATGGTAACGACGGTTGTAACATCCAGCTCTTCTATCTGGTTTCTTTTGCGATTGAACACTTTCTTCATCAGTGGTTCAGCTTTTTCAATGGTGTTCACACCGCCTCCACCTCCACAGCACCAGTTGCATGCCTGACTATCTTTCATTTCAATAAAATTTGATGACACCATATTCAGTAGGTTACGTTGAGGTTGATTGACACCTCCTCGACGTGCAGCCTGACAGGGATCATGGAAAGTAATTCTTTCTAATTCACAGCCGGTTGTTTTTAGCTTGCCCTGCTCCCTGAGTTTATCCAGTACTTCAATAATATGATAAACCTTGAAAGGATATGGGCGACCAATGACATTCGGGCCTTCCCAGCGAATAGCCATATAAGCATGGCCACATTCAGGGCTGATGACATTTTTAATATTCAACTCTTCAGCTGCCTGAACAATTCTATTTATCATCTGTGCTTCAATTTCAGAAGCTCCCATATGCATACCTGGGTTACCCGCTTCATGTGCAATGGAACTAAAAGTCCAGCTAACACCAGCTTCTTTAAATATTTGTGCCAGAGAGGCAATTATTTCATTAAACTGCATAACTTCAGCAGAAGATAATAGCAACAGATAATCAACATCCGGTTTATCAATATTTATTTCAATACCGGTTTCTTTTTCTGCAGCTTTCACCATTGCTTCAAGAGTTTTCATTGGAAAACCCATGACGCTGCCTTTCTCCATAGTTCTTACGGCTGCATCTTGCAGGGATTTTGGAGCCAGTCCCGCAGCAGTCAAACCTTCACGCATGCGACGAATCATATAAACAATATCATTACCAACCGGACAAACCATGCTACAACGACCACAGGTTGTGCAGCTTTCAAAGGCCAGCTCTACACAGTCCTTTAAGTCCTGTTCGGTAACTTCTTTAGAAAGACCCAGTGCTTTTTTAGCTTTACCTACCAGCGTAAATTCCTGCTCCCATATTCTGCGCATTGGCTCAACACGTCTAATCGGGGTGTATTTTGGATTTTCAGTTTCTGTATAAAAAATACAGGCTCTGGAGCATAATCCACAATTTGTACAGCTGGAGAAATATGCAGCTATGGGTGCATCAATCACTTGTTTTAAAGTGTTTATACCTTGTTCAAATGAAGTACTCATGACTGAATCCCCCTGCGACCATTACTCGATCCTGTGTAGTAACGTGCCATAGTGAAAGTAATTGCATGGGTTAATTTACTGATCGGCAGAGATATCATTAATAACTCCACTGAGAGAATATGCACTGCTAACATCGTGGTGTAATCCATACCCAGTCGATGAAAAGCCATGTAACCGGTTACTAACGGTAAAAAAGTAACGACCCAGGCAAAATAATCGGACATCTTACTCAGAATACGTCGAGTAGGATCAACAAACCTGGAAACAAGCGTATACATCATGGCAGCAATACTCAGCACCGTGAAAAAGTCGATAACATAATTTGGCCAGCCACTCCAGAACACGCCAAATACATCCCTGAAAAACTGGGTATGCGGAATAAAAAAGAAAATAATTACAAGCAGCCCAACATGAAAAATATAAGATGCTGTAATAAGCTTCCAATGTCTCGGTTCAGGCAATGAACGTTTAAAAATCATTTTCCATCCATCGGACACTCCAGAACCTCTAACCTCAGCCAGTTCCTCAGCTCGACCAAGAGAAAGAATCTCAAATACCCTTAATGTCAAACCAAAAACCATAATAATAGTGGCATACGCCAGACCTGGACCTCGAGCCCAGTTCAACAGTTCAATTTCATTCATGTTTGCCTCCCATATCTTCAAGGGTTACTTCCTGGTGATCTTTCTCGGCTTTCGACTTAGTCACCTTATTCAAGTAGGCTGAAGCCAAACCTGCCGCCGCACCCGCCGCTAAAGCGCCGGTCGCCCATTGGCCGGGTTTGCCGATACCGGTTGAAATCGCTTTATAAAATCCACCTGCATCCCAGAAATCCGGTTCAGAACAACCCAGACAACCATGACCGGATTGAATTGGAAATGAGGTACCGTTATTCCATTTTACAGTGGCGCAGGCGTTGTGAGTGGTGGGTCCTTTACAGCCCAGCTCATACAGGCACCAGCCTTTTCGAGCACCATCATCATCAAAACTTTTTGCAAATTCCCCACGATCATAAAAAGGTCTGCGATAGCAGCGATCATGAATAGTATCGCCATAAAATGCTTTGGGACGTCCCATGTCATCAAGTTCAGGGATACCAAAAGTCAGTACATGAGCCAGCACCCCGGTCATTACCACAGGAATTGGGGGACAGCCTGGAATATTTATAATCGGTTTGTCATGAATAATATCGGAAACTGAAACCGCTCCGGTGGGGTTAGGAGAAGCCTTGGGTAAACCCCCAAAAGCTGCACAACTACCAATGGCCACGATGGCTGCAGCACCTTTGGCTACCTGTTTCAGCATATCCAGGTTGGTCATGCCGGCAATGGTGGAATAAACCCCTCCATCTTTAAGAGGTATTGAGCCATCGACGACCAGGATATATTTTCCTGCGTTATCATGCATGGCCTGTTCACGAGCCAGTTCAGCAGCATCACCCGATGCCGCCTGTAAAGTATGATGATAATCAAGTGAGATGAAGTCAAAAATCAAACTCTCCAGACTGGGTTTATCAGCGCGTGTAATGGATTCTGTACAGCCGGTACATTCCTGAAACGATAACCAGATGACCGACTGACGTTTGATTTTGACCAGTTTCTCGGCCATTTCTGCAGCGGCGGCAGGTGTTAATGCCATGGCCGATGCCATACTGGTACAGAATTTCAAAAACGTTCGCCTGCTGATGCCGTGACGCTGCAATTCACCAGCTAACTGTTGTCTGTTATCACTCATACCTCTTCTCCTGATTCATTATTTTCAATGAGCTTTTTTAATTCAAAGGCTGCCTGTTCAATATCGTCCGGATGACTTTTAATAATTTCTGGAATGGTGGTTATTTCAATCAACTCTGCAAGTAACTGTTCATTCGGATTGAAATGTTTAATCCACCAGATACCATTAATACCAGTTTCAAAAATCTTGCTATCACCAAGGGTTGATAAAGTGATCGATACTTCACCTTTCCCCAATAAATTTTTGAGTTCTCTTTTATCACTGTCATTCAGTGGTAAACTGGTTAAATCGATAACATGCTGTTGACCGGACTTAATCAATAATTCAACATGTTCAAGCAATTCTCTTAGAACAGCCTGAACCATGCCTGTAGTTGGCTCGGCGATTTCTAAAGGGATTTCAATGGCTAACTTTGAGGGATTCATACCTGCCACCTTTGCAACAGAGTATTAACATGCTGGCAGGCAACTGGAATTGCCTGTTGTACCGCTTCTGTAGGTTCATTACCCCAGTCCAGGTTATCTGGCTGGATACCCACTAAGGCTCGTTTTTCTGGTAAATTCCCGGATAACATGGCGATAGACATGACATCCACCAGGGTTACTTCGTGTACACTTTTTTTGTTACCAGTGGTGATGAACGTATCCATTTCATCATTTTCAAATACCTTAACATCACCTGGGTGAGTCTTTATTTCAGATGCATCAATAACGATGAGTTGGTCACAGGACTCGATAGGCTCGGCAAGTGTAAAACTGAGAGTGCCACCATCCATGAAGGTGACATCAGAGGAAACAGTGGGGGATATTTTTTGCTGTTGCAGGTGATTGACCACATGAACGCCTACACCTTCATCGGTCAATAGTGTATTACCTATACCTAGTACCAGTGTTCGTATTTCTTTCATCTGGTCACCACAAAGTAATATTATGATAAAAGCAGTATAGATTATGTGGATTTTTCAGGTTTGATCCAGATCAACGCTTTTAAAATTAAACGCGCTATAGTCTAAAACATATTGATAACCCATTATGGATCCCCTCATGTGCCTGGGAATACCCATGCAAATCAAACAGATAAATGGTTACAGTGCCCTCTGTGAAGCCCGCGGTATAAAACGCAAAGCCAGCTTATTATTAATGCTCGAAGATAACTTGCAAACTGGTGATTACGTGATGATCAGCGTGGGAAATATCATCTCGAAAATTGATAAAAAAGATGCCCAGATAGCCTGGGATCTGTACGACGAAATGTTTGCCACTTTGGATTCAAATAACTAACGCTATTCAACATAGCCAGACCGGTAAATTCAGGTTAATATTTCTCCCTACTATTTAATAATCTGGAGATAATATATGCGAGGAGCAGGTGGAACATCAGGTGGTATTGGCCAATTTTTTATTGGTTTTATCATGTTAAGTGGTGGCTTATATCTTTTGCTCAATGCCATTACCGTCACCTCTCACTTCGGCTTAGGGTTGCGCCTTTATGGTTTCGGGCGATACGGCATTACCAGTGGAATGATTCTGATCCCTTTTATGATCGGCACCGGAATGGTTTTTTATAACAGTAAAAATTTTATAGGCTGGTTGCTGGCATCGGGCTCGCTGGTTGCTTTAATTTTCGGTGTTATTTCTTCATTACAATTTACCTTCCGCCATATGAGTGCTTTCGATTTAATCACCATATTAGTGCTTACGGTGGGTGGCCTGGGTTTATTTCTAAGGTCACTCAAAACAATTGATGAAACTTTTCCTGACTGAATCTGCAGTACATTTTAAACCTTGAAAACATCAAGAGCATTAGAAATGAAATACGAAAGAATGTCTAAAAAACAGTTATTAGCAGCTGAAACATTTGCTTACAGTTATGCAAATTATGCTGATCACCTTGGCGTAAATAAACGGTTTGATAAATACATGCCCAAAGATATAGATACTATCGAGAAAATTGTATCTGCAAAAAAGGGAGCCAAAGAATTAGCACTAAAACTAGGTGTAACACTGGATATTGCTCAGGATATATTAACTTCATACCTGACAGCTAAAGATATCGTGACAGCAAAAAATGCCGAAGCATCTTTTAGAAAAGGTATTAAAGCCTCCATATTACTCAGTTTAGAATCAGGCCTGAACTCAGAAGAAGATATCGATAAACTGGTAACCCAAATTTGTTATAGAACATCTGATCTGGCTTATTTACTGGATATAGAAGAGAAACAACTTTCAGACTATTCTGAAGAACTTAGAGAAGAACCCGACATGGATTAAAAATCCATCATTTGGAGCATAACTTTTGTGAGTATTTTGTAGGGTGCGCCGTGCGCACCATTGGTTTGGCACTAAAACTCATTGGTGCGCAAGGCGCACCCTTCAAAGCTATTAATCTTTATAATCCTATGAATTCCAGAACTAATCTGCTTTAAGTAAATCATCAAATGATTGAGGCTTTCCTACTCCATATCCCTGCGCATAGTTAATACCAACAATATTTAAAAGGTCAATAATTTCATCATTTTCTACAAACTCTGCAATCGTTTCCATGCCCATTACCTGACCAATATTATGAATCGATTTCACCATCACATAATCAATCGGGTCATCCACTATGTCTTTAACAAATACTCCATCAATTTTCAGGTAATCGACCGGCAGGTTTTTTAAATAGGCAAATGATGATAAGCCGCTACCAAAATCATCCAGAGCAAAACGACAACCTATTGATTTTAAGATAGTCATAAAACTGATTGCTGCATTCAAATTAGAAATCGCAACGGTCTCAGTGACTTCAAAGCAAATTTTTTCCGGCTGTATTTCTGTCTTTCTGAACAGAGACATAATGGTTTCCATCAGATCAGTATTGGTCAGAGACGGGCCGGAAAGATTAATCGAAACAAAATGAATTTTTTCTACAAACTCAGGGTTTGAAGCCAACAAAGAAAAAGTATGATTGACCACCCAGTCATCTATTTTTTCAATTAGGTCAAACCGTTCAGCTGCAGGTAGAAATGCTCCCGGAGGAATAATTTCACCATCACGACCCTTCATCCTGAGTAGAATCTCATAATGTTCCCCCGAACTATTTTTCAGGGGCACTATAGGCTGGGCAAATAATCTGAAATGATCTTGTTGCAGCGCTTCATTAATACGCCCCACCCATTGCATCTGACCATGACGCTGTGCCAGTTCAGTATCATTAAGGTGAAACTCATGAATACGATTCCTGCCTAAATCCTTGGCCATGTAACAGGCTGCATCAGCCTGTTGAAGTAATTCAGTTAAATTCGATGACTGACTCTTTATAGCTACCAGTCCTATACTAATACCAACCCGGAAGTTCTGCCCGTTCCAGCTAAATTGATAGTTTTGAATACAGTTGAGTAACATTTCAGCGACACGATGAGCCTGTTCCAGTGAGCAATGCTCCATGAGCACGCCAAACTCATCACCACCAAGGCGAGCCAGCGTGTCACGTTTTCTGACCACAACCAGCATTTCTCTGGCCAGCTGACGTAACAGTTCATCTCCGGCGGTATGACCACAGGTATCATTAATAACTTTAAACTGGTCAAGGTCCATAAAAAACAGCGCATGTTCATCTTTTCCATCAGGTAAAGTTGAAATCAACCTTTCTATTCGCCGTTCAAACTCATAGCGGTTTATTAAGCCGGTCAAGATATCATGAGAAGCCTGGTAGCTCAGCTTTTCTGTCATTTCGAATTCATGGGTCACATCATCCTGGATACAGATGTAATGGGTGATGTCTCCAGAGGCATTTCTGACCCCGGATATAGAATCATGAGCCCAGTAAAAACTACCATCTTTTTTGCGGTTATGTATTTCTCCCTTCCATTCACCTCCAGAGGTAATGGTGCTCCAGAGGTCGGCATAAAGCGTTTCCGGAGTTTCTCCCGATTTAAGAAAACGTGGATTTTGACCAATACCTTCTTCCCTTGTATAGCCGGTTATTTCACTAAACTTGGGGTTCACATATTCTATAGTACCGCTAAGATCCGTAATATAGACAGCTGATGAACTGGATTCCACAGCTCTGGAAAGCTTCCTGAGTTCATTCTCTGCAACACTTAACTCAATGGCCTCACTGATGCTCTTCGCTATGGTATCTATCAGGTTCCGCTCTTCCTTTAAAAATGGCCCTTCATCCAGCTCTGGGCATTTATCAGTATAGAAAACCTGAATACTTCCTTCTATTTTTCCCTGAATATCTATTTCACTTTTTTGAACCCACTCAGTTTCCTTAAATTTTTCAGAAACATACTCCCTGTTTTTAAAAATAATTCTGGCTCTGGTGATCTCTGGAAATTGCCAACCCGGAGGAATGAGCTTGACGACACCCCGAAAAATATCTTCCTGATTACGGTGAGACTTAATGATTTCTGCAATACCATGAATACATTGCAATTCCTTTACCCGTTCATGGGAATCATGCAATAGATTTTTGTATTGAGTTTCATTCTTTTTTTGCTGGGTAATATCCTGAACAAACCCTTCCTGACGAATTTCCTCTCCTTTATCCCCATACACAATTTTAGACTGGCTAAATAAAGTATGTTCACTGCCATCAGGTTTTATTATTCGATATTCCAGTTGCTGGTAAGGTTAATGTTTTGCACGGCAATCTATTACAGCCTGTTTTATTTTGTCTCTATCATCCGGATGAAGAATATCAACAAAAACATCATCAAACTTGCTTGAATCTTGATGATCCATCCCAAAGATATTGAAAATTTCAGTAGAAAAGGTCACTTTATCCGTAGATAGATTTCTTTCCCAGTGACCAATTTGAGCCATTTTTTGTACGGCATGCAGTCGAGTATTCGAGGTTTTTAGCTTCTGTAGAAAAGAGGATTCCAGGCTATGAGTTGACCATTCTCTAAGCGCAAGAAACAATCCAAAGGCTAAGCCGGGCACCAGTAAAATTGGAAAAACATTTTCCAGTTGATCTTTAAATAGATACAGAGAAAACAGTACAGTGAACAGGGTCAAAGCTGGTAATATCGCTTCATATTTGGCTGAATGAGTATTCACCTCATCCTGATCCATAGCTGCTGAAGGTGAATCGACTACTAAATCCTGTTCAAAAGCAGCCCAGTAATGCAATGCAAAAGCCAGTAACCAGTAAACATTTAAATAACTACTGGCATCAAAATCATGACCTAATAGCTGAAAACCGTATAGAGTCTCGGTTACCGCTAATATGAATATAGACACTATCATCAATCGAAAACTTGCCCTGTTTTCAGACCAGATAAAAAACCAGTAACAGTAAATACCAAAAACAAGGCCGATTACTGTCAATACAGAATGAAACAACGCATACATTTCATAATGTACCGGGTTAGATGATTGCTCCAGAGCAGATGCAAAAAGCAATAAACAGAGTACAAAAATAGTACTGATGATAAGCCCAAGATTAGCAAACTGAATCAGGTTATTCTTGCGGGAAGGCGTTCGAGTACGATAATAAAAAAGGGCCGCTATAAAAAATACTGCGTATCCCATGAAGAACCAGTCTCCAACACTGGGAAAAGGGATAAGTTCACCACCAAATATTTCGTCGTAATCCCAGATCAGCATGCCGACAAACCAGGAAAAAGCAGCCAGACTAAATAAATACCAGGCTTTCCGTTCATGTTTTACTGGACGTAATCTGGCAGTGACATAACTTCGCCAGGCAGCTAATAGAGCGGCAATAGTCCAGGAAAAGTCAGTCCACCAGCTAAGGGCTTTGCCCTCTAATAAACCGGAGTAATTACCGATTATATATATGCTTAACAGACAGAATATTGAGACCAGTAATTTAACTCGATCACGACTGATAGTCTTTGAATAAACTGACGATTTGTTTGAATTTAATGACATTCTCTGTTTCGATATAAATGATCCAGACTTTCATTATTGATTGAAATTATGCAGTTACAGGTAAATGCTGGTAACCCCGGATAAAAGCATATTAACTAGTATAGAAGGAATATCTTAATTAACAGGATTTTATAGACATTTAACAACTTAACAACGATATCAATGATAGAGTCATTCTCGCTGTAGCCCCCCACAGTAATTCACCATCAAATTCATCAAAGTAAACTACCGGAAAAGCTGTCTTCCGTGCATGCTGGTGCTGCTTTATTTTGTAATGATCCGGATTGGCTAACCAGCTTAACGGAATGGTAAAAATACGTGCAACCTCCTGATTATCCGGCATCAAATCATAGGGCCAGGGTATATGCGCTACCACGGGTGTAATTTGAAACCGGCTAATACTGTGATGATGGTTGAGTGTTCCTAAAATAGTCACATCATTCGGAGACACTCCTATTTCCTCCTGAGCTTCACGTAAAGCAGTCTTATGCAGGTTATTATCAAATGTTTCAAATTTTCCACCGGCAAAAGCGACCTGTCCGCTGTGTTGATCATTTTGATGTAATGCCCGACGAATAAAAAGCAGATGCCACTGCTGCTTTATTTTCACAAACGGAATTAACACGGCAGCCTGTTGGCACTCAATTTCAGCATAATATCCAGGTAAATCATGAGTAACTCCAGAGTTTTGAGTTAAACATTGTTGAATTTGCTGCAGGCTCAGGAGGTTCAAATCAGACATAAAAATAGTATAGCAGAGCAGATGAATGTCTGAAGCTCAGGGCTATTTGGGTTTAGACCTGAACACCTGAAGCAGGTGAATAACTGTTTAAAATTTCAACATAATTCGCACGTTCGAAAGCAGCTGGATTAACGGCATTAATATAACTCAAACTGCCCTTAAGCTGATTCACCGATTCATACTCTTTATCCATCATCCATAAGGACATCTGTTCCAGAACTCGACCTATGTGTTCAGGTCCTTTTTCCAGTAAAACACTACACATACAGGTAATATCAGCCCCCGCCAGCAAACCTTTAAGAACATCTTCTGACGAATGCATACCTCCTGTTATCGCAAGAGATAATGATAACTGATGACGCAGTATGGCTATCCAGCGAATACGTAACAAAGCTTCAGAAGAACTGGATAATTCCAGTTTTGGCTCTATGTGTAAAGTCTCCAGATCGATATCAGGTTGATAAAAGCGATTGAATAAGGAAATACCAGCAGCTCCAGCCTGTTCAAGTTGTTTAACCATACTACTAATGGCACTGAACTGATGTGTTAGCTTGACCCCTACAGGTATTTTGACGCATTGCTTAACAGCCTCAAAAACGGACAAATATCGCTGCTCTACCTGAGCACTCGATTCTTCAGGATTTGCAGCAACATAGTAGATATTCAACTCCAGAGCATCAGCACCGGCCTGTTCAAGATCCTGAGCATTTTGCACCCACCCTCCCTCACTAATACCATTCAAACTGGCAATAACGGGAATACTCAGTTCACGCTTTAACAGTTCCAGCTGGTTCAGGTATTTATTCTGATAATCCATGTAGTCCGTCAATTGAGGATGGAAACCATTAGTTTCAGAATGCCCGATTGATTGCTGATGAATAAAGCGATCCAGCTGTGCCTGTTCATGCTCTATCTGCTCTTCAAAAAGTGACGGCATAATGATGGCTGCTGCTCCGGCTTTTTGTAATGCCAGCGAACTTTCCAGTGCCCAGGTTAAAGGACTGGATGACGCCACAATTGGATTCTTTAAATCAAGTCCCATGTATTGAGTGGATAAATCCATATCAAGAGTCCCCCTTTATGTTCTTAGAGTCTGCCAGTTTTGCTTGCGCGGATTTCAGGGTCGTCTGATCATCCCACTCCAGCTCAGATAACTGCTTGTAATAATGATAACGATGATTTACTTCCTGTTGAGCCTGTTGCACAAACTTCTCTGCATCTTCCGGGTGAGTGTGCCATAGCATATTAAAGCGTGTTTCACTCATCACATAATCCCGGTACGCAATGGAAGGTTCTTTTGAATCCATGTGTAACGGATTTTGACCCTGACTCGCTTTTACCGGATCATAACGGAATAATGGCCAGTGCCCGCTGTTAACAGCTAACTGTTGCTGTCGATGGTTATTGGATAAATCCACACCATGAGCAATGCAGGGTGAATAAGCGATAATGACAGAAGGTCCATCGTGGGCTTCGGCTTCAATAAAAGTGCGTAAAGTCTGTACATCTTTAGCGCCATAGGCCACGTGAGCGACATACACATTTTCATAATCCATCGCCAGCATGGCCAGATCTTTTTTAGCCGTGGCTTTACCTCCTGAAGAGAATTTGGCCACTGCACCCCGTGGGGTTGCTTTAGACGTCTGTCCACCGGTATTGGAATAAACTTCGGTATCAAGTACCAGTATATTCACGTTTCGACCACTGGCTAAAACATGATCCAGCCCTCCATAACCGATATCATAAGCCCATCCATCTCCACCCATAATCCACACAGACAGCCTGCATAAATACCGGGTTAACTGTTTCAGCAAAGTAGCTTCGGTTGAGTCAAGCTGATCTAACATTTCATTTAGATGTTTTACACGCTCTCGTTGTTCACTTATGCCCGCTTCGGATAACTCATCAGCATCAATAATTTCATCGACCAGTTGGGAATCCAGTTGTGGTTTTAAATCGAGCAATAACTCTATAGCCTGCTGTTTATGTTTATCAGCCGCCACACGCATTCCCAGACCGAACTCTGCGTTATCTTCAAATAATGAATTATTCCAGGCAGGCCCACGGCCATCACTATTGGTGGTCCACGGCGTAGTCGGCAAATTACCACCATAAATGGAAGAACAACCAGTCGCATTGGCCACCAGCATACGATCACCAAATAATTGCGAGGCCAGTTTCACATACGGAGTTTCACCACACCCGGAACAGGAACCGGAAAATTCAAACAAGGGTTCCAGAGCCATGGCGCCTTTGATAGTGTTAATTTTTAACTCGGTACGATCAGTTTCCGGAATCTGTAAATAAAACGTCCAGTTTTCTTTTTCCTGTTCCAGTAAAGGTTCTATGGGACGCATATTCAATGCTTTGCGACTGGCATTGGATTTATCCCTGATAGGACAAATATCCACACACAAACCACAACCGGTACAATCCTCCGGTGCTACCTGATAACTGATAAAAGAACCTTCTGCAAAACCTTTGCCTTTCATCGGCATCGATTTAAAGTTTTGCGGCGCATCATCCAGTTCTTGTTGATTAAATATTTTGCTACGAATGGCAGCATGCGGGCAAACCATCGGGCATTTACCACATTGGGAACAGATATCATTTTCCCAGACCGGTATTTCCAGTGCCAGATTGCGCTTTTCATAAGCCGCTGTTCCCGTTGGGTAGGTACCATCAACGGGTAAAGCACTAACGGGTAAAGAATCACCCTTACCTGCAATAATATGTGCCGTTACATTTTGTACAAATTCCGGTGCATCGGGACTCACTGGGGGGCGAATTTCAAATTGACTGGATACCGATTCAGCCAGCTCAACCTGTTGCAGGCAGGCCAGTGTTTCATCGATGGCCTTAAAATTCATATCAACAATGCGCTGACCTTTTCTTCCATAGGATTTGACCACAGCCTGCTTAATGGACTCTATCGCCTGCTGTTGCGGTAATACGCCTGAGATAGCAAAAAAACAGGTTTGCATAATGGTATTGATGCGTTTTCCCATGCCAGCTTTTAATGCCACTGCGTAGGCATCGATAACATACAGCTTAATTTTTTTGTCGATACATTGCTGCTGCATTTTTGCTGGCAAACTATTCCATACCTGATCAACCGGTAATGTTGAATTTAATAAAAACACCGCATTATCAGCCGCGTTATCCAGCATATTAAATCGTTGTAAAAACCCCGATTGATGGCAGGCAATAAAATTAGCATCATTATTTCCAATCAAATAGGTTGAACGAATGACTTCGGGACCAAAACGTAAATGGGACACAGTCACTGCACCCGATTTTTTAGAGTCATAAACAAAATAACCCTGCGCTTTTAAATCGGTACTTTCACCTATAATTTTAATACTGTTTTTATTAGCACTCACCGTGCCATCACTGCCCAGTCCGTAAAACATAGCCTGGAAATTTTCTTTATTGGCCTCAGTTCGATAGCTGTCATCCCACAACAAACTGCTGAATGAAACATCATCATGAATACCAATGGTAAAATTATTCTTCGGCTGTTCTGCCAGCATATCAAAAATAGCTTTTACCATGCCCGGAGTAAATTCCTTGGACGATAGTCCATAACGTCCACCGACAATTTTTGGCATTTTTTCAAACAATGGTTGTTCATCTGATAGTTGTTCAGCAAACGCAGTCACTACATCCTTGTACAGCGGTTCTCCGGCAGCACCCGGTTCCTTGGTACGATCCAGCACAGCGATACTTGTAACAGTTAGAGGTATAACCTGTAACAGACGTTTTACATCCAGAGGACGAAACAGTCGAATTTTAATCATACCGATTTTTTCACCATTTTTGGTCAAATAATCAACTGTTTCATGAGCGGTTTCGGCGCCAGATCCCATCAGCATAATGACTTTCTCAGCCTCTGGATGACCAACATATTCAAACAGTTGGTACTGTCGCCCGGTCAGGTTAGCAAACTGATCCATCACCTGTTGCACGATATCTGGCATCTTTTGATAGAAGGGGTTAACCGTTTCACGAGCCTGAAAATATACATCCGGGTTTTGAGAACTACCGCGTAACACAGGATTTTCAGGTGTCATGGCTCTAGAACGAAAGTCAGCAATTAGCTCATCACTGATCATCGCTCTAACTGATTCAGTATCTATAAGATCAAGTTTGGATAATTCGTGAGAAGTTCTGAATCCATCGAAAAAATGCAGGACAGGAATTTTACTTTGCAGACTTGCTGCCTGAGAAATCAGTGCCAGATCCAGAACTTCCTGCGGAGAATTTGATGCCAGCAGTGCAAACCCTGTCGCCCTGGCGGACATCACGTCACTGTGATCCCCAAATATTGATAGCGCCTGGCAGGCTAGTGAACGTGCAGAAATGTGAAAAACAGTCGGTGTCAGTTCACCAGCAATCTTATACATATTGGGTAGCATTAATAGCAAACCCTGAGATGCGGTAAAGGTGGTGGTGAGCGCTCCAGTCTGCAATGCGCCGTGTATAGCTCCTGCGGCACCGGCTTCAGATTGCATTTCTACAACATCAGGAACAGTACCCCACAGATTTTTCTGCCCTCTAGAAGACCATTCATCAGACCATTCACCCATCGGAGAAGCAGGTGTAATAGGATAAATAGCAATGACTTCATTGCATAAATGGGCAATCGTTGCGGCTGCCTGATTACCATCTATTGTGGTACTTTTTAGCTTATTCACAGCATGAGTCCTGCATCCAAATAAGATGTCTTATTTATACGCAGATCATCATGTAATAGGCATGATCTATATCAAAATTTTTTACGCTTTCACCTTTAATGACAATAGCAGTTGATCGGCATACAATAAATAAGCCTTTAATAAATATCGACTAAAGAAATGTTGACCCGTTTACTGATCATTATTGTAATTGCTATGCCCTCCTGGTATTTCTCCGATATGGACAGTCCATCTCGATTCCTTGCCTATGTCTTACCCCTTGCCACATTTGCCAGTTTTATTGCTTTTTGCATTTGGGTCATTGCATTGTTTGCCCATATTGGAGAAAACAAAGTAGATAAATGAGAATACACTTTTATTTAATCTACTAATTCAAACTTGATTCATTATTACTTAATGATTTTCCTTCGTGCTCTCCGTGTCCTCTGTGGTGAAAAAATATTTAGTTTAGACCAATCCTAATACTGTTATGCTTTGATATAACTCATTGGTTTAGCCAGATATCTGTACATAATCTTCGAATGCCCACTATTCGCTCCCTTTTGTTTCCACAACATTATCGTCAGGTTCCGCACCGACGATTAATTTTAAATATTTTACGCGCCGCTCACTTACTAAGCATCAGCATTCTGGTCGGAGGCATTTTTTTTCATATAGAGCCAAATTTACTAACGCCCTGGCTTATTGCCACAGTGACCACGGGACTGGGTCTATTTATGCTGGATCTGTATGAAAGCTTTGATACCCTGTTCGAGATTAGAGGAGTGAGTGTGCTGATTAAAATATTACTGCTGCTGTGCATTCCGGTAGTGAATGAAAACAATCAGACATTATTACTGATAGTTGTCATCATATTTTCTTCTTTTGTCAGTCATAGCACCAGGCGTTTACGACATAAAAATTACTTACCGGTCACCCTGCAGCAAAAATGGGGGCTCCGCTCAAATAACCAATTCAAGACCAAACCAAAATGACTCTCCCTGATGAATACATTGAACTGGCAAGACAAGTTTCAACATCCATTCAAATACCCAAAGTCAGTAGTATTCATTTACCTGCTATTGTGGATGATGTAGAAAAACCAGACGAATTTGGTTTTGTATTTTTACAGGATGGAAGCGCCGGTCCCTTTTACACCAGTTTAAACGAGACTCTGCAACAGCTTTGGCAGCTTTACCCTGAAGGAATAGTTATAGAAAGTAATGTTTTAGATTTAATTGAACAGCTCACAGATGATTCCCCTGCTTTAAATGCAGTAGCTCTGGGCACCTTTAACGCACTTAGCCAGCATGTAATGAGTAGAGCAGGCTTCTTACCCACAGAAGCAGGCAATATGGGTTTAAGCAAACCACAGGCTGGTCAGACCATTGGCATGGTAGGTTTTTTCAGGCCACTGATAGAAAAATTGATTTCTCAGGAGGTCAATGTATTAGTGCTGGAAAAAAATCCTGACCGTGTCGACATTCAGGACGGTATCAAACTTAGCACTAACCCTGCTGATCTGGCAAACTGTGAACAGATACTGTGCACTGCATCTACCTTGATCAACGGGACTTTAGACGGTTTGCTTGATGTCTGCAGTCAATCGACCAGCTTTAGTCTGATTGGCCCGAGCGGCAGTGGTTTACCAGATATTTTATTACAACATGGTGTTGATTCTGTCGGTGGCTTTTATGTCAATGATCAAACAGCCTTACTCGATGCATTGCAAAAACAGGAATCCTGGGGGCATGCTGGAAAAAAATACCAGCTCACACCGGATAACTACCCGGGAATTTCTCAGCTACTAAAACAAATTAAGGATTAGAGTTACAGCATGGCAGGCATTGGTCCCATCTGCACAAATAATCGTGATTTACTCAAACGAGCTGAGTATAGAAGTGGATTGACTAAACCGAAAAGCGAACTGGAGATTTTTTGCAGTTTATGTGTAGGAAGAGTTTTTTTTAGACAAAGTAACAGAACCCTTTATTTTGTCGACGCACCCTCTCTGTCTATCACTGAAATCATCAATCTGGTTTTTCAGGGTATTAGTCAACAGCCAGACATAAAACAACTCTACATGGATGAACATAATTTAATAAAAGCAGCTTATAGTATTGTTCTGAACAACAAACAGAAAAATCTTGTTCTAGTCGCCTTAAGAGTCAGTGGCATTCACATCGATATGTCTTCCCAGGCTTTAGTGCACGATGAAAAACCATTGTGTAAGAATAAAAGTCGTTAAAAGTGTAATCGATTTGTAGGGTACGCCGTGCGCACCAATTTATGATTTGATAATTTTAAAACTGGTGCGCGCGGCGCACCCTACCCGCACTCAAAGTTCATAGTTTTGAATAGTCATGACCAATAAAAGCCCCATCAACCCGGTCAGGTTGATGGGGCTTGACCTTAACTACTTACAAAATAGTTTTTTCAACTATTGCTACTTTTTGAGGTTGTAAAAGTTCTTTCGGAATAGACTTGCCGAATTTTTCTTTAATCGGTGGCAACAGTAAGTCGTAGTAACCCACTGATTTAATTCTTACCACACCTTTAGCTGGAATTTTATAATTCAGCTTTCTTGTCTCATTAGGCTTCAAACGTGTATCTGAAATGATATGAGTCGCTTTTGGTGGAGGTGCAGGTTTACCCTTATCACCCAGTTTAAGCATCATCATGGCAAGTTTATCTTCTTTCATCGGATGTTTGTTACTGCTTTGCCAAACAATTACACCATTTTTATCATAAGCTTTAGTTTTTACATAAAAATTTCTAAAAGGTGCGCCAGTCGGAAAATTATGTGGCAGTAAGTTTCTGATGTTTATTGTGGCCTGAATATTGTTACCAGATTTATGCGTATCCATAGTCATCACCAAACCTTTACTGACAACAGAAGGTGAATGACCACCCATCATAGAGTGATTTGATTCGCCGTTGATAGAAGGCATATGACAGGTTTGACAAGTGGTTGATCCACCAGCTGCCATCACTTCATCACCAGTTGCACATAATGGCACATTTTTGGAATTAGGACGTTGATCATGACAACCCATGCACGCATCTGATGTTCTGAAAAGCCCTGGATTATTAGCTATTTGGGGAGCATCAAAAGCTTTTTTACCAAATTTTTTATGTTCACTATCAAAACCTTTAGGACCCTGTAGGGTAGTATCAGAAAACTCATAAGCCTGCATACCTAAACGTAATCCGCCACCCGGTTTTTTAGTTCCTTTGAATTTAGTCATTGTATGACAACTAATACAGTTAACACCTTCACCGTATGAAACTTTAGCATCTAGTTTTGTCTTTTTATCTTTAGCAGCTGCTGGAGAATGACACTGTAAACACACAGGGTATTTTCCAGATTTTGTTCTGACATCTTCAAGAGTAGGTTTACCAACTACAGCTTTATAAAAAGTACCATGTATTGGATCTTCTAAAGCTGTGCTTTGTGCATGCATCGAACCTTTCCATTGGTCATAGATTTCTTCATGACATTCCTGACATTCTTCGGATGAAACGTGACGAATATTTTCAAACTTATTCATACCCGCTAAAGTTAGACCTGACCATAGTAGGGAGCTTGTCATACAAACTGCTCCTAACAATTTCTTACCGCTTAATTTCATGTATTTCCTCGTTTCTATTTTTTTGAGCGGCGCAGTATAGAAGTATTAATTTAACCAGGCACCAACATAAATTAACTACTGATTTTATCATTATATACTTATATTACTTTATTATAATATTGCTTTTTACTAAAATCTCAGGTGTAGCAATGATCTAGAATGATGTGAGATTATGCTGATTTGAGAGTAAAGTTGAATTGTGAACCTTTATCCAGTTTGCTTTCAACCCACAGTTGCTGTTGATGCAACTCGATAATTTTTTTCACGATACATAAACCCAGACCGGAATGGCCATCTTTTCGTTCAGGAGTATGAGCCTGATGAAAACGTTCAAAAACCAGTGCCTGTTGATTTTCAGGAATTCCACAACCTGAATCACTTACTTTCACACTGAGTTGTCCCTGACCCGATTCAGCAATAGTAATATTTATTTCACTGTTTTTATGGCTGTAATAAATAGCATTATCAATCAGGTTATCGAGTACACGCTCAATCAAACCGAGGTCTGCACAAACCGACGTATTTTCAGCCTGTGTCTGAATCTGCAACTGAATGTTTTTTTGCTGAGCTTTAATATCAAACTTGGCTTTAACATCATAAACAAGCTCCAATAAAGGAAAATTTTCTAGCTTCAGTTTGTGCTCCTCGGCATCCAGTTTTGCCAGTTCAAATAAACTGTCGATTAATTTTCTTAAACCAGCCGATTGTTTAACCGCCGTGCTGATATAACTTTGTTTCTCTTCATCTGATAATGAATCAAATTTAACTGATAAAGTTTCAAGATAACCCTGCACTGATGCCAGAGGTGTGCGTAAGTCATGAGAAATATTAGCAATCATTTCTCTACGCAATGTGTCCTGTTGTTTCAGTGCCAGCCATTGCTGTTGAATATGATTAACCATCAGAGAAATATCATTTTCTAATTCACTGATTTCATCATTTAATAATAACTTCGGCTGCTCAAAATTGGATGATGAATTTGAAAAATCACTTTCTACAAATTGTTCTACCTTATTCTGTAAACTCTTTAGTCTTCTATTGATTCGATAGAAAAGAAATAATCCAATGAATAATCCTGCCAGTAAACTCCCTGCGAGCACTATGCCCCCTAAGTAAACTATAGATTGTTGAGATCGCATGCCGAGAACTCGGGTTAATTCTTCACCCTGTAACATGACATACAAATAACCCTGTGGATTTTGTAAGTTGGGTATTGGTGTTACAGAAAAAGCCTTTTGACCCGTTTCAGAACGAGGATCATCACCGGGAATATCCAGTAAATCACTATCATCCAGCCGCTGTTTTATAGGATTTAAATTAACAACCTCACGTTTAACTTTTCCAGGGTCTGCAGAGTAATCAAGTATCCTGCCCTGTAGATCAAGATGATATATTTCAATACTGGGATTTATTTTCATGTATTGCATGAAAGTATCCTTCATCATCTTTTTATCGATATGTCCGTCATGCACAATTTTATTATCACGAACCAGATTAAGTGCCAGATTCCGGTTGATTTGCTGGATACTGGATTGATTAATTTTGTTCGCCATGTAACTGGCAAAAATGGTATAGGAAAGGCCCACAATTAAAAGTATGACAGCAAGCCCTGCTGCAGATTTAAAATATAAAGTATGAATAAATAAATTTTTCATAATCTATTCTGACTCGACTGTTGCATTAAACTGATAACCAACACCCCAGACAGTTTTTATAAATTCAGGAGATGCCGGATCTGTTTCCAGCTTTCCACGCAATCGATTGATGTGAGAGTTAACCGTATGTTCATAACCTTCATGACCATAACCCCAGACTTTATCAAGCAATTGCATACGGCCAAAAACCTGACCCGGATGACGCGCAAAATGAAGCAGCAGATCAAACTCTTTTGCCGTCAGTTCAAGTTTTTCCTTTTGCTTTAACACTTCCCTGGTCTGTGTATTTATTGTTAAACCACTAAAGCTTAATTTTTCATGTTGAGGCTCTGAAGCTTTCATCGCATCCTGCCGGCGTAGCAATGCTTTCACTCTTGCCACTAATTCCATCAGACTAAAAGGTTTTGTCAGATAGTCATCGGCACCCAGTTCAAGACCCAGTACTCTATCCATTTCAGATGATCTGGACGTTAACATTAATATCGGGCAATAAGCCTTGATACTCTGACGAATTTTTTTAAGTATTTCCAGTCCATCCATACCCGGCAACATGATGTCAAGAATGATCAGGTCATAAGGGTTTTGCTGAATACTTTTCCAGCCCTCAGCACCATCCATAAAAACATCAACTGTTAAACCTATGTCATTCAAATGCAGTTTAACCAGCTGTGAGATATCTTTATTATCTTCAATTAATATGATTTTTTTATTTTGCATGATTTAATTACTGCCTTGCAGTGAGTTATCACTGTAAGGCAGATTATCGCTCATAGCTCTACAGTGCAAACACTTCAATACGTAAGGCTGGATTATCAAACTTATCAGCTTCACTTAAGGTCGAAGCCGCATGGTTATCATCAGCACTCACCACACCTGAATGAAAAGTCACCACCGAGGTAACATCATCACGCGCAGCATTAAAGCCTTCACCGCCATCTACTGGCCCCGGTATTGTGCCAACTGATTCAGTATTCATTTCTGTGCCGGCATCATACACATAGCTGAAAAAAGTCATCTTGTGCCCCGACCCCAGATCATCGAGATTAACCGCACTAACTCCACTAAAAGCATCATTAGTATTTACCAGCATGCCAGCAACCGACAAATGATTATCAGCACTATGCTCCATTTCCAGAGTGAACTCAGTACTCGCACCTGGTACTAATGCAGCAGTATCTGCATGTTGAGGATTAGCAGCATTAAGGGATAACAAAACACTACCATCACCTCCTTCAGCCAGTGTCTCCAGTGCAACGCTCGCTGCTTCTCCAATTTCCCAAAAGCTAACACTTTCGCTGTGTAACATGGCCACCGGTGGTGAAAGTGGTTGAGCATTGGTTAAGTTTGTAATTTTAATTCGATACATCTGGTTATCCATGCTATCCATATCATCATCTCTATCAGAACAAGCCGTCAGTGCAATAACCAGGGAACTGAATATTAAAGTTTTACCTATCATTTTTTTCATCAGATTCTCCTAATTCACTTCGATAACCAGACGAGCAACAGGATTCAACCAGCGGTGCACTCGACTGTCCAGATCACTGGCTCCACCGGTTGCATCGGTATCACCAATCACTCCACGGTGAATATGAATCATTGCATTACTATCACTTCCCGCAACACCGCTAGCACCGGTACCACCAGAGCCCAGAGGGTCTGCAGGTATACCCGCAGCACCAGGCGCCCCAGCACCATTAATAATTTCATCATTAGCCTCTGTGCCTGAATCATAAGCATTCAGGTAATAGGTATACGTACCTGCTTCAGTAGGAATAGTCATCGCATCCAGTCCGACAAAACCGTCATTTGACGGAAGCACCATGCCGACCACAGATAACTGTGTATTGCTCATTTGTGTCATCAGACTAAAGCTTTCTGTAGCACCAGGGGTAGTTAAACCTGCTGCATTGTGGGAATCAGCATTTTGATTGGTAAGATCAGTATTTAAACCAGAGGTATCACCTCCTTCAGCCATGGCCTGTAAATTTGCAGAAGCAGCACTGCCTAATTCAAATAAATGCTGACCATCCACATGGGCACTTATGAGCAGTGGGGTAAAATGACTACCATGAGTAAGATTGGTCAGTGAGATAGTTACATCAAGTGCCGAAGCAGAAGAAATGGAAGCAGCGGATAAAGCTAGCGCTAATAAAGTTTTATTCATTGTGAACTCCTTTGTCAGTGATTAATTATTCAACGCACTCATGATGAATTAAATTTATCCACTGATGATCACAGGAATATCACAAAAGTTTAACTTTTATCTGAACCTGGCACTCACCCACTATGAACTGAAAAACATTTTCCATTGATTAGCACTTTGTAGGGCGTGCCGCGCGCACCATTGACGTAAACTCTGGGATCCAATGGTGCGCACGGCACACCCTACCCATAAACACTAAACCGGTTGGTTTGGAGGGGAAATTTGAAACCTGGTTTTGGCCAGTTCAGGAATCTGTTCTGCTTCTACAGGACGACTAAAGTAATATCCCTGAATATAAGGAGAACCTAACTGACGTAAAAATAATGTCTGGGCTTCAGTCTCAACGCCTTCTGCAACAATGTCAAAACCCAGCCCTAAACCCATGGCTACTATAGCCTTTACCATTAAAGCCGACGATTCATCATCCGGTAAATGCTGAATAAAAGATCTGTCTACTTTTAATGTGTTAACTTGTAATTGTTTTAATACAGATAAAGATGAGTAGCCGGTGCCAAAGTCATCTATCGCTACTTTGATACCTTTTTGATGCAATTCTTTACATACATTTATATGTTTAGCGGTGTCACGACTCATGCTCTCTGTTATTTCGATCTCAAGCTCACCATCTTTTATATCATATCTCTGTTGTATACTTTCCACATACTGAACAAAGTTATCAGAACTAAAGTGTGAAGATGAAACATTGACTGCCATTTCAAGTTGCAGCCCCTGAGCCTTCCACTGCTGTTGTTGAAGACTGGCCGTTTCTATAACCCATTCACCAATTTCATTGATTAAACCAATTCGTTCTGCAGTATCAATAAAATTATCGGGTGAGACAAAACCTCTGACAGGGTGAATCCAGCGAATTAAAGCTTCAACCCCGGCAACCCGCTCATCAATCACCGATACTTTAGGCTGATAAACCAGTTTGAATTCATTATTTTCAAGCGCTTTTCGTAAGTCAGATTCCAGCTCTAGCCTTTCTGCTGCATCTGCCGTCATCTGAGCATCGTAAAAAGCAAAACTATGTTTTCCGTTTTGCTTTGCTGAATACATTGCTGCATCTGCGGATCTTAATAAAGTGTCTGCATCTTCACCATCCTGCGGATATATTGCTATTCCGATACTCATCCTGGGTAAGATACTTTGATTTCCAACCTTTATTGCCTGTTGTTTAAGGGCCAGGCATCGTTCAGCTGTTTCTGCGGCAAACATGCCGTCCTGAATACTATCCAGCACTATACTGAACTCATCACCACCTAAACGGGCCACAAAATCTTCATCTCTGACTTTGCTTTTAAGCAGTTTGGAAATTTCCTGTAGATACATATCACCCATATCATGGCCAAGAGTGTCATTAATTTCCTTAAACCCATCGAGGTCCAGGAATAATACGGCCAGTTGTGTTTTATTTCGAGAGACATGTTTGATCTGGTCTAAAAGATGTTCGCGAAAATGCCCCCTATTCGCCAGACCCGTCAGTTCATCATAATAGGCCATATCAAAGATTTTTTGCTCAGCCGACTTAATTACTGAGATATCCTGAACCGTACCCAGTAAAAATAACTGATCAGAACTATCAGTAATACGTTTAATGACCTGATTCATAATAATCCAGTCATCAGCTTCTCTGGCATGTAGGCGGTACTCTACACTGCTTTCCTCACCCGATTTCAAAACCGAATCAATCGCCATTTGAACGCGTAACCGGTCATCATCATGCACTTTTTTGAGACAGGAATTAAACTCGACAAATTTGCTATCAGCTCCGCACATAGTGACCAGGTTTGATGAGAGTTCAATATTTGCTGATTGCATATCCCACTGCCAATACCCGATGCGTGCAACACTTTCAGTGGCTGATAGCAGGGTCAGGTTATGTTCTTCGGTGTCTTCCCTCAGAACCAGAAGTTCATAAAAGCCATTAGCAATATCTCGACCGCCTTTCAACACGAATAAATAATATAAAGTATTCAGCAAGGCTAACTGTAATGAAAGTTCATCTCCTAACATTATTAAACGTATATCGGTTACTACCAATATGATGAGCAGGTAATAAGTAATAATTTTTTTATCATAGGATAATATTGAGATAGCACCACCGGCTACTCCAGCCATCACCAGTATCATCATTACCTGATAGGCTGGATGACCTAGAGGATAAAACAACCAGACAGATAGCGACCAGGAGATAGCGGCCATATAAGCACCAATATCAAATCGAAATTTCCAGTTATGCCGAGCTTTTTCTCTATCTTTAAGACGATTATAAATTCTGGCCGAAATCCAGCGATACAAACTTACCAAACTGATCACAGCCAACCAGACCAGAGAGATAGTGAAGTGATTAGCTTTAGGCCCGATAATGAAAACCATAACCATGGCAACAATTGCTGAGCCAATAGCAGACAAACCAAGCCGACGATACAATTGATCAGTCTGTTTTGATTGAGTTACTACTAATTTGGATTTTGAAATACTACCCATGCTCAAAATATGTAAAAATAAATTGCATAAGTATAGGACAAGATTGAAGTTTTTCTGATGAAATTGTTCATTTCGCCCTGACAGGATAAGAGCTTAATTGACATCTATAAATTCACTAACTTAAGTTACTGGTTTACAAAAAAAGATCAGGGCATAAGCCCTGATCCATGCCTTACTTTGCTTTGTTCTTAATATTTTCTAAACCTGCGAGAAATAACCAGCATGGGCAAAAGTAAAACAAACATCCATGAATCAAATGAACCGCTTCCACTATGGCTGGCTCGAGTTGAATTAAACATCGGTTGCTGTGTATCAACTCTACGACTTACAGGAGTCTGAGTTGAACGCTTTGACTGAGTCTGCTTCTCATTTTCCACTCTCTGTTTATTGAACCGTTTTATACCCAGTGACTCGAAAACCTCATCACGTACCACAACCATCGATGTATAATTACTGACCAGACCATATTCAATCGAAAGATCAGTCACAGCCTGTTTCAGGTCAGCATCTTCACCAAAATCATTCATCTCCTGCATCATGTCCTGAATGGATGAATACGCCCACAGCCTTTCAAGTTCGGGATGGGCATTAGCCGTTGCTGGAAATTCTATTTGTGTGCTGTAGTCTTTTTTCTCACCCGAAATTTTTCCACTCAAATGGATATCAGCAAGACCTTCTCCCCAGTAATGACCAAAGATCACCAGCTGTTGTCCACGGTAAAGGCTGGATATTTTCTTCGGGCTAACATTAGAAGTTTTAACACCACGAATCGATAACTCAACACCGTGTAAACTTTGATGGGTTACCTTGCTCGTGGCTTCCATAATTTTCCCCACGATATCATCACTATTAGAAATGCTGATGGCAAAGCCATTAGATACCCTGGTAAGAGTCTGTAGCATGGGACGGTTAGCACTGTTACCCATAATAAAAGTAAATAAACGGATATCTTTTTTAGCTAATAACTTGATGAATTTTTTCTGATGGGTTTCACCCACATTGGCCACGCCATCAGTCACTAACACGATAGAACTTGTTCTATCTGCATCAATTCCACGTAAACCATTCTTTAAACCTGCATATAAATTTGTGCCATTCCCGGGGGTAACCTGTAACAGAGAATCACTGTAATGTTTGACCATTTCAGGAGTAGCATTAACATAACCCTGCGTTAATTCTTGTGCCCTGTTATTAAACAGAACCACACGAAACCGGTCATTAGAATTCATTTTTGACAGTGCTCTTTGCACACCATCAACCAGCGTGGCATATTTACCATTCATAGAGCCAGAAATATCCAGTACAAAAATCCAGTCTCTGCCTTCTTCAACAAGCTTCAGATCATCACCCGGGGTCAGTGTTAACATGAAAGTTCCTTTACGAGCACCTTCAGGTTTATAACTTACAAGATCAACACTGCCCGGCAAACCAGCCTGATGACGCCAGTACACCACCAGATCTTTATCCAGTTTGAAAGCAGGCTGCATGGCATTTACCTGCTGACCTTGCTCAACTTGTGGATTACTTCCTGAAGAAGTTAAATTCGCACTCCATTCTCCAGCAGATTTTTGGCTAATAACAGCCTGGGACTGGTTGGGGAAACGTAATGCCTCAACCGGGTATGATGATTTAAGAGCCAGGTTAAAGCTGAATTGTTGTTGCACCGTTTCTGTGGCTGTCCAGAATGAAAATTTTTGTTCATCAACACCACCTTCTTCCAGTGGATATACATAACGACCCATACCGGTATCTACATCAGCAGGTTGCATATAAACAAAACGAATCCGTGTATCCTGCCCGGCACGCACAGGGGACACCTTCATATCGAAAGTTTTATACTCATCTTTTTGCATCAGGCCAGCATCACGTCCTGCCTGTTTTTCAGCTCGATAAACTTCACGAGCTTGCTGCTTTTCCAGTACTTCTCCAATTACCGGTTTCCCATCAATCCATACTGTAAATTCGGCTACAGCTGCTTTTTCAGGTACCGGAAAAGAATAGACGGCCTCTAGATCTTGAGAATGTGGGTTGCTGAAAACCTGCTCTACCGTAGTGATGGCAAATCCATCTTCAATGATGACATTCACATCATGAGTTTTTATTTCTAGCACTGAGAACTGAGCATTTGAGGGGGTCAGTAAACCTGCTGCAAATCCACTCGTTGTTACAAGAAAATTTGTAACAACTGCGATAAATGCAACTGTCATCCATCTGGACACTCGTTTTAAATTTTTCATGGGTTTCTCCGTTGTTGAATTAGACAGGTAGAGAATTACCCATGGATCACTATTTTTAAACCTTTATCAAAATAGTCTTAGATATTTGACCTATTAGTATATTTATATAATACTTTAGTAACTACTTTGCATATTCAAAAAAATTAAAAAATTCACCCCGAAGTCATGAAGGTACATTCGTTATTTAGCAATAAGCCTTTAAATTCATGACAATGACTGCTTTTTCCAATTCCTTTTAGCATTATTTGTTTTTCTTCGTGAGCTTCGTGTCTTCATGGTGAAAAAAATCTATAAATTTATAGAAAAATTGAAAGAGAGATATTATGGATCAAACCAGAGCTTTGATTAAAACCCTGAAACAGGCTCTAAAAGAGTCGTCTTACACATATGCTGATGTTGCTAAACAACTGGACATGAGTGAAGCGAATGTTAAACGCCTGTTTGCAACTCAGCGATTTACCCTGCAAAGACTGGAGCAGATTTGCAAACTGGTACAGATGGAATTAAGTGATTTGTTTGAGCTTTATAATGCATCACGCCTACGTATTTTCAGTTTAAGTCTGGAACAGGAAAAACAGCTGGTGAGTGATACCAAACTGTTACTGGTCGCGGTCAGCGTACGCAATCATCTAAGTTTTGAGGATATCATCACGCATTATCAAATCTCAGAAACAGAATGTATTCATTATCTTGCGCAACTCGATCATCTGAAAATCATCGATCTGTTACCCGGCAACCGTATCAAACTACTCATTAATGAAAACTTCAACTGGTTACCACATGGCCCGATAGAAATATTCTTTCAGCAACAGATACAGAATCAATTTTTAAAGGCTAATTTTAATAAAGAGCAGGATTGCAGGTTGTTTCAATTCGCTTTATTAGGCGATGCTTCCACTCAGATTATGTTGAATAAAATCAGGGGACTGGCTCAGGAGTTTACCGAGTTACATCGACAGGATTTAAAGTTACCTTTGAATAAACGTTACAACCAGGGATTGTTGATTGCTATGCGACCGTGGGATCTTGATGTATTTAAGCCCTTGATGGGTAATAAATAAAAGATGGTGCGCACGGCGCACCATTATCTCTAATTACCCCAGCAACAAAGCATCATCCGACAATTGCTCACCCTGAGTCCGACTGAACAGATCCAGTAAATCCTTTACCGTTAAACCTTTGCGTTCTTCACCTTCAATATCAAAAATAACCTTACCCTGATGCAGCATAATGGTCCGGGTTCCAACATCCAGAGCTTGCTTCATACTGTGCGTGACCATCAGTGCTGTCTGTTTTTTCTCTTCAATAATTTGACAGGTTAAATCCAGAACGAATTGACTGGTTTTAGGATCCAGAGCCGCAGTATGCTCATCCAGCAGGAGAATATTAGAAGGTTGAAGTGTTGCCATTAACAAACTGATAGCCTGTCTTTGACCTCCCGATAACAAACCCATTTTATCTCCCAGGCGATGCTCCAGTCCCAGGTTTAATCGACTTAGATAATCCCGGTAAGGTTGTTTACGGCTTTCATTCAATGCACTTTTGAAGCCCCTTTTATGCCCACGCACATCGGCCAACGCCAGGTTTTCTTCAATCGATAAAAATTCACAACTTCCACCCAGTGGATCCTGAAAGACACGAGCTACCATACCCGCTCGGCGTGAAGTATCCAGTTTTGTGACATCTTTATTGGCAATTTCTACTTTACCGCTAGTGATAACTATTTCACCACTTAAAGCATTTAATAATGAAGATTTCCCAGCCCCGTTACTGCCAATAACAGTAACAAATTCACCTTCTTTGATATTCAGGTTAATGCCTCTTAGGGCATGCGTTTCCAGAGGCGTGTTAATGCCAAACTTAACATGTACGTCCGTCAGGCTAATCATGAGCGGGCTTTCCTGAATTTATATCGTGGAATCACTATTGCTATCATGACTAAAACTGAAGTGACCAGATTTAAATCCTGAGCTTTAAGCCCAATGAAATCCATGTTAAGTGCAAATGCAATCGCCAGTCGATATAAAATTGCCCCGACAATACAGGCAAGGGCTGCCTTTAACACGGTGCCAGGAGATATAATAGCTTCACCGCCAATAACAGAAGCAAGGCCGACAACAATCACACCAACACCCATGGTGACATCAGCACTGCCCTGACTCTGTGCAAACAAACTGCCGGCAAGAGCAACTAGTGCGTTAGATAACGCCATGCCAATCAATATCATCCAACTGGTTTTCACGCCCTGAGCTCGTGCCATTCTCGCATTTGCTCCTGTTGCTCTTAACGCTAACCCGGTTTCTGAATTTAAAAACTTTAATAGCGCTAAAGTGCAGATAACTACAATAATGACAAATACAATCGGGGTGGATACGTAAAAAGGAATATCGAAGCCATTACCAAAATTTTCTATTGGGGTCAGAATGGTTTCTTCACCTAATAATGCAACATTGGGTCTACCCATAATTCGGAGATTAATAGAATACAGGGCTATCATGGTTAAAATTGAAGCTAATAGATTTAGAATTTTGAGCTGAACATTCAACCAGCCTGTTAATATTCCGGCCATTGCTCCAGCCAAAATGGCAACGCCGGTTGCCAGCCATGGGTTCCACCCACTCACAATCAGAGTAGCACTCACTGCAGCGCCCAGAGGAAAACTACCATCCACCGTCAGGTCTGGAAATTCCAGCACCCTGAAAGAAAGGTAGATACCAAGTGCAACCAGAGCAAAAATCAATCCACTCTCGATAGCTCCTAAAAATGCAATCAGACTCATATTTTAAAGTTCATTCATCATTAAAGAAATTTACCACGAAGGACACGAAGGACACGAAGTTAAAAGAAAACTTTTTAATGCATTAAAATTAATCATTATTTTAATTAAATAATTTAGCTTAGTCTTTAGCTACTCAAATTTAAAATTTTTTCTTCGTGTCCTTCGTGTTCTTCGTGGTGAAAAAGATCTATTTAATAACTTCTTTAGCCTCTGCAATCAAACTTGCATCCAGAGTAATACCCATTTTTTTGGCCGCCCCCGGATTTACGAAAAGCTCCATTTTATCAACACCCTGCACCGCAATATCACCCGGTTTTGTGTCATTTAGAACTTGCAACACAATCTTGCCTGTTTGACGCCCTACATCGTAATAATTAAAACCCAGTGCAGCAATTGCACCCTGTTTTACTGAATCGGTATCACCCGCTACAACTGGTAATTTAGCAGCGTGTCCTACTTTAATAACCGCTGAAAAAGCTGAAACGACGGTATTATCAGTTGGCACATAAATGACATCTGCTTTACCCACCAGAGAACGAGCTGCAGATAATACTTCTGATGACTTGGTTGCACCGGCTTCAACAACATTCATTCCTTCTAGAGGAGCATATTTTTTGACCAGTTCAACCAGGGTAACTGAGTTCGCTTCGCCCGGATTAAAAATCACACCAACCGTTTTAGCCGTAGGAACAACACGTTTTACCAAAGCCATGTGTTTATCTATCGGAGTCAAATCAGTGACACCAGTAATATTTCCACCCGGTTTTTTCATATTTTTGACTAACTTGGCCCCAACAGGATCTGTAACGGCAGAAAAAACAATTTTCGAATTTCTAGCAGCTGCAGCCACTGTTTGAGCAGAAGGTGTCGCGATGGCTACAATCACATCGGGAGATTTACCTGCAAATTTCTTGGCTATTTGTGCAGCGGTCGCACTATTTCCCTGCGCTGACTCAAAAGTCCACTTGAGGTTTTCACCTGCTTTATAACCTGAAGATGCTAACTCATCTTTAACGCCTTTACGCACAGCATCCAGAGCAGGATGTTCAACAATTTGTGTTATTGCCAGAGACTTGTCAGCCATAGATGTTAATGGATTGACTAATACCAGAGTTGTAAGTAAACCTGCGATTGATTGCTTGATCATATTGATACCTTATTAGTGATTTATTTTTGCAGTATAAAACAAGATTAAATTTTCTATAACCTATAATATTGAATTAAACCTGAACAACAGGAAAAGAGGTCCCCAAAAAAACCATGAATAAATTATTTATTTCACTGCTATTGGTAATATCAATGAATGGATGCGTTACAGACTCATCAGCAACTAATGAAGCGAGCCAAAGCGGCAACTGGATAGACAATGCTGACCCTAAAGCAGACGCTTTGGCGGCACTTGAAAGAAGAGATTTTCGTTTTATGGCTTTGTCATTACGAGGCACCGTTATTCCCGGGGTGGAAAGCACCAAGAGCCTTCAATTTGAATTAAGGTGCGGAGTAAATTTCATGCGAGGAGTTTCAGATGCCGTGCGCAATCCAGAGCAAGTAAAGTCAATGCAGAAAATACACGACTATGCGGCCAAATATAATGCTGTTATTAAAACCAGATGTAACTTCTAAGTTATTTCACATTCTTTAGGTGTAGTTACTCTACCTACGCCCTTCCATGGGCTAGTACCGACGGGCGTCCTGCCTTAGTCTGCGGTTAATAATTTCTTAATTTTCTTCTAAAATAGAAGACCGAAAACAGGCTGGTTAACCAGTAAAAGTCCACAGTTCCACCACCGGAAGAACTAGCAGCTACATCCTCACCAGAGTAGGTTACTTCCAGGCTATATTCACCTGTGGTTGACTCCATTGCCCCTTCTATAGAGATGAAATAAGTCCCTGAACCCAGATCTTCAGTGATCAAACAGTTAAATCTGTTTCCGCCATCATCATCAAACGAAATAAGACTTTGAGAAGATGCTTCAGAATAAATTCCACATAAGGTATCGGTGACACCCCCGGTTTCAATAGTGACAGTACCTGTAGAAGGTACCGTAAATTTGAAATAATCTATATCATTTGAAAACTGAATAGCATAATTGTAGGTGTCCGAAAATTCGATAGCATCAGCACTGAAAAAAGTATCGTTCACTTCATCACCAAAGCCACTAATACCCGATGTGCAATTTTCTGTCGGAGAATCTTTTAATAAGAGTCCATCGCTATTGTAAAAAACTGTTTGTCCGGTTGATTCAAATGGAGTGCTGCCTAAAATCACTAAATCAGCATCTGATATATCGTAGAAAATATTATCACTACATTGAATCTTAAAACGTGCTTTTGAATTCGAACTATCTGGCAAAGTAACCGAGGCACTACCATTGTTGGTTACATTCTGAGTCAGCATCGTTTCAGAGTATGTTGTTTTAGTTGTATTAAAAGTCAGTAAACTGATATCCACTTCAGTGCAGCTCACCGGTGCTATGTCGGTGTTTGCGACATCCCAGGTGATATCGACAGAATCAAGAGATATTGTTTCACTCGAATTAAATGATGTGATCTCAAATGGCCCAGAATCATTATCAACCGTAAGCAAAAGATCATCGCGCCCTATTCCACTATTACCATCGCGCACCGTAACACGAAAATTCAGATCACGTGACTGGCAGGCCAGATTTTCACTGTCATCATATTTATTTTGTAACGTGGTTCCTAGAGCAGGGAAATGCCTGAAATTATCAGCTTGAGGTAAATAACTACGAAAAAGAGCGTTATCTCCAAAGTCTGCACCCAGTGAGATAGCACTGGTCGCAGTACCTGCATCCATCTGATCCCATGCATAAGTAATAGCGTCACTATCAGCATCAGTTCCAGTGGCTGTCAGAATAAATGGCGTTTTTCTGGGGATCTTATAGTCACTGCTCTCGTCAACCTGTGGTTTACTATTATTCAGAATAATATTCCCCCCTCCACAAGTTACATCTCGACCGAGCTCATCGGTAAAAATATCAATAAGTTCAATAGAACCGGCATGAAACATGGCATCGGCATGATCCACAATATCTTCCGCACTACAAATACCGGCATAAGACATGATGGTTGAGCCACTGCCCGGTTCAAAAGCTTGTGCAGGCATACGCGGATCACCAAAGCAAGCACCTGAAGATCCATTGAAGGTATGTTCACCACTGAATTGATGCCCTATTTCATGAGCAACAAAATCGATATAATAAGCATCTCCAACAGGGTTGGGGTGACCCGTAACACCACCTGCTTTAACCCTATTTTCAATTTTAATAGGGTTATCACAAACAGAGCCTACATAAGCGACCCCATCTCCACCACTGCTTCCCGAGGTACCGAAAACATGCCCTATATCATAATTACTAAAACCAATTACAGCATCAATATTTTGTTGATTTTCGCCCAGCATGGCATTTGAATCTTCATTAGAATAAGCCACCGGCAAATTACCACTCGTTTCCAGTAAATCATCATTATTGGCTATCAACTCCAGTTTTATTCCTAAATCACGTTGATAAATCTCGTTGACCCGGGTTATCGCAGCAATAATTTCTTCAGTAGCTTTATCAGGATCTCCAATAACTGACACGTATTCTGTAGTCGCAGCAACTGCCAAACGATACACGCGTAAACTACCTGCTGATCGTGATGCCGATCTTGCTGCTGTAACGCCAAGAGGCGATTCATGATTATGCCCGACTACTCCACAGTTAAAAGGCTCAGATTTGTTTTGAGATTTTTTTCCGTAGGCACGATAAATATTTTCACTATCGGGATCAATATAAAATGTACCCGTTGAATCCGTAATCATTCCATGAAATCCGTTGGGGCCCATACTTAATCGGCCACTGGCATAAGGATTATCTACACCGTGAATTTTATAGGTTTTAATATCGGGGTATTTAGCCGCCAGACTGGCAGCCATAATGGGAGATTCTTCCACTGTGAAACTTTCAACAACACCATTTCTTACCGGTAACTCTATCTGGCTAATAGCTGCAGAACGTCCTTCGTGAGTTGCTCGTGACAATTGCTGCTTTAGCTTTATAGCATCAACTTTGTAGAAATGACCAGATTGTTGTTGATCAGTTGAGTTTTTAAAACTCTGCTTTACAACACTCCAGGTACCACTATCTGCATTAGCGATAGTTGAAGATAACAATAAACATAAAATGGTAACCGATCTAAATCTGTTCATCTGAATCCAGCCAGGAAAGAGTTATATTAAGTGTGGTCGAAAATTATTTTTTTTCCAGTAACTAATGCATAGATTTATACAGCACAAAAACATATTAAAACCTAATTCACCACGAAGACACGAAGAACACGAAGCTTTAAAAAAAATTTAATAAAGGCTATTAACCGTATGTAAACGTCAGATGTAGGTTGCGCGGCGCAACCTACATTAAAACTTTTTTACTTCCTTCGTGATCTCGGCAATTGCTCCTGCTTTGCTCTACCTACCTACATCCATGTAGGCGTTCGTGTGCTTCGTGGTGAAAAATCTCTTCATCAATCAAATTATTCAAAAGGATGTTTAACAATAATAGTTTCAGCTCTATCAGGACCCGTAGATATAATATCAACAGGAACACCTGTTAATTCTTCAACTTTCTTCAAATAGTCCTGAGCTGCTTTTGGTAAATCATCATAAGACTTACAGTCTACTGTCGATTGCTGCCAACCCGGCACTTCAATATATTCAGGCACACACTCTTCAAAACGATCAGAGCCTACGGGAGGCCTTGTTACTCTTACACCATTCAGGTCATAGGCCACACAAATTTTAATGGTTTCAAGATCATCAAGCACATCCAGTTTGGTCATGCAGATACCGGTAACTGAATTAATTTTAAGCGAACGGTTAAGTGAAACAATATCTAGCCAGCCACAACGTCTTTGACGGCCAGTTGTTGCTCCAAATTCATGTCCTTTTGTACCCAGGTATTTACCTGTTTCATCACCTTCATCATTTTCCAGGTCATACACTAATTCAGTAGGAAATGGTCCAGAACCTACGCGAGTAGTATATGCTTTTACGATACCGCAAATATAGCCCAGATCAGATGGACCAACACCAGAACCGGAAGCTGCGCCACCCGATGTAGTGGTAGAAGAAGTCACATAAGGATAAGTACCATGATCTATATCCAGTAGTGCACCCTGTGCACCTTCGAACATGATTGAGTCACCTTTAGCATTCATGTCATGCAAAATCCCAGGAATATCAGCAATCATATCTCTTAATATTTCTGCCTGGGCAAGTGCTTCATCCAGTACAGTCTGGTAATCAACTGTAGGCTGTTTGAAATAATGTTCCAGTGCAAAGTTATGATAATCCATTACTTCTTTCAGGCGTTTTGCAAAATGATCGGAATCCATCAATTCACCCAGTCTTAAACCACGGCGAGATATTTTGTCTTCATAACAGGGACCGATACCACGACCTGTTGTTCCAATGGCTTTATTACCACGAGCAATTTCACGGGCCTGATCGAGTGCTATGTGATATGGCAGTATCAGCGGACACGATTCACTTAATTTGATGCGATCACGTGCAGGAATGCCATTTTTCTCCAGCATACCCATTTCCTTCAGTAACGCTGATGGAGAAAGAACCACTCCATTGCCGATCAGGCACAGTACATTTTCTCTTAAAACACCGGATGGCACTAAATGTAATACTGTTTTTTCACCATCGATAACCAGTGTGTGACCCGCATTATGACCACCCTGAAAACGCACAACAGCTTTAGCTCTGTCAGTGAGTAAATCAACAATTTTACCTTTTCCTTCGTCACCCCATTGAGTGCCGATGACGACTACATTTTT